>WSSedL1CaDRAFT_10001213_pt1 | contig 15746 bp, 11 predicted proteins | sample WetSurSL1Cattail_FD_9464 | JGI IMG/M metagenome (IMG submission 9464)
GCAGCCGGCCTGACGCGTTATTTCAACTTTTATCAGGGCACGGCAGGCGGCAGCAACAGCGGTATCACCACCCTTATTGATGCTTCGGCATCAGCACTTAACGGCACCTTGAACAACTTTGCTCTTACAGGATCCACCTCCAACTGGGTAAAGGGTTGTCGTGAGCTCAGCGTATCGACTGACACGACGAGCATCGGGGCGACTGCCAATAGCACCGCTACCGTAGATATTGCATCCAATACGACATGGTCGGCATTCAGTGACCAGACATGGCTAACCATAAGCCCCACCTCGGGAAAGGGCAACGGAACTCTTACCTTCACAGCCACTGCGAATCCCTTTATATTACCACGTACGGCAACAGTTACCATTTTGGCAACGGGAGTATCCATCCAAACCATTACTGTAATACAGCAGCCATCGTCAGAGGCGGCAACGATCGGTCTGTCTTCTACCATGGCAAGCATCGGGGCGGCTACAAATAGCACCACGACTGTAAATGTTACCTCCAATACAACATGGACAACCACGAGCAACCAAACCTGGCTTACCGTAAGCCCTGCCTCCGGAACGGGCAACGACACGCTTACCCTTACCGCCACGGCTAATCCGCTCACTACTACACGTACAGCAACAATTACTGTTTCTGCAACGGGAGCTACCAGCCAAACCGTTACTGTAACGCAGGCGGCAGCACAAAACAATGCACTAAACTTCAACGGGACGAACGACTATGTAAGCTGCGGCGTGTATAACCCCACAACTTTCACCATAGAGGCGTGGGTAAACCCCATAGTTGCAAACGTTGATCAGGCCGTTGTATCAACGCTTTCGGAATTTACCCTTACGGGTGGCGAACTGCATATCTTCTCCAATGGCATTCCGGTAATTACAGTCAGAAATAATGGCAATTGGGTCGATACCAAAGGTACGACACCCATCAGCACCAACACGTGGACACACCTTGCAGCCACCTACGATGGCAACACTCTGAAACTGTATGTTAACGGATTATTGTCAGCTTCCTCCACTTTAGATTCATACAGCCCGGGTAGCGAAAGCATGTTAATCGGCAGACGTTCCAGCAATAATCTTTTTTTCAACGGCACTATCGATGAAGTAAGGATATGGAATACGGCACTTACGGAAAGTCAAATTAATGGAAATATGTACAATGGCATCGATAACCCTGCCTCGGCAACCGGTCTGACGCGTTACTTTACGTTTAACCAAGGTACGGCAAGCGGCAACAACAGTGGCATTAGCACCCTTACGGATGCTTCGGCTTCGGCAAAAAACGGTGCCTTAGACAACTTTGCCCTGACAGGATCCACTTCCAACTGGGTGGCAGGATACATACCGACAATACTCAGTGCGTCGGAAGCTATAGTATACATCGGGGCAACGGAAGGCAGTACTGTTAAAGTAAAAGTCAATTCTAATTTGACATGGTCGGCCGTCAGTAACCAAACATGGCTAACCATAAGCCCATCCTCAGCAACGGGTAATGATACGCTGACCTTTACTGCCACGGCAAGCCCTACTACGGCTATGCGTACGGCTACTGTTACTGTTTCGGCAACAGGAACTACAAGCCGAACGATAGCTGTTGTCCAAGATGGCACAATAACTGGGGCGAAGGTTACTGCTATCGAAACCCTTAGGCTCTACCCAAATCCGGCTTCTGACGAATTCAGGATCGAAGGTTTTGGCACCGGAAGTGCACTTAAGTTATACGACCTTATCGGTAATTTACTCATTAGTATAGAGTCGTACAACGGATCATCAGTACAAATTAACAATCTGCCATGTGGCACTTATTTAGTAAAAGTGAGAGAAAAAGTTTTTCGGTTTGTGAAACAATAGTCTTTAAACCTATCGCTTAGCATGCCGTGGTTGACATTTCATTAAGAAGGCTGTCTAAAAAGTGAATTTATCTTTATAGAGAGTTCAATATTTGAAATCTGTTCGGAGATGATATAAATAAAAAGAGAATGTCTCGGATTTTCGAGACTTTCTCTTTTTCATTTTCGCTCATATATTACAAAACAAATGAAATCAAACAAATTCAAATTTTATTTTTAGACAAATTAATTGGTTCATGTTTATTTTGACCCTGCAGAATAAATAAAGTGGAACTCATGTTTACTGTTTGTGGAGAGTTATAATTATTTATTATTAAATTAATATGGATGGCTTTAAATATAAGAGTTGGTGAAGCTATTTAGTATACACTTAATTATTTTTAAATAAACATAATTTCTCTAATAATTTGTTTTTACTAATAGAGTTCTTATTTTGCATTTAAATTTGATAATATGTCTGATAGACTTTTTATAGTAATGCCAGCTTTTAACGAAGAGGAAAATATTGAAAAAACTATTAAACAATGGCATTCAGTTGTAAAGAAAGTAAGTTTAGATTCTCGATTAGTTATAATTAATGATGGGAGTACAGATAATACTTTTGTAATTATGCAGGATTTGAGCAATTTGTATTCGCAATTAATAGTCGTTACAAAACCTAATTCTGGTCATGGAGCTACTCTTTTATATGCTTATAATTATTGTATTAATGAAAATTCAGATTACATATTTCAAACCGATTCGGATGGTCAAACAAGTCCTGAAGAATTTTGGAACTTCTGGGAAAAAAGAAATGAATATGATTTTTTGATTGGTTGTAGGAAAAAACGACAGGATGGTATTGATAGAAAAATAATTTCTTTAGTTTTAAAATTACTTATTTATATTGTTTTTTGGGTAAATGTAAAAGACCCAAATACACCATTCCGTTTGATGAAAACAGAAAAATTAAAGCCAATTTTGAAATTTATCCCACCAGATTTTTTTCTTTCAAATGTATTAATCAGCATATTTGTTATTAAAAGAAAAGAGAAAAGTCTTTGGCTTCCTGTTTCTTTTAAACCCCGGCAGGGTGGAACAAATTCTATGAGATTGCAAAAAATAGTTAAAGTTGGTGCTATGGCAATTAAAGATTTTTACTTAATTAGATTAAATGAATAAGGAATTTTTGCATCGGTATAATCGTTTAATCCAAATATTTAGTTTAAATAAATTATTCACTTTTGGAGCTATAATTTCAGTTCTTTTTGTTTTAATTAATTTATTGACATTAAATTGGTTCCCATTACCTTGGCTGGATGAGGTTGGTACTTCAGATACTTCAATAAATGTTGTTTTGTATGGAAAGTGGTTCTCTACTGCATGGCAGTATTCTTATAACCTATTACATGCGTTTTTATTGATATCCTGGATTTGGATTTTCGGTGTTTCTCATGCTGCCGTTATAAGTTTAAATATTGTTATTGCATTAATTTTATGCATTTTACTTCTAAATACTTTAATAAAGTATAAAATTATAAGTTCATATTGGGCATTAATTTTATTTCAAATAATGTTTTGGGGGAGTAGCATTTTATCATGGAATTTTCGATGCGGTCGAATAGATGTATTAATTATGTTATTTACTTATCTTGTTATTATTGAGATATTAAATGTTGCACTTTTTAATAAGAAAGGGTATATTAAATTATTTATTTCTTCCTTATTATTGTTTTTTTCCGGAATACCGTCAGTACCCTTAATTATATATTTCTTATTTATTCTTTTCATTTCACTAAAACAAAGCCGAAAAGTTATTTTTAAGCAAACATTTATTTTTATAAGTGCCTGTTTCGTTGCATTTTGTTTAATTAGTATTTTTTATTATTTTAATAATTCAGTCTTGCGGTATTGGGGTACTTTTATTTGTTTTAATGCAACTATAAAGGGAGATACTTCTTTTTTAAACAGAATTATTGTTTCGTACAAATATAATGCAGAAGCATTAATATTTTCTTTTGTCAATATTATTATAGTTTTATATTTTTTGCATAAACGAATTGTTTCACTCAAGAATATCATTGTTGTATTTGGGTTTGCTTGCCTTTTTATTCCTTTTATGATTACTTTAGCCGGACGTTATCAGGTTTATTATTCCTGGATGTTTTATATTCCTTCATTTATTATAACTATAATTCTTTTTGAGAAAACTTCCCCAATTTTTAAAGTTTCTATTAGTATTATTACTTTATTTATTTTTTTAATTGGGTTTCCATTTTCATTATATAATGGAGATAAATTAAATATTAAACGTATTAATCAGTTTATTTCAAAACAGCCTATATCTTCAAAAAGTATAGTTATTTCAGACTTTATACCTTATTTTGTCTTAAAAAATACTACTGATAAATGTTATTTCCCAGCTGTTTGTAGTGAGATTAAAGCAGAAAAAGCAGATTCAATTAATTTAAGTGATAAAGGCTATGGAAAATTTATTTTTATATATAAAATTTTATTTAACCAAATTAAAAAGGAGAAACAAGATATAATCTTGAATAAAATAGATTTTATTATTAAATCTCCAGATAGTTATGGAACAGAATCATTAAATAAATTTTTTATTAAACAGAAATCTATAGGAAAAACTATAATTGCTATTGATAGTATGGTTAATCCCAAAATTATAATTTATCAAATTAAATAATTTCTTGCAATTCTCTTGAGTTAACTGAAAATCAAACGTAAAAATTTGTACTTAAATCACTTTCCTTTTCTAATTTTGTTTACTTTTATTATCTTATTCTTGAGATTATTCTAACCATAAAATATTGCAGCTATGAAAACTTCTTTGATTTCTGTTGTTGTTTTAATATCCTTTTATTTAACATCATGTGTTTATACTACTTCTTTTCGAAACGAACTGGTTGTTAAGAAATCCCGGCAAATAGCTTCTTTTACTTCAGTTACGGTTGAGAGCGGATGGGATCTGATACTAACCCAGGGCGATTCGTGCAGTATGATTGTTGAAGCTGATCAACAGGTTATTGACAATCTTGTTACCGAAGTAGCTGATGGTGAACTTAGAATAAAATCGGAAAACAACGATAATGGGTTTAAAACCAAACGCATTTATTTGACTTTTAAAGAACTTAAAAAAATAAAGGCTTCAGGTGGAAGTGATGTAATTGCCGACTCTATTTTTAAAACCGAAGATTTGGAAGTTCATTTGAGCGGTGGCAGCGATTTAAAAATTATGGTTCTAAAAGCCGATGATTTTAAAGGCCGTATGAGTGGAGGTTCTGATGCTTACATAACTTTCGAAAATGTCAACAATATTTCAGTTGAGTCGAGCGGTGGCAGCGATATTAAACTTAAGCATGTAAATGCCGACAAAGCGGAAATTTCTTTAAGTGGAGGTTCAGATCTGGTTTTACAGGGTTCTATGGAAAGTATTAAGTTAAATGCCAGTGGTGGTAGCGATGTTAATGCTGCGGATTGTACCATTAAAGATGCAAAAATGAATTTTTCGGGTGCTTCAGATGGCAAAATTATGGTCACCGGCAACCTCGATATTAAGGTTTCCAGTGCCAGTGATGTTTCTTGCACTGGAGATCCTAAAATTTCAAAACGGGAAGTTGATAATTCAAGCAGTCTAAAAACCCGATAGCCTTTATAATATGGTAATTCGTAAAGCTATTGAGGTTGACGCATCAGTTATAGCTGGTTTATTAACTCAATTAGACTATAAAATTACTCCTGAACAAGTTTTAGTAAAGCTTGGACGAATGATGGATGATACGGATGAGATCATCGCTGTGGCCGAAAATGATGAAATTGTCATTGCTGTGATATCCATTCATTTTATACCTCAAATAGCTGTGCAAGGCGATTTTGCCCGTATCAGTTATTTTTCTGTTGATGAACATTATAGAAGTAATGGGATAGGTAAGCAGCTCGAAGAATATTGCGAAAAGGAAGCACGCCTACGAGGATGTGATCGCATCGAAGTTCATTGCCATCAACGTCGTACTGATGCACACCGGTTTTATCTCCGGCAGGGTTATACCGAATCTCCTAAGTATTTTATGAAATTGTTACGATCTTGATCAATTTTACACTTCAAAATTTCTGATAATATTAAATCTGAATAAATTAATATTTCCGGAAATGAGAAATGAAACTTCTTAAAATTTATTGTAGTGATTTGTTTAATATTTATCATTTTCTGATTTTCTGAAGGCTTGCTCTATTTTATATGGTTCGCGGTTTTGCTCTGTTATCGTTTGCCTATGCGTCCAAGTGGGTATTATATCTTTTGATTTCCTGTAGTTTTTGAGTTTTAGTAAATCTCATATTTAACGGACTTATCTAAATTTTCATTCTTTTGGGGAGCAAAAATAGCATTTCGGATAAATTTTCTTTTTCCAGAAACAATCATATATTTATTATAAGAAATTTTATCCCATTCGAAGTTGGCTTTTCTTATTGCGTTTGGTGATAAGTATAAGTAGACACTTGAAGCTATTACTGATTCTTTATTTGATTTTGAATATTTAATGTCCGAAATATTTGCTAAAAGTAGTATTCCTTTAGATTTACATTCTATTTTTAGTTTTGCTATAATATCTAAATATTTAGGATATTGGTCATCAGAGATAGGATTATAATATATACCTTTTAAATCAAACGAGGGTCTAACTTGAAGAGTAGAAATATTGTAGGGAGACATAACACTGGAGAAATTTTTTAAATCTTCTAAATTTTCGTTATTTACGGTATAATTTATCCTTATCTTAGGGAAGTTGCTATTTTTTAATTTTTTGCAATGATCTATTTCTTTGATTACTTGCTGGAACTTTTCAAAATTAGCATTTACCATAAATTTTTCATAGATATTTTTTGAAAGCCCGTGACAGGATATGACTATTTCATGAATCTGTAATTCTATTATTTGGTTGATTAGGTCTGTGTTTAATAATTGCCCATTTGTAACTATAGTAATGTTCGGAACTTTATATTTAACAGCTTGTTGTGCCATATAAATGAAATTATCGTTTAAAGTAGGTTCTGCTCCGCAACCTATGGCTACTTGTAAAGCTTTTGGGAAAAGTACTCTCGCGATTTCTTCAATATCCTTTTTTGTCATGCTTCCCTTATAATTTTTTCTATATTCAATGGAGCTATAATAGCACATTAAGCAAGATAAATTGCAAGAAAAAGAAGGATCTAATTTTATGGATAAATGCCTTATGCCTAAAATGTTAGCGCTGTAAATACCAATGAGTTTAATAAAATTATTTTTTATTAAACGGTTTAATTTTATTAATTTATAAATATTCATGGCTTAAGGGTAATCGATAATGATTCAAATGTATAAATTTTTATTATCTGTTTCCCTCCATTTTATCGTTGAACTAATTATTAATGGATAAATTCCGAAATTTTGGAATGGTTTCAATATTATAACCCGGGATACCTATTTATTTAACAATTGGTCTATTCTATAAATTTGAATTCCAACAGCTTTTGGTTTTCTTTGTAGTAAATATTTATTTAGACTACTAATTTTAAGGCCACTTGTATGAAACATCTGCAAATTTTGATCTTATGTTTTCTGGCAGTATTAATTTTTAATAGTTCCTGCCAAAAGGACGAAAGCGAAACTTTAGATTCTACTTTTATTATTAGCTCCAATTCTTTAACTTTTAATTCTGCTAAAAGTGATACAACCATAAAAGTTAGGATTAATACCGGAAGCTGGAAAATTACTTCGTATTTAAGTTGGTGTACGGTTACACCCACTGCATCAGAAGATACAGTTACCAACATAACAATATCGGTAAGCGAAAATACATCCTTTACCAACGAAAGAAGTGCTATCCTTTTAGTAGATAAAACAACAGGATCAACTATTCAAACCGATACTATTTTCGTATATCAGAAATCCAAAAACAGTTATCCAAGCTACCGGACCTGGATAGCGCCTGATATTACCGGGATGGAATCTTCAGCTGTTGAAATTGCTTCGAAAATGAAAGCAGGATGGAATTTGGGTAATTCTCTTGAAGCTATTGGTGGAGAAACAGCCTGGGGTAACCCTAAAACAACGCAGGCATTAATTGATTTAATAAAACAAAGGGGATTTAATGCTATTCGGATTCCATGTTCGTGGAATCAATATGTAACAGATACAACTACAGCAGAGATAAGTTCAAACTGGCTAAACAGGGTAAAGGAGGTTGTACAGTATTGCATTAACGATAGTTTGTATGTGATTTTAAATATTCATTGGGATGGTGGATGGTTAGAAAATAATTGTACTACGGCAAAACAAAAACAAAATAATGCTAAGCAGAAAGCTTTTTGGGAACAGATAGCATCGACAATGCGCGATTTTGATGAACATCTACTTTTTGCCAGTGCTAACGAACCAAACGTATCCACTTCAGCAGGGATGGCTGTTTTAAAATCGTATCATCAAACATTTATAAATGCAGTGCGTTCAACCGGTGGTAAAAATTCTTACCGTATTTTGGTTATTCAGGGGCCGTCCACTGATATTGAAACTACAAATAAATTAATGTCATCATTACCAACTGATAGCGTTGAACACCGTATGATGGTCGAAGTTCATTTTTATACACCTTGGAATTTCTGTGGTTTATCATCTGATGAATCTTGGGGAAATATGTTTTATTATTGGGGTACCGGTTATCATTCTACTACCGATACAGAACATAATGCAACCTTTGGAGAGGAATCTGATGTTCAATCTTTGTTTTCTCTGATGCGTTCTAAATTTGTTTATAATAATATTCCGGTTATTTTAGGAGAATATGCCGCCATGCGCCGTTTATCTCTTACCGGAGATGCACTTACTTTACATTTGTCCTCAAGAGCTTATTATCATAAATATGTAACAAAAATCGCTAGAAGTTATGGTTTAAAACCTTTCTATTGGGATAATGGCGGGTTAATTGACAAAGCCTGTGGGATTTTTAACCGTAATGACAATACCGTTTATGACCAATTAACTTTAAATGCTATAATGGAAGGAGCTGAATAGCTAGCAAATTGTAATAAAAGAGGCTGTGTAAAAAGTTAATTTTTACGGCGGAATTGCAAATTCCGCCGAGCGCAATACATTGGTTTATAAGCTTATGCGCTGAGCTGAATTTGTAATTCAGCTCAATTTTAAAACTTTTTATACAGCCTCTTTATTGTTAAATTTCTTAATTATCTTGGAGGTTCCATCAAACTTAAATCAAGTGGGAAGTGCCTGGTTGTGATTCTAAGACGAGCTAAATCAGCAATTAATTTTTGAGCATCTTTGGTTATATCTTTGCCATCTCCACCATCATAATCGTTTTCGATAATTTTTTGTGCGTAAGCCATGGCTTTGTCTGGTTGATCAGTATAAAAAGAAGCCAAAGCTAAATTATAATATGCCATATATCTGATTTTCTTATCAGCCTTTTCCTCTATATTAGAATATTTTGCAGGTAATTTTTCGAAATAATCAGCAGCAAAGTTTACCGAATCCATAATTTGTTTGCTGATTGAATCTTCAGCAGTTAATTTTAAAAGTGCGTTTTTTAAAGTATTGCACGCATCCTGGCTGGCTTTATATTCGGGATGTTTTTTAGAATCTACAAACCACAAATGGATAGCATGACCCTCAGAAGCAAATCCATAATTATCACTTAGCGTATGAGACAATGAAGCTAAAATATTATCCATTTGTCCTTGAGCAAGTTGTGTTTTAATTTCGTATTTGTTGTTGTTAAAATAATCAGCAGCACCTTTATAAGAATCGTATTCACTCGAATTATATTGCTGATTTGCATCCCTTGTTGCTAATGTTAAACTGGAAATTAATTTATTATTAGGAACATCGGAAATATCTGCTACAGCAGCAAAATTATAGGTAATTACTACTTTGTAATAATACTTGCGTCCGGTTTCTTTACCTTCTTTATTCTTAATTATATCAACTCTTTCCTTAACTTCTGAGTTGGTAAGTATAAGATCTTCTAATTTTACAGTAACTTTTAAATGTGCATAATCATCCAGTCTTCTCCAGGTCGAAATATTTACTTTTGCTCGATTTATGTCGTTTGCTAAATATTGAAGTGCCGGAGTAGTGAAAAATTGGACAACATAGGTTTTATATTCAGGAGGCAATGATTGGTAAGGCATGTGCCTTGTTTTAACTAATAACCTGGATCGGTCAATATCAACTCTTTGTGCAAATAATCCGTGAATGGTTAATGATACTAATACTGAAATGATAAATAATTTCTTCATAACTTTTTGGTTTAGTAAATTGGGTTTGTTCTGTTAACGATAATTTTGATATTTTGTTACATAATTTATATAAATATCAGAATAAAAATAATTTACACGTGCCAGTTTAATTCAATTCCAAATGTTTTACAATAAAGTATAGGAAATATTTTATCGGTTATTATCTGCTTTAATTACAAAGTATGGTGAAAATATCAGGCCTTTAACACGCAAAAAATAAATGAAGTAGTTCAGTATTCGTTTTATTTTAGAGGGAACAGAACTTCCACCTATAACCGGGAAAAGTCCGGGTATTATTTTTATCCTGTAACCGGATGCATTAAATTTTTGTTTTAACCAAGAAACACTCATTAAATGTTCCGACCAGTTACCGGTATAAGGGTCGCAGGTATTTGTCGGATGATTTGGGATATAGGTAATTTTACCGGTTTCAATGTATTGGTCTACTGTTTTTTCGATGTCAGGTTTATACAACCCTCTGGTTTTTTTTGCCAGCATTTCAATTTCCTGGGTACTTAAACCGGGGTTATAATTTTCTATTATTTCTTTCCTTATTTTTATAAATGCTTTCAGGGAATCTCTTTGTTTATGTCCCCATTCCGGATTACTGTCGTGCAGCTCCACTTTTTTATGCATCTTTTTTAAAATATATGCTTGTCTTGGATTCATTTGGTTAGCTCCCGAACCATAAACCACTCTTATATTATGAAAAACAGGATCAGCTAAGGTATGGATATGTTTTTCAATATCATAAATGTGTTCAATCACATCAAAGGATGTTAAAGCATTTATCGAAATTCCCTTCTCATTTAGGAATACTTTGATTTGGTCAATATCTCCGCAAACGATATAATCTATTTTAAGATTCAGGTTTCGTGAAATAATGGCGATATCGTTGCACGACACATCATAAATATCGTTGTATATAACTGTTTTAACCCCCAGTTCCTTAGCCAGGAGTGAAAAAACCCCGGAACCACCTCCATAATCGACCAATGTTATCTGGTAGTTACCGGAATGATTTTTTTCGAGGGCCAGATACAGAATACGGATATAAATATCAAGGATATAATCAATATTTGAGATTTTGGTTTGAAGATACCGTTTATTATAATCTGAAATTTCAATTTGAGAAATAGGTAGCGCAATAAGTTTGGTTTTAAGCCTGTTAGCTGCCTGTTTAATATCTTGATGTAGTTTAATTTCCGGGAAAATATTCATGGTATCTTTAATAAGAAAGGATTACACGTGCCAGTTTATTTCAATCCCAAAGGTTTTACGGTAGAGTTCAATAATAAAGGGATCCGTCATGCCCGATAAATAATCCAGCACAGCCATTACCTTATGATAGGGTTCGTCTGAGTTAGCCTTAAATTGTTCGGGTAAAAGCCGTAAAACCTTTTGGTCTTTATGTCCGGGATTTTGCGTTAACACCGCCGGGATAAACAATCCAAGTAATTCGGACATTACTTTAAATCCGGTAATTTCCAGTTCCACAACGGTATGATGGTTATAAATTTTTTCTACGGAAATATTGGATATTTTTTTAAGAACCGGGTTTTGTTTTTCGATATAATCGAGCAATCCCGAGTTGAAATTTCCGGTTAAAATATCCTGTGCATTATTAACAAATAGTTCAGCAGCTTCCAGAGTTAGAGCGTTTATACATTTTGCCCTGAGATAGGTAATTTTTTCATTTTTATCGCCAATGGTGTTCACAACTTCATTAACGTGATCGATATCGTCGCGACCGATGCTGTTCAGAATCTCCAGGAACATACCGGAAACTTCGTCATGAGACAGGATATGTAAACGCTGAGCATCTTCAAAATCTATGATGCGATAGCAAATGTCATCGGCTGCTTCGGTTAAATAAACAAAAGGATGACGTTTATATATTAAGGGGGTTTCTGATAAAACAGGGATATTTAATGTTTTATAAATACTCTTTGCGGTTTCAGTTTCAGACTGGAAAAACCCGTATTTTTTGGTATAAATATTTGCTTTGTCTGTGGCTTCAGAGGTGCAGGGATATTTTATCAAAGCAGCCAGGGTAGCATAGGTGAGCCTGTAACCTCCGGTTGATTTGCCATTGAACTGATGTGTAAGAACCCGGAGCGAATTGGCATTTCCTTCAAAGTTAATCAGATCCGACCATTGAGGCTGTGTGAAATAGCTTTGAAGATTTTGTTCGCCTATGTTTTTGGCTTTGTTGTCCATGAAATATGTAGAGACAGCTTTTTCGCCTGAATGTCCGAAGGGAGGGTTTCCAATGTCGTGGGCCAGGCATGCTGATGCAATTACGTTTTGGAGTTCGAAGCTGTAAAAATCTTTGTTAAATTCGTCTATTAGGCCTGCTTTAATAAGTTTTTCACCTGCCATTTTACCAAGAGTCCGACCTACACTGGCAACTTCCAGAGAATGAGTGAGTCGATTATGGACAAAAACTGAACCGGGCAACGGAAATATTTGGGTTTTATTTTGAAGACGCCGAAACGCGGACGAAAAGATAAGTCTGTCAAAATCACGTTGAAAGTTAGTGCGAATATCACTTGCAGATTCAGACTCACCTGTCCTTCGCGCTGATATTATCGTGTTCCAGTTCATTAATGAAAAAAATTATTTTAGGAATTTATAGATTTCTCCTTTTTCAAAGAGATCAATTAATTCGCCGGCAATACTAATAGAAAGCGGGTGGTTGGGCAGTTTTCCCCTTTCGAACCAGGAAGCATGTGTTATTTCTTTATTATCAATTGTTATGGGCTGATTTTCATCTGCTTCGGCAATGAAACCAACCATTAATGAGCCAGAAACCGGCCAGGGCTGACTTTTATAATAAGTAATGTTTTTGACATCGATACCAATTTCTTCTTTAACCTCACGGGCAACGCAATGCTCAAGAGTTTCACCTACTTCGGTATAGCCGGCCACTAACGAATACCAGTTGGCCATAAAGTTTGCGTTATTGGCAAGTAGAATTTTCGTTTTGCTTACGATAGCCACAATAATAGCGGGAGATATTTTTGGGTAAATGGTATTCTTGCAGTTTGGACAAACAATCGCTCTTTCCGTAAGGCTGTGCTGGGTAGGTGTGCCACATTTCCCGCAAAATTTATTATCGTGGTACCAGGTTCTGAGCTGGTTGGCAAGAATGGAAGTCCAGATAACTTCTTTTTCCTCTCTTTTGCGGATTGTTGAAAGCTCAATAAATTTAAAGTGTTCATTTTCATTAAATTCACAATGTTCAACCCAAAAGCAATTCTTTTTGTTTAATTTAAAAAGGTGTACCTGATTTTCGTCAATAGAAATGAAATCTTTCTTTCGCGGTATTTCCAGGATATTGTTGTTTTCTTTTAATAAAACGGTGTTATCACTAAAATAAAAGATGTAATCTTCATTTTGAGCTAAAACATTTATAGTATAAATATTTTCAAAAATGTGGGGGTGTATATCCTGTATCATAAAATGTAATACTTATAAATTTTGCAATAAAGGTAATCAGAAAAGTACAAGATTGCTTCAATAAATTATGGATAATCCCAAATTAACCTACAAAGAAACAGATAGGCCATTAATGTGTGTCCATTAAAAAATAGTTTTGTTTATATTTACATTTTAATTAAGAATTTTCGTGTGAAATCAAATAGAAAACTGGGAATCATTCTTTTATCCATTGTGTTATTGCCTGCAATCTTCTTTTCTGTTTATGAAATAGGTTCGTTGAACAAAAATGAAGAAATGATAGGTGAAATATACAACAGCCAGCTCGAAGTTATTTTAACTTCCGTAAATCAATATTCTGATGATGTTGCCGCCAGCTGGACCTTCACTTTTAATAATATCGTATCGTCATACAATTATCCCGATAATAATATAAGTCAATATATTTCCAACTACCAGGCTATAAAAGGTTTTTTTATTGTAAAGGACACCGCAAATTATAAGCAAATACACCTGATAGCCGGAAGTAATCTTCATAACTCACTGGGTCAGAAAATTGTTATTTCCGGGTTACTAAAAAAGAACAAGCTAAATATTAAAAGGCTTTTTTCTTATTATAAAACAGCTATGTACCGTAAAATTGAACCTTTGGGTTCCGGTGATATTAAAGGTCTTTCCTACCTGGTTTGTATAATGAAGGATGTCAACGGAAATCCTTGTTTAACAGGGATGATTGTTGATCCGCGGTTTTTTGTTAGGCAGATGCTGGCCCCTAAAATTCAGATGATGGTTCGTGATAAATTTATAATTGATATCCGCGACGAACAGAATTTCATTTATTCTTCAGAACCTTTAAACGGTCGGCCGGCCGAATTTGCTAAAGCCCTGCATTTGATGCCTGATGTTAAAGTAGGCATTGTTTATAAAGGGAAAACAATTCAACAATTGGTAAGAGACCGTACTTACCTCAATTTTGGGCTTATTATGTTTATAGATATTTTGTTTATGATAGGTACCTGGTTTATCTATAAAAGTTTTAAGACAGAGATACAACTTTCTAAAATGCGTTCCGATTTCATTGCCAATGTATCGCACGAAATACGCACCCCTATTGCTTTGCTTTCTGTTTATTCAGAGTCATTATTATTAGGCAGGTATAAGCCCGAGAAACTGAAGGAGTACCATGGGATTATTTATCAGGAGACTAACCGTCTTGCAGATATTGTAAATAAAATACTTAATTTCTCTAAGATGGAGGAAAAGAAGTACAAATATAATTTCAGTAATCAGTCAATCAATGAATTATTGATGAATGTATTGGAAAGGTTCAATTACCATTTGAACAATGCCGGATTTGCTACCGAAATTAATTTAGGCAAGGATATTCCTAATATTGAATTTGATAAAGAAGCAATCACTGAAGTTTTTACCAATTTAATTGACAATGCTATAAAATACAGCGAGAAAGTTAAATTTTTAGAGGTAGAATCTTTAATTAATAAAAATGTGGTTACCATAAGAATTAAGGACAAGGGTATTGGAATTTCACCGGAACAGCAGCCTTATATTTTTGAAAAATTTTATAGAGGTAGCGAAACAGATGTTCATAATATTAAAGGTTCCGGTTTGGGTTTAGCTATTGTAAAAAATATTATAGAAGGACATAAAGGCACTATTAATGTGGAAAGCGAACCTGATAACGGTACTTGCTTTACCATTAGTTTACCAATGATTATACATAAAAAGAAATAATTAAATAATCTTATACAACTATGCCGAGAATATTGATTGTTGAGGATGAAGAACAGATGGGAATAGCCCTGAAGGATAACTTTGAATTCGAAGGATATGATGTTTCATTGGCAAACGACGGAGAAATAGGATTAAAGCTTGCCACTAAAGAAAGTTTTGATCTGATGCTTTTGGATGTTATGCTTCCGAAAGTGTCGGGTTTTGATATTTGCCAGGCTGTCCGCAAAGAGGGGATTACTACTCCTGTTATCATGCTCACTGCACGCAGTACCGATTATGATAAAGTGCGCGGCTTTGATCTTGGAGCCGACGATTATGTGACCAAACCTTTCAGCCTCATTGAACTTTTAGCCCGTATTAAGGCGGTGTTGCGAAGAGGCGGGGCTTTGCAGTCAAAAACCG
>WSSedL1CaDRAFT_10001214_pt1 | contig 15745 bp, 11 predicted proteins | sample WetSurSL1Cattail_FD_9464 | JGI IMG/M metagenome (IMG submission 9464)
TGGAGTATCTTGTAAGCGGCGCGTATAATATTTCGGAAACAGCTTATAAGGTTGGGTTTAGTCAGCCTACTAATTTTACCAGAACTTTTACACGGCATTTTGGGACTTCTCCCTCAAATTATTTGGATGGATTAAAGAATAACTAAAGGGAATTTATTATTTTTTCAAAAGATTGAAATGAGATTATCTGGGTTTCTTTATATTCAATAATTTCTAATAAATCTTTATCACTGGTAACTAAATACATAGCTTTGCTTTTTTCAGCAAGTGCTAATAGAAAATTATCTTTAGGATCTCTACAGATATTGGGTTCTGTAGAAATTTTAATAATTCTTCCTATAGAGTGTAATAAATCAATTAAATCATCGACATCATTTTTTTGAAAATATTTTTGGAATTTAGGTCTGGCGGTTACAATTTTTATCTCATTAATATTTTGTTCACTTAAGACTAATAAAACTTTCGAATTTATAATAGCATTTTTTAAATTACTTAACCTTTTTCCAATTAAGAAACTAATAAATAGATTTGTATCTATAATTATCTTAATTTTATTTTTTGGAGGCATAAATTTCGGACCTTATACTTTCAATTTCTTCATTTATAGAATCGTCTGTTAATTCATCTGTAGCAAATGAGTTTAATAATTTTGATAAACGATGATCAATAGCTTCCTTTGCTAATTCTTTACTTAACTTAGCTTTTTCTTTTACAGGTAATTGTTTTACTAATTCGAGAACCTGATTGTATTTTAATGTTATTTTATAGGTACTTGTTTCCATTATTTTTTTTATCAAATTTAAAAAATTAATATGGTTTATAATAATTATTTAATGAATTAAAATCTCATAAATCCCACATTGAGAAGGTCGCATGTTATTTTTTTAATAATCTCTTTGTAAAAATTGCTTTGATTTGATAACTATTTGAATTGTTCTGATAAATTCGAAATATTTATATTCACCAACTTTGTCTTTATTTATTTCTTATGAAGACTACATCTGCACTCATACTGTTTGTATTATCAATTTTGCTGGTTTCGTTTAAGCATGATAAGCGATTACCCGGCTTTAAAGATATTTTGGTTGAAGCTCCTTTTGAAATGCCGGCAATCAGAATTCCAGATTTTACAAATTGCAAAAAATATAACATTACTGATTTTGGTGCTGTACCGAGTGATAAAGTCAAAAATACTGCCGCAATAGCCAGTGCTATTGATAAGGCTAACAGAAACGGGGGAGGAATAGTTGTGGTTCCGCAGGGCGAATGGCTTACCGGTGCCATACATTTAAAGAGTAATGTAAATCTGTATATCAGCAAGGGGGCAATTTTGCTTTTTTCTGAAAATCCGGATGATTATCTGCCTGCCGTTCATTCTTCCTGGGAAGGGCTTGAATGTTATAACTATTCTCCGCTTATTTATGCTTACCAATGTAAAAACATAGCTATTACGGGCGAAGGATGCGTTAAAGCAAAGCTCGATATCTGGAAAAGCTGGATGAACCGTCCGCGAGGACACATGGAAAGTATCAAATGGCTTTATAACAGGGCTATGGATAGTATTCCCGTAGTTCAGCGGCAAATGGTTAACGACAGTGCTCACCTCCGGCCTCAGTTTATTCAGATTAACCGCTGTGAAAACGTATTGCTCGAAGGTTTCTCAATTGTTAACAGTCCGTTTTGGACGGTTCATCTGTATTTGTCGGATAATATTGTGATACGCGGATTAAACATTTATGCACACAGCCACAACAATGATGGATTGGATCCTGAAATGAGCCAGAATATACTGGTCGAAAATGTTACATTTGATCAGGGCGACGATGCCATAGCCATTAAATCGGGGCGAAACCCTGAGGGGTGGCGCTCTAAAACGCCTACAAAAAATCTGGTAATTCGGAATTGTGTCATGAAAGCCGGCCATCAGCTGGTTGCTATTGGAAGTGAACTATCCGGTGGAATTGAGAATGTTTTTGTAAATAACTGTCATGTTGAGGGACAGCCTCACATGTTTAATATTGTGTACATCAAAACCAATGAAAGGATGGGTGGTTTTGTAAAAAATATTTATGTAAAGGATGTTTCCGGTTCTAACGTCGACTTTGGGGTTTTAGGCATCGAAACAGACGTGTTGTATCAATGGAAAAATCTGGTTCCAACGGTGGTGCGCCGTTTAACTCCCATTAGCAATATTTATCTTGAAAATGTAAAAGCTTCAAGTGTAAAATATATAACACGAATAACAGGCGAAAAGGATTTACCTATACATGATATTTATTTAAAGAATGTTACAGCTGATACTATTAGAGGCGAAAATAAGCATATTCATGAAAATGTTGTTAACTTTATTGAGGAATAAAAGGTGCTTTATAGAAAAGTTTAAAAGCCAGATTCAATTTTGATATTTATGAGAAAGTTTTTATTGATAATTATAGGATTAGTTATTACTGTTTTGGGGTATTCTCGGGAGTTTGTAGTTACGGACTTTGGAGTAAAAAATGACAGTTCCATGCTTTGTACCCGGGCAATTCAAAATGTGATTGATTCTGCATCACAAAACGGTGGTGGAACAGTTGTTATTCCTCGTGGGGTTTTTCTTTCGGGTGCTTTATTTTTTAAACCTCATACCCGTTTAAAATTATTAGAAGGCGCCATCCTAAAAGGTTCCGACGATATAGCCCATTACCCGCTTTTACCATCACGTATGGAAGGTAAAATTTTAGATTATTATGCAGCTCTTATAAATGCTTATAGTGTCGATAGTTTTAGCATTACAGGCCCCGGTACTATTAATGGTAACGGGTTGAAATTCTGGAAACAGTTTTGGGCATATCGCGATTCTCTGAAAAAGCTCGGGCAATATGCCACAAATCTCGATGTCCACCGTCCCCGCCTGATTTTTATTCAAAATTGTAATTATGTGACGGTTCAAAACGTGAAGCTTTGTAATTCCGGCTATTGGACTACCCATTTATACAAGTGTAATCATATTTTGATAGAAAATGCAGAGATTCGTTCGCCTTCCAAGCCCATTCCTGCACCCAGCACAGATGGAATAGACCTCGATGTATGTTCTAATGTTGTTATCCGGAATTGCTATATATCAGTAAATGACGATGCTGTTTGTATAAAAGGTGGAAAGGGACCATTAGCTCACAAGCTTTCCGAAAATGGAGTGGTTGAAAATGTGTTGATCGAGAATTGTAGAGCGGCATTCCCTTCTCCCTCTATTTTAACACTTGGGAGCGAATGTGTTCACGCTCAAAATATAAAAGTGCGAAATTGTTCGGTAGAAAATTGCAGCGAAATATTGCTTCTAAAAATGCGCCCCGATACCTATCAGGTTTATGAAGACATTTCGGTTGAAAATGTTACCGGCACCTGTAAAAATGTTATTAAAATGAATCCCTGGAAACAATTTGCTAATCTTGAAGGAACTACCGAAAAACCATTCGGAATAGTCCGGAATATTACCATTTCCAATATTAAGGCAGATTGTATGCAATTGGGCATCATGGAAGGAAATCCGGAAGATCAGGTTTCTGATATTGTTTTCAGTAATATAAATATTTCAGCAAAGACTCCTGGAATAAAGACTCATTTTAATAATTTAAAATTTGAGAATGTCGTTATTAATGGCGTTTTGTTTGATAAAAATTGAAAATTACAAACCATTTTTTTGATATTATTTTTTATGAAGATTGAATAAAGTAAAAATATTGATAATATGAAGTTCCTTCTTATAATAACCGGTTTATTTATTTATATATTCACCACATCAGGTCAGAATATACCAGAGATAGTTCTATCCAACAGAGAAGGCTTATTCCCGTTGGTGCTTGAAAATAAGGCCACATCTATACTTATTGATAGTTCGGAGGCCGAAGTGGTGAAAATTGCAGCTCAGGCATTGAGCTCCGATATTAATTTAATTACCGGGGTAAAACCCGTGGTTTCTTTTGAAACAAAAGACAATTACCTGGTAATAGCCGGAACTATAGGTCATTCAAAATATATTGAGCAGATTTTTGGAAAACTTAGGAATTTTGGTGTTGACAAAATAACCGGTAAATGGGAATCTTTTGTTATTACTACTCTCGACTCGCCTTTCAAAGGAATAAAAAAAGCATTGGTGGTTGTGGGTAGCGATGCTCGTGGCACAGCTTATGGTTTGTTCGAATTATCGCGCATGGCTGGAGTTTCTCCATGGGTTTGGTGGGCCGATGCTATGCCTCAAAAATCATCAACTCTTTGTGTAACTCCCGGAACTCTTATAAAAGGGGAACCCTCTGTTAAATACCGGGGTATTTTTATTAATGATGAAGATTGGGGAATATTGCCATGGAGCAATCTAACTTATGAGGTTTCTGATGATAAAAGCCGGATCGGTCCTCGCACCAACGAACGTATTTTCGAATTATTGCTCCGGTTGCATGCAAATACCTACTGGCCCGCTATGCACCCATGTACCCTGCCATTTTTTATGACAGAAGGGAACAGGGCTGTGGCTGAAAAGTATGGTATTTTTATTGGAGCGTCGCATTGCGAACCAATGGCATGTAATGCAGCAGGGGAATGGAGTCGAAGAGGTGTTGGCGATTATGATTATGTGCATAACAGCAGTGAAGTTTACAAATTTTGGGAAGACCGGGTAAAGGAAGTGTCCGGTCAGAATATACTTTATACATTGGGAATGCGTGGTGTGCACGATGGACAGATGCAGGGTGCTAAAACTGTAAGTGAGCAAAAGGCTGTACTAACTAAAGTGTTTGAAGATCAGCGTGAAATATTAAAGAAATATGTAAATAAGGATTTGAACCGGGTTCCTCAGGTTTTCGTTCCTTACAAAGAAATACTTGATGTTTACAATGCCGGTCTGCAGGTTCCGGATGATGTTACATTAATGTGGTGCGATGATAATTATGGCTACATTACTCATTTCCCGAATGAGTCGGAGCTTGCGCGAAAAGGTGGTAATGGAGTTTATTATCATGCGTCTTACTGGGGCCGTCCCCACGATTATTTATGGATAGGAAGTACGAGTCCTGCTTTAATTTTTCAGCAGATGAATCTTGCCTACAACAAAGGTATTCAAGACATTTGGATTCTTAATGTGGGCGATATTAAACCCGCAGAATATCCTATGGAACTTTTTCTGGATATGGCGTGGAATATAGAGGCTGTAAGAAAAATAGGTGTAAAATCTCATCAATCGCGGTTTCTGGAGCGGGAATTTGGCAGCGAAACAGCTTCGCAACTGGGCCCTGTAATGGAAGAATATAACCGCCTCAACTATATTAGGAAACCTGAATTTATGGGAAATACCCGCGAAGAAGAGAAAAATCCTGATTTTAAGAAAATTAAAGATTTACCCTGGGGGGAATTGACCCTTCGTAATCGATTAAATTCTTTTAAAGAATTGTCGGATAAGGTGGAACAAATATCTTTAAAAATTTCACCGGAGAAAAAGGATGCTTATTTTCAACTGGTTAAATATCCGGTACAAGCTGCTTCTCAAATGAATAGGAAATTGCTGACAGCCCAGCTTGCGCGGCATGGTAAAGCCGATTGGGCAGAAAGCGATGCCGCATTCGATAGTATTGCCAGCCTAACCAAAGTCTACAATAATGCCAAATGGAACCGAATGATGGATTTTCAGCCCAGAAAGTTACCGGTATTTAACAGGGTTAAACACGATACCATTCCGGGTCCCTTAGAAGTTGAACGAACTCCCGTAGTTAAGCGGAATGGGACTGAGTGTTCAAAAGGTACACCTGTTTTGTACGAAGGATTGGGGTATGAGGGGAAAGCCGCCGGTATTACTAAAGGCTCGACATTAACCTATACATTTGAGAATCTTCAAAAAGACTCGCTTGAGATTGAAATTCGTTTACTTCCCAACTATCCGGTTAATGGCGATAAGTTGAGGTTTACTTTGTCGTTGGATGGTAATTCACCTGAAACAATATCCTACGAAACTAAAGGCAGAAGTGAAGAGTGGAAACTAAATGTATTGAGTAACCAGGCTATCAGAAGAATTACGGTGCCTCTGAGCAAGTCAAAATTTCATCTGATTGAAATTGAAGCATTAGACGAAGGTATAGTTGTAGATCAGATAATGTTGTATTAATGAAATTGAGTACTATGAAAAAGTTTGAATTCTTTTTAATTATTGGTTTTATTTTAAGTTTTAATGCATTCGCCCAAAAGAAAGATAAAAAAAATCTGGCAGCTCCTGTTGTCGTTTTAACTTTTGACGATGCCGTGATAAGTCATTATACTTTTGTGGCTCCGCTTTTAAAAAAATATCATTTTGGAGGAACTTTTTTTATTTGTGAATTTCCATTGACAAAGCCGGATGATTCTGCAAAATATATGAACTGGGCGCAGATTAAGGAATTAAATGATATGGGATTTGAAATAGGCAATCATACCCATACCCATAAGCATGTCAATAAAATGAAACGCGACCAAATGATGGATGAGATTGGTTATATTGATAATAAATGTAAGTCTCTGGGAATACCCAAACCTGTTTCGTTCGCGTACCCGGGTTATGATACTGATTCATTATCGCAGGTAGTTCTTAAAGAAATGGGTTACAAATATGCCCGTACTGGAGGCCGTAAGGTTTTCGAGCCCACGCAATGTAGTCCGTTGTTGATACCCAGCTTTAGTTCTACAGGCATCGATTCTTCTGCAAGAGAGCGGGTAATGGGAATTTTAAAAGCAGCTCAACCCGGACAAATCATTGTTTTTACTATCCATGGTGTTCCGGATACTGCACATCCAAAGGTTGCTACGGCACCGGAATTATTTTCCGAATACATTAAATATATGAGCGATAATCATTTTATTGTTATTGCCATGCGCGATTTGGATAAATATATGAAGTAATTTAAATATTTAACCCCCTTTAAAATTTCGAATACTTTAACCTGAAAGATATATTTTTAGCTTAACCTTCAACATTTATTTTAAATTTGCAATTTCAATATATATCGACACTCTAATTATGCTAAACGATTTTAAAAATAATGTTATGAAATCGCGTTTTCAAATTTCTTGTTTTTTCAGATTTATACTTCTTTTATTGGGGGTTACTCTAATTCAAAATTCTTATTCTCAGGAAAAAATATCCTGGCCTCCAATAACCAAAGAGTCCAGACCATGGGCCAGATGGTGGTGGATGGGAAGTGCCGTTAATGATTCTGACCTTACCTACAATATGCAATTGTATAAAAATGTCGGATTGGGAGGTTTGGAAATTACTCCTATTTATGGGGTTAAAGGAGAAGAATCTAAGTTTATCAATTTTTTATCGCCTCAGTGGCTGAACGAATTTTCTTACACTCTTAATGAGGCAAAACGCTTAGGTTTGGGTATTGATTTAGCCAATGCCACCGGCTGGCCTTTTGGCGGTCCCTGGGTTTCGCAGGATGATGCCGCTAAATATATTGCTTACAAAATTTATAAAGTAAATGGAGGTCAAAAACTTTCGGATACTATCAAATATATACAAAAACAAATAATCCGCGATACCGGTCATAGTGTGGATGTTTCAGAAATAAGGCAGCCTGTGGCTACAACGCCCGATTTGCAAAAGAAAGCATTGGATCAGGTGCGGCTTAAAAAACCATTGCCCGTTTTTAAAGTATTAGCTTATCCCGAAACAGGGAATGCCATTGATGTAACATCTCACGTTACAAAAGATGGTTTGCTGAACTGGGTTGCTCCCGAAGGAAAGTGGACCATTTACGCTTTGTTTATGGGTAATCATGGTAAACTTGTAGAACGTGCTGCTCCTGGTGGCGAAGGTGATGTTATCGACCATTTTTCAGAAGTGGCTTTAATGAGATATTTAAATGAATTTGACGGCGCCTTTAAAAAAATGGATTTATCACAGCTGCGTTCTTTTTTTAATGATAGTTATGAAGTAGACGATGCTACTGGTGAAGCCAATTGGACTCCCCGTTTTTTCGAGGAATTTAAGAAAAGAAGAGGATACGATCTCCAAAACTATTTACCGCTTTTATTTTCAAAAACACCCGACGAACAATCTAAAAGAGTTTTATGTGATTATCGCGAAACTGTTTCGGATTTGATTTATGAACATTTTACTACTGTTTGGCACAATTGGGCTCAAAAGAAAGGTAAAATGGTTCGCAATCAGGCTCATGGTTCTCCTGCCAACTTACTCGATTTATATTCAGTTGTAGATATTCCCGAGATAGAAGGAACCATTTTTTTACGTATGAAATTTGCATCATCTGCTTCCAATATTTTGGGTAAGCCTTATACTTCGGCAGAAGCCGCCACCTGGCTTAACGACCATTTTCTTTCAAATCTTGGCGATGTAAAAATTGCTATGGACAGGTATTTATTAGCCGGAGTAAACCATAATTTTTATCACGGGGTTAATTATTCACCAAAGAACGAACCTTGGCCCGGTTGGTTGTTTTATGCTGCAGTTCATTTTCAGCCTGTAAACCCATTCTGGACCGATTTTGCTAAATTAAATCATTATGTTACCCGTTGTCAGTCGGTTTTGCAACAAAGCAAACCCGATAACGATGTACTTTTATATATACCAATGTATGAGAGCTGGTCAGAGCCTTATGCTGGCGGGTTGTTACGACATTATGACGGTTTTGAGAAAAATTTCAACGATGCTCCGGTTGAACTTGATACCAAGCTTTTACAAAGCAGAGGTTATGGTTTTGATTATATTTCAGACCGACTTCTTCAAAAAACAGATGCAATTGAGAATTCAATTGTAGCTCCCGGTGGAAATTATCAGACTTTAGTCTTTTCTCAGCCTAATTTAATACCGGAAGAAACAATGATAAAAGTTTTGAAACTTGCCGAAAATGGCGCTACCATCATTTTTCATAAATCATTGCCTTCTGATGTTCCCGGTTTTAATAAACTTGCTCAAAGGCAGGAATTGCTTAAGAAACTTTTAAACAGCATTGTTTTTGAACAGGTGGACAGTTTTAAAATAGCTTCCTTTGGAAAAGGGAAAATTATGCTGGGTAATAACCTCCAGAAGTTGCTCGAAAAAGCCCGAATCAGACGCGAAAGCATTTATGGAAAGGGATTTCAGTGTATTCGGAAGAAAAACGATAAAGGCGAAGTTTATTTTATTTCATATAACAGTACCAAAGATTCTATATGGAATGGCTGGTTGTCTTTGTCTGCTAAAGAAACTTCGGTTGCTTTGTTAAATCCGATGGACGGTTCTTCTGGTATTGCACATACGCGGGTTGCTAAAAGTGGTAATACAGAGGTTTACTTGCAATTACATCGTAACCAATCGGTTATTCTTCAATTTTCGTCTAAACCATTTAAAGGGGATAAATATCCATTTTATAATGAAACATCGAATACTATTCCTGTGGATGGAAAGTGGAGTCTTACATTTTTATCCGGAGGTCCGTTTATTCCCAAGCCTTTATTTGTTAATAAATTAGTATCGTGGACAGAAATAGCAGGAGACAGCGGCAAATATTTTTCAGGTACAGCCAGTTATAAAATTGCGCTTCCTCAGTTACCCGGTGCTAAAAATTATGTGTTAAAACTGGGTAAAGTTTGCGAAACTGCCCGTATTTATATCAACGGTACTCCAGTAGATACGTTGATAGGTCCTAATTTTCAGACCATAATTCCGGCTTCAGCTCTTTCTAAAGAAAATATACTCGAAATTCAGGTATCAAATAAAATGGCTAATCGCATTGAATATCTTGATAAAAATAATGTTACCTGGAAGAAATTTTATAATATTAATTTTTCAGCCCGATTACCCGAAAACAGGGGAGAAGATGGTCTTTTTACTACCAAAAAATGGAATCCTTTAACCTCTGGGTTATTAGGTCCTGTAACGATTACGCCTTTGGAAATTATAAAAGATTAACTTAAACTTTAAAATGAAGTTCACAAGGGAAGATTATAATAAACGAATCGTTGATACTGCAGGTAAGATTCCTGAGGACGAACCTGTTTTTTTGCTCAGGGCCCAGGATATTCATGCTCCGGCTACCCTCCGGTTTTATGCCAGACTTCTTGATGAAGCCGGAAATAATGAAATGGCTGAAGAACTAAAAGTTCATGCGCGGCAAATGATTATCTGGCAGAAATCTGTCAGGGTTCACGAACCGGATAAGTGAGTTGATAATTTACAATTTACAATGCACAATTAACAATTAATACCAAAAGGCATCTTTAAGGCTGAAAGCCTTATTGAAAATAGCACAGGGCATCGCCCTGTGTTAATAAAACGTGATAAAACGGCGCTCTGAAAGGGCAATTAATTATGCATATATATGTTTAATTAAACGACATTGATTTACAATTAACAATTAAAAATGCACAATTAACAAATTTAGAATGTGCCAATTAAAATGCTCAGTTCGGCAAAGCATATGCTTTGTCGGATTATATTCGGAAGCATTTGCTTCCATTGCATCCTTTAACTCTGCAAATACTGAGATGTAGGTGTTCAAAGACTTGTTAAATGTGTTTTTATCGCACTTTATGTAATTTTAAAATGAATTAAGAATTTACAATTAAAACGCTATGTATAAATTACTTTTAATAATTTTTGTAGTATTTTCTGTTTCTTTGGTAAAGGGACAGACTACAGGCAGTAATCTGGACTGGCCTATACCGGCAAACGAGGCAAAACCTTTTGTCCGCTGGTGGTGGTTTGGAAGTGAAGTTACCAAGCCTGATATTGAATGGAACCTCGAACAGCTTTCAAAAGCCGGTATTGGAGGTGCTGAAATTACTCCAATTTATGGAGTTAAAGGCAAGGAGAAAGAAGCTGTAAACTTTCTGAGTCCGGAATACATGGATATTCTATCGTTTACCATTAATACTGCTAAGAAACGGGGTATGGGTATTGATATGGCCACTGGTACGGGCTGGCCCTTTGGTGGTCCTAATATAACGGTGGATAATGCAGCGTCTAAATTTACTACTGTTGTTTATTCTGCCAAAAAGGGAAATTTCTTTTCTCAAAAAATACAATCACCGGAAAAGGGATTTCAGAATAATATCCAGGTTCAGGCTGTGATGGCTTTTTCTGATAAGGGAGTCGTGAAGAACCTGTTACCTTTAATGCAACCCGATGGTACCGTTAAATGGATGCCCGATGAAGGCGAATGGAAAGTGGTTGCTTTAATTGCCGGTAAAACTATGCAAAAAGTAAAAAGAGCAGCTCCGGGTGGGGAAGGTCTGGTTATGGATCATTTTTCGGCTAATGCTTTTGATTCCTATACCGAACGTTTCAATAAAGCTTTTGCAGATTCTAAATGTCCCGCTCCTGTTACGTTTTTTAACGATTCTTATGAAGTATATGATGCCAACTGGAGCCCTGTTTTTCTTGATGAATTTAAGAAACGCAGAGGTTATGATCTTCAGAATTGCCTTAATTTATTCGCAGGTATTGGCGATTCGACTGACGTAGCCCGTGTTAAATCGGATTATCGCGAAACGATGGCTGAACTTCTGCTCGAAAATTTCACCACAAGATGGACCGAATGGGCTCATTCCAAAGGTGCTATTACCCGGAACCAGGCTCACGGGTCTCCCGGAAATCTTCTTGATTTGTATGGTACCGTTGATATCCCTGAATGTGAATCGTTTGGTACCACTTTTTATAATATTCCGGGGCTAAGACACGATACCGGTTTTATCCGTTCCGGTGATGCAGATCCCATGATGCTTAAATTTGCTTCTTCGGGAGCTCATATTTCTGGAAAAAAGTTTGTTTCGTCCGAAACATTTACCTGGTTGGGAGAGCATTACAGAGTGGCACTTTCTCAAACTAAGCCTCAACTCGACGATATTTTTGCTTCGGGAATTAATCATGTATTTTTCCATGGTTCGCCTTATTCACCTAAAGATGCCACCTGGCCCGGATACGAATTCTACGCTTCTGTGAATTTCTCTTCTTTTAACAGGTTTTGGCACGATATTCCGGCTATGACTTCATATATTCAACGCTGCCAGAGCTTTTTACAAATGGGACANCCCGATAACGATTTTCTTTTATACTTCCCTGTTTACGATCTTTGGAACAACAATAACGGGTATGATATGCCTTTAGCCATTCATAACATTGATAAATGGCTGCACAAATCTGCTTTTTATAAAGACGGGAAAGCCATCATGGATATGGGTTATGATCTGGATTATATTTCCGATCATTTTATTAAGTCGGCTACCGTTAAAAATAATCTGATAGTTTCTGGAGGTAATACTTATAAGGCATTGGTAATACCTTCGTGCCAGTTTATGCCGTTGGAAACATTCAAAGCTATTTTACAGCTTGCCAAAGAAGGTGCAAATGTAATTATTGAAGATTTTCCAACTGATGTTCCCGGATTCTATAATTTGCAGGAAAAATATACCGAACTAAAAAATATGGTAGACGATCTTTCTAATGTTCCCATGGAATCGAAAGATAAAATGAAATCTTTCGGTAATGGGAAATTAGCTATCGGAAATCCATTGGAAAAGATGATTGGGTTTCTGAATCTTCCCAAAGAAGGTATATTTGAACATAACGTTAGGTTTATCAGACGCAAGGATGCTGATGGATACCATTATTTCTTTTCAAATTTGCAATCGCAGCCTTTAGACTCGTGGGTAAACCTGGCTGTTGATGCTCAATCCGCTGTTTTATTCAATCCTCAGAACGGCGAATCGGGTGTTGCTGCAATCCGCAAGCAGGATGGCAAAACGCAGGTGCGTTTGCAGTTGAAATCCGGAGAATCTGTTATTCTGCGCACATTTTCCAATAAACCAACAGCAGGAAAGAATTGGGCATATATTGACAAAACCGGAAATACCTCAGAAATTAAGGAATCCTGGAAATTAACCATGACTGAAGGTGTACCCGCCATAGCTGCTTCATATACCTTAAAGTCGCTTCAATCGTGGACGGCAATTAAAGATACCAACCTGATTAAATTTTCGGGTACCGGAAAATATACAACAGATATAAAATTACCTGAAGTACAAGCCGGTGATTGGATGCTTAATCTGGGCGATGTAAGGGAAAGCGCCCGTGTTTATGTAAACGGAAATTATGCTGGTACTTTATGGAGTATACCTTTTTCCATTCGTATTGGTAAATATTTAAAACCCGGAAAAAATACCATCGAAGTAGAAGTAACCAATATTGATGCAAACCGCATAGCTGATTATGATCGCCGTGGTGTTCCCTGGAAAATTTTCAACGACATAAATGTGGTTAACGTTAATTATAAACCTTTTGATGCCAAAACATGGGAACCTATGCCATCCGGCTTGTTAGGCCCGGTTACATTAACCCCGGTAAACTAAATAAAATGAAATAAGAAAGGAGTCAGCGGTAAAACTGGCTCCTTTTTTGTTTACCAGTAGTACCAAGATTTTAAAGGCTCAATTAATCCTTTATATGTTAGTGAAATATACTTTTATTTAAAGGTAATATTTGCCCAGGTAAAGAATTCGGTAAGATTATATACCATTATATTCTTATTTCTGTTTTTTTCGGTTGTATATCTTTTTTCTTTAACAGCGTCTTTTAACCACTTTATAGCTCCCGGTTTCCAGCCTGCACCATCTATAAGAATCAGAATATCCTGTTCGGGCATGGCTTCAATGGCATTAAGGTATAAATAAGGAAGCTTTTCATCCACCGAACCACTTACCTGTTGCCATTTACATTCTATGCGGATTTTTAGATGATATTTTTCAGAAAGAAGTAAAAATTCGGTGTTGCCTTTATGATTATATACAGTTATAAATGGAGCGTTTTCGAGTAAGATTTCTTTGCTAAAGTTTTCCGGATTTTTTTCCCAGATCCTGTAAGTGGTTAATTCAAATCCTTTACCTGTAAGAACTGATTTTACAGCTTGTTCTAACTGGTTGCCGGTTGTATTGCTGATAGCTCCCTTTTCCATTATGCAATAGAATAATTAGTTACTACAATTTCATTTATAATACCCCGTTTTGACGCATTGGAGTTTATCATTCTTTTAGCAGGGACTCTTACAATATTGAATTCGTTATAAATATCGTCAAAGAAATTATCTTCAGGGTCAATATTCTTGGGGTCCGAATTGCTGAGCATAAGTTTAGCCCCTTGTTTATTCAGATTTTTAAACAATTGCGCAAGTTCTATTTGTTCTTTATCAGAAAAATTATGTTTGCTATATGCCTTAAAACTCGCGGTTTTACTTATCGGACGGTAAGGCGGATCAAAATATACAAAAGAATCAGGGCGTATATCTGTTGTAAGTTCTTTAAAATCAGACTTTTTAATTATGACATTTGAAAGAAGTCCCGATACCGTTTTTAGATTCTTTTCGTCGCAGATAGTAGGGTTGCTATAATCTCCGGCAGGAGAGTTGAATTCGCCTTTGGAATTTACGCGGTATAATCCATTAAAACAGGTACGATTCAGAAATATTAACTGAGCAGCTCTTGAAAGCCAGGTGTCAGAGTATTTATTAAAATCTATATTAAATCGTTGAAGGTTATAATTAGTACGTTGAGCGTAAAAATATTCCTGTCGTTGATGTTTATCCAGTTTTAAATATTCGTTCTGATAACGGTATAGAAAATCGAGTAATCGGTCTGCATCTTTTTGTATAACCTTATAAGTAAGTATTAACTCGTCGTTAATATCATATAAATAGGCATTTTCAATATGGTAATTCTGAATAATATTAAAAAATACAGCTCCACTGCCTAAAAAGGGTTCATAATAATTTTTAATTTTTTTTTGTTGAAGTTGTTTAGGATAAAGTTCTTGAAATTTGGGCAACAGTTGGCTTTTGCCTCCTGCCCATTTTAAAAAAGGACGTGCAGTATAATCCGTTATTTCATTATTAGAAATCCGAATCTTTGAATTATCAACTTGAGATGTGCCTTTTTTTTTAGACATAAATTACTATTCAGAACAAAAGAGTTTAATTTTTACCTGTGTTGTTTTTTTTCGCAGGGACAAGGCACAGCACCCTGGTTTTTAAATTTTTTAGGGGTAGCACAACTCATGATGGTAATTCCCAAAAACAATAGAATCAATAGATTAATCCATTTTAAATTCACAAACTTCATAAATTCATTTTTGGGTTAAATATAATCTTAATTTGAATATTGAAATTCAAAATTGCAGGGTAGGTGAGAATTGTTTGTAAATAAATCTAACAAGGAGAAACGGGAATGACAAAATAAAACGTAGAACCTTTGCCTGGTTCTGAATCAAGCCATAAATTTCCTTTCATTAGCTCTATAATTCCTTTTACAATAGAAAGTCCAAGGCCTGTACCTCCGTATTCCCGTGCAGTAACAAAATCTTCGGCTTGCCTGAATTGATCAAATATGAGTTCCTGTTTATTACTTTCAATACCAATACCAGTATCGGATACCCAAACTAAAAGGTTTTCAGGGGTTGTTAATTTGCAACCCAATTCAATATACCCTATGTGTGTAAATTTGAAGGCATTATCAAGTAAATTGGTAATGAGTTGTTTGAAACGCTGTAGATCGGAATATATGGAAAGCTCTTTTAATTCTTCAGGGAAATCCATTTTAAACACAATACCTGCTTCATTTGCAAATTTTAATTTTAAAAGATAATATTCACTGATTTCAATAAAAACCGGATAAACTTTGAAATCAGAATATGCAAGACTCATTTGGCCTACCTCAATTTTAGACATATCAATAATATCGTCTATTATTCTCATTA
>WSSedL1CaDRAFT_10001215_pt1 | contig 15723 bp, 15 predicted proteins | sample WetSurSL1Cattail_FD_9464 | JGI IMG/M metagenome (IMG submission 9464)
GGCGCTGTCCTTCATTACCAACTATGGCGCCGGTCTGTCTACCGAACAGCTGAGCCATGCCCACACCCTGCAACAGGCACAAGAAGGCAGCGCCAAGGCCAGCCGTTTGTTGGCGGACATCATTGCGGCGTTGCCGTGAGTGGTTTAGCGGTTGGTTACTTTATTTAATTCAAGAACGCAGGCTCACCAAACTCGACAAGCTGACCACGGGACTTTTCAAAATAGCCATGCCAAAAACTGGCAAGCGCCTGCATGGTCTTGGGATCGCGGTACAGAGCCTTGTTCTTTTTATCAACGCCATTTAAAAGACCAGCGCGGATGACATAAATGCGAGCATCACCAAAGTCAATCATGAATTGGTGCGCTAACTTTCATGAATCCAGAGCAACACCTCGGATGATGAAGGAAGCTTGAGGAAGGAGTGCTGGCGCTATTTGAGTCAGCGCCAGGAACACCTCGACTGCGCCAGCGCAATCCGTCAATCGCTGCCCATTGGCTGCGACGAGATCAAAAGCGTCCATCGCTACATTGTCAAAAGCGCATGAAGTTATCAGGGCCGTGGTGTACACAAAAAAATCGAGCACATGCTCGCCTTCGGTGTTTGTCGTGCAAACAATGAATGGCAGGCATACTGATCAACCCATGCCGGTATGTGACTTAAGCCAGTGCTACATCACTTTGAATCACATCCCATCATGGTTGAGTTTGGTTGCCAATGCTAGAATTTTCACCCTTATAAAAGCAACACTTTTTGAATCATTTTTTCAGAAAGCGCCTGAAAGCTGCAACCAGACTTGTTTTTTGGTTGATGATTGCAGTTGTTGGTTGAAGAAGGCAGAGTGAGCCATGCAGCATGGTGCTGAGGGCAGCAGGTTTTAAATTTGAGACTGCATTGTCCGACTGCTCCGTTTGGCACGATGGCCATGCCGCGTGGCAGTTTCGCATTAGCTCCAACACCGTTTGCTCAAATGGATCACACGATGTTGAGAACATAAAATGGCAGGTTACCCTGTCACCAAATCGATTAGTGTTGATCAGTTAGGTTTGCCTTTACCGAGACCGCTCCAGCTCCAGGGAATTTCCGTTTAACGCATGTCTGTCATACCTACACCTCACATCAAGGCAGCGCCGATGATCAACTCGTTAGAACAGTTGCGTGAGCGGCTACGCATGGGTGAAGAGTTACCTGCCGAGCGCATTCTGTGCGAACAGTTGGGCGTTACACGCCACGCTTTGCGCAAGGCGCTGGAGACACTGCGTGCTACTGGCGAGCTGGGGCGTCAACCGCCACGTCAGCTGCCTGCCCTGGACCGTGGCGGTGCGGCGCTGGTGCATGGGACCAACCCAGTCGAGGTGATTGAGTTAAGGCTGACGCTGGAACCCTTCCTGGCGCGTCTGGCGGCGCTCAGGGCATCACCGCTAGACATCGCCCGTATTGAACGGGCCGCGACCACTTTGGTGGAATCCGAAAGCGCAGCGGCAGATTTGGCCTTTCACAAGTCCATTGCTGCGGCCACTCGCAATACATTGGCGGCAGACCTGTATTCGCTGCTGCGGCAGATAGGCGCGGACGCGCGAATTCATGTGAAATCCGTCAAACCCCGGCCACCCAATAGAGTGCGCCAGCGGGATTCGGAGCACATGGCCATTGCTGCAGCCATTGCTGCACGCGACCCGGATGCTGCAGAGCGTGCAATGCGCTGCCACCTATATATGGTTCAGCGGCAAATCCTTGATCAGATGTCACTCAATCCTGAGTTTGTCGCGCACGAACTCGAACAGACGGGACTGTAGGCAGGCCAACCCGGCTTTCAGCAACAGGATGTGCAGGCCACCTCCGGGTTGAGCCAGTGAATGGGGTGCCAGCCGTTGCGACCAAATCCGAGAGACGCGACGAGATCCTCTGCGATGACCATATCTCGGTCCGAGACGCTCCATGCCATAGCCGTTAAATTCCGCAGGCGTGGCGCATGGTGGGCAACGTCCAGAATCTGATAGGCCGTGGCGGGGCCTAGTGGTGGGCAGTCATCGCAGGTTCGCACCAACAGGTCGGGCATTCGGGACAGCCGGGTCCCGGTCGAAGGCATTGTTAACTGATGCATTGAAATATCTATGTATTGCATGCCAGTGCGACGGGCCCGCGCGAGCAACGCGTCATGCAGTACGCCGCAGCCTTGGAAGGCCAGCATGCAGGCCGTCGCGGGTCTTCCCAGCCGAATGCTACGGCCCCATTGGGCAGGTGCATGCCCGTTGCTGCTGCAGAACAACCCACCGCGATGCACTGCTGCCTCGACATCCGCCCAAACGGTATCCAGCAGCGATAGGCTGGCATCGATGGGGCCATGGGTGGCACGTACATTGGCACGCGTCAGGGCATCAACGTCGAGGTGGTGATGCGCATCTGTGGCGGTACTCGCCACCGCCTGTAACTTGGGCAAACGCTTGAGGAGCGTCCCATCCAAATGGCAGTGTGCATCCACGAGAGCGCCAGCCATGTTAGTCAGTGTTTCCTCCCAGCGCTCTTCTGAGGTCGTCTCGGTTGGTTCAAATGTATGCACTTCAAAGAAAGTGCTCAGTCGCTGCTGGGCTGCCAGTGAAATAGGCGTGGCCAAGAGCACCTGATGACGTGATAGCGCCGCCATCAGACGGGTTGCTGTTGTGCTTTTACTATCACAGCTGTGGTCATGCCATGTCCAGCGATCATGTCAGCGGCGCGTTCGGCCATCATGATCACCGGAGCGTTGATGTTGCCTGATGTCAAGTCAGGCATGGCAGATGCGTCCACTACACGTAAGCCAGATATACCGCGTACCCGCATCTGGCTGTCGAGCACCGCCATCGGGTCTTCTGAATGGCCCATGCGACAGGTTCCAGCTGGATGATGGACGGTGATGGCGCTTCGGCGGATGAAGGCGTCGAGGGCGTCATCATCTGTATTTTGTGGACCGGGAGCGACCTCGCTCCCAATATACGGCGCCATGGGAGACTGACTTGCAATTTCGCGAATCTGACGCACGGCCGAACGCAAGGCCTTCCAGTCTTGTGGTGCACTCAGAAAGTTCTGATGGATACGCGGTGCGGCAGTCGGATCAGCGGATGCCAGTTCGATGCGACCACGACTCTCGGGATGCAGCAGCACAGCACGGCACGCGAAACCATCAGTGAATGGCTGTCGAAAGGGAGCGAGGTATGGCCAAGCTGGCAGGGGGGCGGCAGTCAGAAGCATTTGCAGGTTGGGAACCGCCAATCCATCTTCGCTCTTGAGAAAACCAACCAGCCCACCAGGCACATCAGCGGCAAAGCCGGTACCGTTGATGTATGCCTGTATCAAAGCTGGTCCGATACGGTCCAGTCGCATCATCCTGTGAAATGGCCCAGGCGTCTTGCGTGTGTACATGACGATCACAGAAGGATGGTCCTGTAGGTTCGCACCGACCCCCAAGAGTGGTGTATGCACACGGATGCCATGCGCCTGCAACTGCTGTGGATCTCCAATACCAGACAGCATCAGTAATTGTGGCGAATTGATCACGCCGCCGCACAGCAGCACCTCGCACTCTGCCGTGGCACGCACGCGCTGACCTTTTTCGATGTACTCAACGCCTACAGCGCGCTGCCCATTCATGATGACCTGAGTCGTCAACACTCGCACCTTGACGCATAAATGGCGCCTACCAAGTACTGGGCGGAGATAGGCCACCGACGTGCTGCAACGCGCACCATGACGGATGCTCATCTGCAAATGGCTGAAACCGTCCTGCTGCTCGCCGTTGTAATCGTCGGTCCAAGGGTGGCCCGCTGCGCGTGCGGCCTGCCCAAAGGCCCCGATCAGTGGATCCTGGTATCGGCTGCGCTGCACATGAATCGGACCACTGCCTCCGCGCACTCCGTTCTCACCATGCTCCCACGTTTCCTGACGCATGAAATAAGGCAGGACCTGTTCGTAGCTCCAGTCGGGCAGCCCATATTGCGAAGCCCAACGGGTAAAGTCGCCCGCGTTACCGCGCACCCAGGCCATGGCGTTGGTCGAGGATGACCCGCCGATAACTTTGCCGCGGGCACATTCAACGCGACGCCCGTCGACGTTGGCTTCGGGTTCTGCAAAATAGTTCCAGTCGTGTAACCGTTTTTGCAGTATCTTGCCCCAGCCGAGGGGTATCTTGATCCAGGGGTCACGGTCCCAGCCGCCAGCTTCCAGCAAAAGCACACGCGAGCCGTCTTCGGTCAGACGATTCGCAAGTGTGCAGCCGGCGGAGCCGGCGCCGACGATGATGTAGTCATAGTTATCAGTCATGTTGCTTCCCTTGTGGGGCTGGGCCAGACCGTGCTACGCGACGCAAACTGATGTGAATATTCTTCTCGCTGGTGAAAGCCAGAAGTTCACTCAAACATTCCTCGCGTCCAATGCCCGACTGTTTGACGCCACCGAAGGGGGCTCCCAGAAAGTGTTTGCCGACCTCGTTGATCCAGACAAAGCCAGCCTGCACGCGTTGCGCAGCACGGTGCGCTTTCTCCAGATCATTGGTCCAGATGGCACAGGTCAGCCCGTAATCGACCGCATTCACCTGCTGCAGCATGCTGACTTCGTCATCCCATTTCAGGATCGACAATACAGGGCCGAAGATTTCTTCAGATGCGATGCGCATGTCCTGTGCGACGTCAGCGAAGACCGTTGGCTCAATGAAATATCCGTCAACCAAGGCGGCGCCGGTCGGCACGTTGCCACCATAGACCAGCCGCGCACCCTCGGCGTGGCCCGAAGCGATAAAACCCAGAACCCGTGCATGCTGTTCGGCGCTGATGATGGCACCCATGGTGGTCCGCGGGTCGGTTGGTGGCCCAGGGATATAACTCGCGCAATGCGCCCGAACACGTTCGATGACCTCGTCATAAATATCGGCATGCACAAAAGCACGGCTGGTCGAGCCGCAAGATTGTCCGCACCAAGTGAAATTCATGCCTGCGACAATCCCTGATGCTGCGATGTCTGGGTCCACATCGGGATAAGCAATGAAGGCGTTTTTCCCACCAAGTTCAAGCAGGACTGGCTTGAGTCGCTGGGCGGCGCCCTGCATGACGGCACGACCAGTTGCCACGCTGCCGACCAGCCCGATCATGGCCACACCAGGGTGCACGGCCAGCGCACTGCCAATCTCGCGACCACCAGGCAACACAGACAACACGCCAGGGGGCAGCATGTCGCCCACGATCTCGGCCAGGCGCAGCGCAGACAAAGGCGCCTGTTCCGGTGGTTTGATAATGATGGCGTTGCCCGCTGCAAGTGGCGCAGCCATTTTGCCTGCAGCAAACAGGAAAGGATGGTTGAACGCGACGATACGCACCACCACGCCAAGGGGCTCGCGCACAGAGAAATTGACCGCTTCGGTCCCCATGGGAATCGAATGCCCCTTCAGCTCCGTGACAAGACCCGCAAAGAATTCGAACAGTGTTGCCGCCACCATCACGTCGGCCACCATTTCTTTGACAGGGTTACCACAATCGGCGGCATCGAGCAAGGCCAACTCCTCTGCATGCAGTCGCAACTCTGCCGCAATGCGCTTGAGTACCCGCGCTCTTTCCAAAGGCGGCGTGTCACGCCATACAGCAAAGCCCTGCTGTGCTGCGGCCACAGCAAGCTCTGCATCAGCAGCCGAAGCCTGGGCCGCGCGACCTAGCAGACGACCACTGCCTGGTTCGCGAACCTCGCTGTAGACCAAGCCGACGGGGGCGTGCCACTGCCCGCCATAGAAAAGGCCGTCGTGGACAGGGAGGATGGGGGTTGGTGCTGCAATGTTCAGTGTGCTGGGTGTGCTCATGGTGACGTTCACATGGGTTTAGGAAATGGATGCCAAACCTGGATACACAGCATCGCTGGATCAGCCGGTTTGGCGCATCAAAGTGATGTCAAGTTGCTGGTGCAACACCAGTGCGTCTGTGGAATGATGAAACGGCCTCAGACCTGGCTTACCGTCGGGCAGGTTTGGCCTGCTCCAGGAAACGCATGTCAAAACCTTTGCTGGTGTCGGTTGTTTTCGGCAACACGTCCTGAGCCATCAAGGTCTCTGCTGTCTCCTTCCATTGGGTGGCGGTGATGTAACCAAGACCATTCACCTTGGTGGCCTCGCTCAAGAAACTGCGCGTCAGGTTGAAATTAAGCTGGCGGGTCAGCGTGTCAACCTTGTCAGCGTACTCAGGATTGGCCTTCACCAGGATCTCGACCGCTTCTTTGGGGTTCTGCAGCACATAGTCAAAGGCTTGTAAGTAGGCATTGGTAAAACGTTGCACCAAGTCAGGCTTCTCAGCAATCATCTTCTCTGAGGTAAAAACGCCCGAGCCGTAGGCCCGGTAACCAAAGTCGGCACCTTGCAGCACCGACAGCGTACCGGGGCCTCCGGTTTTATCTTCGATCAACGGAACCTCTGCATTGAGGTAGCCAGGTACAGCGTCCACTCGGCCTAATATCAGAAGACTCTCATATGGAGGCGAAACGGTGCTTTGCTTGACATCGCTCATCGCTATGCCGTTGGCCGCCAGGAAGGCCTTGAAGAAGATGAAGGTAGAGCCTGAGGGTTGCACGCCGACGTTGAGGCCCTTCAGATCGCTGGGTTTGTTGATCGGATGCTTGGCCTTCACAGAAATCATTGCCATGGGGCTTCGCTGGTTCACTGCCGCCAGTGCCACCGCCCCCACTGACTGTGATCGTGCAACCAACAGTGTTGGAAGGTCGGCAAATCCAAAGTCAGCGTTGCCGTTATTCACCAACCGCAAGGTATCGACTGAGCCAGAACCTTTGCGAATGGCGGTGACATTGATGCCATTCTTGGCAAAGAATCCCTTGTCACGCGCGACAAAAAACATCGCATGATCGGAGCGTACGGTGTAGTCAAGCTGGATGGATACATCGTCCAGCTTTTGCGCAAAGGCACTGGTGGCTATGGCAAAGACCGTTCCAATAACGGCCAGACAACGGGTGAGCAGGCAGTGAGTTTTCACGATGTTTCCTTATGGACTGGGTGGGTGGGAGATGGGTTTCGCAAACGAAGGAAGGAGGAGGGATGCCTACAACTTAGGCCCCCAGCTAAGGTATTTCCACTCAAGGTATTCGATGGCGTAATAAAAAATCATGCCGAGGATGGAGATTTCAATCAGCGCAGCAAATACCAATGACGTATCCATTTGCGTGGATGCGAACTGGATCATGTAACCCAGGCCAGCCGATGCGCCGGCAAATTCGCCGACGATGGCGCCAATGACGCTCAGGGTGATAGCGATCTTGATGCCGGACATCAGATAAGGCAGTGAGTTCGGAATTTGGGCACGCAGCAAGATCTCAGTCTTCGATGCACCTACCGTGCGCAGCAGCGTCACGAGGTTAGGATCCGTTGATCGCAAACCCACCAACATGTTCAAGGCCACGGGGAAAAATGCCATCACGACGATGAGCACAATTTTGGGTGCCAAGTCATAGCCGAACCACAGGATAAAAAGCGGTGCAAGTGCAATTTTTGGCACGTTCTGAAATAGAACCATAAGCGGATAGACCGCGCGCCCCATGACCTCAAATCGAGCAATCGTGGTCGCGATGACCATGCCGACCAGCGTAGACAACACAAAGCCGTACAGAATCTCCTCCGCTGTGACCCAGGCTGCAACCGAAAGGGTCGCCTGTTTGGTCAACAGCAGATGTGCGATGGAACTGGGCGGAGGGAGTACAAATTCAGGCAATTTGAAAATGCGAGAAATCCCTTCCCACAAAACGAGCAGCACAACAGACAGCAAGAGTGCGGGCATCAGACCTGTTAGTGCGCCGAACCAAGCGGTGTTCGATGGGTTGGCGCCGGTACTGGCCATGGCAGAGGAAGAAGAGCCGTTGGTATTGCCTCCAACGCAAGATGTTGTGTTCATGTAGAGACCTTTCTGCCATGGCCATCTTTGAGCAGTCGGCGCAGGTGACCGGAGGCAACGGCAAAACCTGGCTGCGAGTAGGTTTCCTCGACACGTGGGTAAGGTAAATTGATCGGTATCGTTTCAATGATTCGGGCAGGTCCTGTCCCCATCACGTGGACTTGCCGGGAAAGAAAGACGGCTTCATCGATGGAGTGCGTGACGAGCACGATGGTCTTGCCCGTGCGCTGCCAGATATCCAACAGAAACTCGCTCATCTCTTCGCGTGTGATAGCGTCCAGTGCGCCAAACGGTTCGTCCATCATCAGCACCTCGGGATCCATGGCCAACGCCCGCGCAATGGAAACGCGCTGGCGCATGCCCCCGGATAGTTGTGAAGGCCGTTTGAGCGCCGCTTTTTCAAGTCCAACCATGCGCAGCATCTCGGCAGCACGGTCAGCGATCTCAGATTTCGCCATGCTCTTGTAAGCCACTTCCATCAACAGCTTGACGTTGTCGATGGCATTCTTCCAGGGCATCAATGTGGCTTCCTGGAAAACCAAGCCGATACGCCGGGCGCGTGCTGCCTCAGCTGGCGCCACTCCGGCGACAAGGACGTGCCCCTCGACTGGGGTCAGAAGTCCGGCGAGCACTTTCAACAAGGTGCTTTTGCCACAACCCGAAGGGCCGATGAGCGAGGCAAAACTGCCGCGTTCGACGGACAGGTTGATGTCGTGAAGCACTCGGTTGGTCTGGCCGGCGTGTGTGAAATCGACGGATACGCCACGTACGCTGATATGGGGCACCGCATCGGGCTTGCTCAGAGAGGTGCCCATCATGGTTTCTGGTGTGATGCGCATGGTCATGCTCAGCCTGCAGTTACCGCTTTTTGGAAAGCTGCTCGCGCAGCGAGTTTGTCCAGCCAGGCGTAGATCGCCGGGTAGGGCGGCAGATCAAACGGGAAGGCAACGCAGCGTTTGACAATGCTGCCCATAGCCACATCGGCGAGACTGAATTCTTTACCGGCCACCCAGGGATGGCTGGTGAGTTGCCTTTCCAGGATGCCCAGCTCGGCAGCTAGATTCTTGACGGTGTCGGGGGCACGTTCGGCCTCTGGCTTCTTGGCGTCACGAAAGCCGCCAAGGTAGGCGCTATTGAGTGCGGCCAGCAGCCAATCCATCCATCGTTCGACCTGAGTGCGCGTGGCAGGGTCCGTGGGGTAAAGCGACGATTGTTCCTTCGCAGCCACATAACGCAGGATAGTGTGGGATTCCCATACGGACAGTTCTTCGTCCACCAGGGTCGGCACTTTCTGCGTGGGGTTCAGGGCTTTGTATTCATCCGTCTGTGTGTTCTCAAAAACGCGGCCGTAGTCGATGCGCTCGTACGCAACACCAAGCTCCTCGAGCAAAAAGATGATTTTCTGAACATTGCCGGATGTGGCGCGGCCTAGCAGTTTGTACATAGGTTCTCCTGTGCGGTTTTGGTGGGTTAAGCGGCGAGTGGTGCGTAGGCGATCATTTCAATCTCGATACGCGTTGTGATGGCTGCTCGGGCTTCAATCGTTGTGCGCGCCAGCCGACCTTCTGGGAAGTATTCTTTGAAGACGCCGTTGTAGCGGCCGAAGTCACGGGCGTCCTCCAGGAAGGTGGTGACCTTGACCACGTCCTCCAGGGTGCAACCCGCCAATTTCAGGATGCGCTCACAGGCCTTGATCGTGGCATGGGTTTCTTCTTCGATGGTGCCGCCAACCATGTTGCCGTCTTCATCCTTGGCAACCTGGCCAGACAGAAACAGGAAGTCTCCAGCCCGCACGGCAGGGTGAAAGGGCAAGTTGGGATTCTTCTTTCCGAACACTTGTATGTTGTTGCTCATGGGGGTGGTCCTCAAGAAGGAAAGCACTCAATGATGTCCAGTCCTTGCTGGCGATCCAGCAAGTAAACCAGGCCGCGCTCATCCATGGTGACGTCGTTGGATGAAACCTGTTGGTAGCCAGTGGGCACATCTGGTTCGTAAAAACCGACCTCTTTGGGTTTGAACGGGTCCGAGATGTCGAGCAGGCGAAGGCCTTGGGCGAACCAAGCAAAAGGCAGGGTATTGTTGAAAAAACGCTCGGAGGGCTGATGGCAACCAATCATCTGTTCGCGTGGTTGACCGTCGGGATCAACTCCCTCGACCTGGAAGGTCGAAATCGGCATGGGCTGACGTTCATCGGTGATGTCATAGAACCAGCTGAACGCAGGTGGTGACGGGCGCAGTTTGGCGACGTCCTCGTCGGCAACCACCAACACATCACGCCCCTTGATTTTCCAAGGGATGGGCAACGCGGTATGGGTGGGATGTGCATGGGCCGGACTGCTGTTGACAGAGGACACCAGTTGCGGCCGCGACATATCGGCAATGTCCAGAATGAAGAAGCCGTGGTGCCAGTAGGAAACGTAAAGTCGGTCACCCATGCGCAACGGATGATGGCAGCGTGGCGTGACGAAATCATCCCACTGGTACGGCTCGCCAGCGGCCACATGCTGGCCCGGAATCCACCAACGGCCAACCTCCTGTGGGTTGGTCGGGTCAAGCAGGTCCAGAATCATCATGATGTTGCCGATATAACCTTCCGCCGTCGGCGAAATGTAGGCATACCGACCATCGAAGCTGAATCGGTGTACGCCGCCCCCTTCGCCGCTGACTCGCCATTTGCTCAGCAACTTTGGCTTGGCTGGATGCGACACGTCGTAGATGCCCAAACCACCACCGAATTCGGGTGCCCCCTGACGAAATTTCTCGTAGTTCACAATCATGAGGTCGTTTTGCACGCGCACCTTGTGCGAATGCCAGCCGATCGGGACATCCATCTTCCAGAGCAGGTGTGGGTTGCGCGGATCGCTCACATCGTAGGCAGAAGTGCCATCGGGTGGACGCATGTGAGAAACGTACATGACATGCTTGTCAACCCAAACCTGGCCACCACCGGGGCAATCCACATGACTGACCAACCGGGTGTTGAATGCTCTCGCCATCTGTTCCTCCTCAAGCCAGGCGAATCACTTCGCCGCCTGGTGTTTTGCCGAAGCGCTTGAGCAGACCAAAGGCGTTGAGCGCGGGTTCGTCGCTGGCGATGAACAGCACAGCCGGCTCGGTGGTGCTTGCATTTTCGAGTTGCATCCAGTGCCCGCCTGGTACAGCGATCGTGTCAAACGGCGCAAAGTTGAAGTTCTGATCATCAACCTTGCAAATCCCCGTTCCCTCCAGAGGAGAAATCAGCAGGCTTGCGTTTTGTTTGAGTGGCAGCGTGCGTTCGCCTGGGCGCAACATCTGCAGCATGAAGGTCATGGTCTTGTAAACCGGGCCACCTTTGACTGGGTCGGTGTATTCCACCACCAAGCCCTCCTGCAGGTTGTCGTCCCAATCGCGATTGCGCTCCAATACTTCGCGCATGGCGTCGTAACGGTAAACATACATTGGTGATGAGCTGTCCATGCCACGGCTGTGATTGGCAAACCGCGGTGTGACACCTCCGATGCCATAGGTCCGTGCAGAGTAATCCGGCGAGAAGCGGGCAGACTGTTTTTTCTTGATCGCCCCATCTTCCTTGTAGTTGTGCTCAAAGGTCAGCGCATTGAGCGTTTCTACCAGTGGATAGTCTAGAACGGAGAGGTTGATGGCTGGCGCGTCACCGACACAACCATGGTTGTGCCAAGTGTCCAGCGGGGTCAGCACCATGTCACCAGGTCCAAAAGTAATGTCTTCGCCTTCAACGCCGGTGAAGTTGTGTGCGCCGGTCAAGCCCAGACGAATGGCGCGCGCCGTATGGCGATGCGGCGGCATGATTTCGTTGGGGTCATTCAGGCGGTATGCGGTGTACATTGTGCTGACGGTGGCCCGACGACCAGGCAGACCAGGGTTCACCAATATCAGAGAACGACGGTCAGAGTCAGCAGCACGGATGAGACGCGCCGACTCCTCTATCAGTCCCTGCAGATCGTGCTTGAAGCTCCACTGGTGGGGTTGTGCGCGGGCACCTTCCATCAAGGATTTGACTTCGTCATGTTCCACATCTGAGCGTTTCGCCCAGAAGGGAAACAAACTTTTGGCACTGATGTTGGCGTACATCGATCTCAGTGCATCCTCCCGCGATTGATCAAGTGCGGATTCGGTGGTTTCCAAAGACATGCTGGTGCTCCTTTGTGCAAGTGATGAGGCATCAACCATTTACAACCTTGTTTTCATGGTTGGTTGAATATAGCAATTATCGGGCCAGCAATTCGCCCCATGACTCACCCTTGCTTAAGGTGCTTTTGCGACATCGGTTTGATATCTATGTATTTGATTTATATATAAAAAATAAAACAATAGAAAAAAATAAAAAATCAACCATTCTTCAACAATATTTTCAACCATATGCATTGGTTGCACCACATTGGCGTATTTTTGATTCCTAAACGGTGCTGACCGTCCGTACCACTACCCGACCAAGCTGGTGCATGGACATGCATTGAAGGTCCGGTGAGCAAGAGGTTGGCGAGTTAAGCCAATCTCAATGGGCGAAGTTCATCATCACGACCTGGGAAGTCGGCGCCAGACGATCACTGGTTGTGCAATATCTGAGCTAACCCTTGACCGGCGGGTTGCTCCGGTAACGCGCTTGGCGCTCCAGCATCCAGCCCGGGTATTCGGGTGGCAGCTGGCTGACCTCGTCTAAGGCTTGCAAGTCCTCTGGGGTCAGCACCAGCCCGGACGCCGCCAGGTTGTCTGTCAACTGCTCGGGCGTCTTGGCGCCGACAATCACCGAGCTCACCTGTGGGCGGCTGAGCAGCCAGGCCAGAGCCACCCGTGCCACCGACACCTGATGACGTTGCGCGATCGGGCGCATGGCGTCCACCACCGCAAACGCACGTGGTTTGTCGACCACCGGGAAATCAAAGGTAGCGCGGCGCGAGCCCGCCGGACCTTGGCCATCGGGTGTGAATTTGCCGCTGAGCAGGCCGCCCGCCAAGGGGCTCCAGACCATCAGGCCCACCTGTTGGTCCTGCAGCAGCGGGATGACTTCGCGCTCCAGGTCGCGCCCGGCCACGGTGTAATAGGCTTGGACGCTTTCAAACCGGGCCCAGTGGTTTTTCTCAGAAATGGCCAGCCCTTTCATGATCTGCCAGGCGGCCATGTTGCACAGCCCGATGTAACGTACCTTGCCGGAACGCACCATGTCGTTCAGGGTCGACAAAACCTCTTCGAGCGGCATCACCGGGTCATAACCATGCAGCTGGTACAGGTCGATATGGTCCAGCTGAAGCCGTTTCAGGCTAGCGTCCAGCTCGTTCATCAGGTGGTAACGCGACTGGCCGCAGGCATTGGCTTTGGTCTCGCTCATCGGGCCAAAGGCTTTGGTGGCGACCACAATCTCGTCACGTGGCAAGCCCAGATTTTTGATGGCCTGGCCGGTGAGTGTTTCCGACAATCCGCCGGAGTAGACGTTGGCGGTGTCGATGAAGTTGACGCCCGTATCAAACGCCTGCTTGACCAGGGTGTTGACAGCCTCTTGCCCCAATCCGCCCATAACTTTCCAGAAGCCCTGGTCACCAAAGGTCATGGTGCCCAGGCACATTTCAGACACATACAGGCCAGTGCGGCCGAGAAGTCGGTATTTCATGGCAGTCTTTCAAAGTGGAAAAGTGGATGTTTTTGACAGAACGTGAACACGTAAGGTGCCGCAGTTCAAAGGGTGAAGTCAGACAGGGTTGACCGGTCTTCCAAGCTCACATGTCAGGGCGCCAGCACCCGAATCTGCAGCAGGCGCTGGCTGTTGCCTGCGGATTGGCTGCTGTGCACCCCCGCTTGCGGGGCACTGCCGCTGATGGCCACCGTGACCCATTGGCCCAGCGGCGCATTCACCGTGGTGACCAACTGGCTTTTGGTCTGGTCGGGCAGCTCGGCACCCGAGTGTGGCGCCACACTGGCCGATTGCACGTCGATCTCCACACGCACCGGCCGTTTGCCGCCGGGCCAACGCGGCTGCACCTGCAGGCTCTGGCCCGCTTCCAGCCACACCAGGCCATTCGTCACGCCACCGCCCGTGTTGGACACAGACACGCCCGACGCCGCCATGGAAGCGCTTTGCGCCGATACCGACTGCACCCATTGCATCGGCATCGCTTTGGACACATTCAAGCTGGCCTTTTCGCCATTACGCACGTTGACGGCTTGTGCTGTCATCAGTGGCTCACGCGGTTGTGTGCCCACCGAGTAGCCTCCGTCATTGCCCGCCTCCACCTGTCGCACCTCCACAATCAGGTTGCGCTGGGGCTGTTGCGCCAAAGCCGACAGGGCCAGCAGCCAGGCCAGGCCAACCAAGCCGGTGCAAAGACGTCTTTGTGGGTTCATAGCGGCCATTGTGCTCGGCCAAAATGGCGTTTGTCCAGCGGCCTTAGCTGCCCGCCACATCCACCACAACGCGCCCGCGCACCTGCCCCTGCAGCAACTCGGTCGCCACCTCGATGGCTTGTGCCAGCGTGATCTCACGTGTCATGGCCTCCAGCTTGGCCACGTCCAGGTCGCGCGCCAAGCGTTCCCAGGCCTGCAAGCGCACAGCCAGCGGCGCCATCACACTGTCAATGCCATACAGCGTGATGCCGCGCAGGATAAAAGGTGCCACCGTGGCGGGGAAATCCATGCCCCCAGCCAGTCCACACGCGGCCACGGCGCCGCGGTACTTGGTGGTGGCGCAGGCATTGGCCAGGGTGTGGCTGCCCACGGTATCGATGACACCGGCCCAGCGTTCCTTGCCGATGGCTTTGCCCGGCGCCGACAGCTCGGCACGGTCGATAACCTGGCTGGCACCCAGCGCTTTGAGGTATTCGGATTCCGCCAGACGCCCGGTGGATGCCACCACGGTGTAGCCCAGCTTGGCCAGCAAAGCGATGGCAACACTGCCCACACCACCGTTGGCACCGGTGACCAGAATCTCACCATCGGACGGCTGAATGCCGTGGCGCTCCAGCGCCAGCACACACAGCATCGCGGTGTAACCCGCAGTGCCAATGGCCATGGCCTGGCGTTCCGTGAATGCGGCTGGCAAAGGCACCAGCCAGTCACCCTTGACCCGCGCGACCTGAGCGAGACCACCACAATGGGTCTCACCCACACCCCAGCCGTTGAGGACGACCTTGTCGCCGACCTTCCAAGCCGAATGGCTGCTGTGCGTGACGGTGCCAGCAAAGTCGATGCCCGGAATCATCGGAAAGCGCCGCACCACGGGCGACTTGCCGGTGATGGCCAAGCCATCTTTGTAGTTGAGGGCGGACCAGGCCACCTGCACCTGGACATCACCGTCGGGCAACACCGACTCGTCGATCGCTTGAAATGCGGCCTGGTAACCAGCGTCGCCTTTGGTGATGAGAATGCCTTTGAACATGCTGTGGTTTCCTTGATGCTTGGTACGGCGCTATTGTGCAGGTCGCTGCTGCACGGTCTAGGCCTACACAGCAGATCATTTCATAATTTTCAGATGTTTTTGGGCTCTAGCCCTTATAACAACTGGGCAATGAGCTATTGAAAACATAGTATTTGACGTGCCGTCCTGTCGCACCCCTGCGGGCCGTGACCCTGCCAAAGATAATGTGCGGCATCCTTCGGTCCCACGCTGTCATGATCACCGTTGCCATCCTCTCATCGCTGGGCTCTTGCCACATGTTTGCTGTGGCTCGGGCTGGACAACCCTAACAGAGAGCTTGCCATGCCACACGCCATCCAAGTCATTGCGTCCCTGCCATCGTTTGGCAAGCGGCTCAAGCGGCTGCGTCGCATCAAAGCCTTGAAGCAGGAAGCGGTGGCCGCACTGGCGGGGGG
>WSSedL1CaDRAFT_10001216_pt1 | contig 15723 bp, 11 predicted proteins | sample WetSurSL1Cattail_FD_9464 | JGI IMG/M metagenome (IMG submission 9464)
ATTTCACTTCTTCGGTACCTCTTAATTTTGCACAAGTGGCACAGGTAAGGATTTGGCCGCCATTACTCCAGAATTTATCGCTCAAGCCTTTAATATCAAAGGTTTTATTTTCTGACATAAAAACATCCAGACCTTTACCCAGCACAAAAACTACAACCGTATCACCTTTTGACTGGCTTATGGTTGCCAGTCTTAAGGCATTCCAGACTGTTTCGGCATCGCCGGAATAAATTACAATACCAAGGTCAGGCTTACTATTTTTTGAGAATGTTGTTACGTTTTCACAAGCTGATAGAACCTGTGAAAATCCGCTTATTGAAAAGCCCAATAGTAATAATGTAAATAATAATTTTCTCATAATTAAAATATTGTTTTAAATTATTCAACCCGCTTCGGGGTTGTATTAAAGTTGTGTTGTTTGCCCCCCAATTTCATTGGGGGTTATTGATATTTAAGTCCTTCGAACTTTTGTTTTAAGGTTCCCTTGTTGTGAGCTTTTTTTAGCCACCATTAAAAAAACCGGAAATTCTTTGATTTCTCCGTTTGCAATTTCCCGTTTAATAAAAAAACATTGTTTTTCTAAGATGTTTGTGAATAAGTGTTTTTTCAAGGTCTTTGCAAGTTGCTCTACATCAAATCCATTATGACCTGTAAACCCTTCGCCATGAAACGAACCATTTTCTGCATATAAATCGGCAATAGCTAAATAACCTCCGGGGTGAAGTAATGTATAGAACTTATCAAAAATTCCATCAATATCGTTCACATGGTGTAAAACCATTTGGTTAAAAATAAGATCGAATTTTTGTGAAACATATTCCTGATGTTCGAGGTCAATTAGCAAGGGTTTAAGATTTTTAGCCTTTGATTTAGCAACTTTTTCATGCATCACCTTCACCATTTCCTGAGAGTGGTCCATTAAAACAATCTCTGATAAGCAGGGGTGTAGTAAAAAACTGAGAATCCCTGTTCCGGCACCAAATTCCAAGGCTTTCATTTCTTTGCTTAAGGGTACCATTTCTTTTAATGCACTGGCAACCGCTTCGGAACGTTCCCAATGCATGGGGTTCAAATCCCATTCGCGGGCTTTACTGTCAAATTCATTCATAAAACATAATTTCAGTTTGTTACTTTAATTCCCAGTAAAATTATAAAATTAGTAGTTTCAAAATCGTAACTACAAAAATACTTTCGCTTAAATATTTAATAGATGATATCGACTTTTTTTTACATTTGTCTATTATAGCTAAAAATTAACAATATGTCGGAAAACTATTTTAAAAAATACCCGAGCAAAGAAGGGTTTTTTAGTGAATATGGAGGTGCATTTATTCCTCCGGTGCTTGAAGCTGAAATGAAGAAAATCAATGATTCGTATTATGCGATCAGCAAATCGCATAACTTCATATCAGAACTTAGGAGCATACGTAAACATTACCAGGGACGCCCAACTCCTGTATATTATTGCAACCGTCTGTCGGATAAATATGGAGCCAGAATCTATCTTAAACGCGAAGATTTGAACCATACCGGAGCTCACAAACTTAACCATTGTATGGGCGAAGCCCTTTTGGCAAAGTTTATGGGAAAGAAAAAGTTGATAGCCGAAACCGGAGCCGGACAGCATGGTGTAGCTCTTGCAACAGCCGCTGCCTATTTTGGACTCGAGTGCGAAATTCATATGGGCGAAGTTGATATTGCCAAAGAACATCCCAATGTTGTGCGGATGCAAATTTTAGGAGCAACGGTAATACCTGTTTCTCACGGATTGAAAACATTAAAGGAAGCCGTTGACTCGGCATTTACAGCATATCTGCAAGATTCTGATAATTCAATGTATTGCATTGGCTCAGTGGTGGGGCCACATCCGTTCCCAATGATGGTTCGCGATTTCCAACGAGTTGTGGGGATCGAAGCCAGAGAGCAATTTTTTGAGATGACCGGCGAACTGCCCGATAAGGTTGTTGCTTGTGTAGGGGGTGGTAGTAATGCAATGGGTATTTTCTCAGCATTTCTCGAAGATGAAGAATGTACTTTGTATGGTGTAGAGCCTGCTGGCCGTTCACTTAACCTTGGCGAACATGCTGCTACAATGTCGCTTGGAACCCCTGGAATTATTCATGGTTTCAAATGTTATCTTTTGCAAGACGAAAAAGGAGAGCCATCGCCTGTGTATTCGGTAGCAAGCGGATTGGACTATCCCGGAGTAGGCCCCGAACACTGCATGCTTAAAGACATGAAAAAGGTTAAGTATGATGTTATTTCTGACAAAGAATGTATCGACGCTTTTTACGAATTAAGCCGGCTGGAAGGAATTATTCCTGCATTGGAAAGTTCACATGCCGTGGCTTATGCCTTAAAACTTGCCCAAAAAGAACCGCAAAAATCGATTCTTATTAACCTTAGCGGACGCGGTGATAAAGATATTGACTTTGTGCTCGAAAAATACGGACTTCCGGAAAATCGCAAGGATTAGTTGTTTAAACTACAATATTTTAACCTTAGGGTTTCACGTCAGAAACCCTAAGGTTAAAATATTGTTTTCATAAATTAGTATTATTTAAACCTGATTTCCCGTTTCTTTGGATATCTCATGTTCCGTAGGATTTAATAATTCTTCGGCTGTTTTATTATAAAATTCAACTGTCCAGATGTTATTCATCTGAATGATTTTATTGATACTTCCATTTTTGAGACGGGTTGTAAAGCTGCCAAACTCACTACCCGAAAGCGAATACAATATGGAATTGATGAGTCCTCCATGTGAAACTACAATAATTCTTTTGCCTACAAAATCGTTTGCGATTTTGGTTAATCCTACCATGGCTCTTAGTCGTAAATGTTCAAAATCTTCCTGATCGGGAATGCCATCAGGAAAACGACTTCGGCGTTCTTCATACAGCAAACCAGATGCAGACCCGTAGCACCGTTCGATTATTTCATCAACTATTTGTATTTTGGATATTGAAAGTTGAGAACCTATAATTTGAGCCGTTTCGTAAGCCCTTTTTAACGGGCTTGAAACAATAACATCCCAAGGTTCGGCTTCAAAATAGCTGGCTACCTGGATAGCTTGCGCGCGACCTAACTCATTTAGCTCCGTATCTTCATGTCCCTGTAACCTCCCTTGTGAATTCCAGTCAGTTTCGCCATGGCGTATGATGCAGATGGTTGTTAATAATTCCGTATGCTCGTTGTTTTGCGTTTGCATTATTAGGGTTACAGTTATTTTCAAATGTTTTTATGAAAGAATCTTTTATAGTACAAGGATATGATTTTTTCTGAAGAATTCAACCACCTAACGCCGCACCCACTATTATGTTTATTGCATCTGGTATCGAGCCCATAATCCAAATTGCTCTATATAAATGTAATTAGCTTTAATCTAATTAGCTATATTACCTTTCAACGGATTGAAATAAATTAGCTCTGTTGTGAAATCGGAATAATTATAACTGGTTACCTTAACAACCATTTCAAAAAAATCTGGAAATTTTCCAAAGTCTTTTTTTACTTTTTTACTTAATTCATTTAATGAGGTTTGTTTGGTTATGTAATTGGACAGACCCTTAATTCCGGAAGCATGAAAATCGCCCATGATGGTTATTAAGTTTTCATTTGGGCCGGGAATTTTTACAAGAAAAGCATAGTCAAGGTAATATCCGTGAATATACTCAGGTACACTTAAAAATACTGTGTCAGCCCCTTTTTTAATGATAATTATCTGCCGGGGGTTTGTGTGCAAACGAATGGAAGTTTGTTCAAGAAATTTATTGATGAATCCAAAAGAATTGATATTGGCTATGAATATTTCGTTATTCCTCTTAATATCTTCAGCCTTCGATTCGGATAAAGCCTGCAAACGGGTCTCGATATTTTCTTTTGCAAATATTGAGATAATATCAGGTAAAGGCCATACATTACTGGTTGAAAAATAGGGATATGTTAATTCTGAAATTTTTGTTCCTTTTTCGGGGATAATGTACGAATTGTTCCTTTTCAATTCATCAGGAGAATTTATGGTGATATCACGGACAATAATAGTGTTTGATGCTGTGTCTTTTACCCTGAAAAAAAATGGGTCGCATAGCGTGATATAGACTGGTTGGCCGCTTTTAATATATCCCGACCATACGGGGTTGTTTTTATTGCTGATGAGACTTGCACGAAGCAAAAATGCAAGGTTAATACATACTGACAATGCCAAAAGGACAAAAACAATCATTTTGACCTTCCGTCCCTGCAATTTTATTGATTTACGTTGTTTTTTTCCTGTAAAATTAAGTGCATAACTACCTTTTGGAATTTCAATAATAGTATCGTCTTTTTTTCCTTCATTCAGATAATATTTTTCAAGTAACGACCGTAGTTTATGAATATTTACCCTTACGATGGTATCATCCCCTGGTATAAATTCATTTTTTCTTTTAAAAAAGTCAAGTGCTATATCAATTTCCTTTAATGGGGTTCCTTTTTTTGAAGATTCAAACAAATAGCTTAATAGTCCTTTAAGAACTTCTTTATTGGCAAAAGTCGGACTATTTAAAATTTTCTCTAAAACCTGGTTAGCATTTGTTTTATCCATTTGCAAATTAAATGAAATAAGTACAATCCTTTACAAATATAAATATAAATCGGATTGTAAGGTGCATGTTAACAAAAGTAACATTGTTAATTTAACTGTTATTAACCTGTAAATGAGTTTATAACTATGTAAATTTCGGCAACAAATACCTACTAAACATGGAAAAGTCAATTGGAAATTATCGCTGGCGGATTCTCGCCCTTTTATTTTTTGCAACAACCATAAATTATTTGGACAGAAGCATTATCGGTGTATTGGGACCAACTTTACGTAATCATGTGTTCTATTGGACTGATCAGGACTATGCCAACATCAACATTGCTTTTAAAATTGCCTATTCTATTGGCTTAGTTACCATGGGTGCAATCATTGATAAATTTGGGACAAAGCTGGGTTATACAATATCGATAGCTATCTGGAGTACTTTTGGTATGTTGCATGCCACAATAACAAAATCGATGGGTTGGATTGGTTTTGCATTAGCCCGGTTTGGGTTAGGTCTTGGTGAGTCGGGGAATTTTCCTGCCGCAATTAAAACAGTTGCTGAATGGTTTCCAAAGAAAGAAAGGGCATTTGCTGCAGGGTTATTTAACGCAGGATCCAATATTGGCGCTATATTGGCACCTTTGGTGGTTTTGTTAATTGTTTCAAATGATGGGAAAAACTGGCAGTTTACCTTCCTGGTTACAGGATTGCTTAGTGCTTTGTGGGTGTTTTTATGGCTAAAGACATACCGGAAACCAGAATTGCATTCGAAATTATCAAAGGAAGAACTTCAGTATATAAGCAACGATTCCTCTGTAGAGTCAGATAATCAAAATATCCCATGGACAAGACTCTTAACCGTTAAAGAAACATGGGCATTTATAGCTGTTAAAACTACCGATGCCGTTTGGCTATTTTACATTTTTTGGACATCTTTCTTTTTAAACCGGACATTTGGATTGGAATTGAAGGGGCTTGCATTGCCAATGATCGTTATATTTTTGGTTGCTGACATTGGCAGCATAGGAGGCGGTTATATGTCATCCTATTTTATAAAAAGAGGTTGGTCAGTCAATTGGGCACGGAAGATTACCATGTTAATCAGTGCCATATGCATAATGCCAGTTATTTTCGCAACGCAAACCCACAACCAATGGTTAGCAATAATATTGATAGCGATTGCAGCAGGTGGACATCAATCCTGGTCGGCCAACGTTCTTACAATGCCTTCTGATCTTTTTCCTAAAAAAGCAACGGCTTCTATAGTTGGTATTGGAGGGATGGTTGGTTATGGAATGGGCGTATTATCGGATTTCTTTCTGGGGAAAGTGCTTACCAATAGCGGACCTGTAGGATATGTTTATGCTTTTATTATTGCGGGCTCTGTTTATATCATCGCATTGATTATCTTACATTTGTTACTTCCAAAAATGACGCCACTTGATGAGAATTTAGTTCATATTTGTGAATAATATTCTGCGATGAAGTGTGATGAAGTGATGAGCCATCTCTTCATCACCTCATCACCTTTCTCTATGCTTTCTTAAAAAAATGGATGATGTCGCGGACCTGATTAAGAAATTGTGCATCTTCTGAAAAACGTTTTATTTCTTCTTCGGTTTTTTTGTTCAGTTGTTCGTGTTCGTGCTTGTTTTGGGTATCAATTTCTTCCAAAGCATGGGATATGGATTGCAGATGATCCTGCATTTTGATTATGTTTGCTCCTACTTTACAGGTCCATGAATAATCATCATCAACATCAGTAAATCTATTAAGTGTTTGCAGATTTTCCTCAATATCGCTGACGCGTTTAATGAGTTCAGCAACATCTTGCCTTGGGTACATTATCTGATGTGAAAGCTGTCTCAATCGAAGTGAGATATGTTCGTACAGCCGTTGTAAAGGCCGCAACAATGTCAATAACAGCGCTATAGCTGATGCTAAGTAGCCGACAACGGTTATCTTATAATATGCCAGAAAAAAGAGCAAAGCTGCAGAAAACAAATGTAGTGCAATTGCAACCCATACAAACCTCAAAGCCACTTTACGGGCATAGCCCAGGTCGACCTTACTTATATCAATGCCTTTTTCTGAAGAGAGTTTCGCTTCTATCAATACCTCTTTGGCCGAAAAATACATATTCCATGGTATGGTAGTAATACCAACAAACCACCAGAAAGCAACAATACTAACTACCCAGTCGATTAGTGTACCTGCAGGCACCTGCATATAGTGAAGCACTCCAAAGGTCAACAATACCAATGCTGTAACAATAAATAAATAGAAAGTGTAATTACGAGATGACGACATATATTAAGGTTTTACACAAATATAAAAATAAATTTAAGGGTAATTCAACATCAGGTATATCTTTCAATTTGTGTATTACAATTTAGAACTGTATTTTATATCGAAAGATAGATGATGAGTATCATTGTCTTTAATGATATATGTCCGCCTTAAAACCGTTTTTCTTGATAATAATACGTGACCTTTGATTATTCTAACTTGACAAATAAGTCCAAACAAATTGATTTTTAAAATTAAAGGAGACTAAAAAATGAGAATTTTAAGTTATGTAATTATGGTGATGTTGATTTGTATGTTTACATCATGCAAGAAATCTTCAGATAGTCCTAACACTGCGGTTATAAACCCTTTTTCCAATGGAGGTAGTGAAAGAAATATGATTGTTGTTATTAGCGATATTCATTTGGGTGCCGACAGCGCCTATGCAGAATGTCACAAAAACCTCGGAGCTCTCGAGAAGTTGTTACAACAGATTAGGGTGGCACCAAATGTTAAAGAGCTTGTTATTGCAGGGGACCTGCTCGACGAATGGTTTGTACCAGCCACCGTAAACACTTATCAGGGAAAAGATCAGAGTGATTTTGTAAAGCGTGTCGCCGCAACCAGCAAAGGTGTATTTGATGGCATTAATCAGATTATTCAGGATAAGAACATTACGGTTACCTACGTGCCAGGCAATCATGATCTCGGCATAACTGCAGAAAATGTTAGCCTTGTTTTTCCAGGGATAAATCAGGCGCGGGACGCGAAGGGTTTAGGAACATACACCCCGAATGATTTACCAATATTGGCGATTGAACATGGACATCGCTATAACTTTGCCTGCGCACCCGATTCGATTTCTAACAAAGACATAGCACCTGGCTCATTTTTGCCTACCGGATATTTTTTTACAAGAATAGCAACGCTTCATGTGGTGCAAAATGACTCAATACCAGGCGATGTTTTACCCCCTGTAACCTCAGATGTTCCGGTTACTGAAAGCCAGCAATTAGCAAAGGCATATTGGCAGAGTTGGGTTGCTTTATTAAACATGTTTCCAATCAAAAACAAATTTGCCGATAAGATAATTGTAACCAATATTAATGGATTTACGGCAACATATTCAATCAATGACATTTTACCTTATCAAACAACGCCAGGAGCACTTATTGAAATGAACCTTTATAAGGGGGTTTATGACAGTAAAAATTGGGAAGACAGACAAACAGCCAACAAAGTGGCGGTTCATATTTCTGCCGCACAGGCTATTAGGGATCAAGATGATAACGGCAAAACAGATGACCAGGCAAATACACAATACTTTGCGAACCCAAATTCCAAAAAGAAAATTGTTATTTTTGGACATACCCATATTGCCAAAATTGTTCGCTATCCTAATAACACTAATGTGAATTATATCTATGCGAACTCCGGAACTTGGATTGATAGTAATCCAGCTGCTACAACCATGAATTTTGTTGTTGTTACACCTCAGAATACCTCAACATCTTCTAAAACTTATGTGAAACTTTATGATATTGAAAATAATGCTATAAATAAATTGGATGCCGATTCCTTAGCTCATTATTAGCACAGGATGGGTTTATTGGGCAGATGTCAATAAGCTAAGCCATGTCTGATATCACCCGAAAGAATTTTTTTAGGAAACCTCAATACTCAACAAATAACAAATGAGTATTGAGGTTTTGTTTTATCGGTTTTCCCTTACCACTTTCGTAACGGCTTATAGTGTTCGTCAATGGCCTGTTTACTAAAAAAGATTGTAACATGGTTTGTAAATGGGATGCATTTGTCCTCCCCTGTTATTCTTATGGCACTGACAAAAACCTGCCCCTGGTCAAAATTCAATTCAATGGTTTGGGGATAATCATTTCTCGTGATGTGTCCAATACCAAGCATTGGGACCAAACTGTCCCTCATGTTGTCAATAATATTCTGCCAATGTACTTGGGCTGATGTAATTTTTTTTCCCGTCACCCCTTGCCAATCCTTATCATGCGTAACCTCAACAAAAACACCATCATCTTTATCTATTAAACGAATTTCCCTGATTGAAATACCAAATCCATGATGCAGGCCAAATTCGTCGGCCCAAAAAATTTTAAATATCCTATTATTTTCCGTTTGCAAATAAACGGCCGTATCGATGGAGTGAAATCCTTTGTTACTATATGATTTCACTCCATCTTCCAATTGTTGGTACCAAACTTTTACAATGCTGGTATTTCCAATGGAACGAGCCCTTTTTTCCAAATCAATTTCAGTTACTTTTGCCGGCATTATTCCTCTTCGTCATTTTTAGCTTTGGTTATTTTCTGCAAATCTGAAATTGTTTCCGAATAAACAATTTTCGGAATATCGCCCAGCTTTATCAAGCGGGGATCTTGCTCATTCCTTGGCTCATCATAAGTATAACTTCCGGTAACTACCGATCCCGTTTTTACAAAGAATAGTTCGCCTATGGTTACATTCTCCTCATATGATTGAACGCCCAAACCCTCTAAGCGAATAAATGTTTCAACCTCTTTGTTTTCAAATGCTTTTCTATAGGAGGAAACCTCTCCGGCATCAACAACAGATCCCCTTCGCCATCCGAGCTTCTCAGCCCTGGACTTAAATGTTAAGCCATACAAACTGGCACTCTCAAACATAAATGAACTGGTCTTAGTTTTATTTTCGCTGTTAACGTAAAATACAAGTCTGTTAATTTGCTCAAAGGGCGGTTCTATCCCTGCATCCAAAATAAACTTAGTCCATTCTGCCTTTTCTTTGTCGTTTAAATCTATGGGATGAACAAGACCTATTTTATCTCCGTTAATTGAAACAGGTGTGCCTATAGCATCCACAATTTTGGCATCCTCATTAACGGTAAATGTGGCTTTTACATTATCTTTTTCGTAAACGGCCCAAATTAAATTTTGGGCAAATGCAAATGCAAGTGGGTTTTTCAGGTAAAATTCCTCCCAATCTGCCCGATTCCATTTTCGCTGTACGACCAGATAATTTTCCATGTTAATTTTCTGTTGCTTCACCAACTCCTTAAGCTGAATACCAATTTCCTTAAATTCTTTTTGGATATCGTCAGCAGTTCCTTTTGGTAAACCTTTTAGCAATTTATTGGCGGTGTCCAGAAACTCGAGTTTCAGCGTTCTGCCAATTTTAGCAGCATAATCATCTTTACCTACTTTGAATATTTTGCGCAGGTTGGTAAAACCAAAATCGGGGATCATCTTATCCGATAACTCAGACGGTGTTAGTTCCATTTTCCCTGCAATATTGTCAAAAGATTCTTTGGCAGCGCTTTTTACATTTGGATATTTGATACGAAATACCTGCATGATTTTATTCAAGGCACGGGCTGATTCCAGGGTATAGTGTAAGCCAAGCGTAGCGCAGGAATTTTCATTCATCGATTCGATTGCCAATTTTTGAAGAGGCTCTATGATACGATCGTCGCCAAGCAGACCCACAACAGAGAGTGCAAAACGATTAGGCGCTTTAGCTCCACCATTCTTTAAAATTAGCTTAAGAAGGCTAACTGCAAATTCGCCACCTGACTCCTTTTCAATTAATGGATAGATATCTTTAACTTCCGGATCGGGAATGATTTCCTTTTGTCGGGTTTGTCGATGAAATAAAAATTGAACTACCTCATTTTCAATCGGTTTTTTATCATTCCATTTTAATTTTGGGAGTGCTTTCTCATCGAGCCATTTTGCGGCTGGTTTTCCCAATTTTCCCCTGGCCGAGGCTGAAGCAACTCTTTCCATCACTTCTTTGATGGTAATTGTCTGGTCTGTAGCGTAAACACTTTCAACAATAAGATCTCTTACATCATCATTTTTCTCTGTAACCAAAAGTGGTTGTAATACTTTGAAACACTCATCCGAATTAATTAAACTCAGGATAAATACACTAGCCTCACGCTCATGGGCTGTTTTGGAACTAAGTAGTTCCTTTGCTTTAGGAATAACAACTGAAGGTTCCAATTTGCTTAAAGCGAGGCAAGCCGTTTGTCGAACATCTTTAAATTCGGATTTTGCAATTTCCCAAACCTTATCGTAATATTTGGAATAATCGAGGCCTGTTAACATGCCGAATAACTGCCTGTAATGCGCAGCAATATTATTGTTCTTAATGGTCATATTAAGCGCTTCTGCCGCAACATCCACAGCCTCCTGCCCAAGGTGCCCAACAACAACTTGTATTACGTCCAAATCCAAAACTTTGGTATTGTTAACATAATCAAATACGATTTTCCTGGCTTCCTTGCCATAATTTTTCAGAACCCATTCGATGTATTGCGGAGTTCCATCGGAATACCTTTCTCCCAGCGACCAGCTAAACTCATAATTTTGTTCCGCCTTATTTTTGCTTGAAGAAATGTGCTCGAACGTTTTACCCACGATTTCAAAAACATATTTCCGGTAAGTGTCTCCATAATATTCTTTAAGTAACCGTGCGCTTTCAGCAATACATGATGCGCAATCGGACTGAGCTATCAGATCAACTATATTGGATTCGTATTTTCCGGGGTTTACTTTGCAAAGCGTTTCCAGAACACTATACTCAATGTGAAGGTTTCCATCACTACCCTTATATTTATCTATTTCAATTAATTGGGGTATATGTTGCTCAAATTCTTTTTCTTTATGCTTCATGAAAAGGTCAATGATATTTTCTTTGACTTTCCAATACTCCTTTGCTGCTTTGAGGATCAAATCCATTTTTGAATTCATCATGGATATGAGAAACTGCCCATAGGAGGAAACTTCACCGTTTGTTGTTTGTGCACACTCACTCATTTCTTTCAAACTTTGAGTGAGAATAAGATTTTCACTGATGCCATTGTTCTTTAAAATAGCAAAAACAGAGGTAAAAAGACCTGTAAAGTCGTTATTTGAGATTTCATTTTTCAACCATCTGTAAAAGTGCTTATGGTATCCATCCTCATCTTTTTTAAATGACCATGCTTCCTGCGTCAAATAAGCCAAAACACGATTATCAATGAACGTCCATTCTTTAAATGGTGCAAATACATCAGTAATATTGCTGAAGTAATAAACATCATCCGTTTTAGCGAAAGGAATATCATTGGTTCTTCCGGTTAAGAATGGTATCATTTCATCCAGCGTTTTTTGGGTAACATCCTTATAAATTTTCGATTTAGCTCCACGATAGAATTTTTCCAATCTGTCCTTATACTTGTTAACAATTTGGGGATCAATGGTTACCTCATCCAACTTCTTTTTTTCTTTGGACTTACTGCCATTACCCAAAAAATCAACTATGGCTTCAATGCCTTCATTAATAACTTCGTCTGGAACGTTAGTAATGGGGCAACCTTCGATGTCAAGGTCTGTGAGATTTTTCAAATCGCAGAGCTCGGTTGGTAGCGTAGAAATTTGATTGTAATTTAATTCAAGACGTTCCAGGTTTTCCAGGGAAAAAATAGTAATAGGAAGTGTTTTTATCTTATTAAAGTTCAAGTCAAGCTCTGTGAGAGATTTCAGATTACCTATTTCGTCGGGAATTGTCTTGAGGTTATTAGATGGAAGCTGAAGTTCCGTTAGCTTTTCCAAATTCCCTATGCTTTTTGGAATGAAAAGTTCATTTAGCGCATCAGTATTACCTTGCACATATATTACCTCAAGGTTTGTCAATAGCCCAATGGTATCCGGGAGAGCCTTCAATTTGGTATTACCGCTAATTCTCAGGTTAACCATTTCTTTAAGGTTACCAATTTCATCCGGCAGGTTTTGCACAGATGTATCATTTATTGTTAGTCTACTTATCCTGGTTAATTTTCCTATTTCTTTTGGAATTGCTTTGAGATTCTGACTTTCTCTTATTTCAAAATGATCCAAATTCTGTAGATTGCAAATTTCCGAAGGTAGCACTCCCACTTGTTGTATCACCAATTCTGTCAGATATTTCATGGTACATATGAGTTTCATCATTTCCTCAGATTCCATAACATAAATATTCAATTTGGAGGGTTTGGTTTCCAAAGCCTTTAGTAATTGATTAAGTATATATACCGGAACTTTTGGAAAGTGCAATTTAACTTCTTGATAATCTTCCTTGAGCTTGCTGGCTATCTGTTTTTCTGCTTCTTTTTCACATTGTTCCACAGATGAGAAGGATTTTGTAACGCTTTTGGGTTCTTCATACCTGCTGTTCTTTCCGTAAGTATTGATTAGGTTAGTGTCCTTTATGCTAACTGTCCAGAATTTATCCGAATTTCCCTTCAAACAAATGAAGTTTCTGGTGGTATTTTGAAGGGAGTTTTTTTTGACTGGTGCATTATCTTTCACTTCTTTCTTGCCAGTAACTGGTTTGTCATTTGTTTCCGACGTTGATGCGGCATTTTCCACGTATCCTTTCTTCAGTTTTTCATTGATAAGTTTTTCTGCCTCTTTTTCGCATTTTTCTTCATTTTCAAAAGTTTTGGTCTGACTTTGTCCGGCTGTCCCGGTTTTTCCAAATATTACCGTAAAATTTTCTCCTTCCAATTCAATTTTCCAAAATTTATCCGATTTGTCGTCTTTGTAGGTTAAATGTTTTTCCATTTTATTGTTAGTTTTTAGGTTAGAAAATGATGCAATATTTTATTTTCTATACAATAACTTCTCTTCAGCCAAAGCATGGTTATAGTTGGTGAATTCCTGACAGGAATAAAGTTGTGAAACCAGCCAGTTAAGGTCTCTTAAATAGTGTTCCTCAAGAAGTTTACCCACTTCCAATTGATAAGCCTCAAACATGGCACATTCATCTATAAAATTGTTAAAGTAAAGAATCTTTTTCGTTGAAGCAAACTCGGATTTCATTACCCTGAGTTCAATGGTAAGAGAACACATTTCCAAATCTGTTATAATTTCATATAGGTTAAAAGCGCCTGAATCATTTGTTTCACGCATTTGTTGTATAGTTCTTCTCATTTTTCCCATTAATATTTTATGTATCGCTTTTAATGAGATGCAGCCATAAAATAAATTCCATAAAATTTTAAGAAAAATTTTCCTATTGATTAGATTTTGTGCAGGAAACACGGATGAAAAAGGTCACCTATAGAAAGGTAATTTTTTTTGGTGTGTCAAAATGTATCAAATAAAAAACCACTTATAAAGGAAAGCCTCATAAGTGGTTGATTTTCAAGTGACCCCGGACGGATTCGAACCGTCGACCCATTGATTAAGAGTCAATTGCTCTACCAGCTGAGCTACGGAGTCAATACAATTGAACATTAATTATTGACATTTAATTATTGATTATCAAGGTTCAATAATCAATATCCATGAATCAATATTCAATGATTTGGGGTGCAAATGTATTAAAATAAATTTTAAATAACAAAGCACCTCTGGTTTTAAACCTTTATAATTACATCAAAGTTGGATCGTGTGTTTCGGTAGATTCAATCTCAGATTCTTTTTCTTGTTTGGTCTTTTCTTCCCTGCTCGATGAGCTGTTCTTTGCAGGTGTTTCAGACTTCTCATCCGACTTCTTTGCGGAACGTTTGTATCTTTGAGGATCTATGCCATCAATGTCAATACGATTTTCACGAAGAAACATTCCAAGTACCACTGCTGCTTTAAAGTCTTTCAACTTCAATTCTATTTCCCAGTCAGTATCCGGAAAGGTTTGTTGCTTAACACTAAATTCAATTGATTCTTCTAAACAATAATCAACAAGAACCGATACTTGTTTTTTCTTAACTACTACTTTAGGATTAGCGACTTCAGCCATTTTTTCTAATAATTTTATGTTTGGGCAAAAATATATTTTTTTATTAAACTTATCGGTATTATAAGTTTCATATAAATAAGGAGTTGGAACTTTAAGTTTTGATTTTTGTATTTTACAATCAACACATTACTTCCAATAAATCATCCAAAAAAATTTATTTTTCAATACATGATTTCGAAGATGCAAAGTTGCAAAGTTGCAAAAATAACAGATATTTTTTTCGTCATTGCACCCTTGCGGTTAATAATTTAACAGATTAAAGTCTATTACATAATTAAAATACAGTTAATTGCAGTATTTTGTAAAAAAAAATTCAATTAATTGTTGGACGAAGTTTTGATTTTTGCATTTAATCTATATCTTTGCAGCTTACTTTAAAAAATAAGACAATCATGATTCGTCCTCTTAACACCCTAGTCATTGTTCTCGTGGTGCTAGTCAGAAAACTACTGATGTGAGAACGGATTGTATCTATACAACACAAGGAAAAGCCTTTCTCACGTCAACGAGAAAGGCTTTTTTGATTTAATAAAGTTTCAACTTAATAAATTTACCTATTATGCCTAATAAATTAAGAAGTGCCACAACAACAGAAGGCCGAAGGATGGCCGGCGCGCGAAGTCTATGGCGTGCCAATGGAATGACAGAAGAACAAATGGGAAAACCAATTATAGCAATCGCCAATTCATTTACGCAGTTTGTCCCCGGACATGTACACCTCCACAATATAGGCCAGGAAATTAAGGCTATTGTTGAATCGCTGGGATGTTTTGCAGCAGAATTCAATACCATAGCCATAGATGATGGTATTGCAATGGGACACGACGGTATGCTTTATTCACTTCCTTCCAGAGACCTTATAGCCGACAGTGTTGAATATATGGTTAATGCCCATCAGGCTGATGCCATGATTTGTATCAGCAACTGTGATAAAATAACCCCGGGTATGCTTATTGCTGCCATGCGTCTTAATATTCCAACCATTTTTGTATCTGGGGGACCCATGGAAGCTGGCATCAGCGAAGGCAAAAAGTACGACCTGGTTGACGCAATGGTTATGGCTGCCGACGATTCAGTTTCTGATCAGTTGA
>WSSedL1CaDRAFT_10001217_pt1 | contig 15718 bp, 17 predicted proteins | sample WetSurSL1Cattail_FD_9464 | JGI IMG/M metagenome (IMG submission 9464)
CTTAAATACACAATATGGCGTACGGTGGTTTGAGCCATTGCCTTTCTGAAGTTCTCTGCCGATTCCTGCTCTTGTTGATGGTAGTCGGATGACGACGACATGGAATGCACCAAATAAAAAGCTCCATCAATATCTTTTGGAATATTGGGAAGCGAAGTTTTATCCAGCAAATCAAGCTGAATGATTTCTATTTTTGATTTCAGCGATGCCGGGGGCGAGAATCTCTTGATGTCTCTCACACAACAAATCACATCATGTCCATTTTCAATCAATACAGGGAGAAGACGTTTTCCGATATATCCGGAAGCTCCGGTTAGTAATATTCTCATTTTCTACTTATTTAGATATACTGACTAACTCCTTGTTTGCTTTGCTCAACGATTAAATCTTCAATATGGTATCAGATGCCAGCTTTCTTATTTATTTCTAAACCAGGTTCCCATAGAGATATCTCAACATTTTTTCTGTTTTGTCGCCAAGCTTCAAAATCTTCAAATGTTTCAATACCATCATCTATTACAGCCTGATAAATTTCTATTCCCGGAATTTTCTCATTACACTGTTCGCTTCTCCATTTTATACTCAGAATTGTTCTTTTCAACTGTTTGGTTAGCACTGCATTGATTTTATCAGTTACCCGTTCAATCATTCCTGCGTATGGGGATTCATTTTTTATATGAATAATATCAATTGTCCAAATGCGCTCCGAATTTTCTTCATAGGATAGATGCCATTCCAGACACATATCTTCTGCTTCTAACAAATTCTTGTATATAACTTCTTTTATTTTCGGGTTTGCACTTATCATAGCTATTGCTTTAAAACTTTCTTCAACTGAAAAGTTCTTCGAATAAGTATGAAAATCTATATCCAGATGACTCATTAAAAGTCCGGTTCTTACCGAACCCACTAAATTACAGGTTGAATCTAAACTCTGCCAAATTTCCTTTATTTTCAATTCTTCAATAATCTGGAACGCTTTATCCAGATTTTGTTTTGAAATGGTGGTAATTTCATTCATTTTATTTCTCTATTTTATTTATTTCCAGCGATTTATAGTATGTGCCTTAGCGGTTAGGTTATTTGGTTTATCAGCAACTCCGTACTAAAAGTGGTTAGTTTATAGTCCGCAATTTCAAAATGAATATCTTTATTGCCATTGGTAAAAGCACACACTGCCATTCCTGCACCTTTTGCAGCTAACATTCCTGAATAGGAGTCTTCGATTACAATACAGTTTTTCGGTTCGATATCAAGCTTTTTTGCAGTTGTAATATAAATTGCAGGATGAGGTTTTCCCGAATCTTCACACTCGGCGGAAGATACTGCATCGAATAAATGCGAGATGTTTAGCTTATTTAAAACCTTAGCTATAATTTTCTTAGGTGAATTTGTTGCTAATCCAATTTTGAAATTTCGTTTTCTAATGTCTTCAATAAATATTTTTACTCCACTTATACTGCATTCTTCGGTTTCAATTAAATCAATCACCCTTGAGACAACCATTTGTTCCACAACATACAATTCTTTATTTTTCCAAGGAAATTTGTCGAACCAGAATTTAGTTACTTCAGATGTTGTCATAGATTCAGTTAGTTTTGAATATTTCTCTGTGACTTTCACTCCTAAAGAAGTGAAAATTTCGTACTCTGCTTGCTTCCAAAGTTTTTCGGAATTAATCAGCACTCCATCCATGTCAAATATAATAGCTTTCGTATTTATCATATATTCTATTCATATTTTTTTTCTAACTTATTTACCATCAACTATAGAAACTTTGGCGTTTCCGTGCAACAGTAATGTGAAAAACTGGTCGTACTTTTGTTGCTATCTTGGTTCTTTCTCCATAATTCTGTCAAACCGACTATCCATGCAAACACTTAGGTCAGTTGTGATAAATTTTCTGTTGTAAAATAAGCTGAAAATTGTTGCCGGTGTTGGAGCAGATTGGGCTTGTTCCATTGTCTCCAATTTGATGATCTTCAACGGTAGATTCCTCTTACTTGCAGTCTTTGTCAACGAATTGAAAACATGAAATTCGGAGAAAGGACAACGATTAGAAAAATAAGCAACCAGACCGTTCTTTTCCTGGCATTCTCCTTCAATAACCATATCTTTAAATTTGGGATTATCTGCATTCTGATTTATTTGTTCTTTTTATATTTTTCAATCGAATCAATCACAAAATCAACCGGCATATTTGTAATCTCAGATATCTGTTCAACTGATAAACCTTCTATCCTTAGCCTAAAAGATAAATGTTCCAAAGTTTCTCCAATCTCAATTATGTTTTTATCAGGATCATAGAATCTGACAACTTTTTGTCGCCACGGTTGCTCTCGTAATTCGTGTAGAAAGATAACATTATTCACCTTCAATTTCTCAACTATCAACTCTATCGCGTCAGACTCAAAGTATAACTCAAAATTATTCCCGCCGGATTTTATTTCATGATTATCAATCAGGTTTTTAAAATGATTTTGCAAATGAATTGCAAAATCTCCATAAAAGGTAACACTTTCACCGTAATCATATTTTACCTTTTGATCTAATAAGTTCTCGTAAAAATCACGAGATCGTTTCATGTCCGATACTGTTATCAATGGACAAACATATTTCATTTTCAAATTATTTATATTGTTTATCTATATTCTAATTGAATTGTCTGGTATTGGTAATAATGATTCTTATTCGAAAATTCCGGCAATTTTTATAGCAGATCTAATTTTGAATCATTATTTGTTATAAGTCTAACAGGCTTACAAGGAACTCCACAAGCCAAATAATTTGGTGGAATATCTTTTGTTACTACACTACCGGCTCCAATTACGGCATTATCTCCAATGTGAACTCCACCGCACACCACTACATTACAAGCAATCCAAACATTATTGCCTATATGAATTTCTTCTGCATATTCGGACACGGAAACATGTCCGTCATTGTATTTCAGGGCAATTCTCTCTTCTGCAATTAAAGGATGCGTAGTTGCCATTAACGATACATTTGGACCGAGCATAACATTATCGCCAATATAAATTTTGCCGTCATCCATAACAGTCGTATTAAAATTCGCAAAGAATTTTTTTCCAATAAAGGTATGACATCCATAATTAAACTGTATCGGCCCCTGGAAATAGTATTTTTCACCTATTTTTCCAATAAATTCTCGAACAATAGGCAGACGTTTCTCATCATATTCGTCCATCAAATTAAATCTTTGACAAAGTATATGAGCTTTATGCTTTATATCACGCAATTCTTTTGTTCGGGCATCAAATAATTTTCCTGCGAAAATTTTTTCTTCTTCAGTCATTTTATTTCGTTTTTACTAGTTGCATTGCCACCGTTCTGACTTAGCGGTTCTTCGCTTGGTTGTTCCTGTTTGTATTTATTTTAATCTAAAATATTTGTCCTGCTTTTATATTCATTTCCCCAACTTAACATGAGATCAATTAGGGGTAAAAGTGTTTTCCCTGTCTCAGTCAGAGAATACTCAACCTTTGGAGGTAATACCGGGAAAACTTTCTTTTCAATTATGTTGTGCTTTTCCAGTTCAAAAAGTTGCTGATTAATCACTCTTAAAGAAGCTTCGGGATGAGACCGATGTAATTCACTCGGCCTTTTTATACCTTTATTGATATCATTAATTAAACAGACTTTCCATTTTCCGCTGATAACTTCCATGGCAACAACAATACCACAATTCAAATCTTTTGGAATTTTCTTCTCATACATACATATTCATTTAGATGTTTAATAAGCAATTACAACCCTGTTTGTCTGAATTTTGCTTTCAGGAAACAGATCATCAAATACTATTGCTTACTTGCTATAATCATAGGACAAAATTATCTCTATAGGATAATTTTCGCTCATATTGTGCTCACCAATTTAAAACTCTAGTTTTGCATCTCAAATAATAGAATTTAAAAGTCAGTCTTATGAATACAAAACAGTCCTCTCAACTTACATCCACAAATCAGTTATTGACCGATTTGGAAAAGAAAACATTAGCCGAGACCTTCCTTCATGCAGTTGGAACTCAAAATTGGGATTTACTGCATTCTATTATTACAGAAGACATCTCCTGGACTTTACCCGGTACAAGTTTAATCTCTGGCGAAGTTAATGGTCCAAATGCAATAATAGCCAGAGCTCAACAGATTGTCAATTCGGGTGCCAGCTTAGAGTTGAAACATATTTTATATGGACAGTATAATGTCACATTATTTGTGCATAATCAAGCATCAAGAGGTGAACTTATACTGGATGAATACCTGGCCACAGTTTGCACAATTTATAATGGAAAAATCTCTAAAATCGAGACTTACGTATCCGATGTTGATGGCGTCAATGCTTTCTTTAAATAATTCGGCTTCATCGTATTTAGTTGTCTTTGAAGTCTTGTTTTGAAGTTCCATCATTGTAAAATCGTATAAGACCTGTCACCTTACCGTTTTCTTTAATTATTTTCAATCGCAAATAATCGATTTCATCTATAAAAAAATCATCACTATTCACAGCAATTAACCTTGATTTCTCGGTTCCATTTCTTTGGTAAAAAAGTGTTCCATTTTCAAAAATCAGTTTTCTTTCGCCATAATTTCCGGCGTACAATTTTAATGTTTTTTTATCAGCAACAAATGGATGTTGTTTTGCTTTAATTCCATCCAGTATCCACTGATAAACTGCTTTGTGTGAAATGTTTTTGTAGGATAGTTCTTCCAGTGCTTTTATCTGTGCCTTGAATAATGCATCTTTTGCATCGGTTTCAATATCGGGCTTTATGCCAATATTTTCCCATCTGGTATTTGTTTTAGCTATGGAGTTTAAAATTTTTACAGCAGGGATGTAAGCAATATAATCGTTATGTAAGACTTGAATCTCTATAGGATTTTCCCCTCCACGGGTATTTTCTCCAATTAAAGTAGCTCTTTTCATTGCTTTCAAATTATATGCAAATGCTTCTGCTCCAGAAAAGGTAGATTTCGAAATAAGAATATATAATGGAATATCGTACAACTTTTTTCCTGGAACGTAGGGGAAGGTTTGCGAAATATAATAACTATTTGTGTAGCGATTGTAACTGGTTGAAAATTGAATATCACCATCCAACAAATAACTCATTAAAAACTGCACCATATTATCATCTCCACCTCCATTATTACGAAGATCAATAATCAATGCACTGCAATTTGAAAGAAAATTCATTGCTGCAACGGCTGTTTCTCCCGCATACTTAACTGGGCAAAACTCCCTTAAATCCATATAACCAATGTTCCCTTCCAGAATTTTCAGTTCTCTGAATTCGAAGTTCTTTTGTTTAAGATCTTCAATCACTTCTTTTGTGTAATAATTTTCCGTTGGCTGCGAAGTCATTTCGGCGGCTTTCTTGGGATCATACACAATTCCCATGTGCTTATCATTGGTGATATACTGCAAATCCGTGTCAAGTTGAAAAGCAAAATCTGTAGGTGTTTTAAACTTATCGTATTCTCCCTGATCCATTTTTTTTGTCAGATATTTGCGAATAGAATTGACATTTTCAGGATATAAATAAACGCTATCCAACCTATTGCATAGTGCTTTTATTATATCTTTCTTATTTTCTGCTGTTGTATTCTGATTTTTATTTTCATCTTTTTGTTGACCATAAGCTGTTAGCGTTGATAAAGTGTATCCTAAAAAGATCATTGCTAAAAAGCGGATATTAAAAATTGTTCTCATTTTTTGTTTTTTTATTTTGTCTTTCTCATGACTAAACATTTAATTTTCACTTATATTGTTTCCATTATTATCTGTTTATTCTCTCGAGTTATTATGTTCTACCCAAACCAACTCTGAGGTTTTGAATCCTGATTTTTCTGCCAAAGCGAGGTATTCCCGTTTAATGGTGTCGGGGATAGTTGTTTCGCGCGAAAGTATCCACAAGTAATTGCGATTTTTTCCGGTAACAAGGGCATAACGATATTCGCTATCGATGGCTATTACATTGTAGCCCGAATAGAAGGGACCGAAAAACGAAACTTTTAGCATAGCGGTAGTTTCGTCGCCTACAAATTTAGCTTTTCCTGTTGCCTCTTTCCACTTATGAGTAGTGTAGTCAAAACCTCTGTTTACTACTTTGATGCTTTTGCCATCAGCATTGAGCGAATAACTGGCCGTGGTATTATTCAGGTTGCGTTCAAAGCGAAAATCCATACGGGCTATTTCGTACCATTTGCCAAGATACTTCGCTTTATCGAATGACTTTACTGCCGTTACCCCTTTGGGAATACTGGAACAAGACAGTAATGCAAAGATTCCGAGTACATTCATCAGCCTGATTATTTTAAAGTTTTTATTTTTCAGAAGTTATTAGTAGTTACGAGTTACAAGTTACGAGGTGTTGAGATAAGCAGTTTATCAGAGTTTACGATAAACTTCGTCGAAAGGAACTCTCATTCTGTCTCCCCAAACTCCACGTTCATCTCTTATTCCGCAGGAAACAATCATATTAATTTCGGCACCCAAAGGCAAATGTAAGATTCGTTTCACTTTTCTGCTATCAAAACCTTCCATCGGGCAGGTGTCATAACTTTCATTGGCCATTGCCAGCATAAAGGTTTGTGCCGCCAGGGCACAGGTTTTATGAACTACCACTCTCATGTCGTTTTCAGATACCTGATAGGTGATTGGTCTTAAAAGTCCGATAATGCTTACAAGGGCTTTTCGGACAATCCCCGGAATGCCCATAAAGTGGGAATATAAAAATGGCATTACTTTTCCATAGTACAATTGCCATCTTTTGATTCTTTTCTCTTGTTTTTCTTCCGGACTATTTTTCAGAACATTCTGAGTTTCCAGCTCAATCATTTTTTTTGCCCGTTTTCGGTAAAGATCCTGCCTTGTTACAAACACGACCATTTGTTGGGCAGTAGTTGCCGATTCCTGATCTAAACAGGCCACGGAAAGTTCTTTTAAAATTTCCGGGCTGGTGATGTGATAAAACTCCCAAAGTTGCATGTTGGAACTGTTGGGGGCTAAAGTTGCAAGTTCTAGACACTGTCTCACTTTTTCCGAATCGATGGGAAGATCCTTGTAGTGCCTTACAGAGCGTCTGTAATTGATTATTTCTTCTAATGTCATTTTTAATGCTGTATTTATACGTTGCTTTTAATAAAACGGTTATTTGCCCGGGAAGTTGACTGGCATGTATTCATTGTTTGTTACCTATTGGCAATAAAACGTTTACTAAGCCATTTTCGTACAGGAATATCATATAGTTTTAAACTGAGATATGCTATTATTATTGAGGCGAAAAGGACAAGTATAGCAACCGGCATGGCATCCTCTAACGATAAATGATTATCTGCCACCCAACCCGTAAACCAATATATTAATGGGTAATGAATCAAATAAAGAGGGTAAGAAATATCGCCAAAAAACTTACAAACTTTTGATGCTGTTTTTCCTTCAACCTTTCCGCTCGCGCCCATATATACAATCAGCGGAAAGATAAAAACGATTGTACATGATTCGTAAAGTCCATTCAACCAAATATGTTCGGAACCACCTACCCTTGGAAACGAAAGAGCTACAGCCACCAATATACTGCAGCTCAGAAACGCATATTTTAGTTGTCCCGGTTTACATACACGCGAAAGCAACAACCCGGCAAAAAACGGATACAACAATCGGGTAAATCCGATACGAATATGGGCGGGATTTAACGACCATCCTCCACTCACCTCTCCAATAGGACTTGTTAGCGTAAAATGGATTAAAACACAACCGAATATAAATACCAACACAGCCAGAACCGTATTCGAAAATTTCCGAATAAAAAGGGCATAAAGAATATTAGCTATATATTCATAGAAGAGCGACCAGGCCGGACTATCGAGTGGATGCATTTCACCCCATCCTCTGATATCCATGGATGGTAGTGCAGGCAACAATGTAAAGCCAAGAATCATCATTAACAGCATTTTCCAAACAGGAGTATGTCCGATTATGGGGAATGCAACAGATGATGCGCTGAAATAGAAACCTAAGGCACCAATGATCATACCGAGTATAATCATGGGATGCAACCTGATAACACGTCGTTTAAAAAAATTGCCCAGAGTCATTTTTCCCCAACGGTCATCGTAAGCATAACCTATAACAAAGCCTGATAGAACGAAGAAAAAATCGACAGCAAGGTATCCGTGGTTTACAAACCTTTGATGCAAATGTTCGCCATTTGTAAATGTTTCGAAAATGTGGAATAGTAAAACCATAATGGCGGCTACACCACGTAAGCCATCCAGAATTTCGTAATGTTTCTTTGAATCTGGAAAAGAAGTATTCTGCATATATAAAAATTTATTGTTTCTATTACTTAACCGTGTTCGACTATATGTCTGTCAACTTGTTTGTATTCATAATTCAATCCTCGACCTATCCAGCTAATACAAATTGCCAACTGATTTGGAACCACTATGGGTAGTCGAGCCGAACAAATAAAGGGTAAGGTATTATCTACTGAAGTTATTTAATATTCTCATTTATTGCATTAACCAATGCAGCCTTATCAAAACCCGAACTGACATAAATAGTCTTTCTGTCTTTTCCTATTAAGATGATTGTTGGACCGCTGGTCGCTCCATATGCAGTTGAAACTTCTTTTCCGTTATACAAAGTAGGGTATTTTATGTTGTATTTTTTTATATAGTTAGTTAACCCTTTATTTCCTTTTTGTTGAAATTCAATACCAAACACTTTAAGACCTTCGCTTCCATATTTTTGTTGAATATCATTAATATCGGGTATTGCTTGTAAACATGCACCACAACCAGGAAACCAAAACTCAAGCAATACCAAATTTCCTTTTAAATCGGAAAGTTTTACTGAACCTCCGTTTAATTTCGGAAGTTCCCAATCCGGGGCAATCCGCCTTGTTGTTTGTGCTACTTTATTACGTAATTTCTCATAGTACTCTTCTTCGGGCATTCTCAAAAAGTCTTTGGGGAAACTTTCGTAATTCCAAATAGAGTCACTTTTTTGCACAGGGAATCTCAATCGGGAGAAAGTGTTTACTTCATATTGGATAGTTCGGGATATACTGGTAAACTGAACCGGTAAGGAATCGTCTTTGGAGATATCAATGTAATATTTCATTCCATTCTTAATTAATTTTACACTTTCATCATCAATAAATTTATTGGGCGACAACTGAAACCGAAAGCACTCTCTGTTATTAATTATCGTATCATTTAGTCGGATATTTTTATTGACCGGATCATTTATAAATTGAGGTAGTATGTTTCGAATCCAACAAATAGATTGTCCATAAAACATGAAGCTTGTTACATCTTTTATTCTCGGTTGATTTCTATATAAAATCCTTTTTTCTTTATCATCACTATAGAATGTTTGTGAGCCATTGAAAACAGCAGTACATTCTGTACTATTGATAGTAGAGCGAGAATAGAATTTTGCCCTAATCAACGAATCCTTACTTGTAAAATCAAAATAGCAAAGAGCCGAGTCGATATTATCAGTGTTTGTTATATCCTGATGAAAATGGCGTATTAAATCGTATTCTAATGTTTTTATCGTGTTAAGCTTCTGTGATGTTTTATTCAAAATGTCATCATCACCATTTGTAAAGCTACATAGTAATAAGATAATAATCGGTAAACTTAATAAGCTTTTTTTCATTTGATTTATTGGTTCTATTGCTTGTGATTAATATTAAATATATTTGTCCGTTTCAACTGAAATCTATCAAAATCAAAATTACAAACTTTCCGTGTTCTAAAATCCGGCAGTCTTCAACTTCTGTTATCAGCCGAAAAGACTGATTTATTTTTCAGTCAAGATTACGATTCGCTATAGTTGAACCCACCGGTTGCAAAACAGCGGATTTGAACGAATTAGTTATTTCTCAACTGCATTCCGGGCGCATTATTCGGTCTCTTTTCAAATTCGAATTTTTCATAGAAAGCATATTTGTCTTTCGCAGAAAACAATTGAATATCTCTTATCTTATTCTTTTTGCATTTGCTTACTAACTTCTCGAGAAGTCTGCTGCCAAGTCCTTTGTTCTGATAATCTGGATGAATTATTAAATCTACAATCAAAGCATGATGCACTCCATCGGCAATTACTCTTCCGAATCCTATCAATTTATCGGAATCATATATTGACATTGAATACCAACTATTTTGAATTGCATTGGCTAAGTCCTGAACTGAAAAGTTATATTCTTGATTCCATCCAGTCGTTTGAAACAAATTCCAATACTCTTTAATATCAGGTAATGTCTCTTTAAATATTATTGTTTCTTGAATCTCGTTAGCCATTTTACATTTTTATTTATAAGAGTCACATTCCTAATGAAGACGGTTCCTTCTTCCTCCGAGCTTATAAATTTCTACATACTGAATAGTTCAAGTCTGAGTGCAAAACAACAGACTTGAACGAAAAGAAGTTATTTTTCTATTTTTATCATTTTGATATTTCCTGTTATGCAGTCAATTTTGTAAGTGATCTTTCGTTCATCATATTTATTTTCCAAGTTTTCATCTGTTCGGTATTTGTATTTTAGATAAATCTTGTCTCCCGAGATTTTATCAACAAAAGATTCTGCACAACAATAGTTTGTGAGAGATTTAATTTTTTGAGTTTGCCATAAACTGTCTTTCACGATATTCAGTTGTGACAATTCATGAATTACTATAGAATCTGTTTGTGTATTTCTCAAGATTACTTTATCGTATCCATACCAAGCTCCAGTTTTTAATATTAGCCATTTGTCAAAGCGTACTAATTGCTCATCTTTATTCCAGTCTCTTGCATTATAGGTTCCATTGCCTAAATCTATAATGTCTCCAGAGGGAGTTTGATATTTATAATTGATATCATATTGCCAATCATGGATGTCCGCATTATAAGTTGATTCACAGAATAACTTTCCACCAATTTTTTGATTAATCACGACTGACTCATGTGTAGTTTTTAAACCAGCAGGATTTGAGATTATTTTTATATCCCAGTAAATTGTCAATAGAATTGTTGTAATAAAAATAATTAAACCGATATTCTTATATACCTTCCCCTTCTTTTTTAATGTGAGATACAAAAAATACGTCAAGACTGCAGGAATAGAGAAAATCACAATACTAATGACTATGATAAATGCAATAAATCCTATTCCATCAATGTCTAGAATGAGCATGTTTGTAATACTTTATTTAATTCTAAAATGTCTACGCATTAAAGTAGTATGTAGAAAATTACCCTTTTCCCTCCGTGTATATAAATTTCTACATTCTGAATAATTCAGGTCTGAGTATAAAACAATAGACAAGGACGAGCAAGGGGAAAAATAGTTTTTCAAATTCTTTTCTTTTTTGCATTTAAATCAGCCCAATTTTCCAGTAGTTTTTACTCCATTTACAGATAATGATCCACTTTCAAGCTCTTCAGCTATAACTGGAAGTAAAAGTTCGATATTCTGTTCATAAACAATTTTTTCATTCCAAAATTCTTGAAGCTTAGTACGCGCCTTCTCATTAATGAAAAGTTCATTCTTCTTCGTAATTAAAAGCATCGCTATATCTCCATTATTTTCAGTCACCACAAACAAAAATTCATCTTTGTCTTTTTTTAGACTTTTCTTCCAATAATCTATATGTTCTTCTAATTCATATTCGAAAAGTCCATCACTCATTTCCCCACTCAGAAGCAAAGCTTTCCGCAATTCTCTTTCAATTGTAGATTTCATTCTGTCCATTTTCATTCATTGGTTTTGAGAACACACTGTATGTTCTAGAATAAATCGTGCAACTTTTGGGTCTAGAATTATATCTCTCTGTCGTATTTGTGTTTTTAAAATGATACCTTCAAGAGAAGTGCAACGGCTTAGGGCAACATAAGTTTGTCCATGCGCAAAAGCTCCAGTTCCCAGATTAATTACAACATTTTCGAATGTCTGTCCTTGACTTTTATGTATTGTAATTGCCCATGCTAACTTAAGAGCATATTGTGTAAATGAACCTGTAACAATAGATTCAATTTTCTTCTCTTCTTTATTGTATTCATATTCGATTACCTCCCATGTAGCTTTTTCAATGGAGTATGTTATTCCATCAATTTCAACTTCAACTTCGTTTTCTGTAAGTTTTTTCACGATTCCTAATGTCCCATTAACCCAACGTTTCTGACTATCATTCTTTAATAACATTACTTGTGAACCTTCTTTTAGGCAAAGTCTCGCTTCTGTTGGGAAAGAAGACTTATCAAATTTTCCAGTAATAGAGGCTTCATAGAGATATTCTTTCGTTGTCAAACTATTCATCCTCTCTTGATTTATATCTTCAGCAATCTTATTTGTCGTTGAAAGGGTCAAACTAACATCTTCCTTTCTAAAAGTGTGATTTGGATCAAATCTTTGATTTAGTTGAGTCAGTTCTTTCGTCGTTACTATATTTTCACGGATACTATTTAAAATGTTTTTGAAATATTCATCTTTCTGCCTGAAAATCGTTTTAAGTTCAATATAATCAAAACTAATTTCATCAAATACTTTTGCATTAAAGAAATAATAGCCACCAAAATGCTCTTCAAAATAGTCGGTTAAATCTTTCCCAACTACTACAGGTGGAAGTTGATGTAAGTCACCAAAGAAAATCATCTGAACCCCACCGAAAGGCAAGTTATTATTACGATTAATTCGAAGTGCATAGTCAATTCCATCTAAAAGGTCGGCACGAACCATTGAAATTTCATCTATGACTATCATCTCAATTTTACGAAAAAGATCTTGTCGTTTAAAATCTCTTGTAATATTTGTTTTGTCAATAAGTTTAGGTGCAAGACGGAAGAATGAATGTATAGTTGAACCTTCGACATTGATTGCAGCAATGCCTGTCGGAGCTAAAATAATTATATTTCTTTTTGTCTTTTGTCTGAAATAGGTCAACAATGTTGATTTTCCTGTTCCTGCTTTCCCCGTAATGTAAGCACATTTAGATGTATTTTCCATCAAATCAAAAGCTTCTTTGAATTCTTCAGTAATAACTAAATTGTCTGGAAGCTTATTTTTACTTCGGAATACATTCGTTTTTGTAATTTTCTTGCTAGTTGGAGTCGGTGTTGTTGTTGGAGCTGTAAATTGTCTCGGTGGAGAATATGTCTGTTTCTTTGAATTTGTTTCTTTCTTGTCCGTAGCAAACCCGGAAAACACCTTGGAGAGAAAAAATATTGCTATGACTGAAATTACTATCCACATATTCTTCGAGTTAAGTTTGTTCTGTTGTTATTAGTAATTTAATAATTATGATTCATTTTTGTACTTATGCTTAACAATTCATATCCTCACCTTGGTGTACTTATATAAACTGTTGTGCGTTGATTATTTACTGCTAAGTCGTAATTAAATTATTCTTCCTTATTTTAGCACCTATTTAATTCATGTATTCATAGAAGAATTTAGCCAGTCGTCTTTTTTATCTATGTTTCGTTTGTTTTTTGCAAATTAATCCCCAAAGATAAAAACAAAAAATAACATTAACAACATTTTTCCCGATTAATTGCTTTTTTGCGTTCGGTTGTGTATTGTTTAGTGAAGTTGTTGGAATTGATAATGCTAGTAGGTCCCGTATTTTGATATTGTGAGGGGCGGGGGAGATGTAACTTTTCCAAAGTCCGGAGACTTTGGAAAAGTTATTTAAGGGAAGTGATACTTCTGGTTGGAGCGATGCATCAACGGGGCAAAAAGGCCATCGGTTCACTGGCTGTTCCCCATCCGCGGATATTACCACCACTTATCCTCACATAGATGGTTACTCCGTAATCGAGGTTCTCTACTTCAAGGTTATTGCGTGTAAGGCAGTCGCTATAAGTTTTCCACGGGCCTTTGATGTCGGTTGCAATTTCCACTTTCCATCTATCGGCACCTGCCAGCGTTTCAGCATATATTTTGGCACTACATGGAGTACTTCCGTCTTCAATACGTTTAATCAGAGCTCTATCCGGCACCTCCGAACTTTCGGGTTCATCGTTACAGTCAAAACCTGATAAAAGAATAATAGCTTTGTCACCTTTAGCTATTTTGTTTACATAGATAATGTATTCCTTAAGCAGTGCATAAACCACGGCTGCCTGATCAGCAATGGCCTGATTTTTTTGCTTACTCCCGTCTTTCGAATCCATGAGCTCGTCCAGCTTGTTCAGTTCGGTACTTAGCTCAGTTAACGGCGGATCGGGTTCTTTGTAGGTTGTTGCACTACTTGTAAGACCGCTGAGGACTTTGTGTGCCAGTTTAGATACTTTCTCGGGAGTTGGTGTTTTTACATGTAACACCGCAATTGATGTTTTCATATTTATTTAATTTAAAATTTTGTGGGATATCCCGATGCAAAAATAAACAGGCATTTATATTCCGAGAAATTTTTCGAGGGCAAAAACGTGTCAAAATGCATTTTGACACGTTTTTTATTTCTTCAAAATAAAGAACATAGCTATTTTTTTGGCTTTAAGTTATTGTAAAATAAACGAGTATAACTCTTTTTAAAATGAAATTCTATAGTACGTTAAAGTATTTGCTTTTTTAGAGTTTCGCCTCTTTATTTGCAGTGAAGGTAAATGGGAAAAATTATTTCTTCTAATTTCCTCATCTTTTAAGAAATTTATTCAGAAGAATTGCCTCCTCAGTAAAAAGAAAAAGGCAATTCGGAATTGAAATTGCCTCCGCATTTTGAAGAATTGCCGTCGTAGTAAAAAGAAAAAGGCAATTTGAAATTGAAATTGCCTCCGCATTTAGAAGAATTGCCGTCGTAGTAAAAAGAAAAGGGCAATTTGAAATTGAAATTGCCTCCGCATTTTGAAGAATTGCCGTCGTAGTAAAAAGAAAAGGGCAATTTGAAATTGAAATTGCCTCCGCATTTTGAGTAATTGCCGTCGTAATAAAAAGAAAAAGGCAATTCGGAATTGGAATTGCCTCCACATTTTTCTGTTTTTACACCTTCCTCAAAAATATTGGAATCTTTATTTATGACGTTTGGTATTTCTTTTTTCTTTCTTCTTAATCTCCTGTTGATATTCTTTCGGAGTTTTTCCAGTGAACTTTTTGAATGCCCGGTTGAAGCTGTTTTTTGAACCGAATCCGCATTGTTTTGATATTGCCTCCAAGGTCAGTTTGTCTGCTATGTCGTTTTTTAATAACTCGGATACGAGTTCTACCCGGTATTTGTTCAGATAATTGCGAAAATTTGAATCGGTATAATTACTTAATAGGTTCGATATCTGGTTGGGGTCGATATGCAACAGAGCGGCTACTTTGCGCACATTGCACTTGCCATCTAAATAGGGTTTGGATGTTTCCATTTCGGTTGTCAGCATGGCAAGCAGTTGGCTGTCTGTTTCAGTTTTGATTGGTTGCTTAACCGGTTCCTCTGCTTCGGGCAGCGGCAGGGGTATTTCCGGTATAGGTATCTCCGGTACGGGTATCTCCGGTAAAGTTATCTCTGGTAAGCTCATCTCCGGCAGGGGTATAAGTGGCACATCCCGCTGCGAGTTCCACACAGAATAGAAAGACAGGTAGACGGCCAATGCGGTATAAATGTACAGACCGGCGGTGAGGCGTATATGACTAAAGCCCGACAAGAAGCCAAGCAGCAGGTAGATGCAAAGTCCTGCTACTGCAATAGCGAAAAAATAAACCAGCCACCGGATGTTTATCAGC
>WSSedL1CaDRAFT_10001218_pt1 | contig 15682 bp, 18 predicted proteins | sample WetSurSL1Cattail_FD_9464 | JGI IMG/M metagenome (IMG submission 9464)
TAAAAATTTCCAGACCATGATTGAGTAAAAACCAAGCCGATGCAAATACTAAAATACTTAAGGTGACTAAATGAATGATGAAAATAATTACCGCTACAAATGCCGATTCGCCAATTCCTAAAATAGCCAAATAGGTAAAGGCAAGCAATACAACAATAGTAGCTATACGTACATCAATTAGGGAGAAAATTCCATGAAGGTAATGCATGCCTTCGGAGGCCGAAATAACAGCTGTTGCCATGTAAGACAAAACGGTTAGAGTGGCTGCAAGGGAAGCCATTTTTTTAGAAGAAGTATTCAATAATACATTATAAGCACCACCATTTAGCGGAATAGCACCTACAACTTCGCCATAAATTTTTCGAAATAAATAAAGGACAACTGCAACAATTAATAAGGAAATCCAAGCATATTGTCCAGCATACATAATGGTTAACGCCGATACATAAAGACAAGAGGAGCTAATATCATTTCCACAAATTGCAGTTGCTTGTAATTCATTTAATTTTTTGTGTATTGTTTCTTTCATTTTAATGTCTTTTTTTTAGGCTTATTTTCTAAAGATAGACATTTGGTCTAAATTCCCAAATAAAAGCATTTAATCCTTTCGTTATTTTTATTAATAAGGATTACTATTTTTAAAAATAAAAGAAATTTACTTTATGCTGTTTTTATGAAGTTTTTGAGTGAAACTAAAGCTTTCTCTTGGATTTTTTGTTGCATATATCCTGTCCATCCTAAAAGACATCCAGATAAACCGAAAGCTTGTTTTGACCAATTCCAAATATTAAAATCATCTTTTTGTTTGATAATAAGTCCGTCTTTTAAATAAAGTTCAGAGACAACTACATTTGTTATTTTCCTTTGTTTTTTGCCAAAAGTATACTTTGCAATCCATTGAACCGAAGAGGTATAATCATCCGATTTTAAAATAGTATACTCTATTTTTATGTCTCCTTGATTTCTCTTAATAAGCATTTCCCACATTTTAGGAACTTCACTATTACTTAAACTTCCAAAAATGGGATCGTAAAATTTTACATTTGGGGAATAGCATTCATCAATTTTTGAAATAGCTCCATTAGCAATTGAAGTATATAATTGATGAATTGTTCTCTCAGATGAAGTCATGGTATATAAACTTATAATTGGATAAGTAGTTTTAAAGTAAATTCAAATGTAAGAATATTTTTTATTTTTTTCTGTTTTCAGAATGATTTTTGTTAATATTAACTTTTAGGACTGATATATTCCCCGTGATTTGTTTTCAGTTTTTTTACTTTAATTATAATGAAATAGTTTTATTTAAAATGTTCTTTAACGAAAGCTACTTTTTCATTATCCGTCATTTTATCTGCGGGTTCAACGTCAATTTTTATGTCTTTAAAATGTAAATCTTTATTCATGTAATTATGAAGTTCCGTTTTTGCATCGGTAGGGCCAAATAAAAGTACATGCTCATAATTCACAATTTTATCGGCAATTTTTTTGTAAAAAGCCTCGTTCATTTGTTGCCTTTTGTTGTGCATAAGACTTTCACTCTTTTGTAATGCTTCTTCTTTGGTATCAAAAGTAAATTTAGAGTTTATAGCGTTATTTTTGTCTGTATCTAAATCAATCAGTTCTGCAATTGAATGATCCATCCAAATGCCCAAGTTTTTATCTGTTTTCATATTTTTGTTTTTTATAATTAAATTAAGATTTAATTTTCAAGAATTTTTTTCTTTTCATGAAATTCTTCGTTACTAATCTCTCCCGAAGCATAGCGTTTTTTTAGAATGTCAAGTGGGCTATCTTTTTTGTGTCTTTGTCCAGGAATATTGTAAGGTATAGCGAAAATCCAAATGAGTAGAAGCAGCCAAGCGCCCCACCATAGTAAATGCATTCCCCAAAAGTCAAAATGATTGTGATTCATCATAATTTTATTTTTTAATAGTTTTTAATACGTCCAAGTATGGTTTCTAATGCAGCTTTGAGTTTATCAAGAGCTCCAGATAAAGCTAATTCGATAGTGTCAGACTGATGGGAAACAGCAATTGGTTTTCTGCCTTCCAATCTTGCTTCTAATAAACAAAGTATGTCATCTAATCCTTCTTTTTTACCGTTTTCATCTGATAAATGAAGCTCAATTAGTGTAATATGAGATTGGTATCTGGAGAGTTCTTCTGCAATTTGCGAAGTAAAAAAATCTTCATTTCTTTCTTCTCCGTTGATGTTTTTATCCGTATTAAATTGAATTTTCATTTTTCAATAGTATTTGTTTTTATCCTTTATCTTCCTCTAAATTATTGTGATTGTCTCCGCCCAAACTGTAATAATTATTTTCTTCATCTTCACTACCCACACTTTCCTGTTGGTCGTCTAATTCTGAGCCTGGAACATCTAAATCAGCACCCGACATGTCTTCTTTAAAAGTCTTTTCGTTTGATGTGCTTGTTTCATTCTGAGTTTTCTTCTTGGAAGGATTTTCAGGATTGAGTTCTGTTTCTTTTTTGTCTTGATTATAAATGTCTTCAGATGGTAAATAGTAGGGATATCCTGGATGTTTTTTCTTTTTAGGAGCTTTGGTTTCTGTGACAGCCTCGTGTGTTTTTGCGTACTCAGCTAATAGCTTCACTAAAGAATTATAGTATTCTTCCATGTTAGTACTATTGACTGCGTCTTTATTATTTTCTGAAACATTTTCAGGCATTTCCTTGATGAACTTAGATAATTCAGGATATTCCGTTTGTATTTTCATGGTAATATTTAAGATGAATTCTTCTAATTCTTTTTCTGTTTTCATGCTACTTTTTTTTAAAAATTAACTTTATTGAGGTAATAAAACAGCTTCTCTTGATTTCAAAAATGGAGTTTGTGTTCCATTTTCTATATGCTGTTTCGGATTTGTATCTACTATTAAAATTAGTTTTTCGATGGTGAGTCGTGCTATTAAATAACTAAGTGTTGATTCGGCTCCTTGATTGAGGTTTACGTTATGTTCTTCTACACCATCATAACAACCTCCAGTACAGGGGTTATATACAATTTGATGCAAATGATTATTTCCTAAAAACCAACTAAAGGCCACTTTTGCTTTTATTTTATAGTTATCTTCTTTAAAAACAGCATAAAATTTTTCTAATGCCATAATGGTGTAAGCAACATCTATGGGTTGTTCGCCACCTATTACCGTTTTATTAATTTTATCTTTTAGATGCCAACCTTTATTAGAAATCACTTTTATTTTGCCAGCCATAAATATTTTAGACAGTAAAAAATCAAAACTTTCTTTGGCTATTTTTTTATACTTCGTATTGTTGGTGCTCAGATAAGCGCAAAGTAAAGCTTCTGGTAATACGCTGTTACCGTATGTTAAGTAGCTTTCAAACCAAAACCAATCATTGGCTTTTTCGTGCTTGTACATTTGAACCAATCTATTGGAAAGCATTTGCAATAAATAAAGGTTTTCTGTTTTATTTTGGTAATGCAAACCTTTGATAATAAAAGCCATTGCTCGTGTTGAATGGATGTTTTGCAAATGTGGCAATCCGTCATCCAACAGTCTTTCCGCTTCTTCAATCAAATGATTCGGTAGAATTTTATTCAAAGAAATCAGGTAACCAAGAGCCCAAATGCATCTACCATTGCTATCTTCTAAGTTTTCTGGGAAATTTTGCTGCGTAAATTCCTTTTGAGTATTGACATAATTTAAAAACAAGCCATTGGTTTGCATGCAATATTTCATGAATTGCAAATAGGTATTTATTAAAACCAAATCATCTTCCGTTTGAAACATTTCAAAATGTTGGCAAATGGCAATTAAAGCTCTGGCATTATCGTCTAAAGTATAACCCGATTTAAAGCTAGGATTCGAAATTTTAGAAAACTGAAGCATTCCAAAATCGGTAGTCATTCTTTTGACGTGATCTAAATTGATAACTGGAAATTTATATTTTAATTCAAGTTCATTTGCCATTAATTCTTTAAATAGCAAAGCATGAGCAATGGCCGAATTTTGCCAAGCAGTTGCTGCCATTTTATGAAAACTATTAGATGAAATTTCGGCTCTTAATTTGTCATTATCAAGTAAGGAAATAATGGCTGTGGACAATTGTTCTGAATTTTCAAAATCAACAATGATTTCGTTATTATTATCCAAGACTTCTTTTGCATGTGGAATTGGCGTGGAAATGACAGGACAACCAGAACTTACAGCATAGGAAAAAGTACCACTTACAGCTTGGTTTGGATCATTGGAAGTAAAGAGATAAACATCAGTCAATTGAAGGTATTTTAGAAGTACGGGCAATTGCAAATATTCGTTTACAAATCGAACGTTTTGCTCAATTTTTAAAGTCTTTACTGTTGCTTCTAGTATGTTTCGGTATGCTTCTCCTTCATGTTTTACAATTGAAGGATGGGTTTTTCCTAATACTAAAAATAGTACTTCAGGATGCATTTTAATCACAGCGGGTAAAGCGTCTAAAGTAGTTTCGATACTTTTACTCGAACCTAATAGACCAAAGGTAGAAAGGACTTTGCGATGCGAAAGTTGGTATTCACTTTTTAATTTTTTTCGTTCTATTGGAGGAACCAAATGCGTGCCGTGTGGAATAACTTTAATTTTATGGAGAGTAACAGCATAATCTTTAATTAAAATAGCCGAAGCATTTTTGGTCATAACAATTACCGAAGCAGCAACAGCAGTCATATCTTGAACTTTTGCTTTTAATTCTAGGTTTGGTTTTGGCAAAACGGTATGAAAAACAAAGACAATAGGTTTGGTTATGCGAGTATAAAACTGTTTGAATTCGGCTTCTTTTTTTGCAAAAAAACCAAATTCATGTTCTATTACCAGTATTTTAATATTTTTATCTGCATTTATTTCCGAAGCCATTTTTTCAAAAGCATTCGGTTCATCAGTATTTAAAATGTATTTGAGTTGTGGAGTGTATTTGTGCTGTTCTGTATCCGATTCTAAGGCACAAATAACACAGCTAAAAGCATTTTTAAATTGTGTTTTTAAAGCATTTACTAAGTCTTGAGAATAAGTAGCAATACCACATTCTCTTGGAGGAAAGGAGGTTACAAATAGAATCTCAGCAAGTTTTTTTTCGGGTTCAAGATTTTCTTCTTGGTTGACTGACAAAAGAGCCTTTGTAGTTTTTTGAAATTGGTTTTCAGTAACTGTATTTGTGGTGGTATCTGTTGTCATAGTTTTGTTTTTTAGGTTTTGTTTAAAGCCAATTCTGCCAACAGTTCTTTTAAACTTACGGAGGCTACTGCAATTCTCTCATCAGCTGCGCCATAATAAATATAGAGGCTATCGTCTTCTATAATAGCTCCTGTTGGGAAACACACATTGTTGACTTCTCCTTTTAATTCCCATGTTTTTTCAGGAAAGAATAGAGGATAGGGGAGTCTTGCAATTTCTTTTTCTGGGTTTTCTAAATCCAGCAAAGCCGCACAAGCCGAATACACATAGCCTTTTACGGTATCATGAACTCCGTGATAAATGAGTAACCAACCGTCAGCAGTTTCAATAGGCGGACAACCACTACCAATGTAGCTTACCTCATGATGGTATTTTGGCGAAAGCACAATGTGTTCGTCAAAATGGAAAAAGTAGTTTTGCCAAAATGAAATAGTCAAATCCTCTAATTTATCTACAGCAACCACAATTTGTATGTCGGGCTTGATGCGATGAAGGAAGCAAAATTTATTATCTATTTTTCGAGGAAAAAAGATTAAGTTTTTATCCCATAAAAAAACTTTTCGTTCTTGTGTATTCTGATTTTTTTGATAATCGTTAAACCGTATGTATTTTTCATGAATACTCGCATCTGAATCCGTGAAATGTTGAAATTCCTCGTAGGTTATTTGTGGAACAATAATTCCGTATTTTTGCCATGTTACCAAATCTTTTGAAGTGGCCAGTGCGCCTAAAGCATTGACACCGTCAAAAGCAGTATAGGAAAGATAATAAGTATCCTCAATTTTTACAATTCGAGGATCTTCTAATCCCTGAAATTCATATTCTGATTGCGGAAAGAGTAGAGGTGAATCGTTTCTGATTTCAACCACCATTGGTGCCGATAGTTTGCAATAGCCAATGGTAGAATAATTATCCTTGGCTACTGCTCTATAAAACAAATGAATACTGTTACCAACTTTTATTACAGCTGGATTCAGTACACCTTCATTTTCAAAATGATTAGTCGTTTTTTGGAGGACAATGCCTAGCTTATTTACTGTAACCATTTTTGTTTGTTTTTTTGAAATTAAGTTGTCGTTTTGCTCTATCTATTCTTTATAATTTAGTTCTAGCAATTTCTACTCCTTCAGGATATTGTAAGTCTCCATGATTTTCAACAGTAATAAAAACTTCATTAAAATCAAATGGAGTTACTGTTTCAAAACTTGTTTTTTCGGCATTATCAACATTTAATTGACCTACGTTTTTTACACCATATTCTTTGGTTACAACCCAAATAGAGTAATTGTTTCCAGGTGGATTCAGTCTATCTGCACTAGCTAAGTTTTTGGTATTGATTTCTAAGACAATATTTTTTTGTTTGTCCATTTTTTTCTTAGCGGTAATAGTTGCAGCTGGTACTACACTTGAAGTAGGGAATTCTGCTTTTGTAGCACAAGAGCTTAGCAAGGTTATTAGTACTATTGTTAATAGATTTTTAATTGTTTTCATGATGGCTTATTTTAGTTATTGTTATAAAAATATTTGGATAGTTTCCCGTTAGAGGAATTATTCTTCGTAACCACTTTTTATTATTGTGGTAATCATTTTAAATTGTTCATTGGCGGTAAAACTATGTTTAACATGTGCTGGAATAATAATTCCTTCGCCTAATTTTAAAGAAATGTTTTTGTTATTTAAGATTACTTCAGCAGTACCATCAATAATCTGTACGTAGGTATCAAATGGAATTGTTTTTTCACCTAACTCTTCCCCAACATCTAATGAAGTTACGGTGATATTTCCAGTCGTTTTTTTTATAATTGTTCTACTTACAACGGCATTTGGCATATATTCTATAATTTCAATTATGATATGTGCAGTCTCTTTTTCGAGTTCTTTATTTATATTCATTGGTTTTTAATTTAATTAATTAAAAAACAGCGTCATGGTTTATTGCTAATTCATTTTTCACATTCCATATGCCCGAAGTTTTCCATGCAATACGTCCGGCTTCTTCTTTTTGATACCAAGAATTAACAATTCCGGTTAAAGTAACCGTTGTTCCAGATACCTAAACAGCAACAGTATTAGCATCAATAGTGGAGCTTCTAGCAATGGCTTTTTCAACCTCTTGCTTTTCAATTTCATCCTGTATTTCCGATTTGATTTTAATGTTGTTCGTTACTCCTTTAACACCTGTTAGATAACTCAAAGCATATGTAGCGGCTTCACTTTGGTAATTCCAAGGCAATTGACCTTCTAGTGTTATCCAGCCTTTTTCTACTTTTATTCTTACTTTGTTTTGCGGGATGGAATAATTAGCTTTTAAAGCAATTAGTGCTTCATTAGCTACTTCAGTATCCGTTTTTGCCCATCTATTTGGAAATTTTACTTCAATTTTTTCAATTAGTGCTTTTACTCCATTAACTCTTTTGGCAGCATTTTCGGCTTCCATTTTTTTAGCGTAGCTGTCTACCACACCAATTAGAGAAACAACACCAGCATTGACAATTACGCCAATTTCTGCAGCATGTAATAATGGCTCCCATTTAATGGCATTTTGTACATCAGTTTGTAATTCTTGATTGTTTTTCATGGCAAAAGGCTTTTGTATTGTGAATGAATTATCACATCAATACAAAGGTGAGGATACTTGGAGCCTATAGGCTTACATAATAAGAAATCATTGTTGTACAATTCGTAAAAACGCTTTTGGAGCTTACAAATCTTCTAGGTTGGTACGATCTCTTTTGGATAGTGATTTGAAAAAAGTAGGGGTTAAACCTGTTACTTTTTTAAATTGATTGGATAAATGAGCTACACTGCTATAGTGCATTTTAAAAGCAATCTCTGTAAGGTTGAGCTTGTCGTAAATAATAAGTTCTTTGATTTTTTCTATCTTGTGGAGTATTACAAAATGCTCAATAGTGATGCCTTTTGTTTTGGAAAAAATCTCTGATATTTTATGATAATCTTGGTTTAATTTTTGACTGAGATAGGCAGAAAAATTAACCTCTGGCAGTTCATCCGAGTAATGAACCATTTCAACAATAACATTAATTATTTTTTCTATTAGTATTGCCTTTTCATCACGCATGATTTCCAAGCCCGATTGATGCAATTCGTCTTTTAGTGTTTGCGTTATGGTTTCGGTGATGGGTTTAGCCAATAGTACTTCTCCGAGTTCTATTGATTTATAGCATATCCCTAGTTTATCCAACTCCGACTTTACCATCATTTTACAACGCAGACTTACCATGTTTTGAATGAATAGTTTCATTTTCTATTGTTTTAGGATGAATCCTTCATTGGATGAGGTAAGTAAATGTAGTGTTTTTTTTGCAGGCTTATGTATCGGTATACGTTTTATTTTAATTTATTGAAAATGAGTTATTTATTAATTAAGAGATGGGGAGTATGTATTTTTTTATCAATTTAGCACTAAATTGAAATTGTTATTCAAGTTTAACTAACTGTATTTTGTTAGAAGAAATTCTCTTAAAGGTTCCAACTAGAAAATCTTGATTTTCTATTGATGCATCTAGCTCATCGCACAGATTGTTGCAATCTATTTCCGTTTGGTCTAATAATTTGTAGCCTGAATTTTTAGTAATAAAACTTTGTCCATTGATCTTCAAAAAGATGTCAAATAGAGTATTATTGTCTACTTCCTGAACTGATTTAACTGCTACTAATGTATATTTTAAAGAACTACCGTCAGCAGGAGGATTATCAATTTGTTCTACCTTTACAGAAAGATCGTAAATTTTTCCAGGAACATAATCAAAACCTTCAATATTGGTGTATAATTTCCCCCAATTATCTGTTCCAATAGCATTTCCTTCTTGCACGACTAATGTAAAAACTGGGCCAACGGCTATTGCTGTATTTTGATAATGATTAATTCGCATGTCAATAGTTCTAGATTTATTTGTATCATCATTGGAACAAGAAAATAATAAGCTGTTAATTACTAACAATGCGATAAAGTAAAATTGGTTTTTCATGATGTTTATGTTTTATTATTTAAAGAATAGATTTACAAATCATTATTTGGTTGCGTCCAATTGTAGCTTAAATTTTATTTATTTCTAAAAGAACACTTTTGTAATTAACAATTTGGCTTATTGTATTAATTAGTAAAGAATATAGATTAGTTTGTTTATAACTTACGAAAACAAGTTTGTCGTTAAACAAAAATGTGATGAAAATAATGTTTGCACTGAATTTACAAATGGATAAAGCTGCGCCATAATAATATTAGGGCATGCCTCCCTATTATATAACTGTTACCTTTGTTTTTGATAGGATCGCCTACAGTTTTAGTAGGCGTTCCTATCATTTTTAAAGGTGTTGCCTTTATTTTAGGTAGGCACGCCTATGATTTAAGTAGGCTTGCCTATCATTTTTGAATGTGTCACCTTTATTTTATTTAGGCGAGCTATGGTTTTAGTATGGCTCGCTTATAGTTTTTGGGGACGGGATAAAATTTTGTATAAACTCCGACACTTGTAGGTGTTTAAAATTTATCTAAAAAAGTGTTTTTGGATAAAATTTAATTTTCTTCAGTTATGCCTGTAACTTGTATTTAAGTCTGATAACAATCAGGCTATATTTAATTTTAAATATATAAATAAAATAGCACAAAAAAAGTCCGTTTTCATTTTTAGTAGAAACTAAATTTTGAAAACGGACTTTGGATAGAATGAACCTAATTATTAGAGTTTAGGTTTAATTTTCAATGCATTTTAAGTTATTTATGAAATAAGTTTCAGGCTGATATGTTTTTCCATTTAATTCTGAAACCAATTCTTTTTTGATGATATAATCTTCGGTTTCAGATAAAAACTTTATTCGCATTAAGGAAAGCGGAGAACTTTTAAGGTCTTCCATTGTGCCTTTCATAAACATGAAATTCCCAACAATTACTCGGTTGTCAAAACCATTTTCGTCTCTAAGCATACTACCACAATATTCTAGTTCAGTGTGAACCAGAGTGATTACTTTTCCGTTGTTTAACTGCAGGTATAATCTAGAATTTTTGTTAAAACAATTGGCTTTGATAAATCCTTTGCTTTTTTGTATCATTTGAACGTTAAGCGTGGGTAATCCATCAGTTAGAGACAAAGTATAGAAAATATAACTTGATGTTCCAGCAAAAACTTTTTCGGAAACGAGGTATTCTTTAGTTATTTTATATGTTCCAATTGAGTCGGTTATGTTAGTAGCATAATCGCAAGGATTTTGTGCAAAAGAGCTCAAGGATAAGAAGAATAAGGCGGTAAGTAATAGTTGTTTCATTTATTATTTTATTTTGGCGCAAATTAATACTATTTTGTTATTATTTTCATCTGTGGTGAAAAAAGAATATAAATTTCCACCCTCTTTAATTTTCCACTTTTTTCGAATGTTTTCGACAGTTTCAGGGAAATTACGAGTGGTGATGTTGAATTGTTTTCCGCTCATTTGGTTTTTCATTTCCGTTTTGTTGTATGGAAAAGCTGCTGTAATTTCGAAAATTCTCCCTGGAAATTCTATTTCTAAATCAGAGGTATATAAATGCGAATGTTTGTGTAATTTATTAATATTGAACTGCACAGCTATTTCATCAAAACCTCCCGATTTCATAATAGCACTATTGGGTTCGTACAAATATTTCTTTGGTAAACTGTAATCAGGAAAAATACTTTCTTGATTCATTATAAAATCAAAAGTAGCGACAGCGCCTTTATTAATATTAGCAGTTTTCAAAGTTATTGCATCCGAATAATCTTTGTGCAATTCCCATAAAAGTTCTTTTACTTCGTTTTCTAGAGCTATGATGTGAATGTTTTTTACGTTCTTCAATTCAGATAAACCAGCAGAAATATCTAATAAAGGTGCTGTTTTGATTAAAATAGCATCGGAATTTTCGAAATAAAAGTCAAGATTTTCGGGAACATTAGGCAAACAATCTTTCAGCATAAAAACTTTGCCTTTGGCATCATTTCTTCTGGAAGGATCTATGTAGATCCAATCCCATTTTCGATTTAAATTTTTTAAAGTTGCTGCGCTATCGCCAACATAGCATTCGATATTCGTAGCCTTTAATTGTTCGAAATTATATTTTACGATTTCCGAAAGTTCAGGATTAATTTCGCAATGCGCTATCGATTTTATTTTAGAAGCAAAATAATAATCATCTACACCAAAACCTCCCGTTAAATCGATTAAAGATTCTCCTGAAACAATATTACTTTTGTATAAAGCCGTTTGTTCGGAAGAAGTTTGTTCAACCGAAATTTTACTGGGATAAATGATATTTTTGGTATTGAACCAAGTGGGTAATTTGTCTTTAGCTTTCGTTTTAGCTTCAATTTGGTTCAAAATCCGAATCCATTCCACATCAGGAAAAGGATTTTTTTGAAGCGCTAATTTTGAAATAGAGTTTCCAATTTGCTTTTCAATAAAATCTTGAATTGGTGACTGTATAATATCGAAATCCAAATCTAAATATTTTTTGTTAGCAGTTGAATGACTTTGTTTTCAGGAAAGAATTCTTTTCCAATTACTTTGATAATGGTGTACAATGGAACGGCGATAATCATCCCTAATATTCCTGAAAGAAAACCTGCAATTAAGATGACTAGAAATATTTCCAGAGGATGAGAACTGACACTTTTTGAAAAAATAACAGGTTGAGAAACGTTGTTGTCAATAATTTGAACTATCCAAAAACCAATTAGTACATATATGGTAGTAGGTAAAATTTCAGTTTGGAAATCACTTCCTAAATTGCTTAACATGGTCAATAAAGCCGCCAAAACTGAGGCAATTAATGGGCCGATATATGGGATTATATTTAAAACAGCACATAAAAATGCGATAATTAAGGCGTTAGGAATTCCAAAAATGATTAAAACAATCAGGTATAAAACAAATACAATGAATAATTGTAATAATAATCCAATGAAATAACGGGAAAGTAAATCGTTAATTTTATCAATAGAGTTTAATATTTTTTCTTCATGACTGTCAGGAATTAATTCTTTTGCTCCTTTTAAAAATAGCACTCTATCTTTCAAGAAGAAAAAACTAATGAATAATACCGAGCCCAAGCCCATACCAAAATTACTAATTGTCCCTAATATTGTATTTAAAAAATCAGGAATAAAATTAAAGTTAAGTTTAGAGGTAATATCGGCTTCTTGAAAAGCTTTGGAAGAATCAATATTATGAGATTCTAGAAAAACTTTGATTTGGTCCACTAACTGAGTTATGTTTTTCTCGATTGCGGCAGTGTTGAGCAGCGATAAATTTTGTCCTTGCGAAGAAACTAGAGGAACAAACATCAAAATAAATCCTAAAATAACCAATACGAAAATCAATATTGTGGCAACTGTAGCAACGATGTGGTTGAATTTCAATCGCCTTTTAAAGAAGTTTAAAATAGGTTTTCCTATCATTGTTAGAATTATTGAGACTACTAAATAAGTAATTACAGCACTAATTTGATAGAGAAAAAACAAAATTAAACCGATAACAACTACGGTTAGTAAAGCGCGAAGAATTCCGTTGGAAATGGTTTTTGATGTAATCATTTAGACTTGAATTAGGTGATAAAGATAGAAAATATCAAATCAATTTTGAGGTAATTTCATATAAAGCAATACTTGCGGCCTGAACTACATTCATACTGCTGTTTTTTCCAAACATATTGATGTGTACAATTTGATTTGAAATAGCCAAAAGTTCATCGCTAATTCCATTAATTTCGCTACCTAGAATCAGCGCAATTTTTTTATCAGAAGGCAATTCGACTTCTTTTAAAGCTTTGCTAGTTGATGCAATTTCTAATGAAATAATCTCATAATCATGCTGTTGCAAATATTGAATTAACTTCTCATTTTCTTCCATTATGCTGTGAGCCACATGCAAATGAGTACTTCTAGAAGTCTTGTTTATTTTTCTTGGAGTCAGCGGAATATCTTTTCCAAGGAAAATTATTTTTTCGATTCCAAAGGCTTCTCCAATTCTAAAAAGCGAACCGATATTTTGCTGAAAATAAATGTTATCGCAAACCAGCGTAATAGGAAATTGGCTTTGCTCAAACTGATTTTCTTCGTGTTTTAACTGCACTTGAATTTAGTTATTAAAGATATAGTTTATAATATTGGCTCCCATTTTTAATGCTTTTTCACGCACGGCAATCGGGTCGTTGTGTACTTCTGGATCTTCCCAACCATCGCCTAAATCGCATTCGAAAGTATAAAGTAAAACTAGTCGATTGTCAATAAAAATTCCAAATGCTTGTGGACGTTTTCCATCGTGTTCGTGAATTTTTGGCAATCCGCTAGCAAAGAGAAATGGTTTTTGAAAAATAGCATGATTAGCAGGAATTTCGACCAATTCTTTATTTGGGAATAGTTTTTTTATTTCTTTTCGAATGTATTCATTCATTCCGTAATTGTCATCAATGTGTAAAAATCCGCCGCCTTTTAAATATTTTTGAAGATTTGCAACATCCGAATGACTAAAAACAACGTTTCCATGTCCTGTAATGTGTACAAATGGATAAGAAAATAAATCAGGACTGCTTGGTTCTACAGTTGCAGGTTTAGGATTTATGGTGGTATTGATATTGCTGTTGCAAAAACGAATCAAATTAGGAAGTGCTGTAGGATTAGCATACCAATCGCCACCACCGCTGTATTTCACCAAGGCAATTTCTTGGGAAAAAGAGCTAGTGCAACATAATAAAAGTAAAGCTATATAAAGACTTTTCATAAGAATCTAATTTTTTAGGCCTCAGTCATTAAAAAGTATCTTAAGACTAAGGACTAGGTACTAAAAACTACTCTTCATTAAAAAACACCACACTATGACAAGCAACAATAGCAGCCGTTTCAGTTCTTAAGCGGGTGTTTCCTAATGAAACTGGAGTGTAATTATTTTCTAATGCCAATCCGATTTCTTTAACCGAAAAATCTCCTTCTGGACCAATTAACAAAGTGATGTCTTCGTTAGGTTTTAAAACTGATTTTAATGTTTTCTTATCTGTTTCTTCGCAATGTGCAATTAACTGCATGCCTTTATTTTGTTGGCTTATAAATTCTTTAAAAGTAACCGCTTCGTTTAATTTTGGAAGATACAATTCATTGGCTTGTTTTAAAGCGGATAAGATAATTTTGTCAAAACGTTCTTTGTTAATTACTTTTCTTTCAGAGCGATCACAAATAATAGGTGTAATTTCTTGAATACCAATTTCGGTTGCTTTTTCTAAAAACCATTCAAAACGGTCGTTCATTTTTGTTGGTGCAACTGCTAAATGCAAATGGAATTTAGGCGTTTCTTTTTTCTCAAAAGAATTAATTTTAACCGTACATTTATTATCCGATGCTAAAGTAATTTCACATTCAAACAAAAATCCCAATCCATTGGTTACCTGTAAAATATCACCGTCTTTTTTTCGTAATACTTTGATAATGTGTTTGCTTTCTTCTTTGTCAAAAGCAAAAGTAGTAGTTTGTTCGTCAATAATTGGATTATAAAATAATTGCATAGTTTAGAATTGAATTCGCGCTTTAGAAACTACTGAAGCGTTTTCGAAATTTTGAGATAAGAATTTTTGATAACCTACAATTCCAATCATTGCAGCATTATCGGTGGTGTATTCAAATTTGGGAACAAATGTTTTCCAACCGTATTTTTGTTCGGCTTCTTTTAGTGTATTTCTAATTCCTGAATTGGCCGAAACGCCTCCGCCAATGGCGATTTGGTTGATGCCTGTTTCTTTTACGGCTAATTTCAATTTGTCCATTAAAATTTGAATAATGGTATATTGAATAGAGGCACAAATATCGTTTATATTCTCCTCAATGAAATTAGGATTTTCTATTTTTTTCTTTTGAATGAAATATAAAATAGCGGTTTTTAAACCTGAAAAACTAAAATCCAATCCAGGTACTTTTGGTTTGGTGAATGGAAATGTTTTTGGATTTCCCAATTGTGCATTTTTATCGACTAAAGGACCACCAGGATAGGGAAGACCTAGAATTTTAGCACTTTTATCAAAAGCTTCACCTACAGCATCGTCCGTAGTTTCGCCAATTATGGTCATGTCAAAAAAGTCGTTGACTTTTACAATTTGTGTATGTCCGCCGCTAATGGTTAGCGCTAAAAATGGAAATTCGGGTTTTTCAAAACCTTCTTCATCAATAAAATGCGCTAAAATATGAGCGTGCATGTGGTTTACTGCAACAAGCGGAATATTTAACGCCAAAGCCATCGATTTAGCAAAAGAACTTCCTACCAGCAAAGAACCCATTAATCCAGGACCTTGTGTAAAAGCAATAGCTGATAATTGTTCTTTTTTGATGTTTGCTTTTTTCAAAGCCGCATCAATTACAGGAACTATATTTTGTTGGTGCGCTCTTGAAGCTAATTCAGGAACAACACCTCCATATTGGGTATGAATTATTTGATTTGCTACAACATTTGACAGCACTTTGTCGTTACATAAAA
>WSSedL1CaDRAFT_10001219_pt1 | contig 15658 bp, 12 predicted proteins | sample WetSurSL1Cattail_FD_9464 | JGI IMG/M metagenome (IMG submission 9464)
GTNNGTAGGACATTCACATTCTTCTATGTTTATCCCCTACGGGGAATTGATAGGACTTGTTCTTATTTTCTATTGATATATATTCCCTACGGGGAAAAAATAACTCATTATAAATAGAATGTGTTTAGCGATAAATACAATAATTATATTGTTTCACCTACTTATAATCTTTATTTCATTCACTTACCGCTTACTGCTTACCGCTTACTGCTTATACATCTCTCATTCCTGATTCTTCCCCCATACACCTTACACTGTACACCTTACACCATAAACTGTACACCTTACACCATAAACTATACACCCTACACCAGACTTAGTTCTTTGCCTTCTGAGTAAACAGAATCATTTTAATCTTCAACTTATTTCCGATGTCAATCACACTTACCACATCCTGCAGGTTGAGCGATTTGTCGGCATGAAGCAGTACAATCATCTCTTCTTTTTTGGATTTGGTGGCCAGTGCTGCCGATAGTTCGGGTTCAATGGTTTCGAAGGTGATTTCCTTTTTCTCAATATAATACTTATGATCGGCTGTAACGGTGAGGTTCAGCTGCTTTTTTACCACTACATCTTCCGATGTTTTCGATTTTGGCAACAGTACACTGATGGTTGCCGGCGTTACCAGCGTAGATACGATTAGGAAGAATAACAGCAAGAAAAACATAATGTCATTCAATGAGGCTGTGTACACCTCGGCTGTTCTTACCTTACGACGTTCGATTTTCATTCCTTTGTTTTTGACTTAGAGGTTTAGGCGTTTTGTCCGCGTTTGTAATTTCTGATCTCTTTCAGCAGATCGTTCGAAGCTTTGTCCATTCTCGACACTACTTTATCAATCCGTCCGTTGAGGATATAAAACCCGGTGTAGGCAATAACACCTACAAATAAACCGGCACCCGAACAAATCATCTTCTGGTATAAACCATCCGAGATATTGGCGATGTTCAAATCGTTGGTAATAGATATATTATAAAAGATCTTGATTACCCCCAGAATGGTTCCAAGGAAACCTAACATGGGAGCAATGGAAGCCGATATACCCAGGTAGTTCATCGTTTTTTCCAATTCGGTGATCTGTTGACGTGCTTCGGCTTGCAGGGCATCCTGAACTTCATTGTCTTCGCCATAGCTGGCTTCCAACCCGGCACTCAGTACTTTGGCGTATACGGTTGGTTTTTCGTTACAGAACTTAATCGCTTTGTCTATTTTGCCTTCAGCCACAAATTCATTGACCCGTGCAGTCCACAGCGGATCCAGCTTACCCAGTATATTGATGGCCACCCAACGTTCGATAATAACGTAATTGGATATGATTAATAAAATAGAAAGAGGCAGTAAAACCCAGCCTCCTTTTAATAATAATTCGAAATAGTTTTGGCTATGAACCGCTGCGGCGGCAGGATTAGCAGCTGCGGCAGCAGCCGGATTGGCAATAGAATCAGTAGTTACCTGAAGTAAAATAGAAAGTAAGTTCATCATTCGTAGAATTATATGTATTTTTATAATTATTCTTTTGCTTTAGTAAACGGGGATAACCTGCATTTATTTAATATGCAGTACAAAAATAGTGCAATTATCTGTGCAGGGTCTGCATTGTTAGTAATAATTAACGGCTTATTTCATACGCGAATATCCTATCTTGGTATTCTATGCATGGCATCATCCACCCATTTTTCCCGCGGTGGAACCTCAAACTGTGGATATCCGTTCTTAATGATTTTATACAATACCATCACGTCGCCAAAGTCATTGTACTTATCGGCCGAACGTTCCAGTTCCTCAAACTTGTATTCTTTTCCATATTTCTTCCGTATATCGTCTATGTAACTCAGTCCGGTGATGAAATATCCTTTGTAAGGTTGCTCTTTGTCAAAGTTTTTGAAGTCATTATTCAGGTAAAAGTTTAAACCGTACAGATTCATATACTTGTTTAAGTCATTCATCACATATATATTATGCCACGGATCATATATCGATTTGATTCTTTCGGCAAACGGGCGCGACGAATACGAAGTTTTGAATGCCGGATAAGCCACTTGTTCCAGAAAAACCTGGGTACACACAAACAAAGCCAGCGTAGCAGTGAGTATTAGTTCGGTTTTGCCTTTTTTCAAAATGTTGATACAATACAGAAAGGCAACCAGCAACAGTACCCAAACGACTGTGCCCGATACGGAGTTTTGCTGAAATGCTACCGACAGGGTACCCACATCGCGCAGCGTTTTGGCATCGTGTACCAGCGGGGTAGCCACCTGCAGCAGGTCTACGAAATGAAAAATACCTACAAGCAACAGCAACAGACCCGAAATTGTCAACACAATGTAGCTCATTATTCGGATTAGTAGGGGTTTTGTGGTCACCGCCCACTCGTATAACAGCGTCAGCAGATAAGCTGCAAACGGATAGGCGGGCATAATATACACACTTCGTTTGGACGACGGGATAGCATAAAAGCACAGTATAATAGCCACCGACACGATGCTGAACAGTGTCAGCTTATCCAGTCCGGCCAGTCGTTGCAACAGCGACGAGCGGAGGGTGCCGCGCTGTATCCTTTTTTTGAACGAAACAGTAAAGAGACTGAAAACCGCCAGCAACGACCATGGCATAAAGCCCAGCAGAATGGCGGGCAGGTAGTACCAAAATGGTCCTTTGTGACCCAGTTCGTACGAGATTCCCAGCTTAGCCTTGTCCTCGCCCAAAAACCGACCGAAGTTCTCGGCATATACCAGATTCAGGAAGTGCTCGCCACCTTGCCGGTAAGCCAGCACATACCAAACCAGCAGAACCGCCAGGGCAGGCAATGCTACAATCACATTTTTCAAAATGATGTTCCACAATGAATATCGACGTAACAACAACATGTACAGTCCAAATACCAGACAAGGCAGCACAATGCCTACCGGACCTTTTACCAGCGCTGCTCCGGCCAGAAACACCGGGATAAGCCATGGATAACCCTTCAGTCCTTTTTCTTCCCACTTAAACATAGAGATTAATGCCCCTATCATAAAGAAAGCAAGCGTCATGTCCACCCGCGCTTCTATGCCCGACCGGTGCATCTCGAAACTCGTGAGTAGTATAATCGAAGCCAGCGCAGCACGAAAAGCCGACACCCTTTTATAGAGTAATGCGAAAAACATCATCACAATGCCTATCAGTCCCAAAGCCGATGGCAGGCGGGCGGTAGTTTCGGTAACGTGTCCTGCAGGGAGTGAGAAGACCGCTATAAACCAATGCATAAACGGGGGTTTGTAAGCCACCTCGTCGGCGTAGTCTGTTGGTAGTATCCAATTATCGGTATGCATTATGCTGATAGCCACAGTGGCCTCACGCGGTTCGCCTTTGGTATAAAACTCCCCCTGCATAATCCAGGGCAAGGTCAGCAACATGCTCACAAAAAGCACCAACAGGTAAGGGTACTTTGTATAAATCGCTTTGAAAGTGTCGGTTATTCTATCCATCGTTTTGTTGTTATTTGCCGCCAAAGATAATAGATTTCAATTAAATATCTGCCATACTATTCGTTTTAGCCGTTGTAAATGCATCCGTCAGGTCTGTCTTTGGCTGCTTTTAGTCATTCTGTTGTAATAGCCAAGTGAACCGAATGCAGTAGCCAAGTGAACCGAATGCAGTAGCCAAGTGAACCGAATGCAGTAGCCAAGTGAAGCGAATGCGGTAGCCAAGTGAACCGAATGCAGTAGCCAAGTGAACCGAATGCGGTAGCCAAGTGAAGCGAATGCAGTAGCCAAGTGAAGCGAATGCGGTAGCCAAGTGAAGCGAATGCGGTAGCCAAGTGAAGCGAATGCGGTAGCCAAGTGAAGCGAATGCGGTAGCCAAGTGACATAATACGGTAGTAAGGTAAGCATGATGCAACGCGATACATATCAGATACCATAGCAATTTTTTTTTATGAAAAGCTTTATGAATTGAAATTGGCAGATAATACATAATCAATATTTATGCTTAGAACAACAATGTCCTATGGCTAATATTTTTTTTTCTTTTGGTTGCTGTTTATAATATTTGTGGTTTTTGTGTGTTTTTATTACAACAGCTGTCATAATTTATAGAATTGATGCGGGATTAAAACTAATAAGTAAAATAAAATGAAATTTTTTGTCGAAAATATTTGGTAATTCAAAAACTCTGTTTTATATTTGCAGCGTCATTACGTTAAGACACGTCTTATATGGTAAACGTTTAGGTATTCTTTTTGGAGGAAAATTCACATTTTTATTAATACTAATACTAAAAAATTATGACCACCAAACAACAAGCCAAATTAAAAATGTATTTGAACTTGCGGATATTTCTGCTTGCAAATCCGGCTATTTTAGCCAAACTCCCCAATGCCTCTGAGTTTTTAGCCGCACTCGATGCTGCCATTACTCAAATCCAAACCAACAGCGAACAACAACAGCAAACTGGAAAAGGGTTGGTAGATAATAAAAGTGAGCTGAAAGAACTCCTCATTACGCTGATGATGGACGGGTCGGCCAAGATGACGGCTTACGCCAAGTATATTCGCAATACCATTTTACAGAAAGAAGTTAAACTGATTAAGACAGAATTGGGTGCTATGGGTGCTCTCACTTTGGCTGAAACAGCTAACGTACAATATGGTATTATCAATACCCATTTGACCGATGCAGCACCTTATGGCTTAACTGCGGATACCCAAAAGAAATATCGCTCAGCCATTGATGCTTTTGCTGCCGCCATTCCACAGCCACGACAGGCGCAGATGCAGGGTCATGAAAATATCGAACTTCGCGATCAGGGATTTGATAAAGCCGATGATGCAGTCGACAATCTGGATAGTGTAGTCGAAATAGTCAAACTGTCTGAACCTATTTTTTATGCAGGATATAAAAATGCACGCAAAATAATCGATCAGGGTTCCGGTTCGTTGCAGGTAAGAGGTACAGTTACCGAAGCCGGTACCGACAAACCCATAGCCGGAGCAACACTTATATTCCGCCTGAGTGGTCAAACCAAAGTAGTCCTCGAAAAAGATACTGCCGACAAAGGTGGCTTTATGATCAAATCGTTGGACGAAGGTATCTACGAAGTTACCATTGTCAAAGTAGGCTTTCAAACACAAAAAATCAGTACAGTAGTCAATTGGAACGATCTATGTGTGCTTGATGTAAAACTCGAAAGAGTCTGATTTTCCGAAAATATTTCTGTTCACTATGCATGTATGATAAACTCTCCCGGAAGCTACGGCCGAAGGGAGAGTTTTGATTTATATACCAATATCGTTTAGTTAGGCACACAGAACACACAGATTTTACAGAATATGTAAGGTTAATTTGATAATTACATTTTATGATTATCCTTTATGTTACCTAATCAAAAGATAAAACCACAATCCCGAAGATCGGGATGTTCCAAAGCACAAAAGGATCACAAAAGTTTTTATGAAACAAAGCGGATATTCGTTTCCATTTTAAATGGAATTTTTTATTCTGTGTATTCTGTGTGCGAATCCTTATCTAAACAACATTGATTTATATACTGTTTCTTCACACATATTACGACCTGATTGGTTCTCCGGAATTTGATACAATGTCTATTAATTCGAAATAGGAATGCCATTTTTTATTTCAGGTTATATTGTAATATCTCGTTTTTTCTCGTTTTTCATTCCTCCTCTGCTGAAAAAGCATCATTTTAGGTCATTATTTTGAAGGAAAATGTGCCTTGTCCTAAAAATAATTTGACGAAAATTTTAATAACCAGACAAACAGATAGTTGAAAAATGGCTTGTCCTACTTTATTCTTGCCCGAAATTTGGCTTTGATTTTACTTTCATTTAATTTAGGTGAGGAAAAAGAAGTAAATATTGTTCCTTCTTACATAATATTGAGTTAATGATAAAGTTGGGCGCGGGAAGTATTGCCTCCGTCAGCACAGATTCAATTTTATCGTTTTTCTCTTCAAACAGCATAAATATGGATAATGACTAAGAATCAACTCTTCCTGTGTATACTCATTTTTACAAGTAGCCTGCGGTTGAATGCTCAAAACCCGGAGGAATTGATCCCATTTAGTTTTAGCGGGAATTTGCCTGAACCGACATCGTTTGTAGATATGGAGACATTTGATACAACTACGTTTCTGGATAGTATCACTAAAAGCAATCAATTGAATCTGAAAAGCAGCAGATTCGCAAAAACATTTACAATGAATTTAAGTCCCGGAAATAGCGGTGAATGGATAAATACTGCCAGAGGTAAAGTATGGCGGGTTGCCATACGTTCCGGGGGGGCCTATTCTGTTTATGTAAGTTGTAATCCGTTTTTGCTGAATGAAGGGGTAAGGGCTTTTGTGTATGCACCCGCTTTCAACGATTTGAGAGGACCTTTTTCTTCCATAAACAATAACCGGTTTAACCGTTTGTCGTTTCCGCTTGTTTCCGGCGATGTTATTATTGTGGAGTTGGATGTACCCGATGGGCAGACTGACTACGGCCGCTTTGCCATTTCAAAACTCTATCACGATTGCAGCAACGAGTTTGGTAAGAGCAACGCCATGCGTGCAAAAGCAGCAAGTGACAATTGTACCGAGAATATTAATTGCGGGAACGGAACCTACTGGCAAACGGAAAAAAGAGCTGTCTGCAAAATAGTTTCCGACGGGCAGCTCAGCACCGGAACTTTAATGGGAAATGCGTCGGGAACCCGGGATGCCTACATCCTGACTGCGAATCATACCATGTTCGATAGCACCCATGTTGCCGAAGCTGTGTACTATTTCAATTATGAAACGGAGACATGCAGCAGCGATGTAATCAATCAAAGCCAGTATATAACGGGCGGATCATCAATTGCCGCAACCAAGCAGAACCTGGATTTTACACTTATAAAGCTCAGTGAACCACCGCCTCTGTCATTCCGCTCGTTTTATGCGGGTTGGGATAAACGCAGCACGACTCCCGGGGGAGGTATCTGTATTCATCATCCTTGGGGTGCCGAGAAGCAAATTGCAATTGAATATCATCCGCTGCCGACTGCCAGCTTTAGCTCGGCCTATGACTTACTTGCGTTTTGGAAAGTTCAGCACTGGGAGATCGGTACCACTCAGCCGGGTTCGTCCGGTTCACCTTTGTTTAACCCCGGCCACCGGCTGGTTGGTACCCTGACAGGTGGAGAATCGGAGTGCGGTAACGCGGTGAACGACTATTTCAGTAAGTTTGCTCTGGCCTGGAACAACTATTCCGACTCCGGGCAGCAGCTCAAATCCTGGCTCGATCCGGACAATACCGGGGCGGAATATATAGACGGCTATGATCCCTACGGGTTTACTGCAAATAGTTGCGATACTGCCTGGAATTTCCAACGTACAGAAGCACTCGGGCTTAGCAGCAACGGGCTTAGCTGGGGATACCTTTCGGGGCATAATTCGGCAGGATTTACACAATTTGCCGAAAAGTTTATTTCCACGAGCTCCATTCAGATTCCGGGAGTCTTTATCAATGTGGCCAGGGCTTATCATTCGCAGGCATTATCCAACATAGTTGTAAAAGTATGGGAAGGGAATGTTGTGCCTGTTTCCGAAAAATATGCAAAAACGGTTTTTATCCGCGACCTGCAATCCGATGCCCTGAATTACATTGGTTTCGATTCGATTGTAAAGGTTTCGGGAAACTTCTTTATCGGCTACGAGATAAACTACACGGCACCGCCGGATACCTTTGCCGTTTATCATACTCAGAAGCCTTTTACCGACGAATCATCGTCAATGTATGTTTTCGATGGTGTGTGGCAAAATATAAACTCCATCTCGTCAGCCAACATGTCGGCTTCGCTGGGTATTGGCATTACGGAATGTTATGGAAAAATACAGAAAGTATCGGGCACTCATTTGCGGGTTTACCCAAACCCCTGTACGAATCAACTGACCCTCGAATTGCCACAGGGAACAAGCGTTTACGGTTGTCAGTGTTTCGATCTTTCAGGCCGTAAAATGACCGTAACACTTGTGTATTCGGAAGACACTAAAAGTGTTGAGTTCAATTTACCTGCCGGTGCATATATATTAAAACTGATAACGAATACGGGTTTCATGTACACGAAATTTATGGTGTCTGCAGGTCTTTGACCGCTGCCGGTAATTGAATGTCCGGAACTTGTTTAAATATAATTATTTATAAACTAAAATAGAGGAGGAACAATATGAAAAAAACTTGATGGCCCTGTGTTGCAACCGCATCTGTTTATGCAAAGCATAGGCTGTGCCGCAAAACGGATAAACCTTCCTGGAAACCACATCTGATAAGTGAGATGGGAATAATAGATATCCATTATACCCGGAATTAAAACAAATAACAAACAACAAATAACAAACAACAACAAATCAAAATACAATACAATGAGAAACCAACTATTTGCAGCATGTATTGCTGTGTCATTTATTTTTATGGGGTGCTCCAGCGAAGATAGCGCCCAGTTATCGGGTTTGAGTCAGGATAAAGGAACGGCCACTATTGCTGCGGGCACTGTTCAACAAACCGTTCAGGGTTTTGGAGGGGCCAGCATTCTGGCCTGGCAGTCTGACCTCACAAGTGATCAAAGAGTAAAAGCTTTTTCAACCAGCAGCGGTATCGGAATGAGCATTCTCCGGGTAATGGTTCCGGACGATAGTGGTAATTTTGCCAGGGAAAAAGCAACTATTGATGTAGCCAAGGGCTATGGTGCAAAAGTAATTGCAACAGCATGGAATGCACCATCTTCTATGATGTCAAGTTTGAAGCTGAAAACCGGTTCTTATGCTGCTTATGCTGCTCACCTGAAAGCCTACAACACGGCCGTGGGGGGCGTTTATGCTATCAGTCCGTGGAATGAGCCTAATTATTCCTCTTCGGGATGGATGGGAGCTACTGCCACCGAGGTAGCTAACTTTGTAGCTGCTTACGGTACCCAATGCGGAACGTTGATAATGGCTCCGGAACCTTTTAATATGGACCAGACTTTTATCAATACCTATCTTAGTAATGCTACAGCCAAAACAAATACCAGTTTTGTTTGCGGGCATATATATGGGAAAACTCCGTATAACCTGGGAAGTATCGGTAAACCGGTATGGATGACCGAGCACTACACCAACTCTTCCATAAGCGGCAACGACTGGTCTAATGCTATGACGGCAGCTAAAGAAATTCACGATTGTATGAACTCCGGATGGGCTGCCTACGTGTGGTGGTATATCCGCAGAAGCTACGGACCGATTGATGAGAGCAGTAGTATAACCAAATTAGGGTATGTCATGGCTCATTATGCAAGGTATGTACGTCCGGGATATAGTAAGATTTCCTGTACGGCCAATCCAACGTCGGGCATATATGTTACAGCATACAAGAGCGGTTCCAAGCTGGTGGTCGTTGCTATTAATACCAACTCGGCATCTACTTATCAGGCATTCAGTATTAGCGGGCTAACTGTTTCCAGTTTTACGCGTGTAGTGACTACCAGTTCATCCAATCTGGCATCGAGTACCCTGAGTGCCAGCTCCAGCTTTGGTATTACTCTTCCTGCATCAAGTATAACCACTTTGGTGTCTAACTAATCAGGCAGTAGTACTTCTAAGCTTGCAGGTCGGATCCTGCATTCATATTTTACCGGACGGGGTTTTACCTCGTCCGGACATGATAAATAACCATTAAATTAGAATCCAATGAAAAAAATTAGTAATAATTTCATCAGTTCGTTATGCTTTTTACTCTTATTTATGTCCTGTTCGAAAGGAGAGGTAGATGATGCAGCCGTATCATCAGTATCAATACTTAAGTCGGCGGTGGCTTCTCCCAGTTGGAAAGCCGATGCAAGATGCTTCCTGAACGGAGCTTCCGGAGCTTTTGATTATATATCGGTAAAAGATCCTTCCATTGTTTATTCAAATAGCATGTATAATCTTTTTTATACCGGGCGCGATATCGGAACCTCGGGACACTGGCGCATGGGCTATGCAAAAGCATCTACCATAGCCGGTTTGAAAACTGCCACGCATAACTATATGAGTTCTTTAAACGGGGGTTCATACTTCTGTGCTCCTCAGGTATTTTATTTTAGCACGAAGGGTAAATGGTATTTGATTTATCAAAGCGGGTTAGGAGCCACTTATTCAACCAACTCCGATGTCACGGCGTATTCGGGCTGGGCTGCCGGAAAAGCAATGGGTATTACCGATGGTATCGATTTCTGGTGCATATCCGACGGTACAAATGTGTATTGTTTTTACTCGGCTCAGGACGGGTCGTATACAATAAAAAGACGAAGCACTACGATAGCCAATTTTCCTACTGGTTGGTCATCGTCTACAGCTGTAGCTACTAATACATTTGAAGCTCCTCATGTATATAAAAATAAAAACGATGGAAAATATTACATGGTGGTGGAAGATATGTCACGTTATCAGGAACTATGGACAGCAAGCAGTTTAGGTGGTACCTGGACCAAAGTGGCTGAAAAGTGGGCTGCCAAAAGTAATCTGACCGAAACAGCAGAGCACTGGACCGATCAGGTGTCGCATGTAGAGATTATTCGTTCGGGTGTAAATCAATTGATGGAAATAACCAACATTGACCATTGCGATATGCTTATTCAGGGCGTGGTTAGCGGTACCTATGCTAATTATGGAAGTATTCCGTACGATTTGGGATTGATTCATAATTACTAACGCGGATCAGGAGTTGAACACATACACATGCTATTTATAATGAGTATTTCCCGTAGCTTTGGCGTGAGCTCAGTCGAACTGGAATATATATCAATAGAAAATGAAAACAGATACAACCAATTTCCCGAGGGAATAAACAGGGTAAAATGTGAATGTTTTACAGACAATAAACAGGCACATCTGTTTATTCTATGGATATATAAGTCCTACGGACTATTTTTTTCAACTACTGATTCGTATTACTAACCTGAGTTTGGGATAAACGACATAAAGTTATCAAAGCCGATACTCCGTCAGGAGTTATATATCAATAGAACAAATCAATAGTTCAGATCTTTTCTCCGTAGGAGATATACAACAAAAGACTTGTTGATGTCCTACGGACAACTATTTCTTGATACATTGGTTTTTCTATGGATATTGATTGTCTATGTCAAATATAATTAGCTTATATATTGCGCTATAAATAAATTCTTATCCCGAGCTCAGGTTACTAATAGTCTATTACATAAAAGCCCTTAAATTCGTACGATTTGAGGGTTTTTATATTCTCAAGATCTCTGTTTTGTATTGCTCATCTATACCAATTTAAATTGATATACTATATAATGGTTTTACAATTTTCTGTGGTTACAAACAGCCTCCTTTTTTAGTACCTTTGCCTCCCGAATAATTTATCAAACATAGAAAGACAGATGGAACAAAAAGACCTGCCAATTGCATTAGGAACAGAGAAAATAGGAAAATTATTAATGCAATATGCCATCCCGGCTATTATTGCCATGACAGCTTCGTCGCTGTATAACATCACCGATAGCATCTTTATTGGTCATGGGGTAGGGGCATTAGCCATATCAGGCCTTGCACTTACCTTTCCGTTGATGAATCTGGCAGCCGCCTTTGGCTCGCTGGTAGGTGTAGGTGCTGCCACACTTATGTCTGTGCGCTTAGGGCAAAAAGACTACGATACTGCCAATAAAATCCTCGGTAATGTGTTTGTGCTGAATATTATTCTGGGATTAGCTTACACGGTGGTGGTATTATCCTTTCTGGATCCTATTCTTTACTTCTTCGGAGCCAGCGATGCTACGCTGCCTTATGCACATCAGTATATGGAGGTAATCTTGTTGGGCAATGTGGTAACACACATGTACCTTGGCCTCAATGCCATGTTGCGTTCCACGGGGCGTCCGCAAAAAGCCATGTATGCTACCCTTTTCTCGGTACTGATCAATATCGTGCTCAACCCTCTGTTTATTTTCGTATTCAAGTGGGGTATTCAGGGCAGTGCTTTTGCCACAGTCATCTCGCAAACAGCTATGTTGGTATGGCAAATTACGATCTTTAGTGATAAAAAGCATTTTATCCATCTGAAAAAAGGTGTTTTTAAACTACAACGTAAGATCGTTGTCGACTCGCTGGCTATCGGTTTGGCTCCTTTTTTAATGAATGCAGCGTCCTGCATTATTGTCGTTATCATCAATCAGGGACTTATTCGTTATGGTGGCGACCTGGCAGTGGGAGCCTATGGCATTGTAAACCGTATGACTTTCCTTTTTGTTATGATCACCATGGGATTCAATCAGGGCATGCAGCCTATAGCCGGATACAACTATGGAGCGGGACAATATGCCCGGGTAACCGAAGTGTTGAAAAAAACAATCCTGTCAGCCACCATTGTAATGACATCGGGTTTCCTGATTGGTGAGTTGTTTCCGCACGCTGTGGTCTCGGTGTTTACCAATGACAAAAAGCTTATTGATCTGGCTGTTGACGGATTACGCATTGTATTTATATTTTTCCCCATTGTGGGTTTTCAAATGGTGACATCCAACTTCTTTCAGAGTATAGGGATGTCGGGTAAAGCTATTTTTCTGTCAATGACGCGACAGTTGTTATTCCTTATTCCTTGTCTGCTTATTCTGCCACCACTGTTTGGAGTCAGAGGAGTATGGTTCAGTATGCCGTCGGCCGATTTGGCTGCCAGTATTGTTTCTGTATTTATGCTAGGTTCCCAGTTTCGTCAATTCAAAAAACATGCTGCAACACAAAAACTCGAAAGCCTGTAGTCTGTAGTCTATTGTCAATAGTCAATAGTCTTTAATCTTTAGTCTTTAATCTTTTGTCTTTGTTCTTTGCTCTTTATTCTTTCTTCAAAATCTAAAAAATATAATAATATGAATGAAACCTTTGTAATCAATATCGGTCGCCAGTTAGGTAGTGGTGGCCGACAAATAGGAGAGAAGTTATCTGCCGGGTTCGGTATTGGATTCTACGATAAAGAACTTATCCAACTGGCTTCGAAAGAAAGTGGTTTGGGAAAAGAGTTCTTCGAAAAAGCCGATGAGAAATCAAGCTTTAGTTTTATCGGAGGATTATTAGGACTTCGTACCAATATCAACAACGAAGTATATGTAAACAACTACCTGTGCAACGAAACCTTCTTCAAAATACAAAGCGATGTCATTCGTGAGTTGGCTCAAAAAGACTCCTGTGTATTCGTAGGGCGATGTGCCGATTATATCCTACGCGATAATCCTCGTTGCATCAACGTATTCATCACGGCAGATACCGACGACCGCATTAAGCGTGTTGCTCAAACTTACCAACTATCGCTCGACAAAGCACAGGAACTGATTGTAAAGACCGATAAAAAGCGAGCAGAATACTATAACTATTATAGCAACAAGGTTTGGGGAGCTGCGGGATCATATCACCTGTGCATCAACTCATCTGTGCTGGGCATGGATCAAACGGTGGCATTTATATCTCAGTTTATCGATCAACGATTGAAATAACAAAATACCTAACTCATCAGATGACTTTAAGTCATCCGATGAGTTTAGGTTACTTCTTGCAATTAAAACAGAAATGATTACTTAATACAAGTATTAGAAATGACTATGAGTTCCTATCATTCTCTAATCAATTGGTCATTATTTTAAAAATATTCCTATCTTTGTCTATCAAAAACCTCGAATTTGTAATAAAATTGACATATTTATTCGGAATGCGTGCTTGTTAACCTAAGCACGCTAATTTTTTGAAGGAAACAGTTCAAAACAATCTACATAATTTAAAAATCATTCTCTAACGCTATGCAAGAAATCAAATTTTACAGTGGAGAAAATATTCCATTGGAATTGCACAAAGTACGCATTGTACAAAAATTACACTTAGTACCTATCGAACGCCGTCTGGAAGCACTTTACGAAGGTGGGTTCAACACTTTCCGCCTCAGTACCAAAGACGTTTTCCTCGACATGCTCACCGACTCCGGCACAAACGCCATGAGCGATAATCAACTTGCCGCTATGATGCAGGGCGACGATGCTTATGCAGGTTCGCAAAGTTTTTACCGTCTGGAAAAGGCCGTACAAGATGTACTTGGAAAAAAATACCTGTTGCCAGTTCATCAGGGCAGGGCTGCAGAAAACATTATTGCGCTGGCGTATGTAAAAAAGGGCAGTTTGGTTCCGATGAACTATCACTTCACCACTGCTATGGCTCACATTACCGATAAAGGCGGACAAATAGTGGAACTACTTTACGATGAGGCTTATGTGATAAATTCAGACCATCCGTTTAAAGGCAACATGAACATCGAAAAACTGGAAGAAGTGATCAAGCGTCATGGTGCTGCCAATATTCCGTTTATCAGAATGGAAGCATCGACCAACCTGATTGGCGGACAACCCTTCTCGGTTCAAAACTTGCGTGATGTACGTGCTATTGCCGACAAATACGGTATTCGTATTGTACTTGACTGTAGCTTATTGGGTGAAAATGCTTATTTGGTATTGAAACGCGAAGAAGAATTTAAAAACTCCGACATGGCTACCGTACTTAAAACCATGACCGGATTAGCAGATTTGTGTTATTTCTCTGCCCGCAAAATAAGTTCTTCCCGTGGGGGTGGTATGTGTACCGACCGCATTGAAATAATGAAAGAACTGGAAGCATTGGTGCCGCTTTATGAAGGATTCCTGACTTATGGAGGTATTTCTATTCGCGAAATTGAAGCTATGGCGGTTGGGCTTTATGAAACACTGGACGAAACAATGATTTGTCAAAGCCCTAATTTTATTAAATATCTGGTTGACTCATTATATGCTAAAGGTGTTCCAATGATTAAGCCTGCAGGTGTACTGGGTGCGCACGTAGATGCTATGCAGGTATGTGCTCATATCCCACAAACAGAATATCCAGCCGGTGCATTAGCAGCTGCTTTATTTTTAATCTCGGGCATTCGTGGTATGGAGCGTGGTTCTATATCCAACCAACGCGACGAAGAAGGGAACGAAACGTATGCCGACATGGAATTGCTTCGACTGGCTGTACCTCGCAGAGTGTTTACACTTTCGCAAATAAAATATGTGGAAGACCGTATGCATTGGTTGTATGACAATCGCGAACTTATCGGTGGTTTGAGATTTGTCTATGAGCCACCGGTACTGCGTTTCTTCATGGGCGGACTGGAACCAACCAGCGACTGGCCTCAAAAACTTATGGCTAAATTCAAAGCAGATTTTGGAGAAAGCCTGTAGTCAGTTGATAATTGGCAGTTATAAGAAAGCCACCGGATGATTAAGTTCATTCGGTGACTTTTGTTTTATTTCTGATTATCACTGTCAATTATCACTGATTCCCGAAAAATTCTGGATAATTCATGGATACGATAGTGTGTCGGAGGATGTGATTTGGTTGATTGTAAACAGATATTTACTAACCTGAGTTCGGGATAAGCTCTGGCTCATTCCCAAACTATATAATTGAATATTACGGTGCCCTGCACCTAATGATGATAAAACAATGCTAAATGCTACAAATATTCTGGGACTCTGTCCCTCAAAAGGTGCAGAGCACTGAACTATTTGTAGAAATTAGTCAGACATATAAACCAGAGGTGCAGCGCACCGACATATTATACTTTGTATAGGTCTGACAAACAAGATATATTATTAAGTTGATC
>WSSedL1CaDRAFT_10001220_pt1 | contig 15647 bp, 13 predicted proteins | sample WetSurSL1Cattail_FD_9464 | JGI IMG/M metagenome (IMG submission 9464)
TATTTTAGTTGCTTTTTTGATTCTTGTCTTTTTAGTCGCACTCGCAAGCATGAAAGTAGCAAACAAAGATCCAGGAAAAGACACTTCTAAGTTAATTTTGCCACCCGAACCGACGCAAGAGACACAGATTCCTAAAGATGACCAACTCTTTAAGCAAGTGCCGATTATTGAAGAGAACCCTAAAAAAGAGAGTTTTGAAGATATGATCAAAACACTTAAAGAAAAAGAGGCGCAAAAACAAGAAGAGGCAAAGGGCTCTGACACTAAATCTAAAGAGTCAACCACAACGCCAGTTACAACAACACAACCAGTAAAAGAAGTGACTCCCGCAAAAGCAAAAGAGAGTGCGCCTGCAAAAGTCAAAGAAGAGCCAAAGACGCAACCTCTACTTCGCAGTACCGAAGTGAGTGACACGCATCCAGCCAGTAGCGGAAGTGCCGATGCTGGAATTTACGTTCAAGTAGGTGCTGTGGCAACAACGCCTGAAGCAAAACAGNTGAATGACATCAAGTCNAAAGGNTTTGAGTACAAACTCTACACGACGGTGGTTAACGGCAATAAAGTAACAAAAATCTTGATTGGACCGTATGCCAAATCAAGCGACGCTGAAAGTGCTTTGGTACTGATTCGCTCAAGTGTGAATAAAAATGCCTTTATTTACAGGGTGAAGTAAGGTGCTAAGCTCTCGTAAAATTCTTTTCGATCAGCTCACCCCGATTACAATTTTTGCAAAATTGCAGGATTATTTTAAAGGTGAGCTCTGCTTTTTGTTTGAAAGTGCCATCAACAACAACGATGGCAACTTTAGTTTTCTCTTCATTGGCGCACGTGAACGTCTCATTCACCAAAATGACATGGCTGTACACATCGATGAAGAGGGTATTTCACANGANCTAGGCGCTAATCCGTTTACATTTTTAAAAAAACGTTATGCAGAGCTGGACAAAGCACTCTACCAAAACTACGCCAAAGAGCTAGGTGTCGGCTTTGTAGATGGTTTTATCGGTTACATCGGTTATGATGCGGTGAAGATTTTTGAGCCACGTTTACGCTCACACATGGACGGACTTAAAGATGAGCTTCATATCCCCGAAATCGACCTTATGCGTCCCAAACTGGTCTGTACTTTTTCACATAAAACCAATACACTGATTTTAACAACATTTGTGCCAAGTATTGCCGATCAACTAGATACCATTGAAACAACACTCAAAGAGCCACATATTCATATTCCGATTCAAACAGCGCATATCGATAAAGCTAAAAGCTCGTTTGCCCTTTCAAAAGAGCACTTTTTTGAGATGGTAGCACAAGCCAAAGAGATGATTTGCAGTGGGGATGTCTTTCAGATTTTGATGTCGAATCGTTTTACGCAATACGCGAAAATTGATCGTTTGAGCTTTTACCGCATTTTACGCCAGAAAAATCCATCGCCCTATATGTTCTACCTCTCCTATCCAAGCTTTGCGATCATTGGTAGTTCACCTGAAGTGATGGTCGGACTCAAAGATNGACGTATTACCTTGCGCCCCATTGCAGGGACACGCAAACGTGGCTCGACGTATGAGAAAGATATGGCGTACGAAAAAGAGATGCTCAGCGATGAAAAAGAGCGTGCAGAGCATTTGATGCTGATCGATCTTGGGCGTAACGATCTTGGGCGTGTGGCACACGTTGGCAGTGTCAAAGTCAAAGAGATGATGCGCGTGGAGCGTTATTCTCACGTCATGCACATGGTCAGTGACATCGAAGCAATTTTAGATGCCAAATACGATATGTTTGATCTTTTTGCCGCCACGTTTACTGCTGGAACGATGACTGGAACGCCGAAAATTCGTGCGATGGAGCTTATTAGCGATTTTGAAGGGTTGAAACGAAGTTTTTACAGTGGGGCGGCAGGTTATTTTGGCTTTGATGGCAATATGGACAGCTGTATCATGATTCGAACCGCCTATCTCGATGAAGAAAAAATCATTTTTCAAGCAGGGGGCGGCATTGTAGCCGATAGTAAGCCCGAACTTGAATACCTCGAAGTGACCAATAAACTAGGCGCCATGACCAGCTCACTTGATGATCTGAAGGAGTAACATCACCCATGTTACTCTTTAGTATTTTTGGCGACCCTGTTACGCATTCGATCTCCCCAAGACTGCATAATTCCGCTCTTAATGGTCTAGGCATTGATGGCTGTTATGTTCGACAAGCCATTACCGATTCTCAAAAACTTCTCTCCACTTTTCATGCAATGAATTTAACGGGTGCTAATGTAACCGTTCCTCATAAAGAGGCAGCGTTCGCGCAGTGTGATGAAGTGCGTGGACTGGCTAAAGAGATTGGCGCGGTCAATACGTTGGTCAAAGAGGGAAGCCGTGTCATTGGCTACAACACCGATGCAGAAGGCTTTTACGAAGCAATTAAAAGCTTTGGCGTTATCAAAAATGCTCTCATTTTAGGCGCAGGTGGAACAGCAAAAGCGATTGCAATGATTTTAAAAACACACAACATCGAAGTAACGATTCTCAACCGTTCCGCTTCAAGACTCTCTTTTTTTGAGGCCAAAGGCTTTACATGTAAAACATGGGAGACGTTCAGTCCCATCCCTTATGACCTCATCATCAACACCACCTCAGCAGGACTCAAAGACGAGGCGTATCCGTGTGAGGAGAAGCTTTTAAAGAGTATTTTTCAAGAAGCCACTTACGCTTTTGATGTGATTTACAATAAATCAACCCCTTTTTTAGAGCTTGCACGAAACTGTCAGCTTACATGTAAAGATGGCAAAGAGATGTTGCTCTTTCAAGGTGTGCTCGCATTTAACCTCTTTTTCGGCAAACACTATGACGCTAAAATTATCGAATCGTTGATGCGTCCTGCTTTTGAACTCTAAATTTTACAAAAGGAGAAGCAGTGCAGCTTGAAAAAACACTGAATAACCCTTACGCACACGACTATCAACTTCTGATTAAAAACATTCTAAACTCTCCCATCTACTGCGACCCCAATCAAGAGATCGTTTACCGTGGTGAGAAACGTTTTACCTACGCGACGTTTAAAAAACGTGTTCATAAGCTGGCGCATATGCTCAGCGCTCTGGGCGTCAAAAAAGGCGATACAGTAGCAGTGATGGATTATGATTCGCACCGGTATTTGGAGTGCTATTTTGCCATTCCGATGCTAGGTGCCATTTTACACACGATCAATATTAGACTCAGCCCAGAGCAGATTCTCTACACGATTGATCATGCCGAAGATGCTGTTATTTTAGCCCATACCGACTTTTTACCGATCCTTGAGCAGATCAAAGGAAGGCTGGATGTGGAGCATTTTATTGTGCTATGCGATGATGAAACAATGCCATCCACCTCTTTACATGTAAAAGGAGAATACGAAGCTTTACTCGAAAATCAACCCGATGTTTTTGAGTTCTCAGACTTTGATGAAAACACGCGTGCAACGACGTTTTATACCACAGGAACGACGGGATTTCCCAAAGGCGTTTACTTTACCCACCGCCAACTGGTACTTCATACCCTAGGCGCACTCTCGACACTTGGAAGTGCTCCGCACCAAGGTAATTTTCGTCAAGGAGATGTTTACATGCCAATCACCCCGATGTTTCATGTCCATGCGTGGGGATTGCCCTATGTTGCGACGATGCTAGGGGTCAAACAGGTCTATCCAGGGCGCTATATCCCTGATCTTCTCTTAGAGCTGATCGCGAAAGAGAACGTCACCTTCTCGCACTGTGTTCCGACCATTATGCACATGCTCTTTAACTCGCCGAAAATTAATGAGGTCGATCTACGTGGGTGGAAAGTGATGATTGGAGGCGCTGCTCTTCCCAAGGCGATGTGTCAAGAAGCCCTTAAAAGGGGCATTGATATGTTTACGGGGTACGGCATGAGTGAGACGTGTCCTATTTTGAGTATCGCACAGCTCACGCCTGAGATGTTGGAGCTAGACGAGGATGCCCAAAGTGATATTCGTATTAAAACGGGTCGTTCTATGGCGCTTGTGGAGATTCAAATTGTGGATGAAACTATGCGAACACTGCCTCATGATGGCGCGCATTCGGGCGAAATTGTTGTGCGCTCACCGTGGCTTACACAAGGCTATTTTAAAGATCAAAAAAACTCTGAACTTCTCTGGCAAGGTGGTTATTTGCATACGGGCGATATCGCTACTATGGATGCAAAAGGCTACATTAAGATCACCGATCGTATGAAAGACATCATTAAAGTGGGCGGCGAGTGGGTCTCTTCACTTGAACTCGAAGACATCATCAACCGTCATCCTTCGGTCAAAGAGGTTGCTGTTATTGGCGTTGATGATGATAAATGGGGAGAGCGCCCGCTTGCGCTTGTTGTCAAAAATCCCACGAAATCACTCAGTGATAAAGCGCTTTTACTGCACGCTAAGGAATTTATCAAAAAAGGGATTATGGCACGAGAAAGCATGCTTTTAAAAATAAAATTCGTAGAAACCATCGATAAAACCAGTATTGGTAAAGTCGATAAAAAAGAGCTTCGTCACAAATATGCGCATTAAAATGTTTACATGTAAACATTTTTTATACACTTTAATACTTTAGACGCATATTTTTGACATGTTTCTGTTAATTTATCTTATAATATATTTAAAATATAATTAACTTCCTTGGAATAATTTTTGCATAAGTTTCCACTTATGTCCTTTGCATTTATGAGACATACCCTTTCAAAAAGGCTCGGCGATGACGATAAAATTACGATTAATGATAACAGCACTTATCAGTGTTTTGGTGGTTGTATTGGTACTTGGTATCTCATTTGTCACCATCCAGACAGTTCAGATCAAAGGTGATCTTTATACCAAAATCATTCTCTCTAAAGACCTTTTAGCTGACATTCTTCCTCCTCCTGAATATATTATTGAAACACGTCTTATTACCTACCAATTGGTGAATGCTGAGCCTTCAAAACTAAATGATCTGAAGGCAAATATTGCAAGCCTCAAAAAAGATTTTCTTGATCGCCAACTTTATTGGAGTGAGCATCAAAACGAGCTTGAACCTGCGATACGAAAATTGATTTTAAACGACATCAAAAGCTCAGCACTGACCTACTTTGATATTACCGAAAAAAAATTCATCCCTGCAGTGGAGCAAAAAAATAGCGATGAAGCGTATGCCCTTTTAAATGGAGAGCTCAAAACCTATTACGATCTGCATCGAGGCTTTGTCGATCAACTCGTGTTGATGGCAAACCAACAAGCCGACGCGGATGAAAATGTTTCCAATAACGCGCTTAAAAAAGGGTATATTACCATTGCATTGAGTGCTTTTTTGGGCATCCTCATTCTCCTAAGTGTTTTAGGTTTTACCAATACAATTATTCTGAAAAACATCAATAAACTTAAAACCATTGCGGCGATGCTAGCTTCTGAAAAAGGCAATCTCTCTGATCGCTTACCGATCGAAAGCAATGATGAAATTGCACAAACATCGCGCAACTTCAACCTTCTTTTTGATAAGTTTGAACAAAGTGTTAACCTCGCTGAGGAGGAAGAGCACAAAATCAAAGAGGCGCATGAGCAAATTCACCAACAGATGAAACATTCAGCGTTAATGATCTCACTGACAGATATGATGAGCGAAGGGGCGACACATGGAAGTCTTAATATTCAATCAACCATGCAAACAACCATTACCACCCTGCAAACGATTTTAAATCTTAACGATCAAACGTCGCATGTTGTGCAAGAAGTGCATCACAGTACCGATCAAATCATCTCTTCTATGAATAGTATCGTGGTAAAAATCGATGAAACGCGTAGCAATGCCAATGGTGTCAACCACAGTACGGAAGAGATTGCCCAAGTCATTGCACTGATTAAAGATATTTCCGATCAAACCAACCTTTTAGCGCTTAATGCTGCGATTGAAGCAGCCCGTGCAGGCGAACATGGTCGTGGCTTTGCCGTGGTTGCGGATGAAGTGCGAAAACTTGCCGAGCGTACGCAAAAAGCGACCACTGAAGTGGAAGCGACCATCAACATCCTAAAACAAAATGCTGAAACGATGGTTGAGGGCACTGAAAGTACGGAAGCTTATGTGAAAAGCTCTGTCCAAGAGGTGGAATGCTTTAAGGAAAAATTACAAGAACTCACCACCAATGCCGATACCATTCGTCGCGAAAACCTTCTGATCTCCTATGATATCTTCATTGAACTTGCCAAACTTGACCATATTATCTTCAAACTCAATGCCTACAGCTCTCTTTTTAAGAATCAAGAGACAACGGCTTTTGGAGATCACCATCAATGCAGACTTGGTAAATGGTATGACGAGGGCGAAGGCAAAAAAGCCTTTAGTACCATTGCGAGTTACGCTCTTTTAGAAGCACCTCATCACATCGTTCATGAGAAAGTTCAGGCCTCTATAGCCTGCATTGCTAAAGGAACATGCGTCAAAGAAGCTGAGAAAATTTTGGCAAATTTCAAAGAAGTCGAAGCTAAGAGTAAAGAGCTTTTTGCCATCCTAGATCAAATGGTTATCGAAGCAAAAAGGATTCAATAGTCTTATTTTTTACTTATTTAGTTTTATTAATATCTACAACTTATTTTTTAGAGCAAAAAAGCTAAAAATCCATTTAATAATTCAAACTTTTATGTTACACTACGCGTGACATTTTCAAAGAGAGCGTTTTATGAGTCTGTTTTCTCAATTTATCAATAGACTGTTTTCATTAAGTTGCGTAACACGCACACTTGCTGAACAGGAAATTTTTTTTAAACAAATTTTAGATACTTCCAGTGTTGCTATCTTTCTTGTCAATCCTGAAGGGCACATCATCCAAGCCAATCAATGTATGCAAGAGATGTTTCTCTACCCACTTGAAACACTCATTGGTAAAGAGTATATCGAGCTTATCCACCCACGAGAACAGGAACTTGGCAGACAGAAGATGCGAGCACTCCTTGCCAACAAAATAGACGCTGTGGATCTGGAACGCATCTACTACAAAGAAGATGGTAGCATTTTTTGGGGACGACTGACAGGCAAGCCTTTTTACGATGCTAAAGGCAAACAAATTGGGCTTGTAGGTGTGATTGCCAACATTGATGAGCGCAAATATACACAGCAATACGAAATCCACCATAAACGCATTTTACAGATGATTACCCATACATCACCACTCTCTTCTATTTTACATGTAATGATAAACGACATCGAATCCATGCTCCACCGCTCCATTGGATGCAACATCCTCCTGCTGGATGAAAACAACCATCAACTCAATTTAGGGGCAACCTCTAATGAGCTGCAATGTTTGAGCACNGCGATGATTCAANCNACCCATAGCGATAGAGACTTTTTAACCCAACTGCTCACTTTAGAGGCAAAACCGCATCTCTTAAGTACACTCGATCATGAACCATGGTGGCATGAAAAGATGGCATCGCATGAGCAAAGCCAATACTGCTGGATAAACCCTGTTATCTCCGCATCCAAACAGCCTCTTGGTTTTTTGATCATCTGCTCTTTGCAGAATAAGCCACTCACACCTCGTGAGATTAAACTGCTTGAAGATGAAATTCAGTTNATCTCCCTTGCCATTGAAAAGGGTAAGAGCGATGCCAAGCTTCAACTTGCCGCCAATGTCTTTACCCATGCTAGAGAAGGTATTATTATCACCGATCCTTATGGCACTATTATTGAAGCCAATGATGCGTTTATTCGCATTACAGGCTATCAACGCAATGAAATTATCGGACACAACCCTCGCATCTTAAAATCGGGCAGACAAGAGATGCCCTTTTACATCCAGATGTGGCATAGCATCTTAACCCTTGGAAACTGGCAAGGTGAGATTTGGAATCGCCGAAAAGATGGTAGTATTTACGCGGAGATACTAACCATCAGCGCTATTAAAGACAGCGAAGGGGAAATTCAAAATTTTGTAGCCCTTTTTACGGATATTTCAACCATCAAAGAGCATGAAAAAGCGTTAGAACATCTTGCCCAGCACGATGCACTCACCTCACTGCCAAATCGCAGTTTACTGCACGATAGGCTTAGACAAGCCATTGCAGAAGCAGAGCGTTACAGCACCTATTTAGCCGTTTTATACATTGATTTGGATGGGTTTAAAGAGATTAATGATACCTACGGACACGGTGTTGGGGACGAACTTCTGATCACCGTNTCNCAACGTATTGCCTCATTATTACGTAAAAACGAGACGATTGCACGNCTTGGAGGCGATGAGTTTGTAGCGCTCTTGACCGACTTAGAAGACCCTTGTGAATGCAACATCATTGTGCAACGCATCTTAGAAGCGATGAATGAAGTCATTGAAATCCATGGAATTGCGCTTCGTATCTCTGCTAGTATTGGGATTAGTATCTACCCTAACGACACGCGCAAAGCCGAAGAGCTCATCATGGATGCCGATAAAGCGATGTACACTGCCAAGCAAGCAGGCAAAAATCGTTACACCTTTTTCAATCCAATTGACGAGGGATAACGTTTAGGTTTTGGTGCGTGATTCAAGCGCTTTTGATAAAGAGAGCATATCGACATTTTCCAGATGAACCCCTGTGGGAACCCCTTGCGCGATCTTGGTAAAATGCAGTGAATGATTTTTGAGCTTATCTTCGATAAACAAAATCAGCGCATCGTTTGCGAGTGAAGGGGTGAGCGCAAAAATCACCTCGGTAATCCCTTCTTGCACAATTGTTTCAAGCTTTTCAAGCGTCTCCTCTTCCAAATCCCCTAGCACAAAATAGCGTCCTTCAAAGAGCTTATGCTCTTCGAGCACAAAGATATCTTTCGCACTCTCTACAATGCAGAGCTTTTGGGCATCGCGCCTTTCATCGAGGCAAATGTCACAAATCTCATGCTCACTCAAAGCGCCGCAACGCTCACATTTGCGTATACTTTTGATCGCACTCTCAATCGCATTGGAAAGTTTCATTGCAGAAAAAGTGTCATTGAGCACCAAATGGTATGCAAATCGTACCGCAGATTTTCGACCAACCGTGGGGAGCTTTTCAAACGCTTCCACCAGTTTATTGAACTTCTCTAATCCTCGCATCATACGGAGCATCCTTTGGCAAAATCAACACTGAAGCAATGCAATCCCTCTTCATACGTATAAAGCACTTCAAACCCGTGCTGTGCCACAATATTTTTCACAATGTAAAGTCCCAATCCCAGCCCACTACCGCACGCTTTTGAACCCGAAACGAAGGGTTTAAAATACTCTTCAATCGCCATTTTAAGAGGATCGCCTTCATTAGCAATAATTACGTTTTGCCCTTGGCTTTTAACGTAAACACGGTGGTTGAGGCTGTGTTTCATCGCGTTGTCCATCAAATTTTTAAACGCAAGTGCCATCAGGTCAAAATCAACCGTGACTTTAAAATCAAAATCGCCCTCCACGATCACGTGCTCTTCTCTTTTTTTATCATCGAGCATCAACAGATCAATGGCTTGGTCGATTACATGTAAAAGCGAATACTCTTTAAGGGTAAGATCATACCGCTTTGAAGTAATTTGTTCAATTTTTGAAAACTCGCTGATGAGAAGGTCCAGCCTTCCAAAAACATTCACCAAGCGTTTTTTAGCCGTTTCATCGTCCAACATCTCTGCGACGATGCGTCCTTTACCAATGGGGGTTTTAAGCTCATGCATGATGGTGCGCAAAAAAAGTTGTCGCGATGTAATTAGATCGTGGATTTTTTTTACGGCTCGGTCAAACTCGTTGGCAACTTCCCCGATCTCATCATTCGATTCGCTCTTGCATTCGATCTCAAGATTACCTGAAGCAAACTTACGTATTTGAGAACTGAGTGTTTTCAAAGGAGCAATGCTTCTAAAAATAGAGATGTACATGTAAAGCAAAATAAACAATGCAATTACAAAAACGACCCACAAGCTCTCGTTAAAATTCTTATAATCCTGACTCTCTAAAAGCACGCTTGATTCGAAATTGTCGATGAAAAGGTAGTAACGATCATTGTAAACAATGGAAGAGAAACGGCTGATGGGTGAAAGCTTTTGAAAGATAACCACACCACGCTCTAACACAGATTCTCTAAGGTGCTTGCTCGTAACTTTTTTAAGTCCAAAATTATTGAAATACTCTTCAATGTCACTTGGTTGTACATTGTTGCGGTACATGACTAAAAGATAGTTGACCGATTGAATTTGGCGCTGTTTCATGTTTTCCAAATTTTTGTCGCTTTGATGCTCTAACAAAAGTGTAAAAAACATTGCCAGCAAAAAGAGGGAAAGAAAAAAGATCGCGCTGATCTTGCCTAGAATCGAGTTTTTAATCATCCAACCAGCTTATACCCAATCCCTCGAACTGAGTGGATGTATTCGGGGCTTTTCGAGTCATCGCCGATTTTAGCGCGCAAACGACCGATGATAACATCTAAACTCTTAGAACCTTTATCTTTGAGTGATTTGCAGTTATACACCAACTGCTCACGAGAGATAGAAAACCCGTTTTGCTTGATCATGTACGAGAGAATTTCATACTCCGCAGGTGTGAGGCTTAAAACTTCACTTTTAAACGAGATTTCATGGCGTTTTTCATCGACCAAAAAGACGCTTACTCCTTGTTGATCTTCGAGCGTAGAGCTTTTTTTGTACCGACGAATTAAACTTTGAATGCGCGCGTACATCTCTTTAGGATCATACGGTTTTGGTAGGTAATCATCCGCCCCGATTTGAAGCCCGATCACTTTGTCGCTAATATCGCTACGCGCTGAGGAGATAATGATGGGGATATCGTACTGAGCGACGATCTCTTTGCAGACTTCCAGTCCATCCATTCCTGGTAATGTGAGATCTAAAATGAGAAGATCATACTTTTTAATGCCTGCGGTTAATCCCAAATAAGGGTCTTCATAATTGGTGATTTTAATATTGTATTTCGCGAGGTATTCACTTAAGATTTCAGCAAATTCAGCATCATCTTCTATCATCAAAACGTTAATCATTCTATGCCCTTAGAGCTTTTTCCTAATTATACTGAATTTGCGTCTCTTTTCTTTTAAAACAGAGCAATGATGGCTGAATTTCCTTTTTTACTTTACGATTACTCTTGAACGCAAATATCGCCTTTTTTGATATGAAGCAATGTTTGGTATATCACAATTGAAATAATAACACTCGTTGCCGCAATCATCGTATACGAGAGCAGTAACAAAGGCGTATCTTGGGTGTGATGGTACATCAGCATTGTGCTAATTGCCATCGCTGCCAAGGGAAAGACAAACGCCCACCATGAGATAAAAAACTTGATTTTAATGAAATTCTTATACATAAAAGCAATCAAAAAGGTGAAAAAAAGTGCGAGATTAAACAGCATCATCGCAAACGTGTCGACCACTTCGTAAATTTTTACATACGCGATAAATCCAACCGCAGGTGGAGCGATAAGAATAAACATCGTTGGCATAAATTTGTTTGCCATTTGGTGGTGAAAAATGATGCGGTTCAGTAAAATAGCAAACAAAATCACCCAAAAAAAGATGCCCGTGCTAAAGAAATAGAGTAGCACGCCCGAGCTTGCAAACCCAACACCTGCCACAGGAATGAGGACATTGCCCACGATAGGGATAAACCAAGCAGGATTGGAGTGATCTAACTCTTGATTGTTATTGATCCAAAACGAGATCGTGTGCATCGTTAAGTAAAAATGAAGCACTGCGCCCGGGTACCAAAAAAGAGCCGCAATAAAAGCAGAGTGTTCTTTGTAAATAATCGCTAACATCGCCATAGAAATCGAAATTGCCGCAAAAAAATTAATGCGCACAGGATGGCTAAACTCTTTTTGAACCACAGCTGCATACTTCACATATTTTGCGATATAGATGAGACTAACCAAACCAAAAAGGAGCGTTGTTAGAACCATCAAAACCTCACCAATACGTGCCGAGAACCCCAACCAAAGAGCGGCTTTTTGATACATGATGGTCAAACCACTCATGCCCATCACACTTGCATACATCATAATTGGAAAGAATTTGAGCCTATTTTGCTCTGGCATGTGCACATCTTCCATAATTATCCTTTATTATTATATTCATAAATTTTGATGTAAATATAGCAAGCATGCAGACATAAAGAGCTAAATAATCCTATTCAATCTCTTTATCTAAAGTAAAAAAAAGGAAGTGTGCAAAAAAAAGGGTTTTACATGTAAAGAAGAAGACCTCCGAAGAGGTCTTTGGAAAGAGAGAGCATTAATTAGACTTCTTGCAAAACTTATTTTGCAAGAAGGAAAAGCACCAAGGGTGCGCGGGCGTTCCGCCGAGGAAAGCCCAGTGTTAACGTAGCCTTTAGAGCTTTACTTTAAATGCGTGTCAAGAGTTCTGCAAGAACTCTATTATTTAGCAGGTTCAGTTGAAGCTGCTGCAGGGGAAGGTTTTTTTGGTTTTTGACTCATCAATGTTTTAAGCTCTGCGCGTTGTTCTTTGGTTAAGACATTAAACACTTTTTCCATGTGGTCTGCTTGAATGGCGACCATTTTTTCGTGTGTCTCGTTATGAAGCTTAATAAACTCTTTTTTATTGAAGGTATCACCACTCATCAACTCTTGCATTTTTGTCATCATTTTTGGATCATGAAGCTTCGTCATCTCTAACTTCATTTCACTTTGATAGATGGCTAATTTATGGCGTTGGTCATCGGTAAGATTGAGCTGTTCCATCATGCCCATGCCACCTTTTCCGCCATGCATCATCATGCTTCCTTGTCCCATACCCATACCATCAGGTTGCATGCCTTGGCAATTACCACCATTAAAGGCAAAAGCGCTTGTTGTTCCAAGTGCAACCAGAGTCGCGAGTGTTAAGATTGTTTTTTTCATTGTGTACTCCTTAAAAGTTTTATAATGAAATACTACGCCTCTGTTCTTAACGAGCTTTTAACGGTTTGTTAACCTACCTTAACAACCAAAATTTAAACTAGAATTTGGTAAAATCTTGATCTTCAAAAACTTACATGTAAAGAGAAAATAGTGGATTTAGAATATTACGAAATATTGGAAATTAGTAGATCTGCTGATGCCGCAGAGATTAAAAAGGCATACCGAAAAATGGCGTTGCAATACCACCCTGATCGTAATCAAGGGGACAAAGAGGCAGAAGAGAAATTTAAAGCCATTAATGAAGCCTATCAAGTCCTAAGCGACGAGCAAAAACGTTCAACCTATGATCGTTATGGTAAATCAGGGCTTGACTCCCAAGGCTTTAGTCACTTCTCCGATATGCGTTATGAAGACATCATGGGCGATCTTGGCTCCATCTTCGAATCTGTGTTTGGTGGAGGATTTGGTAGCAGTGGCGGTTTTGGCGGTGGGGGATCAAAACAAAATCGCAAATACAACCTCGACCTTGAAGCCGAAGTCACTTTGGCGTTTAACGAAGCCATTTTTGGGTGTAAAAAAGAGGTCAGTTTCTCCTATAAAAAACCCTGCGAGACATGTGATGGTACAGGAAGTAAGGACAAAGGTAAGGCTACATGTAAAGAGTGTAAAGGCAAAGGTCAAGTCTTTTACCGACAAGGCTTTATGACCTTCTCGCAAACCTGCCCTGCGTGCGGTGGAAAAGGTAGCGTCATCACCAATCCATGCCCTAAATGCAACGGTAAAGGCTTTAGCCAGCTGGACGATAAAGTCACCATCGACATTCCTGAGGGCATCGACAACAACAACCGCATTCGTGTGGCTGGCAAAGGCAACATCGATGAAAGGGGAGCTAGAGGCGATCTTTACATCTTAGTGCATGTCAAAGAAGATGAGCATTTTGTACGCCATAACGATGACATTTACATCGAAGTGCCTGTCTTTTTCACCCAAGTAGCCCTGGGCGAAACGATTAAAATCCCAACAATTCGGGGCGAAACTGAGCTAGAACTTCCTTTGGGCGCTAAAGATAAGCAGCAGTTTATTTTCAAAAAAGAGGGCGTGAAAAACGTACACACACACCAATTAGGCAGTATGATCGCGCAAATCTCAGTTCGTTACCCTAAAAAACTGACCAAAGAGCAAAAAGAGATGCTTACAAAACTTCAAACTGAATTTGGCATCGAAACCAAGCACAAAGATGACAAATACGAAGACGTTTTTGATAAAATCAAAAGCTGGTTTAACTAAATTATGCACCCTTTTATAGAGTATCAAGGCGAACAGCTTTGCTACTCTATCATTACCGATCGTCGCCTCAAGCACTTCTACATCAAAGTTGACCCCATTAAAGGTGTCATCGTTAAAGCCCCCTCTTCCAACAAAGCGTACATTCATGATTTGGTGATGCAAAAAGCCGCGTGGATTTTTACCAAAATGAGAGCAGCGAGCGAGCGGACCACGGTGCAAAATCTCTTTGAAAATGAGGGGAAAGTGCTCTATTTGGGAGAGCCGATTCTTTTACATGTAAACCAAACACCTGAATCTTTTTACAAAGAAAAGACGATTCCTTTAGTGACACGACTGGTCAATGAATGGAGCTTTTTAATGGGTGTGAACCCCACACATATCAGCTTTCGTAAAGCCAAAAGGCGTTGGGGAAGTTGCAGTCATACCAATGAACTCAGCTTCAACCTAAGCCTCGCGCAACTCCCTCTTGAATGCATCACCTACATCGTCATTCACGAACTCTCCCATATCGAGCACAAACACCATCAAAAAGCTTTTTGGAACTGCGTTGGTGAATTTATGCCTGAATATAAAAACTGTGAGAAAATCCTGAAAAATTACTCACCATCCCTCTCTTAGAATAATAAAATAAAAACTTTTTTATAATTTAAGAATATCATTTATTTTTATTCGGTAATATATCCCGTTTTATTTTACATATTTTATTCAATGAGGGGGCTCTATGAAAAGAAGTTTAGTAGTTGCATCGTTTTTGATGCTCAGTGTATCTGCTAGTTTTGCAGATAGTAACGAATGGTTTGTGGGCGGCGAATTTGGCGGTATGAGTATTCACGGTAAAAGTTCAGGATCTATGGATATTCATTTACCAGGTGGAGATATTATCGAAGCTGGTTCAACATCGAGTACGTTGAATACAACCTATGAAGCCATAAAAGTAGGTAAATATTTTGAATACGGAAGAATTTATGGAAGCTTTTCCTATCAAAATGAAAAAGATGATATCAGCTCTTACTCCTACGGTCTAGGCTATGACTATCTCTTTAGAAATAAATCAGACTTCACACCTTTTATCGGTCTCAATGCTTCTTATAGTAAAGCAAAAATTGATGATGATGATGCAAAAGTACTCTCTCTTGATAAGCCTAAAGGGTTTAATTATGGCGCAGAAGTCGGTTTTCTGTATGCTATGAGCAAAAATGTAGAGCTTGAAATAGGTGCTCGTTACATGATCAGTAATGTAGATGAATCATTTACATACGACGATGGTATCTCAAAAATCAATGTCAAAATGGAAAATGATCGCATCATCCAATACTACCTTGGATTAAATTATAAATTTTAACCCATAAAGAGGCTCTTTGTGAGCCTCTCTTAAAAAAACAACATCCTAAAACCAATGATCACTAAAACAGTACCACCAAAGATTTCTGCTTTACTCTCCAACCACGTTCCCGTTAGTTTTCCCACATGCACACCGATGAAGCTGATGATAAA
>WSSedL1CaDRAFT_10001221_pt1 | contig 15633 bp, 13 predicted proteins | sample WetSurSL1Cattail_FD_9464 | JGI IMG/M metagenome (IMG submission 9464)
TCGCCTCGCGCTATCGCAACCTTTCGGGCCATATCCGTCGGGCCGAGGCCCTGGCGCACCATTTGCGCTGGACGGCGGCGAAGTTGCGGCTGGAAACCGCCAATGCGGCGCTGATCCAGGCGACCGAAGCGGTCGAACTTTGCACCCAAGCGGCAGCGGCCGTATCGGCAGTGCAGGCAAAGGCGGCCGAGGCTCTGCCCCCGTTGCGTGAGTTCGAAGCGGAAAAGTCGGCGGCGCTGCACCGGCTGGTGCTGGAGCGCGAGGCGTTGGACGCCGAGGAAACCCGCGCCAAGGAACTGACCGCGTCCTTGCGCCAGCGCATCGTTCAGACCGAGACCGACAAAACCCGCGAAGCTGCGCTGATTCAGGATGCCGAGACCGCCCTGGGCAATCTCGACGGTGAAACGGCGGACCTTTCAGCGGCGCAGGAAAAATCCGCCGGAGAGGTTGCCGAAGCCGAAGCCCGTGCGGCCGAATTCGCCGAAACCCTGAACGAAGCCGAACGCCTTTTGGAACGGTTGACGTCGGAGTTGGCAATGCGCAGTGCCCGCGTCGCCAGTCTGACCCATTCGAAAAAGGTGTCCTCGGAACTCGCCGAAACTAGCGCCGAACAACTGGCCGCGGCGAGAGCCAAGCTGGACGCAGCGATGCAGGGCGCTGCCGGGGTGCCCGATGTGCGTGCAGCGGAAGACGCGGCAGAAGAAGCACGTAAAATTGCGGAAGCTGCCGCCGCCGAAGCGGCGGAGGCGCGAAGAGCCTTCGCCGAGACCGAACAGACGGAAACCGCCTTACGCGGCCCGCTGGAAGAAGCCGAACGCGAGGTGCAGCGCCTTTCCGCCGAAACGCGCGCCCTTGGCGATTTGCTGCGTCCGCAAGGCGCCAGCCTGTGGCCGCCGCTGGTCGATGCGGTCAAGGTACAGCCGGGATACGAAGCGGCGCTGGCCGCCGCATTGGGCGACGATCTCGAAGCCCCGCTGGACGAGGCGGCACCGAAAGCTTGGCGCGATCTCGGAGGGTTCGACGGTTTTTCGCCGCTGCCTGACGGGGTTGTGCCGCTGGCCAATTTCGTGCGCGCTCCCGAGGCGCTAGCCCGCCGACTGGCGATGACTGGCTTGGTCGAACCGAACCAGGGCAAGGATATGCAGGCCTTGCTCACGCCCGGTCAGCGTCTGGTGTCGACGCGCGGCGACTTGTGGCGGTGGGACGGCTACCGCTCTTCGGCCGACGCGCCGACCGCCGAAGCGGTACGTTTGGCGCAACGCAACCGGTTGGCCGAACTGGAAGAGACCCTCGCCACGGCCAAGGAAACCAAGGCCGCGCGCTTTGCGGAATACTCTACTGCCAAGGACAAGTCCGCGAGCGCCCGCGACGCGCTGCGGCAGGCCGAGCAGACCTTACGCCAGCGCGAGCATGCCATTTTGGCGGCCCAGAACGAAGCTACCAAGGCAGCGCGCGCGAGCGCCGAACGCGCCTCGAAGCTGGCTTCGTTGGAAGCGGAGATCCGCCGTCTGACCGAGACACACGACCGGGCGCTGGAATCGGAGCGTCAAGCTGCGAGCGCGCTGGAGGAAATGGGCGACGGTGCAGAATTGCAGCAAAACGTCGCCGATTCGCGCGAGAAAACCGCCGAAGCGCGCGCCGCCGCCTCCAATGCCAAAACTCAGCTTGCCGGGCTCAAGCGCGACGGCGAAGCCCGTGAGCACCGCCTTACCGCCATCGCCGTCGAGAAGACGCGCTGGAACGAACGGCGCGAGGCTGCCGCCGCCCATATCGGCGAACTGGAAGGTCGGCTTGAAGGATTGAACGGCGAACTCGCCGCGGCCGAAGCTCTGCCGGCGGCGATCGCCGAAAAAAGAACGGCACTGTTGGAGGCAATTTCCGTCGCCGATGCCGTGCGTAAGGAAGCCGCCGACGCGCGCAGCCTTGCCGAGACGGAATTGGCCGAAGCCGACAAGGAAGCCAAAGCTGCGGAAAAAGCCCTGGGGGCCGCACGCGAGGAACGTGCAAGAGCAGAAGCGCAATACGAAGGCGAAAACGCCCGCATAACCGAAATGACGCAGCGCATTCGCGACGAACTCGACTGCGTACCCGAAGAACTGCCCGAACGGGCAGAACTGAAGGAAGATGCGGAGCTGCCGCCGCTCGACATTGCCGAAAAGAAGGTCGAGAAGCTGAAAACCGAGCGCGAGCAGCTAGGCGGCGTCAACTTGCGCGCCGAAGAGGAAGCGGCCGAGCAGGAAGAACGTCTCAAAGGCCTGATCGCCGATCGCGACGATCTTACCGGCGCCATCGAAAAGCTGCGCCGCGGCATCCAAAGCCTCAATCGCGAAGGACGCGAACGGCTGGCGGAGGCATTCGAAAAGGTCAACGCCAATTTCCAGTCGCTGTTCGCCAAGCTGTTCCAAGGTGGCGAGGCCAAGTTGACCTTCACCGAATCGGAAGACCCGTTGGAGGCCGGCATCGAGATTTTCGCCCGCCCGCCGGGGAAACGGCTGCAATCGCTGTCGCTGCTTTCCGGCGGCGAGCAGGCGCTGACGGCGATGGCGCTGATCTTCGCGGTGTTCCTGGTCAACCCGGCACCGGTCTGTGTGCTGGACGAAGTGGACGCCCCGCTCGACGACGCCAACGTCGAGCGATTCTGTACTATGCTGGACGAAATGACGCGGCTTACCGACACCCGCTTCCTGGTCATCACGCATCACGCGCTGACCATGTCGCGGATGCACCGGTTATTCGGCGTAACCATGAGCGAACGCGGTGTCAGCCAACTGGTTTCGGTCAGCTTAGCCGAGGCGGAGCGGGTGGCGGCGGAATAAACGCGCGATCAGTCGCGAACCGGCTGCTGGCCCGGTGGATGAAGGAACTCCTCTTCCACCTCGTCGGCTCCCTTGCGGTAGAAGCTTTCTTCATCTGGCTGCAATTCCTTAAGCAGACGCAGGAACTCGCCGGCATGAACCTTTTCCTCGTCGGCCACATCGCGTAAGACTTTTTGGGCCAATTCGTTGTCGATCGATTCTGCCAATTGTTCGTAAAGTTGCATCGCCTCGTATTCTGCCGAGACCATAAAACGGATCGCCCGCACCAGTTCGGCGTGAGACAGCTTCCGATCATGCTTCAATACGCTGAACGGATTACAAAATTCCGGCATAGCATCCCCCACCCGTTCCGGCAGATTTCAAGCTGAAGGCATCCGCCCGTGAAATTACCATTAACACGATCACGACGTTTGCATACCATAGTCATGCCTGCGCAAAACGTCGAGCCTGGCGAATATCTTCGTCCATATCGCCGCGTCAGAGATTCGCATCATTGTTTCAAAGAGTTGCGTCAAAATGCGCGGCTTGACGCATTAACCTCGTACCCCTATGGTCCGCCGGATTCGCGTCACTACGGAATACGTTTTTAAGTCCCTTGGTTCAACGCGTTAGGGGGTAACGCATGCCTCCCGATGAACACGACGACTTGAAGCGCCTCGGCGAGCGAATCGCTGAAGCTGGCCGCGTCCGTCGGGAAGCGGCCGAAAAGGCGGCAGGAAAGGCGTCGCCGACCCCGGCCTGGATCGCCATCCGTTTCGTAGCCGAAATGGTGGCGGCCTTGATCGTCGGGGGATGCATCGGCTGGTGCGTCGATTGGGCCTTTGACCATTGGTCGCCTTGGCACACGCGGCCGTGGGGTATAGTCATCTTCTTCGTGCTTGGCGTCATAGCCGGGATCAAGAACGTTATGGCCGCCGCAAAAGAGATCAACGCCGAAATGGCGAAAAGAGATTCGGAGAAATAGCCGTGGCCATGCATCCGATGGAGCAGTTCGAGGTCAATCCGGTGTTTGACCACCCGCTACTCGTGCTCGGCGGCCATCCGATCTATTTGACCAACCAAGCCGTGATGATGTTCGTGGTGATCGGGGTGGCGTCGCTGTTCTTCACCCTGCCCTTTGCCAAGAAGCGCCTAGTCCCTACCCGGGTGCAATCGATGGCCGAGGTCACCTACGAAATGATCCAGAACATGGTGGATTCCAATATGGGGAGGGATGGACTGAAGTTCTTCCCCTTCATCCTCACCCTGTTCCTGTTCATCATTTTCTCGAATTTTCTGGGGTTGATCCCCTATACCTTCACGGTCACCAGCCAGATTGCGGTCACTTTCGCGCTCGCGGTATTCGTCAACGTGATGATGATCGTCGTCGGCTTCTACAAGCACGGGCTGGGCTTCTTTAAGCTGTTCGTGCCCCACGCGCCGTGGATGATGCTGCCGCTTCTGGTGCCGATCGAGGTCATCTCGTTCCTGACCCGCCCGATCAGCCTGTCCGTCCGTCTTTTCGCCAACATGCTCGCCGGCCACACCATGCTACAAGTCTTCGCCGGCTTCGTCGTGATGTTGGGCGGTACTGCGAGCGTACTGGCGATTTTGACTGTGCCGACGATGGCGCTGATCATTGCCATCTACATGCTTGAGATGCTGGTTGCGTTCCTGCAGGCCTATGTGTTTACGATCCTGACCTGCATCTACCTGAATGAAGGTCTTCACCTCCACGAAAGTCATTAAAGAAGGAAGTTTAACATGGATGTTGCTGCAGCAAAAATGATCGGCGCGGGCCTTGCGTGTATCGCGCTGGCCGGTGCCGGCGCCGGTATCGGTGCGGTGTTCAACGGCTATCTCCAGGGCGCGCTGCGCAATCCGGGTGCCGCTTCGACCCAGGTCACCAACCTGTTCCTCGGGTTCGCGCTGTGCGAGGCGACGGGTCTGTTCGGCCTGGTCATCGCCCTGATCTTCATGTTCACCTGAGATTGAAGATCTAGATGTCGAATCCTGCCACATCCGCGGGAACGGAGGCCCCTTCTTCCGGCTTTCCGCCGTTCAAGACGGATACGTTCCCCAGTCAGTTGTTCTGGTTGACGGTCACTTTCGTCGTCTTGTTCGTCGTCGTGTGGCGTATCGCCAATCCGATGATCCAGACGGTGGTCAAAGGGCGTAAGGACAAGATCGACGGCGACATAGCCGCCGCCGCCAAAAACAAAGCGGACGCCGAAGCGGCCCTGGCCGCCTACAACGCCGCGCTTGGCGACGCCAAAGTCCGTGCCCATAAACTGGCCGACGAAACCCGAAAGAAAATCAACGATGAAGTGGAGGCCGCCAAGGCCCAGGCCGACGTGCAAGCCAAGGCATCCACTGTCGAAGCCGAAAAACGCATAGCCGCCATGCAAGCCGAGGCTGCAAAACATGTCACAAAAGCGGCGCAAGATGCCGCGGTGGCTATTGTAGGCCGGTTGATCGGCGATGTGGTACCTCCTGAAGAAGCCGAGCGCGCCGTCAAAGCCGTGGGAGCATGACGATGGAGGTATGCGGTGTCGTTTTTTCGCCTTTCGGTTTCGGCGCTTGGCGTAGCGGCGACCGTCTTTGTTTTGAGCATCTATCGCGCTGAGGTTCCGGGTATCGTCATGGAAATACTTACGGAAGCGGAATTCTGGGTTGCCGTCGGGTTTTGCGGCGTGTTGGCGGTCTTTCTGTATTTGAAAGTCCCCAAGCTGGTCGCCGACATGATGGACAAGCGCGCCGCAGAGATCACCAAGCAACTCGACGAAGCTCAGAAGCTTCGCGAGGAGGCGGCGGAACTTCTCGCCGGCTATGTCCGCAAGGGCGCACAGGTCGATGCCGAGGCGGCAAAAATCCTCGAGGCCGCCAAGGCAGAGGCGGAACACTTTGCCAAGGAAACCCGCGCCCAGCTTCGCCAGCAGATCGATCGCCGCGCACAGATGGCAAAAGACAAGATCGAGATGGCGGAGCAACAGGCGCTAGCGGAAATCCGCGGGCTTGCCGCCGATGCCGCATCGGCAGCGGCGGAAAAATTGATCCAAGCGCGTATCGACGAGAAACGCGCCGCCTCGCTCATCGGCGAGAGCATCAAAGAGTTACCGGGAAAACTAAGCTAAAAAGCACGAAATCCGGTGGGGTTGGAAAGGCCGTGTCTCACGACGCGGCTTTTTCTTTGGCCAATCCCCACGCCCGCAGGAAAAGAAGCGAACGGGTTATACCCCCTCTTCCTTCTTCTTTTTCGGAGGTGGTAGCTGCTTCGGCTTGGGCGGAAGCTGTTTGGGTTCGTCGGTAAGAAATTCGAACACCAGCTTGTCGGCGGCTTCGTCGAGCAGCACCCGCACGGTGCCGCCGTGCTGCAATTGCCCGAACAGGATTTCGTCGGCCAGCGGCTTTTTGATGTGATCCTGAATCACCCGCGCCAACGGCCTTGCCCCGAAGGTATCGTCATAGCCCTTGAGGCCGAGCCAGCGCGTTGCCGCCACGGACAGATCGAAGGTCACGTCGCGGTCGATTAATTGCGCCTCAAGCTCCAACACGAACTTCTCGACCACTTTGTCGATCACCTCATGGGTCAGGGCGGCGAACGGAATCACCGCATCCAACCGGTTGCGGAACTCGGGCGTAAACAGTTGCTTGATGGCCTCCTCGTCCTCGCCCTCGCGTTTTCCCCGGCCGAAGCCGATGGCGTTTTTCGCCGCATCCGACGCGCCGGCGTTGGTGGTCATGATCAGCACCACATTGCGAAAATCGATCCGCTTGCCGTTGTGGTCGGTAAGCTGGCCGTGGTCCATGACCTGCAGCAGGATGTTGAACAGATCCTGATGCGCCTTTTCGATCTCGTCGAGCAGCAGCACCGAGTGGGGATGCTGATCGATACCGTCGGTAAGCAGCCCACCCTGATCGAACCCGACATAGCCGGGCGGCGCACCGATCAGCCGCGAAACGGTATGGCGCTCCATGTACTCGCTCATGTCGAAGCGCAGCAGCTCCACGCCGAGTACCGAGGCAAGCTGGCGGGCCACCTCGGTCTTGCCCACACCGGTGGGGCCGGAGAACAGATAGCAACCGATCGGCTTTTCCGGTTGGCGCAAGCCGGCACGCGCCAGCTTGATGGCGGACGTCAGCGCCTCGATCGCCTTGTTCTGACCGAACACCACCCGTTTGAGATCGGCCTCCAACGTGCGCAAGGATTCGGCATCGGTCTTCGACACCGATTTAGGCGGAATGCGCGCCATTTTGGCGACGACATCTTCGACGTCCTTGACGCCGATCACCTTCTTGCGCCGGCTGACCGGCAGCAACATCTGCGCGGCACCGACTTCGTCTATTACGTCAATTGCCTTGTCCGGCAGCTTGCGATCGTTGATGTATTTGGCCGAAAGCTCGACGGCGGACGCGATCGCATCGGCGGTATAGCGGACCTTATGATATTTCTCGAAATATGGCTTCAAGCCTTTGAGAATCTTGACCGTATCGGGAATGGTCGGCTCGGCCACGTCGATCTTCTGGAACCGGCGGACCAGGGCGCGGTCCTTCTCGAAATACTGGCGATATTCCTTGTAGGTGGTCGATCCCATGCAGCGCAGCGTGCCAGCCTGAAGTGCCGGCTTCAAAAGGTTGGAGGCATCCATCGCCCCGCCCGAAGTGGCGCCGGCACCGATCACGGTGTGGATTTCGTCGATGAACAGAATGGCATTGGGCATGCCTTCCAGTTCCTTGACCACGGTTTTGAGCCGCTCCTCGAAATCGCCGCGATAGCGCGTTCCGGCAATCAGCGAGCCCATATCGAGCGCGTAAATGGTGCAATCGGCCAGCACCTCGGGAACGTCGTTGTTGACGATCTTGCGTGCCAATCCCTCGGCAATGGCAGTCTTGCCGACACCGGGATCGCCGACGAACAGCGGATTGTTCTTCTGGCGGCGGCAAAGGATTTGAATGGTGCGCTCGACCTCGGCATCGCGGCCGATCAACGGATCGATACGGCCCTGCTTCGCTTTATCGTTGAGGTTGACGCAATAACTGTCGAGCGCACCGTTCGCTTTGGTCTGCGGCTTCTCGCCGTCTTCGTCCTCGTCGGCACCGCGCGCCGGCTTCTGTTCGCTCAATCCCGGCCGCTTGGCGATGCCGTGACTGATGAAGCTGACCGCATCGAAACGCGTCATGTTCTGTTCGCGCAGGAAATAGACCGCATGGCTTTCGCGTTCGGTGAACAGCGCCACCAGCACATGGGCCCCGGTCACTTCGTCGCGGCCGGAATTCTGCACATGCAATACCGCACGCTGGATCACCCGCTGAAAGCCGGTGGTCGGCTTGGCATCCTCACCCTCTTCCGCCGCCGGTGCCGCCAGTTCATCGTCGATAAACTTGACCAGAGCGTCGTGCAGTGCCGTAGTGTCGACGCTGCAGGCCTTCATGACCTGCGTGGCATCGGCATCGTCGATCAGCGCCAGCAGCAGATGCTCCAGCGTGGCATATTCCTGATGCCGGTCGCTGGCGAGCTTGATGGCGTTGTGCAACGCGACTTCGAGACTTCGCGACAGGGAGGGCATTATTCCTTCTCCATCGTACATTGCAGCGGATGTTCGTGACGGCGGGCGATGTCGATTACCTGTGCCACCTTGGTCTCGGCTACCTCAAAGGTATAGACGCCGCAAACCCCCACGCCGCGATGGTGGACGTTTAGCATGATCTCGATCGCCTCTTCGCGGCCTTTGCCGAAAATCTTTTCCAGGATATGCACGACAAACTCCATCGGGGTGTAGTCGTCATTGAGCAGCAGCACCTTGTAAAGGCTGGGTCGTTTGGTTTTCTGCCGCGCCTGAGCAACCGCACCGGCGCCAGGGCCGCCGCTATCACCGCTCCGATCGTCTCTGCCGCCGCTCATCGCTGTACCAGCATATCCGTTACGTTCGACATTATAATGAATATAAGGGGATGATGATAAGTATCTTAATCCGGAGGGGGTACGGCAGCAAAATATGGCCCGTGAAGGCCGAAAAAAATGTATTAGGGGCTGCCGAACTGAATGAAAACAAAGCAGAAACAAAAAAAGTGTCTATTTAGAAGGCGAACCCGGGGGGGGCGAGGATCGGGTTAACGGATACGGATGTCAAGACTTGCACATCCAGCCGCGATTTGTTCCTATTGCCATATGGTGACGCAACGGTTCCGGGGGGTATGGGGTACCGAATGATTGACCGGTCGCGCGGCCGTTTCGGCCGAAACGCAAAAAAAATGTTTTCTGCGGCCTTGGTATTCGTTCTTGGGCTGACGGTGGCGTTTATTCCCGCTGCAGAAGCGCGCCATCGGGTGCGCTCGACGGCGGCGCGCATGCCGGCCAGCCGAACCGACCCGATCAAAGACGCGGCCCTGATCGTTGACGGCGTCAGCGGTAAGGTACTTTTTGCCCGCAATGCCGACGCCGCTCGCCATCCGGCTTCGCTCACCAAACTGATGACCGTCTATCTCTTGTTCGACGCCTTGAAAAAAGGCGCGATCAAAATGGACGACAATCTGACGTTTTCCTACCACGCGGCTAGGCAGAAGCCGACCAACATGCACATTGCCACCGGGGAAAAGATGACGGTCGATACCGCCATCAACGCGTTGCTCGTGCGTTCGGCCAACGACGTGGCGGTAGCGGTGGCCGAGGCACTGGGCGGAACCGAAGCCCATTTCGCCGATATGATGAACGCCAAGGCGCGGGCGCTTGGCATGACGGACACATTCTATCGCAACGCTTCCGGCCTTCCCGACAATCTTCAGATCACCACCGCCACCGACCTTGCGGTGCTGGCGCGGCATGTGGCCTACGATTTTCCCGAGTATTTCCACTATTTTTCGAAGCGCGATTTCACCTATCGCGGCAATCGCTACGAAGGCCACGACAACCTGCTCGGCCGCTATGTCGGCGCCGACGGCATGAAGACCGGCTATACCGGCGCATCGGGTTTCAATCTGGTGACGTCGGTGACGCGCGGCAACGTCCACATCATCGGCGTTGTTATGGGCGGACGCACGGCGCCGCGTCGCGACTACGAAATGATGGCAATGTTGGACAATACGTTCGATTCCATCGCCAGAACGCCGACGCTGGTCGCGCACGCAAAGCTGCCGTGGGCTAACGGCAGAACCGGTGAAGCGACGGTTGCCTCTGCGGGTTTCGATATCGCTCGCCCGATCACCGGCAGACTGTATAGGGTGTCTCCCGACCCGGACGACGAGGAGGCCGCAGAAACCCGTCCCGATTTTGAAGACGGCATAGTGCCGACACCGGCACCGCCCAAGCCGACGGTGGTCGCCGCCGTTCAGCCGGCGGAAAAGAACGTCCGCGCCGCCAAACCGATGTTGCGGCCGAAATCGGCCGATATCGATACGTCGGCGTTCGGGTTGCACGATTGGACGATTCAGATCGGCGCCTTTGCCGACCTTAAGCAGGCGCGGGCGCAGTTGTCGGCCTATGCGGAAAAATCGATGGACGTACTGGGGCAAGCGCAGAGAATCGTCGTTCCCTTCCAATCGCTCGACGGCAACTGGCTCTACCGTGCCCGGTTCGGTCCTTTTCTCGAACACGAGGCGCGCCGCATCTGCGCCCGATTGACCGACCGCGGCCAGACCTGCTTCGCCGCCATCGCCACCCGTTGATGCGGCAGAATACGCTTGGCCGACAGGTCGAACCGGCATATCAATGGCCGCAGGATGACTGAAGACTTTCCCATTGTATCTGGCGTGTGCGAATTGCGCCAAAGTGTTGCCGCTTTCCGCAAAGCGGGGATGCGCGTCGGTCTGGTGCCGACGATGGGTGCGCTGCATGACGGGCACCTGTCGCTGTTGCACGAAGCCAAAAAGAGGGCGGATCGCGTTATCGTCAGTATTTTCGTCAATCCGACGCAGTTCGCACCGAACGAAGATTACGATTCCTATCCGCGCACGCTGAACGCCGATGCGGACAAGATTGCCGAAACCGGGGCTGCGGATCTGATTTTCGCACCGTCGGCCCGCGAAATGTACCCGACGAACTTCGCCACCGGTATTCTGGTCGGCGGCCCGGCACGGGGATTGGAAAGCGATCATCGGCCGCATTTTTTCGCCGGCGTCGCCGTCATCGTCGCCAAGCTTCTGATCGCCGCGACACCCGACGTCGCCGTCTTCGGGGAAAAGGATTACCAGCAGTTGCTGGTGGTGCGGCGGCTGACTGCCGATCTCGGATTGCCGGTCGAAATCGTCGGCGCCCCGATCCTGCGCGATGCCGACGGTTTGGCGATGAGTTCGCGCAACGTCTATCTGTCCCAAGCCGAGCACGCCGTCGCAGTGCGGATGAATGCGGTGCTCAAGCAGACGGGCGATTCCTTGCGCCGAGGAACCGCAATCGTTGAGGCCGAAGCGGACGGCAAGCGCGCCCTTCTCGATGCGGGTTTCCAATCGGTCGATTATGTGGCGGTGCGCGATGCCGCGACGCTGGGCGCGCTGGAAACGCTCGACCGGCCGGCCAGACTGCTTGCCGCCGCCAAGATCGGCCGCACCCGTCTGATCGACAACATGGCGGTGTAACCGGATCATTTTCCGGTCCAGCGATTCAGCCAATCGAGCACCGTTTTATGCCACAGCACCGAATTTTGGGGTTTCAGCACCCAGTGGTTCTCGTCGGGGAAAAATAGGAATTTGCTTTCGATCCCCAGGCGTTGCAACGCGGTGAAGGCGCCGATTCCCTGCGCCAGCGGAATGCGGAAATCCTTATCCCCGTGGATCACCAGCATCGGCTTCTTCCATTGCTTAACGTGGGATGCCGGGTTGAATTTTTCGTAGTTCTCCGGCACGTCGTAGAAAGCGCCGCCGCGTTCCCATTCGTCGAACCACAATTCCTCGGTCGAGTAGCCCATACCATGCGCGTCGAACACCCCGTCGTGATCGACCAGACATTTCCACGGTTCGTTCCACTGGCTGGCGATCCAGGCGACCATGAATCCGCCATAGGAAGCGCCGAGCGCACAGGCGCGGGTTTCGTCGAGAAACGGGTACTTGCCGAGCGCATGGGCCCAGCCTTTTTTTAGATCTTCCAGCGGCCGGTCGCCCCAGTGCCCGCTGATCGAGTCGGTGAAGTCCTGGCCGTAGCCGGTCGAGCCGTGGAAATCGATCATCACTACCGCATAGCCGGCGTTGGCGAAGATTTGCGGGTTCCAGCGATAGCTCCAGCTATTGCCGAACGAGCCTTGCGGCCCGCCGTGAATCAGAAACGCCACCGGATATTTGACACCGGATCGGTAACCGGCCGGCTCGACCACGACGCCCTGCACCTCTTCGTCGTTCCAGCCTTTGAAGCGGAAACGTTCCCTATCGCCCCAAACCACGCCCGTCAGCGCCTCGACATTGGCGTTCGTAAGCTGCTGCGGTTTGCCGCCGGCAAGGCCGATGGCGAACAATTGCGCCGGGCTATGCAAATTCGTCGATGCATAGACAATGCCGTTCGTGCCGACATCGAAGGCACCGACGGTGCCTTTATCGGTCAGCGCCGCAACCGTCCCGCGCGCCATCTCGACGGCGAACAGCTTGGCCTGCCCTTCCTCCATAGCGGTGACGTACAGTGTTTCGCCGTCGGGCGAGAATGCCGCGCCGTCCGCCGAACGATCCCACGTCGGCAGCAGTTCGCGGCTGTCGCCCGTCGTAAAGTCGCGCACCATAATGCCGAAGCGATCGGATTCGAAGCCGGGACGCTTCATCGCGCGATAGACCACCGTCTTGCCGTCGGGCGAGAATAGCGGCGCGGCATCCCACGCCTTATTGGCCTCGGTCAAATTCTTTGGCCTGGCGGAAGCGTCGATCGGCACCTGCCAAATGTCGAAATTGGTGGTCCACGGCTCGTCTTTGCCCGCCCATTTGGCCGAGAACAGCACGATCTTGCCATCCGGCGAAATCGCAAAATCGACATTGCCGCCGAACGGCTTGTTCGGACAATCGCCGTCGAACCCGGGCATCAAATCGACCGGACTGGCGCCTTCGATCTTCATCGCGAACAAATGGTTGCGGGTGCCGTCGGCCCAGGCGTCCCAATGGCGCACGAACAACCGGTCGTAGAGCTGTCCCGACACCTTGGACTTGGACTTTGCGTCAAGCCGCGCCTTGGTACAGGCGATATCCGGACAATCGGGAAATACCGCCATCGACAACACCAACGTCTTGCCGTCGGGCGCAATCGAAAAGGCACCGACATCGAGCGGCAGCGCAGTCACCGCCTCGGCTTTTTCTCCGTCAAGATCGGTGCGAAAAATCTGCGCCGTATCGCCGTTTCGACTCGACAGAAAATAAATCGACTTGCCGTCGGGCGACCAGCGTCCGGCGGACGCACCGCCTTGGGAAATCGCCAGTTTCCGCGCCGCTTTGGTCTTGGTATCGACGAGCCATAGCGACATCACGCCCTGATTGCCCTCGTAATCGACCGAGCGCACCGAATAAAGAACAGTGCGCCCGTCGGGCGAAACCTTGGGATCGTCGATCCGATCCAGCGTTGCCAATAGGCGGGCATCGAACATCTTCGCCGGTGCGGCGGCAACCGGCGCGATTGCACACAACGCTGTGGCGGCGGAAAGGGCAAACAGGAACATGGCGTTCATCTTGGGCGAGCTTCCGAGGGCGGCGGTTCTTCATACTGCCCTAAACGGCGGACGAGAACCGCAAAATATGCACGACATTAGGCGAACAAACGCAATATCTTGATCTTTGTTTGCACTTTTCCCGAATCCCCCCCCGGCAACAGTCTTGGCATTGCGAAGTTTCTCGAGGACATTCTATGGCGGGTTTCGCCGGCTTGGATAAGCCGGAGGAAAAGCGCTATGAGATTCGCCGCAGGCAGCAACGTCGATCCCTCATGGCAGTTTTCGTCGCCCTCTTGCGCGGCATCAATATGGGTGGGCACAACCGGCTCGCAATGGCGGATTTGCGTGCGCTGGCGGAGGAAATCGGTTTTGCCGCACCGCGGACCCTGCTGAATTCCGGCAATCTGATCTTCGCAAGCCGCAACCGCCTCATCCCGGCGCTGGAAGCAACCATCGAACGAGAGATCGAAAACCGATTCGGCCTAAACGGCAGCGTTATGGTTCGGACCTTGATGGAATGGCGCGGTATCGTCGCCGACAACCCATTTCGCGTCGAAGCGAAAGCCGGTAAGCTGGCGGTGATTTTCCTCAAATCCAAACCGTCGCGCGCCGCCGCCCGCGCGCTGGAGGCCGCAGTCACCGGCAGCGAATATTTCGAAATCCGCGACCGCGAGTTGTACGCAGTTTATCCCGACGGTTTCGGTAAATCGAAATTCACTCTGCCGGCGATATGCCGCGTCTTAAACACCGACGGCACCGCGCGGGGCTGGAGTACGGTGCTGAGAATCGCGGCGCTGCTCGAACCGCCCGAACCTCCGCTGCCGCCGAAGCCATTACCGAAGGCCCTGCGCCTCCGCGCGGCCTATGCCAAGTGCAAAATGCCTCGGTGACCGGCAACAGAGTAATTTCGATACAAAAATAAAGGTCAATTCACGCGACGCGACACGTGGAACGGTCTATTCCTGCGTGGGCTTGGGGAACGAAGGAACGAACATGCCCGATTTTCCCAAGGTTGCCGTCTGTTTTCCGTCCGCCGATCAAGTGCATGCCGCCTTTGCCTTGTCGCTGGCCGGTTTGTGTCAGGAACTCCACCCGATAAAAGCAACGGTGGTCAACGCCAAAAGTTCCATCGTCGCGGTGGCGCGCAACAACGCGGTCGAAAAGGCAAAAACCTTCGGTGCCGATTACCTGCTGTTTCTCGACAGCGATATGGTGTTTCCCAAGGACACCCTGCGTCGCCTGTTGAAGCACGACAAGGACATCGTCGGCGCCGTCTACACCAAACGCCTGCCGCCCTACTCGCTGCTCGGCGATGCGCTTCCCGTCGAACCGCCCGCGCCCGCGCACACGCCGGAACTGGCGGAGATGGTCAGACTGCCCACCGGATGCATGCTGATTGCGATGCGCGTTTTCGCAGCGCTGCCCCAACCCTATTTCCGTTTCGGCATCGACGCGGCGAATGGTGCCATTCTAGGCGAGGATTACGCCTTCTGCGACGATGCGCGAAAGGCCGGATTCCACATCTGGGCCGATTTGAAGCTGTCGCTGGAAATCGGTCATATCGGACAGCAGGTGTGCCGTGTCCCCCGCATTCTGATGGATCAGATGCGGCCGGAGGAGGCGTAACGGGAGTTACTTCTCCGGCGCGACCACCCGGATGTGCAGCTCGCGCAGCTGCTTCAGTGTGGCTTCGGCCGGCGCGTTCATCATCAGATCTTCCGCCTTCTGGTTCATCGGGAACAGGATGACGTCGCGTAGGTTATCCGCACCCGCCAGCAGCATCACCATGCGGTCGATGCCCGGCGCAAAGCCGCCATGCGGCGGCGCGCCGTAGCGGAACGCATTCAGCATGCCGGCGAATTTCTCTTCGGTTTCCTCGCGCGCATAGCCCGCAATCTCGAACGCCTTCAGCATCACCTCGGGATCGTGGTTGCGGATGGCGCCCGAAGAAAGCTCGATGCCGTTGCAGACGATGTCGTACTGATAGGCCTTGATGCCCAAAAGGGTGTCGCGGTCGTCCGGCGACAAGCCGAGGAATTTTTCGCGGTCGAACTGCGGCATCGAGAACGGATTGTGCGAGAAGATGATTTTCTTCTCTTCCTCGTCCCATTCGTACATGGGAAAATCGACGATCCAGCAGAATTTGAAAGCGTTCGGCTCGATCAGGTTCAGATCCTGGCCCAGCCGGATGCGCGCCTGCCCCGCCACCGTCGCGGCCCGGTTCGGCTTGG
>WSSedL1CaDRAFT_10001222_pt1 | contig 15625 bp, 14 predicted proteins | sample WetSurSL1Cattail_FD_9464 | JGI IMG/M metagenome (IMG submission 9464)
TTACCCTCCGCATTCTCAATATATATCCCGGCAAAATAATCGACTACAATCGTAAATCCTAAGATCAAAATATAAATGGGTACAAAAGCCATATAAAAATAACAGCTGCTGACCAAAAGTAAAAACCATCGTTTGTTGTGTGGTATTATAAAGTAAAACGAGGTTACTATGATGAAAAAAAACAAAAATTGAATGGAATTAAAAAGCATAGTGGATTAATTGTGGAATTATGCGTTTTGAAATTTATATAATAAAGGTAGTGTGATGCCTATTTTCTTAATCTTTAATAAATTTTAATATTTGGGGTGTTTTTTACTGGTATTAATTAAAATATCTTTCATTTTTTTTCCCCAAATATCCCAGTTTAATTCATTTTCGTATTTAGCCCGGCTTGATAAAACCAGATTTTTATAACGTTCTTTATCCAAAAATATTTTGGAAATCAAATTTGCATATTCAATACCAGTGGCAGTTAGGGGGAGTCGATATCCATTTACCCCGTTTTCAACAGCACTGGCAATACCTCCTGTATCTGTTGTTATGGAAGGAATCCCAAAAGCACTTGATTCACAAAAAACTACACCAAAACATTCAGCTCTGGTGGGTAAAATCAGAAAATGTGTTTGTTCAAATAAGGATAATAATTTACTATAATCCTCCGGAGTATTCTTATCTAGGTATGGAATTACTTTCATGTCAGGATGTTTCAACGCTGTTGGTGGAATACAACCACATACTGTTAAGGTAGCTGAAATTCCCATATCGGTTAATTGTATTAACGTATCAAAAGCAACATTGCCTCCTTTTCTTTCCCAATCAACTCCTAAAAATAATAAATTACATTTTGTGAGATGATTAAATTTTTGTTCTATGGTACTAAAATCGGGTATTTTATCAATATTTGCACCCAATGGAATTACATTTAATTTACTCTCTTTAGCTTTATATTTTGAAATTACATAATTTGAAGCCCATTCTGAAGGATAGACTAAGGTAGTAGCTTTATTTATTGCTTTTTGTTCAATTATATTTGATTCCATACAAGAGAGCTTCGAAAAGTTCGAAAAACCATTGTAATAATCTTTTATTTGGTTAAAAGAGGTATCAGACAAATAACATATTGGTATATTGGTATTAAGGCATGCTATTTCAGACGAAGCAGCAGGTGCAAAAATTACGTCTATTTTATAGTTTTTAATTTTATTTTTGAAAATATAGCCATAATGTTTACTTAATAACAAGTTGTGAACGCTATTGAATTTCTTTTTAAATAGTCTCCGATGAAAAATTTCTAAATATGTAATTAATTTTTCAACCTTTGAATTAATTGTTACAGGGCCTAAAATTATAATATTTGAGAATTCCTTTTTAAGGCTTTCTAACATTCTAAAGTGAGTTCCCGACCAGGATCTTTTATCATTGGGGTCGTTGGATGTTATAAAACCGATAGTTAATTTAGTTTCCATTAAAGTTATTTACTTAAATAAAAATTAATTTAGCTTGCATAATAGAACAAAACTGGGATGTTTCTGATCCTTAAATTAAATTTTATTACTTTTTGCAACTAACAAAATACGTTTCATCTCGTTTTTTATATTTTGTGCAATTAATTCTTTTGTCCAGGCAATGGGGTTGTTTGACCACCTCTGAGGATGCGTATTAATCATAATTTGATCGGGCAAACCATTTTTGTTTATTGCATTTACAATATCCTGTGTAGAATGAAATTTGTATTTTTCAGAGCAAGCTGGAGATTCTTTACTGTTTAATGCTTTATCTCTGATATTTACTTTATTGCCATCCCATCTTCTTCCGGTATCTGTTAAGTATAATATTTTTGAAAAGTCCAAATCAAAATAAGGTTCACCTATAATCCCCAGCCTTTTATAATCATATTTTGTCCATATATTCCGGTTGTCAAATTTAGACAAAGGACTTCCATGCATACAAACTGTTGTAACGGGAACTATTTTTTTAAAAAGTTCAAGGACTTTACAAAATTCCTGGTAAGCGAGATCAATGTTACCATTACTCGTGTCCATTGTTTCATAGTGATAACCAATTTCATGCCCCAGATGAATAATTTCATCTATTATCAGAGGATTAAAGCTTTCCTTAACAATGCGAAAATAATAACTACTATTTATACCCAACTGATTTTCTATTTTAGCTGTCTGGAAAGAATTGGAAGGACGCAAATCTACATCGTGCCTGAGAATGACAACTCTTGATAAAGGGGCCTTCATAAACTGTTCAAAAGTTTGAAATGAATAACCTGCTTTAATAAAGCTTTTAAGTAATTTGGAATATGTCTTAAATGTAAAATCCATTTATTTAAACTTTGTTTGATAATTAGGATCTTTTTTCATTATACTATAGCTTTCGGGATAATTTTCTACAAACCAAACCAAAAATGCGGTTGGGTCAATTTTATCCTTAAGTAAGTTATCTCTTTTAGTTTTCCAGTTATTTGAAACCCCCTCCTGCGAAAGAATTTCAATACCTTTATTAATTGATCTTTGCTGGTCTTCGGGAGACTCGGTAAAGTTATAGACCAAATCATATTTTTCTTCCTGTTCTTTGAGATACAATATATTTGCATCATTTACAAATACCCCGGGAACACCGAGTATCGCACCTTCTGAAACCATGGTAGCACTTTCCCCGAAAACTAAGCTGGAAAATGCAATTGCATCATGCATCTGTTCCGGACGAATGGGGATTTTATACTTCTCAAGTTCTTTTGAAAGAGGTTTCTCTGAAGATATAAAAACTTTCGCGTATTTTGAGAATTCTTTAACTACAGTCATCTTATTCTCCATGGTAAACCCTTTATGGCCAACATCATGTGAGGCTGTCCAAGATACAAACCTAAGGATTACATATTTATCACCCGGTTTTAGGTTTAAACTGTCCAATACCGAAGCTGATGGCTTATAAATATTGGGATGTAAATACATCAATTCGTGGTATCCTCTGAAGCTAATCTCACGTTCTCCGAGCGAAGGGTGAGGATAGTCTCCAACTAAAATAGCTTTTGTAAATGGTTTGTAAAGTTTAATTTGTTCAAAATTATAAGTATCTTCAAATGAAATATGCGGTTTTCTGAGTATCCATGCAATTTGTGCTGCATATAAAGAACCGTGACTAAGAAATACATCGGGTCTGAATTTTAAACTTGTAAAAAACATCTGGATGTTAAATTTTACCAGGCCCCATATTTTTCCATAAATTTTTTTATAATGTTTCCCGAAGCATTTAAATTTGAAGTCGGCAGCCTTAAGTAATTCTATTTCAAATTCCTTTTGACGACATGTAAAAAGTACTGAATTCCCTCTTTTTTGCATTTCATGGGCAAAGGGTCTGAACAAATGCACATGGGCCGGATGGCCAATATCAATTAATATTTTCATTTTTTAGCAATTATAGTTGTGGCTGCAAAAATTTGTTGACCTACCTTTACATTTGGCATATACTGTTTTGGAATAATTAAATCAACCTGGCTTCCAAACCGAATCATTCCAAACCATGAACCTTGTTTAATTCGATCATTCTCATTCACATAAGAATCAATACGCCTAACTAATTTTGAGGCGGTCTGAATGATTCCAAAATATTCGCTGTTATCGGTTTTTATTACTAATGTATTTCTTTCGTTACGTAATATTGCCTCCGGGTGTTTTAATGATAAAAATTCCCCGTTAATATGTTTATTCAATACAATTAATCCTGAAACGGGAGCGCAATTTTTGTGAACATCGAATGGTGTCATATTAATCCCAATTAACCAAGAGGGTTGGTTCAGTATGTCTGTACCGGTCAACTCGGTTAGTGTGGCTTCTAATCCATTTTTTATTGAAACAGGCACCTCTCCGGAAACTATTTCTTTTATGTAAATTACATTGCCATCTGCAGGAGAAACTAATTCATTTTGCAAGGCTTTAATCTTTCGTTTGGGTGTATGCCAAAATCGTATCATAGTAAAGCTAAAAGCTAAACCAATAGTAAGCATGGGCACTAAAAGAATAGGTATAAAAATGAGTTTACCCGCTAATAATGAAATCAATAGCAATGCTATGCACGATGTTATAAAGATTACAGCTATATTATCTATATACAAATAGATTAGCCTGATTCTTGTTTTTTTATGCAGATAGAGATATAATAAAGTGCTGGATAACAAGGACTCGAGAATGATAAATAATGGTAACATAAATTATTATTTGCGTTTAATAAATAAATAAGGTGTAAGAATCAAATACATTATGGCAGGCAATGGGTCATTCCAGTTACACACCGCACTTTCTTTTTTTAATTTCAACGAAGCTCGATATTCCGAAAATTTCATTTTTCCTTTCATGATTTCTTTTAGAACAACGGTTGTGTCTGTAATACGTTCTATCCAGGCAACTCCTGTTTGATGATCGTTATTTATTTCAACCGGTTTCTGATTTAAATAGTTCACCATCATTTCCAATAAATTAATATTTAGCTTATTGGCTATAGAATGCCATTTCCATGCTCTTGGATTTATTTCGAGCATTTTATATTGCCCGGTAGCAGGGTCTTCCATAAACTCAACTTCAGATAATCCAAAGTAATCGATGGATTCTAAAAATTTAGTTGCAATACTCTCAAAATCAGGATTGTAAACTGTAATTGCATAGGTAGTAGAATTACCGAAATCCATTGGATTTTGTCTTATCCGGTTAGCGCTAAAACTCCCGTATACAGTGCCTTTTGCATAAAATGAACCAAACGAATACAGCGATTTTGCTCCCCCGCTTAAAAATTCCTGAACAATTACTTCGTTTGCCGGAATAATGGTAATTATTTGTTTGTAGTATGATATTAATTCTTCTTTTGTTTTACAGAAAAACACTTTCTTTCCGGTCATTTTATGAAAAGTATGCATGATTGCAGGCTTTATAACGGTTGGATAAGAAATTTTATCAGCTAGTTTTTCAATATCAGATAAAGAATCCGGGAAAAAACTCAATGGGATTGGGATGCCCAGCTCCATTGCCTTTTGGTATGTTTTACGTTTATTATAACAAATGTCAATTACAGAAGGATCTGGAACAGATAAGTAGTATAAACGGCTTAATTCATTGTTATTAACTGATACAAAATTAATTAAAGAATCATTGGTAGCAATTAATAAAGTGTTTTTAATATTTGAAGAAGCAGAAGTTAGTTGTTTCAATAAGTCCTGTTCATCTTTAAAAATATGAAAATATTTACAAGCATTAGAAAAACGGGCAACAGAAGCCCAATCTTTATTAAACAGATGAACAGTCAGCCCTATCTTTTTTGCTTGACGAGCTAAACCTAATGCCTGTATATGATTTCCTAAAATAAAGAGGTTTGTAATCATGAATTTAAAAGTTAAGATTTTCTGTTAATCTATAAATTCTCTATACCATTCTTCTAAATGAATCCATTTCCAAATTTCTTTCGAAATATTAATTTTTCCATCTATATGTTTTTGATATAGGAGCTCTGCTTTTTTAGGATTAATAATATTCCGGTCTTTAAATGAATTAGAATGAATAATTTCAGAGATATAATCTTTAAATATTTTTTCTTTAAACCAATTACTTTGGGGGGTATCGAAGCCTATTTTATCCCTGCGCATACGAATTGGTTCCGGGAGGGTATTTTTCATTGATTCCCTTAAAATGTGTTTGGTCATTCCATCCTTAATAATTTTTTCTGGGGGTAATGCCAGTGTTCTTTCTACCAAACGATAATCGAGGAACGGGGTGCGGGCTTCGAGAGAGAAAAACATTGAATTTTTATCTTCCCATTTTAAAAGGTGCTCTAATTTGTATTCAAAATGATCCAATAAGGCTTCATGCAAAGAGGAAGATGAATAAAGGGTAGAGGTTATAGAATTACTTTTTTCATAATGTTTAATAAACTCCGAGTTCAAATAGCCATTGTCAGAAGTCCTGACTTTACTTCGTGTAGAGGAAGGCAGCATAAAATATGCCAACGAAGCCAGACCATACATCGATTTATGGTTTTTTAGATAATAAAATGCTTCAGAAATTAATTGTAACCATTTTAAATGGCTCATTAAATCTTTAAAATAAAACCCAAAGAAATAATGATAACCCGCAAGTTGCTCATCTGCCCCCTGGCCATCCAAAGTCACCACTACATGTTTTTTGGCTAAATCCATTACTTTAAACTGGGCATAAGGAGAAGTAGAAGGAATGGGTTCTGTATGGGCTTTTACAAAGTTGGGAATATCTGAAAGCAAAGTTTCTGCTGTTGGAGTTGTAAAATACATCTGTGATAATTGCGGGCGATATTCATCAATAAATTTAGATTCATCGCCATAAACACCCTTACCGTAAACAGCAGAGAACGTATTTAAATCGTTTTTGTTGAAGTCTTTTAAAAGAGTAGAAACAATAGCAGAAGAGTCGAGTCCTCCGCTTAAACATACACCTACGGGAACATCGCTTCTTAAGCGCAAACCAATAGATGAGTTAAACATATTTTTAAATTCTTCGGGAGAAGCAAATGGCGTTTTTAGGTTCGATTTCAGATCGTACCATTTTTTGATTTCGAACTTGTTTTGGCGAATCGTAAATGAATGACCATGCTGAAGTTTTTTAACAGCATCAAAAAATGTATTTTCATTTTGATCGGTTCTGTTAAAAACTAAATAGTCAAAAATTATTTGTTCGTTAGCCTTAGATTTTTCGGGAAGAACTTTTAATATAGACGTAATATCCGATGCAAATGTAAGTTGGTTATTCTGTAACGAATAATATAATGGTTTTACGCCATATCGGTCTCTGGCTCCAAAAATTTCATCTTTAAGTTGGTCGTATATAACAAACGCCCACATTCCGTTAAAATGGTGCAGACATTCTTCTCCCCAGTAAATAAAAGAATTAAGTAGGACTTCAGTATCTGTTTTTGTGCGGAATTGATAACCTGCAGACTCTAACTCCTGTCTTATTTCGATGTAATTATAAATTTCTCCATTGAAAATCAAAATATATCGACCATCCGAAGAAATAAAAGGTTGATGACCTGCCGAACTTAAATCGATGATGCTAAGACGTACGAAACCGAGGCCTACATTATTTTTGGTAAAAATACCTTCATCATTAGGTCCACGATTTTTCATGGCTTTCATCATCTGATGCAAATTTTGCTCGTCAACCTTTTGTTGGTTAAAATTAATTATTCCACAAATTCCACACATCTCGTAATAATTATATTATGAATAATTGTTTTAATTTTAGTTTGTTACAGCATTGTTATAAATCTCAACTACTTTTTTAGCTATATATGCGTTATCCAGATTTAAATTTAATATTCGTTCTCTTGCTTTCCCTTGCCTATTTTGAGAGGCGAACTCCAATGCTAATTTAATTTTTTCCGCTACATCATTTGTTTCAAAACTAGTGATAAAGCATCCGGGAGTATCATTAATCAACCATTTTACATCACCAACATTGGTAGTTACAACCGGGCAATTACAAACCATTGCTTCTTTAACAAATTGAGGCGAACCTTCGCGTATTGAAGTCAATAATGCTACATCCACAGCGGCAAATAAATATTTTACCAGATCGTATGAGTAACCTTTAAATTCAATTAGTTCAACATTTGAATCGCTAATAAGGTTCATGGCATCAAGAGCTAATTGTGCATTTTTTTCTTCCCTTGTAAAGGATGAACTAAAAAGTACGTATTTTTTTTGATTATTGAAACCTAACCTGGATCTTGCTTCCATTTTGTCAATTAATGGTAACTGCTCAATATCAATTCCACATGGCACCAGCGTTGTTTTATTGGCAGGTAAGAATTTCAACATAGATTCGTTCACAACTATATTATATTTAGTTAATGGAGAAACTAAATATTTGGAAATGATGCGAAGTTTTGCTTCGTTTATGTCGCATCCATGAAATGTAACAATTACAGGCACTTTTCGCTGTAATACAGATAAAGCCCCCGACAATCCGAAGTGTGCATGAACGATATCAAATTTAGTCTGTTTAAGGCGTTTTATTAAATCTTTATAGTTACTTAAATAACCGCTGATACCATGTCCTTTAATTAAAAAATGTTCAACCTCTACACCCAATTCTTTTATCGATTCGGATTGTTGTTTTATAAACGGTGTAATTTTGCCGCTATTTCCACTGCTAACTACTAATATTTTCATTTATTAATTAATCAAAAATGGTTTAAGATTATTATTGACCAGAATATCCCACTGATGGTTCCTTAAAGAATTTCGAATTTCTGTTTCGTTTATAGAATTACGCATGTTATAAACTTCCTTTAAAGCTTTAGCAAAGCTTTCTGCGTTATCATCACATAAAACACCATTTTTTATATTAATGGCAAGTTTGTTTTCATCTGTGTTTGTTGCAATAGTATAGAGACCCGACAGGGCATATTCATAAATTTTAGTAGCAGGTTGACAGTTGTAAAAATCTGTAATAGGAATATAAGCGACTCCAATATTACAATTTTGAAAATAGATAGGTAAATCGTCGTAATTTTTTAAACCTTCAAAGAAAATTTGATCATGTAGTTTATATTTATCAATCGCTTCATGCAATTTGAAAATATCATTATCAGATCCGAAACCTACAATTGTATATTTAACTGACTGAGCAAATTCCGGATTTTCCTGAATGAACAGCCCTATTCCTTCAATTGTCTGATGAATATTACGGTCTAGAATTGTTCCTACGTATAATAACTTAAAAGGTGAATATTCATGACTTCCAGAATAAAACACTTCAGCTCCCAGAGGAAGAACCAGTAGGTTTTTCTTTCTCAATTTTATCTTTTGTCTTAACGATTCAGAAAGAATAATTTTTTTCCTGAAAAAGAAAGTGTGTAATTTAATTGTAAAATTATCCAAATTTCTTTTAAACGAATGGGTAGACAATGAACCTGTTCTGATATCCAATACTTTTATAGAAGCTTTACAAAACAAAGCTAAAACCGGACAAAGGTTAAATTGAACAACAAAAAGAATATCTGGTTTTATCTGTTTACAAATCTTAAAGCTTTGATATAAGAACCGGAATATTCTTATAAACTTATTTCCTTCAAACGATACATAATGAACCTTAACATTCTCTAACTCTAGTTTTTTCCTATTTCTGTCAAAGCATATATATTGTATATCAAACTGATCCTTTAAATATTTGCAATAGTAATAATGTCCTGCAGAGTACCCGAATTGGTTCCCGTTTATTAATACAAGTTTTGTTTTACCCATTAGCTTTTAATCAGAAATTAAGCAGTTTGATATTTTTCAAGCAACTCTTCATTAGATATGTAATTGGAATATATAATGATGAAAAACAACAAAACAAGCAAGGCCGACATCCGTAATACTAAACCGCTATAAAACAAATAATCGTATAATATAAATAATAACATTGTAAAGCGAATACGCGGGTTAATTATTAGGCTGACAATAGATATAACTAGAATTATTGAAATTAAAATACCAATATACCCGGATGTAACATAAGATTGAACAACCCCTGTAGCCGATCCTTTATCACTTATTCCAAAATTATAAGTTTGAAATTCTGCATAATCGGTAGCGTACATCGGAGTTAAACCATATCCAAGATAATCGTGTATGGTTAATGATTGATTGTTTTTAAATTTATCCCAAATAAACAGAGAAGCTCCACCTCTTCCATATCCGGCTTTCCCTTCCTGGTTTGTTTTAGTTTTGCCGAAACTATATTGCATTACATAGTTGTATGCAAACTCTGTATCAAAAGACCCCCAAACTTTACCTTCTTTATTTAGAGTTGGATTTACCCGGATTCCTAAATAAAAGATTATAGGTATAATGGGTATATAATAGATCAATTTTTTAAAGTTGACTTTTTTAGGAACATAATACAAAAACATAAAAACAAAAAAGGGCATAATAAACCAGATAGCTCTTTTTAAGCTTACAACGGCTATCATCAGGAGAAGGACTACAAAAATCCAATCTTTTTTGGTAAGCTGCCCCCTCTTATCTAACCATAATAACATGAAACCCAAAACAGGCAAAGGAGTTGCTACGCCACCTCCGGCAAATGCAATAGATCCTACACACCATTCTCTTATTCCAATTAAGCCCCATTTAAAAAAGCTTAAAATAATCTGAACTACTAAAAGAGTAAAAAACAGTCTTATGTAATAGGGGAGGTCTTCCGGATAATTTTTTACTGAATAAGATAAAATAAAATAGATGCATACGGGGGGTAGATATTTACCATATTGGCTAAATATCATATTAAAGGAATCGTTGTTTATATAACCTGAAAAAATGAAGGAAATGGAAAATAGCAGGAAAACAATAAAAAATATTTTTTCATTATTTTTTAATCCGGAAAGCACTTTGTACCTGAATAGAAAATAAGCCGATAAAACTGCTAAAAGTATTTTATACGGATTTTCTATTATTTTTCCATAATAATTTGCGAGGCCGGAGTAAAAACATAAAATTATAAGAAGTGATAATACACTGTTTTTATATTTCCAGAATAAATAGATAAAAGAGACAAAAACAAAAATATAATATAAAACCATAAGTTATTAATCTATTATTTTAGATTTTTAGAGTAAACTTCTAATGTAATAGGCGTTACATTCTCAAATGTATAATATTTTTCGTAAAGCCTTTTGGCTTTTGTTTCCATTGACAATCTCAAATCTTCATTTCTTAGGATTTCGATTACTGAATCGGCGAATTTTTTAGGGTCGTCTTCAATTTTAATAGCAAGTTTATCAATTTCCCACAATCCCTGAATTCCCTTAGTTGTTGTAACAATAGCCTTACCCGCTTTTATAGCTTCTACCATTTTCGTTTTAATACCGGTACCACTTAAAATGGGAGAAACATATACCTGAGCTTTCCTTATAAAGGGTTCAACACTTTCAACAGTTCCTGTTACAAAAATGTTACAATCATCATGAAAGTCTGAGATTTTTTTTGGTGGATTACTGCCAACAACATAAAATTTTACATTGGATATTTTTTCTTTTATTAAGGGTAAGATAGATTTAATAAAAAAGTAAACAGCATCCTGGTTGAATGGAGCTCCTAGCCCTCCTACAAAAACAATACTTTGGGGTTCAATAGGTGAATCACTATCAGTATTTATCGATTCATCTATTTCTGTTGCAACCGGTAAAATATCGCAATTTATTTTTTTGTGTATTCTTCCTGAGGTATTAATTAAATCGTCTGAGGAATGGAAATAGGCAATACCTGAATGGGTACAAATTTTTTTATAAAACTGTTTTACTAAAAGATAATTTAAATAGCTAATAAATTTATTTTTAATACCTTTTGCATATAAGTAATTTTCATGATATGTTATCACATGATCGTCCATAGGCCCTAAAATAGTCTTTTGGTCTTTTGATAAAGATAATAAGTAGCACCCGGAAAAATCACTTAGGAAATGAATAAAATCGAAATGAGATTTATTAATAATATTAGCTAACTGAATATCAAATGTTTTTGAATAAACATCTGAAACATAATAAGCTCTTCTAAAGAGCAATAGATTTATGATTCTTTTAATAAAAAACAAAATACTATCATCCCGTAAATCTTCAACAGGAATTAAAATAAGATCATTAACATGTTTTTTTATTTCCTCAATTCCTTTTTGGTCAACCTTACCACAAACCGGAGCAATTAAAGTTAAGTCGTATGTTTTACTCAGTGAACGTATTAAGTTGTAGCGGAGTTTATCCATCCCGTTATTTAAAGGCCATGGTAATCTATGATGTACCAACAAAATCCTAGTCATTTCTTACTTTTTCTATTAATGCAACTAATTCTTTATATGCACTTTTTCTTTTATCGAATAATCGAAGAAAATACTCAACTGTTGATATATATTTTTTTTTCCTGACTGGAAAATTTTGTTTAAAATGTTTTTTATAAACCACTGCTAATTCTAAAGGCGCCCCACTTGAATATCCATTTTGTTTTACCTGGCTGGAAAAAACAGAAGATTTATTCACATGGTGAGATCTGAACCTTCCAAAGTATACCGGTAAATGTAATATTTTGCCCACTTTACTTAGTTTGCAGAATAAATCGAAATCCATTGCCATGTGCAATGAAATATCCAGTCCCCCGCAACTATCATAAGCTTCCTTTCTAATAAGACTTGTTTCTTGCGGAATGGAAAACCCCCATTTTAAATACCAGGGACGAAATTGAGAACATAGTTGCGAACCAATGATGTTACTTTTAGCATCATATCTGGTTCTATTTCCGTAGGTCAAAACAACATCCGGATTGGCTTCAAGAATAGCTACTGAAATAGAAATCATTGAAGGTTCAATTACGTCATCGGAACACAACCAGGTAATGTATTTACCTTTAGCTTTATTAAATCCTTTAATGATAGCATGGGTTTGTCCTTCATCTTTTTCTGATTCCCAATAAGTTATTTTATCTTCATATTTTTTTATAACATCAACAGTGTTATCGGTTGATTTTCCGTCAATTATAATATATTCAATATTGGGATAATCTTGTTTTAAAACAGAAAGGATTGTTTCTTCAATAAACTTACCCTGATTATAGGAGGGGGTTACAATAGTAACCAATGGAGCATTTTTTCCTGACATATTTTTTTTGATTACTTCCAATTCACATTTTCTTTAATAACTCTTGCAGGATTTCCTCCAATAAGCACATTTTTTTGCGTAAAGTTGGTTTTTACAACCGAATTAGATGCAATGACGCAATCATCCGGGATTGTCGCACCCTTATATATAGAAACCCGTGAACCGATCCATACGTGATTCCCAATAACAATATTATTATTTATGTTGTTTTTTTTATTTTCATATATTATTTCATGAAAATCATTGTCTAGTATTTGACAGTCCCAAGAAATCATACAATTTTCACCAATTAATAATTTATTGCTTATGATGAGTTTTGTCATAGCCGTGAAGCAAGTATTATTACCGATCTCAACACTTCCTTTGGGGCAAATATCCAATCTGCAACCTCTACCAATAGACACATTGCCATGAATTAACATTTTGCCTCTGATGTTTAAGATTGTAGCATCTTTCTTGTCTATGAATCCTACATAATTAAGTCCAATATTTAAAATTCCATTTGTGATTATGTTTTTTATTCCATATATCCGCGTACCGGGAAATTTATTTATATTTTTTCCCCGGAAATAATCAAAAATATGTAAGAATACTAACCTCACAAATGAACACCTGTTTTTTACACTGGCTTTATACAGATAAACGAGATTTCTATTTAGTTGCATATCTGATCTATCATTTTAATAAAATTATTTATTTCATTTATTGGTTTATCGGGAACAGGAGGAACCTGCCATCCGATATTTTCAAGCAACTGCAGATATTCATTGTCATTTTGATACACATAAACACCCTCGATATTATAATAATTTCGGGCGCTCGAAAAGTTGGCTAAAACAGGTATCCCGGCAATTAGCATTTCTGAGATTTTTGTCAATGCACCGGAAGTTGGAGGTTGGTGTATTAGTAAAATGTCAATATTTTCCAGCAAATTTTTCAACTTATTAATCTCTAATGAACCCCAAAATTCCACATTTTCACTATTACCAATTTCATTTTTTATATTTTCGGTATTGTAACCGGCTATAATAATTTTGATATCTGGGGTTTTCTGAGCAAGTTTTAATCGATCGAGCATACCGAGGCGGGTCGGTTGGTTATCTGCTGAACCTAACATTAAAATAGATTTTACAACATTGGATGTATTCTTTTTAAGTCGGTTCTCCCGTATGGATAGTAGCCAATTTTCAACTTCTTGAGTTGGATAATAAGGTAAATAAAATGCATTAATACCAAACAAGCTCAATAAATTAGTTTCTTCTTTTGAAATACACATAACAGCATCACATTTTGACAGATATGCTATTTCTTCATTAAACCAATTTGGTGAATATTTTAAAGAAATCGTAGATTGTTGTAATGGTACAAATGACTCCAGGTTATGGGGTAATGCAATTATTTTTTTATGATATTTCCCGGCTATTATCGGAGTATAGAAATAAGCGCTTCGTGTGCATTCCCATAATAACACACCAGCATCGGATTGTAAAGGTTTTAAAAGAACAGATTCGCTAATTAAATAATTTTTAATGGCTTTAAATATTTTTCTTATGTTTTTAAACCTGGATAAGGAAATTAACTGATGAATGCTTATAAATATTGGGAATGCACGGTATAATAGCTTAATTAATGAAACCGAGTGATTGTCGTTTTCTTTAATATAAGTATTTTCAATACCTGTTTTTCCCAGAATTTCTGTTATCTGTGCTGTTCGTTTTTCAGCACCATTGCCTTCGGGGTTAGAATTAAAAACAGTATATCTTATAATTTTCATTTTGTTTTAGTAACTAATTGTTTAAGTGACCATTTAACATTCTTATATAAGTTAAATGTATAAATACAAATAATACTCTTAATACCAACAAGTTTTACGGCATTTTTAATATTTATAAATCGAAAATATTCCCTTATCGACATGTATAACATTCTTTTAGAAAGGAAGTAACGAGTTATTGTTTTTAATTGTTTTGGATTAAATTGGGCATTAAAATAAGAATTGAACCATAGTGCATATTCAAAAACAGCTTTAGCTTTGGAATCATTGAGATGGTTACTTGAAGTTATATTTACATTTTCAGCCAAACGCCATTTAACAAGACCATCCGGAATTATTTTGATTCCTGAATTTTCCGAGAATTTTATTACACTTGCGTCATCGGAAAACCAGGCTAAAGGAAATGATACAAATCCATTACATTTTTCAAATACTGAACGCTTAAAAATATATTGGGTTATACAACTATAGCATCTTCCTTTAATTCGATTTATAAAATAAAATCTATTGCTTTCTATGGCTGGGAAATTACATTTATAAATTATTTTATTTTCTTCATCAATTAAGTCTAGGTTAAATCTATATAAATCAAATTTATTGTTTGAATTTTCAAGTTCTTGATAGAAGGAAGAAACGGCATTTTCTGACATTTCATCATCATCAGAAAATAGCCAAATATAAGGTTCGTTTTTAGTAAGAGTTATGCATCTTTCCCATTGTTGGGTTAACGAAATACTTCCAAGGTTAGTCTCAAACCTTTTATATATTATATGAATTTTAGTTTCATAGTTCTTAATTATTTCCAATAGGTTTTCTGGACTTGCATCATCCCCGATATATAAGGAAAAATCCTTACAAGATTGATTAGCAATAGATTCTAATGCATTACATAGAAACTGTTTTTTGTAAGCTGGAATGACGATTGCTAAATTATTTTCCATCACCGAAACTATTCATTCTTATCTATAACACATTCAATTTCAAGAACAATATTTTTTGCCATGGTTTTTTCATTCCAATTTTCAAGTACAAAATCTCTTGCTTCTAATCCTTTTTTTAGTGCATATTCCGTATTTGTAGTAAATGTGGTTATTTCCTTTGCAAATTCGTCTAATTTATAACCGTTAATTAAAGTTCCATTTTTACCATTTGTAATACTTTCGCGTATGCCTCCTTCTGCTATAGCAACAACAT
>WSSedL1CaDRAFT_10001223_pt1 | contig 15619 bp, 12 predicted proteins | sample WetSurSL1Cattail_FD_9464 | JGI IMG/M metagenome (IMG submission 9464)
CAAGGCTTAATTTTATTTTTTCGAGATAGCTTTCCATGGCCACATCAAGGCCTTTATCGAGTAAATGCGATATTTCAGATGGGCTTAATCCCAATTCCTTTGCAGCCTCTGTATATTTGGATTCTTCGTAACAGGATGAGTTTGCAATTACATGGAGCATACAAACTTTAGCCCCAATGGACTGAGCCAGTTCAAACCCTATTTCGGCCACTTTTAATGCTGTAGGAAAATAATCCAAAGCAATCAGTACTTTATTAAATTTCGGTGCTTCCATACAATAGACATTTGTTTATATCGTATAAGTAAGTTAAGAAATTTAAAGATATGAGGCAAAAAAAAGCTACCCCGGAGGATAGCTTTTTAATTATTTTAAGGAGGTAATTATAAATTTCTTTTTACCTCTACTTCGTTATAACCTTCAATAATGTCGCCGGTAGTAATATCATTGAAATTATTGATATTTAAACCGCATTCGTAACCGCTGGTAACTTCTTTTACGTCGTCTTTAAAGCGTTTCAACGATCCAAGAGCTCCGGTGAAGATTACGATACCATCGCGAATAAGTCGTATTTTGGTATTACGGGTCATTTTACCTTCTTTAACATAGCACCCGGCAACGGTTCCCACTTTGGTAATTTTGAATACATCCCTTACTTCTACGGTAGCTACAATTTCTTCTTTAATTTCAGGAGAAAGCATACCTTCCATAGCCGCTTTTAATTCTTCGATAGCATCGTAAATAATCGAATATAAACGAATATCTATTTGTTCTTTTTCGGCTATTTTGCGTGCATTAGAAGAAGGACGAACCTGGAACCCTATAACAATAGCATTTGATGCTGCTGCTAATAAGATATCTGATTCAGAAATCTGACCTACTGCCTTATGGATAACATTAACCTGAATTTCAGGAGTTGACAATTTGATAAGAGAGTCGGAGAGAGCTTCAACAGAACCATCCACGTCACCTTTAACAATTACATTTAATTCCTGGAAGTTACCAATAGCAATACGACGGCCAATTTCGTCGAGGGTAATATGTTTCTTGGTACGAATACCTTGTTCGCGCATTAATTGAGAACGTTTGGTACTAATTTCCTTGGCTTCTCTGATATCGGGCAATACGTTAAATGTATCGCCTGCTTGAGGAGCACCGTCGAGCCCTAAAATAAGAACAGGGGTTGAAGGACCGGCTGTAGTTATTTTTTGGTTACGTTCGTTGTACATAGCTTTGATGTGACCTGAAGAGGTACCGGCCAAAACTACATCCCCAATGTGCAATGTTCCTTCTTCAACAAGGATAGTAGCAACATAACCACGACCTTTGTCTAATGAAGATTCAATTACAGAACCGGAAGCTCTTTTATTTGGATTTGCTTTGAGTTCGAGCATTTCGGCCTCGAGCAATACTTTATCAAGTAAAACGTTGATATTTAAGCTTGATTTAGCTGATATTTCCTGAGACTGGTATTTACCACCCCATTCTTCAACCAGATAATTCATTTGAGCCAGTTCTTCCTTAATTTTATCAGGGTTGGCTTCTGGTTTATCTATTTTATTTATCGCGAATACAATAGGAACGCCGGCAGCAGAAGCATGGTTGATAGCTTCACGGGTTTGAGGTTTAACACCATCATCGGCAGCTACCACAATAATAGCAACGTCAGTAGCCTTAGCACCACGGGCACGCATTGCAGTAAAAGCTTCGTGACCAGGAGTATCGAGGAATGTTATTTGTCTGCCATCGTCTAATTTTACGCTGTAAGCACCAATATGCTGGGTGATACCACCGGCCTCACCGGATACAACATTGGTATTACGGATACTGTCGAGCAATTTGGTTTTACCGTGGTCAACGTGTCCCATTACGGTAACAATAGGAGGTCTTGGTAATAAACTTTCAGGAGCATCGGTTTCTTCTTCCTGTTTAATAGCTTCCTGAATTTCGTAACTTACAAATTCTACTTTATAGTTAAATTCGTCTGCAACCATAGCCATTGTTTCAGCATCAAGCCTTTGGTTGATAGAAACGAACAGACCCATATTCATACAGGTTGAAATAACAGAGGTTACCGGAACATCCATCATGGTTGCCAATTCGTTAACAGAAACAAATTCTGTAACTTTAAGGATGTTTTTGTCAAGTTCCTGTTGTTCAATTTCTTCCTGCATACGTTGGCTGGCAATATCACGTTTTTCACGGCGATATTTTGAAGTCTTTGATTTTCCTCCTTTTGCAGTAAGGCGAGCTAAAGTATCCTTTATTTGTTTTTGAACATCTACTTCGTTTACTTCAGTGCGAATAGGACGTTTTTTCTTTTTAAGATCCTTATCTTTTTTAAAGAATTCTTTGGTTTTGGATTCTTTGTTTTGTTCAGGGGTTTTATTTTTATCCTGTTGAAGAATAACTCTTTCTTTTTCCTTCTTGATCCGTTTTCTCTTTTTCTTATGATCCCGGTCGTCAGATGAAGAAGCAACCGGTCTTTTTTCGGAAGGAAGCTCAATGCGACCAACGACAGTTGGACCCGAGAGTTTTTTTACTTCAGCTCTGATAATCTGAGGTTCGTTGTTCTGAGCAGAATTATTATCACTTTGCTGATTGTTCTGAGACGCGTTAGGTGATGTAGATCTGTCACTTTGAGAAGGTCTTTGAGGAGAATTAAATTTATTAAACTGAACTTGTTTTTCTCTTCTTTCTTCCTGACGCTGTTCTTTAGTTTTTTTCAGAGGCCTTGTACGTTGGTTCAAGGCATTTAAATCGATACGACCTACTACTTTAATTTCGTTATCGATTTCCGGTTTAGACAGTAGATCATTAGCGCTGACTACTTCATTGTCTGTTTGTTCTGGTGCTTGCTCTACCACTGGGAGCTTTTCAATTACAGGTTCTACTTTAGGCTTAATTATAGTTTCAGCTTGTACCTCAATATGTTCTTCCTGTAAAACTTCCTTAACAGGTTCTGTTTTTGCAGGTGGCACTTCCTGAATAAGTTCTTTTTCTTTTTTATCGATATCGTGTTGTTTAGGTTCCTGAATAACCTCAGTTTTAACTTCTGGTTCAGGTTGAGTTTCATGTTTAATTTCCTGAACCGGTTCCGGTTTAGGTTCATGTTTTACCTCAGGTTTTTGTTCCTGAACCGGCTCCAGTTTATGTTCCTGCTGAGGTTTATGTTCCTGCTGAGGTTTATGTTCCTGCTGAGTTGGAGTCTTTACCTCATGTTTATGTTCCTGCTGAGGTGGAGTTTTTGCTTCAGGTTTATGAGGTTTATTAATAGCTTCTATGTCTATTTTACCAATTATTTTAACTTCAGGTTCCTTGATATTACTTTTGGGTTCAAAAGTATTACCTGGTTTTTGGGCAGAATTATCCTTAATGAAAACTTCCTGCTGATCGTCAGCATCATCTTCTTCAGCAGGTTCGTCTTCTTCTTTACCTTCAATAGTAACTGTTTCTTTCTTTTCTCTTAAAATGCGAAGGTTAACTTTCTCAGATTCCTTCTTTGCATTAATGTCAGAACTGTATTCTTTAATAAGAATTTCATGCAGTTCGGGTGCAACTTTTGAGTTTGGGTTTGAATCTATCACATACCCCTTTTTCTTCAGGAAATCAACAATAGTTGTGATACCTACGTTAAATTCCTTTGCTAATTTACTAAGTCTTATTTCTTTTTTTTCGGTCATACAGTTACCCCTGAGTTAAAATGATTCCTAGGTTAATCGGATGCTAATTTAAGATATATCAATGGTTTTATTCAAATTCAGAACGTAAAATTTTCAATACTTCACGAATTGATTCTTCTTCAAGATCGGTACGTTTTACTAAATCATCAAACCCAATCTCAATAACACTCTTGGCTGTATCGCATCCAATAGCCTTAAGTTCATCGATAATCCATCCATCAATTTCATCAACGAATTCGTCGAGATTAACGTCTTCATCGTCTTCTTCTTCGGTTTCGCGATATACATCAATTTCATATCCGGTTAGCTGGCTGGCAAGTTTAATATTGAGCCCGCCTTTTCCAATAGCAAGGGACACTTCTTCCGGTTTAAGAAAAACGTCGGCCCTTTTGGTAGATTCGTTTAATTTAATAGATGTTATTTTTGCCGGACTAAGAGAACGGGAAATAAACAATTGAAGATTGTTTGTATAATTAATAACATCAATATTTTCGTTTCGTAATTCACGTACAATACCGTGAATTCTGGAACCTTTCATACCCACACAGGCTCCAACCGGATCGATACGTTCGTCGTAAGATTCAACAGCTACTTTAGCTCTTTCTCCCGGAATACGTACAATTTTCTTGAGCGTAATTAAACCGTCAAAAATTTCAGGTACTTCAAGTTCAAATAATCTTTCGAGGAATACCGGAGAGGTACGGGATAAAATAATAAGAGGATTGTTGTTACGCATTTCAACACGTAAAACTACAGCCCTGATAGAATCGCCTTTACGGAAATGATCAGATGGTATTTGTTCTGCTTTAGGGATAATTAGTTCATTACCATCATCATCTAAAACAAGAATTTCGCGTTTCCAAATCTGATAAACTTCTCCGGTTACTACTTCACCGATACGGTCTTTATATTTTCCAAAAATATTACCTTTTTCAAGTTCGAGAATTCTGGATGATAAATTCTGACGTAAAGCCAAAATAGCGCGACGACCAAAATCAAGTAATTTTACTTCGTCGGTAACGTCTTCACCTACTTCGTAATCGTCGTCAATTTTTTTAGCGTCTGAGATTGTAATTTGTAAATTAGGATCTGCAATAGCATCATCAGCAACAACTTCTCTGTTTCTCCAAATTTCAAAGTCTCCTTTATCAATATTTATGATAACATCAAAATTTTTATCGGTACCATACTTTTTCAACAACATGTTTCTGAAAACATCTTCGAGCACACTCATCATGGTAGCCCTATCGATGTTCTTTAGTTCCTTAAATTCCGAAAATGTGTCGATCAGGTTAATATTTTCCATTGGGTATATCTTTTATCGTGTTTAAAAGTCTAATGAAACTTTAGTCGATTTAATATTTGAATAATTTATATTTTCTTTAGTAAGAATCTTCTCAGTTTTTTTACTGCCTTCTTTTTTTACTTTCTTCAGGAATTCTATTTCAATTGAATTATCGTTCATCGTAATTAGTTTTCCTTTTATTTTTTCGCCGGTAGTTAAAACAACATCCACATCCTTGCCAACATTTTTGAAATATTGTTGTTTTACTTTAAAAGGTTGGGTTAGCCCCGGTGAAGAAACTTCAAGTTCAAAATCTTCGACATCTCTGTTAAGATGACTTTCGATTTTCTGGCTTATATCTGCACATTCTTCTATCGTGATTCCTTCAAGCTTGTCTAAATAAACAACAATGCGATTTCCTGGCTTAACATTTATTTCAACAGGAAACAACTCCGTATTTTCGAGTACAGAATTGGTAATTGCCTGTATACTTTCTTTTGTTATCATTTTTAAATAATAAAACAGGGGACTACGTGTCCCCTGGAATGCCTTTTTTTCTGACGCAAAAGTATAAATAATTGTTTAATTGTGCAATATTTATTTTAAGTTAATTAGTTACACGTAACTTGTTAAAAGCTAAGATATAGTTTCTAACACCTGTAATTACTATTATTTTTATTATTTTTGCGGCAAATCAAAACTATGGTTAATAAAAGGAAAATTTTTAACGATCCTGTTTATGGTTTTATAAACATACCTTATCCGATTTTATACGATCTGATAGAACACCCTTATTTCCAAAGATTAAGAAGGATTCAGCAATTAGGTTTTACTAATTTTGTATATCCCGGTGCTAATCATACCCGCTTTCAGCATGCGTTAGGAGCTATGCACCTTATGGAAGAAGCTATCTCTGTTTTGCGTTCAAAAGGACATGAAATTTCGGAGGAAGAATCTGAAGCTGTATTGATTGCTATTTTACTTCACGACATAGGACATGGCCCATACTCTCATGCACTCGAATCTACCATTGTACCTGATGTTTCGCATGAAATTCTTTCCAAAATGTTTATGGAAGAGTTAAACCTCCAATTTGATGGTCGTTTAAGTTTAGCTATAGAAATATTTTTGAACCGCTATCATAAAAGGTTTCTTTATCAATTAGTATCTAGTCAACTCGATGTAGACCGACTTGATTATTTGAAGCGCGACAGCTTTTTTTCCGGGGTTTATGAGGGTACCATCGGCTCCGATCGCATCATAAAAATGCTTACGGTGGCTAATGATGAGCTGGCTATTGAAGAAAAGGGAATTTATTCTATCGAAAAATTTCTGGTAGCACGGCGTTTGATGTACTGGCAGGTTTATCTGCATAAAACCGTAATTTCGGCCGAAAATCTTCTGGTTAATACTCTGAAAAGAGTAAAAGAATTAAGCTCCCGAGGAATTGAAGTATTTACCACCCCGGGTCTGTATTTCTTTTTATATCATTCAGATAATATTAACCCGATGATAAATAGTTCCGATCTGGTAGTTAAGAAGGAGATGCTCGAAAAATTTGCCAGCTTGGACGATTCTGATATTATGGTATCAGCCAAAGCATGGGCCTCTCACCCCGATGAAACATTATCCGCCTTAAGTAAGGGATTAGTGAGCCGTAAACTTTTTAAGATAGAAATACAAAACAGTCCTATTGAAACTGAGGTTATTGATAAATATAAAAAAGCCACTCTTAAAACTTTTAATTTAGGTACTTCTGATGTTAATTATTTTGTATTTTGTGGTGAAATTTCAAATAATACTTACCAAACAGGGGACGATAGGATAAAAATATTATTAAAATCCGGTAAAATTGTTGATATCACTGAAGCCTCGGATATGTTTGACCAAAGAGTACTTTCGAGAACCGTAACAAAATATTTTTTATGTTATCCGAAAGAAGTAAAATCTTAAAATAATATTTTTAATCATTAGTTTTGTCCAAAATATAAAAATATGGAATTTACAGCGCAGGCTATCGCAACTTTTCTCCAGGGAGAAGTGGAAGGTAATCCGGAAACTAAAGTTTCTGATGTTTCAAAAATAGAAGAAGGCAAGCCAGGTACTCTTTGTTTCCTGGCAAATCCTAAATACGAAAATTATCTATATACTACAGATGCATCTGTTGTTATTATAAACAGGGATCTTAAAATAACGGGTACTGTTAAAGCCGCACTTATACGAGTTGACGACTCTTACAAATCATTTGCTTCATTGCTCGAATTATATAATTCTTTTAAACCACAAAAAAACGGAATTGAACAACCCTGCAGCATAGCAGAGTCGGCAACTATTGGCGAAAATGCTTATGTAGGTGCCTTTGCCTATATTTCTGAAAACGTAAAAATCGGCAATAATGTAAAAATATATCCGCAATGTTATATTGGCGAAAATGTTACCATTGGAGACGATACCATAATATTTGCAGGAGCACGTATTTATCACGAATGTAGAATTGGAAAAGGCTGTATTATTCATTCCAATACTGTAATTGGTGCCGATGGTTTTGGTTTTGCCCCGCAATCGGAGGAAAATAATTATAAGAAAATTCCTCAGATAGGAAATGTAATTATTGAAGACCATGTTGAGATTGGAGCATTAGCTACAGTAGACCGTGCAACCATGGGTTCTACCATAATTCGTAAGGGCGTTAAACTCGACAATATGGTTCACATTGCCCATAATGTTGAAGTTGGAGAAAATACAGTAATGGCAGCACAAACCGGTATTGCTGGATCTACCAAAATAGGCAGCCATTGTATGTTTGGCGGGCAGGTGGGTATAGCGCCACACTTAACCATAGCTAACGGCGTAAAACTAGGAGCTAAATCGGGCGTAAATTCTTCCATTAAGAAGGAAAATGAAATTATGATAGGCTCTCCAGTTCAGCCATATAGTGAATTTATGAAATGTTATGTGGTTTTCAGAAAATTACCTGATTTGAAAAGAGATTTGGATGACATGAAAAAACAACTTTCTGGTAAATAGGACAATATTTATCAGAACAAATTGTTTTTTAAGATATCGATTGTATTTTTTTTGATGATAAATAAGCAGGCATATAACTTTTTTTTATATTGCGCCAGATTTTTTATTAATAGTAAACTCACTTTATGACAGTTAAGCAGAGAACCATTCAGCAACCTGTATCCGTAAAAGGCAGAGGGTTGCATACAGGAGTGGAAGTAATCCTAACCTTTAATCCGGCACCGGAAAATCATGGATTTAAATTTCGCAGAGTTGATTTGGAAAATCAGCCTTTAATTTCAGCCGTTGCAGAAAATGTGGTTGACACCTCAAGAGGTACAACCATTGAAGAAAAGGGCGTACGGGTAAGCACCATAGAACATGTAATGGCCGCTCTGGCTGGCTCTGGGATTGACAATGCCTTAATTGATATTACCGGCCCGGAAACTCCGATAATGGACGGTAGTTCTTTTTACTTTTTTAATGCCTTAAAAGAAGCCGGAAGTGTTGAACTTGAAGCTGACCGTAAATATTATGAAATAAAGGAAAAAATTACTTATTCTGACCCGCAACGTGGTGTTGAATTGGTTATTTTCCCTGATGATCATCTTAGTATTGATGTAATGATAGACTATAACTCTAAGGTTTTAGGACATCAGTATGCAATGCTAAACTCTATTGACGACTTTGAAAAAGAAATTGCCCCCTGCCGTACGTTTGTATTTCTCCACGAGATAGAATTATTGCTCAAGCATAACCTTATTAAAGGAGGAGACATAGATAATGCTATTGTTATCATGGATCGTCAGGTAACTCAGGAAGAATTGGATCGCCTTGCTGAACTCTTTCACAAACCTAAAATCCACGTTAAACCCGAAGGAATTTTAAATAATATCGATTTACATTTCTCCAACGAACCGGCACGTCATAAATTGCTTGATATGATTGGAGATCTTGCCTTAATCGGAACTGCGATAAAAGGAAGAATAGTTGGTATTCGTCCCGGCCATTCTGCAAATACCGAAATGGCTAAGATTCTAAGACAATTAATTAAAAGAGAAGCTCTAAAAGGAGATGTACCTAAATACGATCCTACTCAACAGCCATTGTATAATATACAACAGATAATGAATGTTTTACCGCATCGCCCACCATTTCTGCTTGTTGATAAAATTATTTCAATGGATGAAAAGACGGTGATAGGGGTAAAAAATGTTACCATGAATGAACCTTTCTTTGTGGGTCATTTCCCCGGAGAACCGGTTATGCCCGGGGTTCTTCAGATTGAAGCAATGGCTCAGGTTGGTGGTATTCTGGTATTGGGGACCGTTCCGGATCCGGAAAATTACCTCACTTATTTCCTTAAAGTAGATAGAATTAAATTTAAACGAAAAGTAGTTCCAGGAGATACCCTTATCTTTAAATTGGATCTTATAGGTGAAATTCGCCGGGGTATTGCTTGTATGTGGGCTCAGGCTTTTGTTGGCGATACCCTTGTATGTGAAGGAGAACTAACTGCTCAAATTGTAAAAAATAAAGCATAAATATGATCAGTAATTTAGCTTATGTGCATCCCAATGCTAAAATTGGCAACAATGTGGTTATAGAACCTTTTGCCATGATTTATGGAGATGTCGAAATTGGTGATGGTACCTGGATTGCATCCAATGTTGTAATAATGGATGGATCGCGGATAGGAAAGGATAATAAAATTTTCCCGGGTGCTGTAATCTCAGGAATTCCTCAGGATTTGAAATTTATAGGAGAATATACTACAGTTGAAATTGGCGATAACAACACAATTCGTGAATGTGTTACCATAAACAGGGGTACCAAAGCTAAATATAAGACTGTAATTGGCAATAATAATTTGCTGATGGCTTATGTTCATCTTGGGCACGACTGTGTTATTGGCAATAGCTGTGTTATTGTAAACTCAGTACAGTTAGCCGGTGAAGTAGAAGTTGGTGATTACGCGATTATTGGAGGGGCTACGGCTGTAATGCAATTTACCCGCATTGGCTCCCATACTTATATTGGAGGATGCTCTCAGGTACGTAAAGATGTTCCTCCGTTTGTAAGGGCTGCACGCGAACCATTATGTTATGTTGGTATTAATTCCGTTGGACTGCGCCGTAGAGGATTTTCCAATGAAAGTATTTATGGAATTCAGGATATGTATCGTATGATATATCAAAGCGATTTGAATACCTCTCAGGCAATGGAACAAATAGAATCCACCATGCCAAAATCTGCTGAAAGAGATGAAATATTAAATTTTATCCGTGGTGGTAAAAAGGGGATAATGAGAGGTTTTTCTTCTGAGATAGTCGAGTAAAATAGAACTAAAAATAAAAAAGAGTTAATTGGAAGCAATTAACTCTTTTTTTGTGCAATAAAATATGGTGAAACAAAAGAGCCCTGACAAACAGAGCTCTTTTAATATTATTTAGCGAATCCTTGTAAGGCTTCTTTAGCCTTAATATTCTCCGGATCTAATTCCAGAATTTTATTCCAATACGATTTAGAGAGTGGGAAATCTTTATGAAAATATATATAATAATATCCTAAATAAGTATAAGACTCAATAATTTCGTTTTTATATTTAACAGGATCAGCAATAAAGAAATCCTGTGTAGCCTTTTCATAATAGGGTTTAGCAAGCCCCCTCTTTAAACCAGGGTCAATACACGAATTAGTACGAGCTCTCCATAATAATCCTAAATGCGATTTAGGGTTAAGCGTATAAACCGTTCCAAACAAGGTATCAGCTTTAATTAAGAATTCATTTTTACGCAATGTATCCGGAGAATTAAGCAATGCACTTCCTGCATAATAAAAAGCTTTACCTAATTTATAATAATCAGCGTTTTGAAGCTTGGATTTATCTTTCTTGTTAAACTGTTTTTCATAGATATAAGCTGCTTTATCATAAACTTTTCCAGCAGTGTATACACGGGCAGCTTCGTCGAGCAAATATCCTCTGGTAGAATCAACGGCAAATCCTTTTTCATATTGAACTCCGGCTAAAGAATCCAGAGATAATTTTTCAAGAGTTTTTGCATAATATTCGTAATCGAGAGCTAACACTTTATTTTCAGGAATCTTAGTGAAAAACTGGGTAAATAAGTCTTTACTTTGTTCGTATTCTCCCTTTTCGCAATGAGTATAGGCTAACAAGCGGAGCATAATGTAATTTTCCGGGTCGTTATTACTCAATTCTACGATAATACGTTTAGCTTCATCTAATTCTTTAGAGAAGAATAAAGCATAAGCATACCGTTCTTTTTCGTCTGAAGAATACTCAGCTTTTTCGATGTAAATTTTGTATGCATCTTTAGATTCAGAATACTTACCTATTTTAAAGTAAAGTTCTCCGAGTTCTCTGTAAGCCAGGACACAATAGGGCGCTTTGCTCACAAGTCCTTTTAAATAATCGATTGCTCCGTTGGTATTTAAAGCAGAAGAATAAATTTTAGCAACACCAAAATAGCTTTCAAAATAGGTAGAATCAAAGAATATAGAGCTTTCGAACTGGTTGGCGGCATCACTTGCATTATTCGATTCGAGAGCAATTTTAGCTAATAAATAATAAATGCCAGAGCACTTTGCATTTATTTCTTTTGCAGTTGTCAGCATATTTTTTGCCTCATTAACATTATGGTCTTTACTGTCGAGATACATATTTGCTAATTCAACAAAAACATTGGCATCTTTTTTACCTGCTTTTTTTGCAGCTTCAATGTTCAGGGTTGCGTTTGCATTATCGCCGTTAGATAAAGCAATTTTAGCCAATCCAACATAGTTATAAGGATTTTTTTTGTCTGTAGTTATCCCTTTCTGATAATAAAAAAGTGCTGAATCTTTGTTTCCTTTAAGCATATAATATTCTCCAAGGCCAAATAAAATTTTGGCATCAGCCGGGTTTTCAGCTGTTTTGGAATCGAAATATGCTTTTGCACTTTTCATTTGTTTCATCCTTAACTGATAGAAACCATCGTTTTTAGTTTGAGCAAAAGTATTAAGCCCAACAATTACTGCTAAAAAAATAAAAAAGCTCTTTTTCATCATATCTATTAGTTTTATAAGTCTTATAAGTCTTGTTTTATTTCAATTATTCTATATGGTTGTGTTGCTGGTAAAATTCCGGATTTTAGAATTATTCTTTGCCCTCTTTCACTGGCTAAGAATGCAGCAAAACCAGTAGCAAGCCCATAGCGAGGATCGTTATTAATAAAATATATGTTTCTGGTAAGTGCATAATTGCCCTGAGCAATATAACCCTGGTAAGGTTGATAACTATCGTTAGGGGTAGCTACTTTTTGGCGGCTAATAGCCAGCACATTTACGTTTTTAAGAAAGGAACGCATTACAGAGTCATCTTTATCGCTAATCCAGCTAACACCTATAACACCTATTGAGCTTTTATCAGTTTTGATAAAATTAAGAATTTCCTCGTTATTTTTAAAAGCAGTAATATTTCCTGTGATTTTTTTACCACGTAAAACCGAATCGAGCATAAAACGAACGGTACTGCTATTTTTGTTATCAAAAACGAGTTTTATTTCTCCTTTATTTGATTTTGGAGAAATCTGGTTCCATTGGGTGATTTCACCCGTCAAAATTTTTTCTAAAGTCTCTACAGAAAGGAGAGTATCTTTATTTGCTTTATTAGTAATGAGTGCAATTCCGTCGATCGCTATTTTTAAGGATTTTGGAAAGAATTTTTTGCTTTTGAAGTAATCTATTTCATTTTTAGACAGTTCTCTGGATGTAACAATTAATTGAGTACTGTCATGAAACAAATCATTTAATGCCTCAGTTTCAGTTTTATAAATTACATCTATATGGGCATTTGTGTAGAGAGCATGAAATACATCTATTTCAGCGTCCATTATTGGTTTAAATGTTTCATCAACCACAATGGTAATTTTTCCTGAGGTAGGAGTATTGGGAACTTCATTTGTTTTTTTATTTCCACAAGAAGAAATCAAAAAAGCAGAAATTATCAGCGAAAAGAAAATATTAATCTTCATCATCTTCTTCAATTTCAGAATTTTTATAATCTTGATAAGCCCTGTAACCTCTGAATATTCCATATAAAAGCAACAGGATACCAAATAACCTGAATAAAGTATGGTTAATTGATATCCTGTCGATATTAATGGTAAGACTATAAATACCAGTTATAAAGTAAAGGATTACTATAAAAAAGCTAATGTATAGTCTTACTTTGTTCATATTATTCTAATTTGAAGTTTACAGGTAATGACATTGAAACTCTAACAGCAGCGCCGTTTTGTTTACCAGACTTCCATGGAGGCATGGCTTTAATTACACGGATAGCTTCTCTGTCTAAGCTTGGGTCAACCCCTCTTACAACTTGAATATCGGTAATATAACCATCTTTGCCAACCACAAAGCTTACGAATACTCTACCCTGAATACCATTTTCCTGAGCAATTTCAGGATATCTGATATTAGAAGCGAGATATTTCCTGAGTTGTTCTTCACCACCCGGGAATTCAGGCATTTGTTCTACAAAAGAATAAACTTTAGTAGCCGTATCCTCGATAATCTGTTCAACATCAGGATTAACAGCCGTTGCATCATCTATTACACCAGCATGGGTCTCTGTATAAATTGCACCCCTGGCGTTATTAAGTTCTTCTACTGTTTTAATGGTATCAGTATTAGAAACTTCTTCGTCGGGTTTAATAACCGGAGGAACGAATGCTACAGTAGCTTTGACGGGTTTGTATTCCTGAACTTCGATTTTTTTAGATTCGTCGTTGTTCTTTTTATTCTGTTCGGGTTTTAGACTAGCCAATTCAGTTACTTCAACATGAGTCACTTTCTCTTTAGGCATTACCTTCTTTATAATAGTAGGTAACATAACTCCTAAAGTAAAAAGAGACACGGTAACTAAAATGGCTAATAAATGGCGACTTCCGGATTCTTTCCTAAGGGTAAAAGCACCATAGGATTGATTCCTGTCTTCGAAAAGAATGTCGCACCACCTATCATTAAAAATATTAATTTTTGCCATATTCTTGTTTTAAACAAGTTATAATTTATTTACCTGCTCAGTTTCAGCGGCGTCTAATGCTTCACCTTTATCTTTAACAAGTTTCAGATCATAAGCTGTAATATCAACGATAGCATATCTACCAATATTACAAATCTGCATTTCATCCAAAACATCTACCAGATTGCTATAAGTGGAGCTGTTTGTAGCTTTTATTATAACCATAGGTGCGTTCATGTCTGCCCGTGCTCTCATAGCTTCCTTTTTATAGATCGAATCGTTCATTTGTTTCGCTTCGTTCTTTTTCTTTAGTTCAGCTACTTTAGCAATAACGTTGGCATTGCGGTCAAGAAGCATTTTACGTAATCCGTTTTTAGAATAATCTGTTTTAATAATATCCGGATCTTTTCCGTTTTGAGGAGCTCCAAAATAGTAATATACAGTATTATCCTTTCCAGGAATAATCGTAATTGCAAGAGAATTCTTAATAGGAGGAGGATTGTCACTTTTTTCTTTTGACGGCACACTAATCTCCATTGTTTGAGGTTTTATTATTGATGTTGTCAACATAAAGAAGTTAATCAATAAAAAACCAAGGTCTACCATAGGAGTCATGTCAACTCGTACGGTTACTTTTTTGGCTTTCGGCTTATGTTTGCCTTTTTTACCATGGTCTCCACCACTTGTATTAATTTCTGCCATACTATAATATTTTATTTATCAGGAGACATTTCCAGTGATGTAATCAGATTATACCTGTTTTCCTGCAAGTTCTGCATAGTACCCATTATATTTTTAATTACTTTATAAGGGGTGCTTCTGTCTGACTTTATTGCAATTTTTGCTTTCATATTAATTGCACGTGCAGCGCTAACCCATTGTTTAAATTCATTATTAGTTGAATCATCTGAAGGAATGCCAGGGTTATTTGCAGGATTGTCTCTTTGTTCTTTAGGAAGATCCAAAAAAGGTTTCATTAAATTCATAGGAACTCCTGTAAGATTTAAAACGCTAAAAGTTTTTAATTCTTTGTCAGTAAATTCTATTCCATTAAGTTCGCCCATTTTCCGCAACAAGTCTTTTCTATTATCCTGCCCATCGATACCAAAAAATACTTTTCCGTCCTTATCAATAAGAACAGTCATAATATTTGTTTCAGGTATCTTAATCTCCGAAACCGAAGAGGGGGTACTAACTTGTACTGGTTCCTGAGCGGTAAAACTCGAAGTCATGATAAAAAAATCAAGCAGAAGAAAAGCCATGTCGCACATAGGAGTCATGTCAATCCATAAATCCTTTTTGGCTACTTTTACTTTTGGCATGATAAATTATTTAATTATTTGTGATTAGCAACGAATGTAGAAACGATTGAAAAACCTGCTTCGTCAATACTGTAAGTAAGTTTATCGATTTTTGTTGTATAGAAGTTATACATGATAATAGCTAAAGCACCAGTACCGATACCAAAAGCAGTATTAACAAGAGCTTCAGAAATACCAGTTGCCAAAGCTACTGAGTCAGGAGCACCTGCGTTAGACATAGCGGCGAATGCACGAATCATACCTAATACTGTACCAAGCAGCCCCATTAAGGTAGCAACCGATGCAATAGTTGATATA
>WSSedL1CaDRAFT_10001224_pt1 | contig 15618 bp, 14 predicted proteins | sample WetSurSL1Cattail_FD_9464 | JGI IMG/M metagenome (IMG submission 9464)
GGAGCCATTGTATGTGCATCTTATTGTTGTACCTTCTGACTCAATAGTTGTTGACAAAGCATTTCAATTGATCTATATTGAACCTCTACCCCTGAATCCTAAACCAGAAATAATTGGTATTGAATTAAGTGTGATTATACAAGTTGAAACCCCTGAATTAAACCCTCAGGATGGCGGAACAGCTATTGTTAGATATCGTGATATATCCTGATTGCTTTTAGTTTTATCCATAAATGTATAAAATACTACTTGTAATTTTTGTATTGCAAACCATCAATGGGTTTTCAATAAGGAAGCCCATTGATTTAACTAAACATTATACATTTTCATTTATTATTTTAAAACAATCTGTCAACGATGAAGAGAAGTTTAAAGAACTGGAACGCATTATAAATGATAAAATTAAACAAGAAAAATTTGCTGATGCCATTTCATTGTGCACAAACATGGAAAAGGAAGCCATTAATGCAAATTCTGAATATTGGCAATACGTATCTTACTATTACAGTGGAATTAGCACAAAAAGCCTAAAGGATTACAAAACTGCCCTAAACCATTTTCTAAAAATTATCCATCATAAGCATATTCCATTCCGGGAAGAAGATGAGCGTATGTTTAAACTGTTTCGTTACACGGGCGAAGTGTATAAAAAACTAGAGTCCTATACTGAAGCTTTCTCTTGTTACAAAAAATGCCTGGATTATAAGGATAAACTCGTTGATAAGAAAACGCTTGTTCCTATCTATGCAAGCCTGGGGTTCATATATTCTTCACAACATAATTTCATAAATGCCAGGGAATGCTATTTGAATGGCCTCAGCTTCGCCAAAGATGATGATTATGCAGCTTCCGTCATTTACAATAACCTTGGGAACGATGAATATTCTCAGGGAAATTTCTCCAAAGCGATCGAATACTACATCCAAAGCATTCAATTAAGTGAAAAGTTAAAAGATTGGGAAGGACTGGCTTCTTCGTACAATAACCTGGGCAACATATATACCAATGATTTAAAAGATGCACGCAAAGCCATCGAGTTCTACACGAAAAGCCTGGATATAGAGAAAAAAGCGCAAAACAACGAAGGCATAGCCATGGAATTGAATAATATCGGAAATGTATACATTACTCAACAAAAATATACTGAAGCCGAAAAATCATTCAAGGAAGCTTTACAAATATACAGCGGAGTCAAAAATCCCGAAGGTATTGCCAAAACACTTGAAAACACAGGCAATTTATATAATAAACTTGGAAAATACAGTAAGGCTATTGCCACTTTTATCAGATGTATTGATATCAGGAAAAAAAATAACGATGAAATAAACCTGGCTAACGTTTACAATAGTGTTGGTGCACTTTATTTCTACCAGAAAGAGTATAACCAGGCTCTTTTTTATTATTCAAAAGCCCTTGAGTTTTCCCGGATAAAAAATAACAAGAACCTGACCGAGCGCATATATTTTGGAATGCAGGAAGCATTTGCCCAGTTACAACAATACGATAAAGCATACACCTATCTTCAGGACTATTCCAATTTGAAGGATACCCTTTTAAATGCAACCATCTCAAAACAGATAATAGACATCCAGGAAAAATATGAAAAGAATAAAATACAGCAACAGGTGGCACTGCAAACCATGGAGATTAAAAATAAATCGCTTCAGCGAAATGGAATATTGGCATTTCTTATTTTAGCAATCCTTAGCTTCAGCAGTATTTTATATATAATTTTCCAAAAACGAAAAAACGAAAAGCTGTTATATATCAGAAATTCAAAAATTAAGGATCAGGAAATTAAGAACCTGATTCAGGATAGTGAGATCAGATCCATGGTTTCTTTAGCTGAAGGAAAGGAAAAGGAAAGGAAAAGAATATCCCGTGAACTCCACGACAGGGTTGGAAGTATGCTATCCCTGGTAAAACTAAATCTTAGTAATTATGAAGAAGGAAACGATCCGGTCATAAAGGAAAACCTTATACTCTTGGATAGTACCTATCAGGAAGTACGAAATATTTCTCACAACCTCCATTCAGGTTTGCTGAATCATTTTGGTCTTAAGGCAGTATTAGTTGATTTGAAGAGGACCATCGAATCCCAGAATTCGATTCACTTTAATTTAACATTTCATGATGAAAACCTGGTTATCCCCAAAGAAACAGAAGAAGTCATTTTCAGGGTGTTGCAGGAATTAATAACCAATGTTTTAAAGCACTCAGAAGCCATTAATTTGGATATCCAGGTAAATTGCAACGAAGATGGTGGAATTTCAATTACTGTTGAAGATGATGGAAAAGGATTCGACCCTTTATCCAATAAAGAAGGAATTGGTCTAAAAAATGCCAGTTATCGTTTATCATCCATAGGTGGTTCGATGGAAATAAATTCGAAACCAGGAAGAGGGTCATGCTTTTTATTGTATATTCCAGCCTCAGAAAATGTGAATAAAAATTTGATTTCATGAACATTTTAATAGTTGACGATCACAAAATATTGGCGGAAGGATTAGCTGAGTTAATAAGGAAAACAAAGGATCATAAAATTGAAGGAGTTATAACCAAAGGTTTGGATGTTCTTCCGTTTTTGGAAAACAAGCTTCCTGACTTGGTCATCCTCGATCTTGAGATGCCAGATATTAGTGGCATTGTACTTGCCAGGGAAATCCAAAAAAAGTATGCAAGTGTAAAAATACTTATTCTATCCATGCACACCGAGCCCGAATATTTTGAAGAGTTGTTCAATGCAGGTATTTCAGGCTATATTAATAAGAATGCAGGTAAAAATGAAATTATAGAAGCCTTGGAAATGATAGGCAAAGGGAATACCTATTATGGACAGGAAATTATAAATGCCTACGTTAATTATCAAAAAAAACCTGCAATTGATAAACATGAAGATTTAAAAATTACCCAAAGAGAAAAAGAAGTACTGAAATTAATACTGGAAGGTAATACAACCTTAGAAATTTGTGAAAAATTATTTGTAACCAAGAATACTGTTGATAGTCATCGCAAAAATCTGTTAAGTAAATTAGGGGTTAAGAATACAGCCGAACTAGTCAAAATTGCCATCGAAAGAAAGTTAGTGTAATCCTTTGTCACTATAAATGGGGATAAAAATTTAACGCACCCCCATTTTTAGCGATACTTAAAATCACTATTTATTGTGTTGTTCCGCCAGCCCAAATGGTGGAACTTTGTGTTATTGCCTTGAAATCAAAAAAGCAAAACATGACTCTACAACATCTATCAAGAAGTCCATAATGTGAAAGATGAAATGCAAATAAAAACAAACCAATAAAATTAACTATCAACTAAAAACTAATAAAATGAGTACAAACTGTGGTGAACATCACTATGCAAATATTACACAGGTAAAAATTAACGCCATTATGGATGCGCTAAGAAAAAATGGAGCAACAATAACAGGAAACAATCCCTGGGATGTTGATACCCACAATAATGGTATTAAATTGAGGGGAACATGGAATAGTTCAAATTTGACCTTGTCAATCATTGTAACTGACAAAAATTTTTATGTACCATGTTCAAAAATATGGGAAACGATTGATCCATTAATCAGCCATATATCCAGCATTTCCGACAAAGAAATTGCTTGAAATATAAATCAGGAATAGATGATTCCTGTAATAGTAAACTATCAATTTTAAAAGATTAAAACATGGAAAAAGAAACGGAAAAAAAGACAGGCCTATTTATCATTAGTTACCAAATAGGTGGCGATATGCCAGGAGCACCAGTGCTTAAAGTTAATTTTAGTGTATTTACTCCCGGAGAAACTGTTTCCGGCATAGGGCACATAACCCAGGCTACAAACCCACCATTGGATATTGCATCAAACCTTAATGGTCAGTATACCTACATGTGTGTAATGCCGCATAATTGTCACATTCTAATTACAGCCACCGGTTACCCGATCATTAAATGGCCACAAGGCGCAGGCATTGGACCAGTTATTCCTATCAATCTAGATTTGAGGATGGTTGTTTCCGAAGACTGGAAAACGGGAACAGCTAATTATAAATACCTTGATAGCACCGGGAAATGGAACGAAATAACCAATGCCCCAGTTAAAGTGATCACTAGTGAAACGATTTAACAGGAGGCTAAAAAATGGAAAAAAAAGAAGAAATCTTATTACAAAGTCATTTTACCAACAATATGAAGATTAATGGAGAACTTGGATGGTTTTCCAGAGATTACAATGCCTCAACCGGGTATTCCTGGCGATATCGTCCTGATAATTCGGGTGTTTATGAATTAGTTGAAGAGGTAATTCTTCACCCTTCTACCAACGCTGTTGGTGTTGCAGGAATGATTATCTGGAAGTTTAAAGCGGTGAGAGCAGGCAAGGGAAATGTATTATTCGAACTTTACCCTCCTTCAGGAATAGTACCTGTCGAGACTATAACTATTGAAATTCAAGTAATGAATTAACAGGTAATCTGGATTTCAAACTATTAAAACTATCATTTCTGCTCAAATCAACTGTTATAGGAAAGATTGATTTTTTCAGAAATGATAGTTTTTTGCAATGAGAAAGAATTATTCACAATCCTGAAGACATTTTAAAGTATTACTTAATCACCCCTCCACTATCCGTTTTTACCTGCGGTCCCACAAGAATTAATTTTCCTGCAAAATCCTCTGCCAAAAGAATCATTCCCTGCGATTCAATACCCTTAATTTTGCGGGGTTCGAGGTTTACCAATACACTTACCTGTTTGCCAGGTAATTCTTCCGGAGTAAAATGTTCGGCAATACCAGACACAATGGTTCTTTTGTCTATGCCTGTATCCACCAGAAGTTTCATCAGCTTAGTGGTTTTGGCAACCTTTTCAGCTTCCAGGATAGTTCCTACGCGAATATCCATTTTTGAAAATTCATCAAAAGTTACATTATCCTTTTGTGGAGCGGCTTTGGCATTACTCAGTTCGTTTTCCAATTTAATGCGTTTTAATCGTTCTAATTGTACTTCAATGGCTGCATCATCAATCTTGTCAAATAAAAGTGCAGGTTGATTAATTTGATGTCCGGTAGCAAGAAGGTTTGATCCGATAACCTCCCAGTCAAGATGTCCCAAATTCAACATTGCTCTTAACGATGCAGCAGTTTTTGGAAGAAATGGTTCCATTAACAAAGCAAGATTTGCTGTAACCTGCAATGAAATATACAGAATTGTTTTAACCCTTGCTTCATCTGTTTTTATAAGCTTCCAAGGTTCGGTATCCGCTAAATATTTGTTCCCGAGCCTCGCCAGGTTCATGGCTTCTTTTAAGGCCTCTCTGAAACGGAAAGTCTCGAGCGCTTCTTCAACATTAGCTTTAAAGGAAGCAACCTTACTCCACATTTTTTCGTCAAAATCCGTAAATTTACCCGGCTCTGGAACAATGCCCCCAAAATAGTTATGAGTCAACACCAGTGAACGATTAACAAAGTTTCCAAAAATCGCCACCAACTCATTATTATTGCGAGCCTGAAAGTCTTTCCATGTAAAATCATTATCCTTTGTTTCAGGTGCACTGGCACAAAGTGCGTAGCGCAACACATCTTCCTTTCCCGGAAAATCTTCCAGATACTCATGAAGCCATACTGCCCAATTGCGTGAAGTAGATATCTTCTCCCCTTCGAGGTTTAGGAATTCATTAGCCGGAACATTTTCCGGTAAAATATATGTACCTTCTGCCTTCAGTATGGCTGGAAATATGATGCAGTGAAATACAATATTATCTTTCCCGATAAAATGAATCAGACGGGTTTCGTCGTCTTTCCAGTATTTCTTCCAATCCTTTTTTTCCCTTTCGCCCCACTCAATAGTATTCGAGATATACCCGATCGGAGCATCAAACCAAACATACAATACTTTGCCCTCAGCGCCTTCGACGGGGACAGGTATACCCCAATCAAGGTCACGGCTCACTGCCCGAGGTTGAAGCCCTTGATCGAGCCACGATTTGCACTGTCCATAAACATTGGATTTCCAATGCTTATTTTCTTCCAATATCCAATGGCGAAGAAATGGCTCATACTTATCCAATGGCAGGTACCAATGACTTGTACTTTTGAGCACAGGAGGTTTGTCACTCAGCTTCGACCGGGGATTAATCAGGTCGATAGCATTAAGCGAACTCCCACATTTTTCACATTGGTCGCCATATGCATTTTCATTTCCACAAATCGGACAGGTGCCAGTGATATAACGATCAGCAAGGAATTGCTGAACTTCTTCGTCATAGTATTGTTCGGTGGTTTTTTCAATGAATTCGCCTTTATCATAAAGCGTCCTGAAAATCTCCGAAGCAGTAGCGTAATGTGTCTTTGATGTAGTGCGAGAATAAATATCAAAAGATATTCCAAACTTTTCAAATGACGTTTTTATGATGTTATGGTATTTATCAACAATATCCTGAGGACTAACTCCTTCTTGTCGTGCTTTGATGGTAATGGGTACACCATGTTCATCCGATCCGCCAATAAAAACAACATCACGTTTTTTCAATCTTAAATAGCGAACATAAATATCGGCAGGAACATAAACTCCTGCCAAATGGCCAATATGAACAGGGCCGTTGGCATACGGTAAGGCAGAGGTAATCAAATATCGTTTGAAATTCTTCATGTACATTTATTGTATCGATGTAATAGAATGACAAATATAAATGAAATTTTCTATGATTACTCCTTTAGCAATTAAATGGAGTGATAGTGGAAGTAGAATTAGTGAATGTTCAATCAATTAAAAATTGTTTATTATTGTATGAAATTTTTGAAGTATTGGACTAATCTTTAGGCATGAACCCCTTAATGTTTTTGTGTAGAAATTTAAATTTTATCCAAAATGAAAACCTCAACCCTTTTATGTTTAATGTTATTGCTGTCCCATGATGTATTTAGCTCCAACCAAAACAGTAATGATTTCTGGGAAAGTATAAACATTTTTAAAAGCAAGGAAAATAAATTAAAGATTCTGCAGGATCTTGCCAATGATTGCATAACACAAGGTAACCCTCAAAAGGCGCTCCAATATGCCAATGAGGGTCTCATATTATCCTTAAAAAAAAATGCGCAGGTTCATGTTTCGATTTTTTACAGCCTTTTGGGTGATGCATATTATTCCAGTAACCTATGGGACAGTGCTTATATTTTTTATAGCAAATCAAAAACAATCGCAGAAAAGATCAACAGCAAGGATTATATTGCTAATGCGTACAGAAATATTGCAAAATTAAAAATTGATCAGAGTAAAATCGACGAGGTTATGCTAAATAGCAGTAAAGCCCTAAAAATTTATACCGAAACCAATAATCAAAAAGGCATTGCATATACGTATAGTTTACTGGCTGCCAGGTATATGCAATCCGGAGAAATTAAAACAGCTTTTGATTATTTCTTTAAATCCAATAAAATAATTAATGATCTTGGAGGAGATCCTTTGCTATACAAAAATTATCTTATAATGGGAGAAGTGCATCTTAACTTGGGCAATTGTGACTCATCCTTTTATTATTTGAATCAGGTAATAGAATATGGACAGCATATTGAAAAAGCCAATATTGCTTTTGCAAATTCTCTTTTGGGAGAGTTAAATCTTAACTATGGTAACTATACAAAAGCAATGGAATACCAACTCAAAGCCTTGGCCATAAATGAAAAAAACAAACACAAAAAAGGTATTGCTATTGCATATAGTGGAATTGGGAGCCTTTTTGAAGCAAAGAATGATTATAAATTAGCCATAAAATATTATTTAAAATGTCTGGCTTTAGCAAAAGAGATTAAAGTAGATTTAGGTATTCAGTTATGCTTAAATCATTTAGGCTATAATTATTATAAAATGAAAGATTATGAAATTGCCAAAAAGTATTTATTGGAAGGTTTATTGCTGGCAAAAAAGATTCAGATGCCTACAGAAATTGGCGGCAGTTTAAATTATTTGGGGTTATTATATTTTGAGCAGAAGCAATATGCATTGGCCATGAATTCATATCTTGAATGTTTAAACCTATATCAAAAATGTGGCTTTAAATCTGGAATTGCGCAAACATATAGTAATATCGGGAAATATTATCAGCATTTTTTCGAATTTAAAAAAGCCATTAAAAACTACAATGAAGCTTTACAAGTAACTAAAGAAATCAAAAGTAAGGAGGGGATCGCCTCGCTATTATTATCATTAAGTGAATGCTATGGTGAATTATCAATGTTTAAACAATCAAACGAATATTTAAGAAAATACAATTCAATCAATGACTCTCTGAAAAGTGAGAATCATACCAAGCGAATAACACAATTAGAAATGGAATACGAGTTTGACAAAAAGCAAAAAGAACAACAGTATGCCCAAAAGCAAAAAGAACAAGTATTACATGCAAAAATTAAAAATCAAAAAATACTCATCTTTTCAACCATTTCGCTAATTACATCTTTATTATTGCTTTTGTTGTTTGCCTTCCGGAATTATCATTTGAAACAAAAAAACATAAGAAAAGATATTGAACTACACAGGTTAGAAGCAGAGAAAAAAAGAGAAGTAGATCAAATGAAATTACATTTCTTTGCCAATGCCTCCCATGATATTCGAACACCTCTTACCCTAATTATGGCTCCATTAAAGGAATTAAGAAATAGCAAGGGAATGCCTCCGCAAATGTATGAAAATATAGATATGGTATATAGAAATGCCAATTTACTAAGCCGGTTCGTAGATCAGATTCTTGATTTTCAGCAACTCGATTCTCATGCAATTAGTCTGTCACTGACTCAAAACGACATTGTTTCATTTGCAAAAAATATTACAGAAGCTTTTAATTATTATGTGGAGAATAAAAAATGTAAAATTGATTTTAGCTGTGAATTTAAGGAACTTAATATGTATTTTGATGCTGAAAAAGTAGAAAAAATTTTATACAATTTAATATTCAATGCCATTAAGTTTACACCAGCCAACGGAACAATCACTATTAAAATTTCTGCCGATGAAGCTAAAGCTTATATAACTGTAAAGGATAATGGAGTTGGGATACCTGCAGATCATTTGGACCTTATTTTTGAACGATATCACCAGGTAGAAAAAACAAGGGCTTTTTATATGGGAGGCAGTGGAATTGGTTTAGCACATACAAAAGAATTGATAAAAATTCATAAAGGTGATATTACAGTTAAAAGTACTGAAATGAAAGGCAGTGAATTTAAGGTTGTTTTGCCCCGCAATATAAATTTTTACAAAGCAGAAGAGGTGAATATGCAGCTGGAAGAGGTTAAAAGAGACTCTGCTTTAAAGCCAACCGCTGCAGAAATCATTCGTATGCCAAATATAAGTTCAGACAAAACGATCAACTTACAAGAACCTATTGAACCTATTAGTTATTTAAATAAACCTTCGGTATTAATTATCGAAGACGATTTAGATATGCACCATTATATGGTCCGTTGTTTAGGGTCACAATACAATGTTTACGAAGCATACAACGGAACAGAAGGGTATAATATTGCCATAAAAAATAACCCCGATATCATTATTAGTGATGTAATGATGGAGAATATGGACGGCATTGAACTTTGTCATAAAATAAAAACAGAATTACAGGTTTGCCATATTCCTATAATATTGCTCACTGCACTCGCTGCCATAGAAAATAAAATTGCCGGTTTTGAAACAGGGGCAGATGATTACATAACCAAACCCTTTGATTCAGACTTATTGTTGGCCAGAGTCCAAAATATAATTGAATCGCGCCGATTATTAAAAGAAATTTTTAGTAGAAGTATCGTTATTGAGCCACAGAGGATAACAGCAAATTCGATTGACGAAGAATTTTTGAGCAAAGCCATCAATATAGTTGAAGAAAACATGGCAGACAATAACTTTGACGTAAATGCACTTTGTGGAAAAATGCATGTAAGCCGTTCGGTGTTTTATCGAAAAATTAAAGCTTTAACGAATCAATCGAGCAACGATTTTATAAAAAGTATAAGATTAAAGCACGCAGCACAATTATTAAAGAGTTCTGATTATCCAATTATACAGATAGCCTATGAAGTAGGTTTTGCAGATCAAAAGTATTTTAGTACCTGCTTCCGAAAGTATTTCAACCAAAGTCCTTCTGATTATGCACAAAAAAAATTTCTAAGTTAGAAAATGATCAGTATTTAAACCTTATTGGTCAGCATTTAAACCTTCCTTTTGCCACCAAATAATAATCTTTGTTTTGATATTAACTGGTAACTGTAATCAATGTTATTGGTAATAAAATGATATTCATATGTAAGACGTGGTCAAAAACGATTATGTTATAATAATTCAATGCAATGTCCGGCATCCTTTACATAGAAAGATATGAACGAATCATTCAATTAATAAAGCTTAAATCTACTGGATCTCCGGCAGAATTTGCATTTAAATTATGTTTATCTGAGAGAACCATATATAGAATAATAAAAGATTTAAGGGAATTAAAATGCTTGAAAATTGAATATTCCGAATATTATAAAAGTTACATCTTTTCGGATAACTAATATAATTAATTCCCCACTGACAAAAAATGGCAGTGTAACATTGTAAACTTGCAGTAAGAACACTCAACATAATTATATTCAAATTTTTACAATTAATTTTTAACTAATCTTTGGAGGATCAAATTATGAAAAAAAGTTTCTTTTTAACAATGGCAGTTTTTGCTGTTACTCTGTTTTGTGGTCAATTTGTTTCCGCACAATGGGTTGTATGTAATGGCGATGTTCAGAGAAATCGGGATATTTTTGTATCTGCTCCTTATTTCAGTGTGGACTTCATTTCTGAAATTAACACTGAAGATGGAGATGCCGTTGCAGGTGCAAATTGGCTAGATCTTATGAGTCGTTGGCATCATTTTTATAAGTGGTGCCCATATGACTGTGGATTTTCAAATATCGGCACACAAACCGGAGGGAACATAATTGTAAATATTAGTTGTGCCTCCTGGGGATCAAACTCCTATGCAAAAGCAGAGCTTTGGCAGTGGTAGAAATATCATTATCCCAAAGTTACTTAACCTTAAATATTAACTAATCAAATCTTGGAGGATCAAATTATGAAAAAAAACGTTTTATTAACATTCGCAGTTTTAGCAATCACTTTGTGTTGTTCTCAAATTGCTACCGGAGCAGATTGGGTCGTATGTAATGGTGATGACCAAAGAGATCGAACATTTTATGTAACAGCTCCTTATTTTAGCGTGGATCTTCAAGCTAATACAGAAATTGAAGCTGGCGGTGCTGAAGCATTTGCAGGCTGGATCGATCTAAATGGTGTATTTCATTTTTATTCTGTTGAATGTTGGCATCCAGGAGAAGGTGTATTTGAGAATATTGGTACACAAAATGGAGGAGGCATAACTTTAAGAATCAGTTGTGGGGTCTCTGGATGGCATTCATATGCAAAAGTAGAGCTTTGGTATTGATAAAAGTTGTTACTATCCCAAAATCAAGTTAAACCGTAAACCTTACCTTTCGACAAGAAATAACTATTTATATGAAAAAAGGTAAGGTTTATTTTTAACAAAAAACTATGAAACATATTATAAGTATTTTAAGTATCGTTTTCTCCACAATGGCATGTTACGCCCAGGAATCTATAAACCAAGAAGTTGTGTTAAACGTGGGGCCAGTCCAAATCACAAAGTACGAATTCGAAAAAAACTTTAACCGCGTTTTTCCTGCTTCCGCAGAAAATAATCAATCTCAGAAAAAAGAATGGATTAAATACTATATAAATCAAACCTATTTTCTGGCCGATGCATATCTAAAAGGATATATCGATGATCAAAGGGTTAACTATGATGTAACCCGTGTGGGTAAATATATGTTAACCCAACCGTATGGATTATATGAACAAAAAACGTTGTTTTCCGCCATTAAAATAACTGAACAAGAGATATTCCGGGAATATGAAAAAAGATCGAAATACCTTGTATCATACTTTTTTTTCAAATCGGCAAACGAAATGAATAACTGCTTTTCAAACAAAATTCCTAAAACCAAGAAAGAATTTGAAAGCGCTGTAAAAATGCATACAGAACTCAGATACAATAACTTTTTCGATGACACTTTGCTATGTCCCTGCCAATTCAATGAAAAAAGAATAGGGTTGGACACAATACAAGAAAATCAAGTCTCTCAACCATTTGTTACGCCAGAAGGAATATACTTATTTCTAATCAAAAAGAAAGGTAATATTCCCGAAAAATATAATGAAACTGAAAAAAAGAAGATTACTGAATATTTAACCACTCAAAAGAAAGATTCCATAAGAAAAAAAAATCAGGAACAACTCCTAAAAACCCTGTCAATTGTTAGTGATAGCGCCATTGTAAAAGATATCGTTAACAGGTCACAAAAAGATATTCATTACAGGCAAAATAATTATGCCATTGATAAAACTTTATTTGAAGATATCCAGGGGAAAAAACTTTTTGAATACAAAGATGGGGAAATTATAAAAAGCGTAAACCTCAGCGAATTTATCAATTATTTTAATCAACGTATTATACGAGAACCCATATCAGAACAATCAATTATTAACACATATATTGAAAATTTTCCAGTTGAAGAAATATACTATAAAGAAGCCCTGAATTTAGGAATGGATAAAGAAATTAAATATCAAATGGATGAAAAGAATTATAGAAATAACGTCATCAATTATTATTATGATAAGGACAATTTTTATGATAGTATTAAAATTCCAGATCAGGAAATTATTGACTTTTACTATAAAAATATAAACCAGTTTAGGGATACTGATGCCATAAACATATCCGTATTCTACTTTAATACCATAGAGAATGCACAAAAAACAATTAGACTGATTAAAAATATTAAAAATCTAAATGATACATTAAACTACCTCAAAGAAAATAACGGATTACTTGAATACAACCTGAAAGAAGACTTCAGTAATCTGGAAAATCTATACAAGCATAGAATTTCTTCCATTCTAAAAAAATTATCCATCAATGAATTATCAAAACCAATTGAAATTAAAGGTCGTTTCCTAGTAATAAGAAAATATGTTGAACCTGGCGTTCGCACCAAACCCTTTATCGAAGTTAAGGCTGATGTAAGAGAAAGCATATATCAAAGGAAATTGGAAAAAATGAAAGCCCAAAGGTTATCTCAGCTAAAACAAAAGTTCGAACTAAAATCTACCATTGACCATGGCCAATATTTATAGAAATACAGTGTACAACCTTATCAACAAATCAGATTTATACCTAACCTGTTGGACAGAATAGCCTGATTCATCTGAATTTTATATATTTGTGGCAGAAAGACAATATATGAAACTCATGATTAGCAATTATTTTCATACATGTATGTTTCATCATGCCAGTAATTTAATCTTGATGAAATTTCCATGATTGCACCATTACCACTTAAACCAGGCGATAAGATAGGGCTCATTGCCCCATCCCGTAATGTCATTCACGACGACCTAGCTGAAGCAATATCGATGATTGAAAGCTGGGGCTATCAGGTGGTGTTTGGTAAAAATCTTTATGACAAACACCATCAGTTTGCAGGAAAAGATGAGGATCGTGCTGAGGATTTTATGCAAATGGTTTTGACCCCAGAAATTAGAGCTATACTTTGTGCGCGGGGAGGTTATGGTACCGTTAGGCTCCTGGAAATGCTTGATCTGGCGACTATCCGAAACAATCCGAAGTGGATTATAGGTTACAGTGATATCACCGTATTGCATTCATATTTTAACAAAGTGGTAGGTTTCGAGACCATCCATGCCACTATGCCTATTAGCCTTAAACCCAGTGCATCTGGTGATTCCTGGCAAAAGCTAAAACAGGTACTAAAAGGCGATTTGATCGATTACCAATTTGAACCACATGAATTAAACAAACCTGGTAAAATAACAGGAACCCTGGTTGGAGGAAATTTGTCTGTATTATTCAGCTTGCGGGGTACGTTTTGTGACATAGAAACTGACGACAGAATTTTGTTTATAGAGGACTTGGACGAATATCTTTATCACATTGACCGGATGATGATGAATTATAAACTTGCAGGAAAATTAAAAAATCTAAAGGGATTGATTATTGGGGGTATGACTAAAATGAAGGACAACACTGTTCCTTTTGGAAAAACTGCTTATGAAATTGTTGCCGACGCAGTTAATGATTATAATTATCCTGTCGCTTTTAATTTTCCGGCCGGGCATTGCGAACCCAACCTGCCACTGATCCTCGGCAGAAAAGTAATCCTTGATATAAAATCCGAAAAGGTAAATTTGGAATTTTTCGATAAACCCTAAAACTATGTCAACAACCTACGAAAAAGGAACAGATGCCGAAGATATGGCTGTGCAATACCTTGTAAACAAAGGCTATGAAATACTGGAACGTAACTGGCACCACAGTCATTTAGAACTTGATATCATTGCCAAAAAAGATAAAATTATATCGATTGTGGAAGTCAAAAGTTTAGCATACAATTATATTCAAGAGCCATATCAATCGGTAAACCGTAATAAACAAAGGATGATCATTACAGCAACAAATGCTTATATTCGCAAGCACAATATCAATGAAGAAGTTCGATTTGACATCATTTCGATCATATTAAACAAAAAAGGGCCCCAGATTGAACATATTGAAAACGCTTTTTACCCAAGAGTAAGATGAACATTGAAATATTCAGGAAATATTGCCTGGCTAAAAAAGGGGCATCCGAAGAATTTCCATTCGGTGGGGATGTTCTTGTCTTTAAAGTAATGGGCAAAATGTTTGCATTAACTGTCCTTGGAGGGGATTTCTCCATTAACCTGAAGTGCAACCCGGATCTGGCAGTGGAGCTTCGGGAACAATATCCGGCTGTGCAACCGGGATACCACATGCATAAGAAATACTGGAATACTGTGTATATTGATGGAAGTATATCCACTAAATTGATTTGCGAATGGATAGACCATTCATACAACCTGGTGATTGACCAACTGCCAAAAAAATTAAAAAACGAATACAAACTTTTATGAAGAAGAAAAATGGATCCAGCTTTAATTTCATCATGAGAAAAATAGTCAATAACTTTCTCCAGGGTTTATTATTTGTATCCCCAATTGGGCTTACTGCTTATTTAATTTTTTTAGCTTTCCAAACTATAGACGGGATATTATCACCCATAGAAGATCACTTTAAATTTTACATCCCTGGCTTGGGAATTCTAGCCATGCTTATAGTCATAACTATACTCGGATATATCGGACAAACCGTTATTGCAAAACCTTTTAAAGCCTTATTGGAAAGACTGATTACCAAAGCCCCTTTTTTAAACATGGTGTATTCTTCCATACGTGACTTTATGCAAGCCTTTGTTGGTAAAGAAAAAAAATTCAATCAGCCTGTCAGTGTTATCGTAAGCAACAACCCTGAAATTGAGAGATTTGGGTTTATCACCCAACACGACCTTTCAGAATTAAATATCCCGAATAAAGTTGCCGTATATTTCCCGCTTTCATATGCATTTACTGGCGAACTGCTTATTGTGCCTTCAGAACAGGTAAGAACGCTCGATATACCTTCAGGCGAACTGATGAAATTTATTGTT
>WSSedL1CaDRAFT_10001225_pt1 | contig 15615 bp, 7 predicted proteins | sample WetSurSL1Cattail_FD_9464 | JGI IMG/M metagenome (IMG submission 9464)
GGTGGTCATTGCAGGTATGCCGCTCAGAGTGGAAACGCGGCTTTATAATGTGGCGGTTGTTTTTCAATCGGGTAGTGTGTTGGGAGTTGTTCCCAAAACCAATTTGCCCAACAGCAACGAATTTTATGAAAAACGTTGGTTTGCTCCTGCCGGAAAAACCGATCCTCAAACGATTTTTATTGATACCAATGAAGTCCCGTTTGGTACGGATATTATTTTCAGTACTGAGGAATTTTCATTCGGCATCGAGATTTGTGAAGATTTGTGGGTGCCTATTCCCCCCAGTTCGCAACTATCAGTACAGGGGGCAGAGCTTATTTTTAATCTCTCGGCTACCAACGAACTGATTGGGAAGCACACCTATCTTCGTCAACTGATAGAGCAGCAATCGGCACGATGCAATGCCGGATATATTTATGCTTCGGCCGGATGTGGCGAATCGACTACCGATGTGGTGTATGCCGGCAACGGTATGATTGCCGAAAACGGGAAAATCATTGCCTCGTCGGAACGATTCTCATTCGGCGAACAGTTGATTATTACGGAAATTGATGTGGAAAAACTTCGTACGGAGCGGATGCGGAATACCAATTTCAGTACTACTATCGATGCAATCAAATACAGAAAAGTGGCTTTTGTTCCGCTGGGAAATGATAGTGTCGGGCTGAGTCGGACTTTTGCCATGCATCCGTTTGTTCCGCCCATGGAAAACCGCGATATGAATTGTAATGAGATTTTCTCCATTCAGGTAGGCGGATTGGCCAAACGCTGGAAACATACCAACGCGCAAACAGTGGTCGTGGGTATTTCGGGAGGACTGGACTCTACACTGGCTTTGTTGGTTTGTGTGAAAACTGCCGACAAACTGGGTTACGACCGCAAACGTATCACGGGTATCACCATGCCCGGATTTGGAACTACCGATCGCACTTACACCAATGCTGTCAATCTGATGCAGTCGCTGGGCATTAACGCCATGGAAATTTCCATTAAAGATGCCTGCGTTCAGCATTTCAAAGACATAAATCAGGATAGCAATGTGCACGACATTACTTACGAAAACACGCAAGCGCGTGAGCGGACTCAAATTCTGATGGATATGGCCAACAAGCAAAACGGCATGGTGATTGGTACCGGCGATTTGTCGGAACTGGCACTTGGTTGGGCTACTTACAATGGCGATCACATGTCGATGTATGCCGTGAATAGTGGTGTGCCGAAAACACTGGTACGCTATCTGGTGGACTGGGCTTCGCATCAGCTGGATAAAAAATCGGAAGAAATACTGAAAGATGTACTGGATACGCCTGTCAGTCCCGAGTTGTTGCCTGCCGATGAAAATGGCAATATCGCCCAAAAAACCGAAGATGTGGTAGGCCCGTATGAGTTACACGATTTCTTTCTTTATTATTTTGTTCGCTTCGGATTTTCGCCCGATAAAATTTTCTTTATGGCCAAACATGCTTTTGCAGGCGTTTATAGCAACGAGACAATAGAAAAATGGTTACGTGTGTTTACGAAACGGTTCTTCGCGCAACAATTCAAGCGTTCCTGTATGCCCGACGGACCTAAAGTAGGTTCTATCAATCTTTCTCCGCGTGGCGACTGGCGCATGCCCAGCGATGCCATTGCTTTCAACTTCTAATTTCTAACTTCTAATTTCTAACTTTATCTGCCTATGCTTTCTAACGTTTATTACGGAAATACATTAAAAGAATGGATGATCTCGGTACTGATTGTTATCGGAGCCATTCTGCTGAATAAAATTATAGTATTAGTCAACAAACACCTCATTCATCGTTTTACCGGAAAAACGAAAAGCCGTCTTGATGACATTTTATTCCAGATGCTGGAGGCTCCGGTGCTTTTAGGTGTGATGCTTTTAGCCATCTGGATTGCCAGTAGCCGATTAGAGCTATCGGCAGGTGTTGATAAATTCTTTCTTCATTCGTACAAATTCCTGATTGTACTCAATATCACATGGTTTGTGGTACGCTTTGTAAATGCCCTGATTGAAGAATATCTGGTACCCGCTGCCGAAAATAAAACCACCAAATATCTCGACAATACACTTATTCCGATTATTCGGAGAGGCGTACTTGGAGCGATTTGGGCGATAGGACTCATGATGGCGTTGAAAAATATGGGCGTTGACGTAGGTGCGCTGATTGCCGGATTGGGTATCGGAGGTTTGGCTTTTGCGTTAGCGGCTCAGGACACCATAAAAAACATTTTCGGTGGAGTTACCATTTTTACCGACCGTCCTTTCCGTATTGGCGACCGCATCTTGGTAGATGGTTTTGATGGTTTTGTGGAAGACATTGGTATTCGTAGTACCAGACTCCGTACACTCGAAAAACGATTGGTAACTATCCCCAATTACAAAATTGTAGAAGCCTCCATCGAAAATATCACGGAAGAACCTATGCGTAGAGTTTTAATGGATCTTGGACTGACTTATGATACCACACCGGAAAAAATGAGCGAAGCTCTGAGTATTCTTAAATCACTACCCAATCAAGTAAAAAATATTGATGAAAAAGAAATACTTGCATTCTTCTCTGAATACGGTAATTTTTCTCTTAATATCAAATTTATTTACTGGATTAAAGATAACAGCATATTGGTTGAAACCATGTCTGAAGTCAATCTGACAATACTACAGAAATTCAATCAGGCTGGATTAAATTTTGCATTCCCTACACAGACTGTTATTTTGAACAAAGAAGAATCAGTTCAGTAGGAACTTGTGTTGAATTTTTACGCCATTTAAAACTATAAAAAAAGAGTATCATTTTCTGATACTCTTTTTTTATAGTTACCTACTGAAACAGTTTCTCTATTCTGTCGGCATAATGCGCTTCAATCACATTCCGCTTGATTTTTAAAGTGGGCGAAAGAAATCCTGCCTGTTGTGTCCACTCTTCGGGTACAAGCTGGTATTTTTTTATCTGTTCGTAATCGCCAAAGAAGTGATTGTATTTTTTTATTTCTTCCGCATACCGTTTGACTACAGCCGGATGTTCTATCATTTCGGTAGGGTTGGTGTACGGAATTTTATGTACACCGCACCAAGATTTCAGATAAACAAAATCAGGCGAAATCAGAGCTGCCGCGAATTTTTTGTTTTCGCCCAGTACAATCATATTTTCGATCAATGGCGATTCGGTGAATTTGGATTCGACAACCTGCGGATTCACATACTTGCCAAACGATGTTTTGAAAATGCTTTTCAGACGGCCGGTGATAATCAGCTGACCTTCGGGTGTGAATTTTCCGGTATCGCCCGTATGCAACCAACCGTCGGCATCAATTACCTGAGCCGTCAGTTCCGGGTCTTTGTAATAGCCCATCATCACATTATGTCCGCGACACATGATTTCATCGCGATCGCCCAGTACAATTTCTACTCCGGGGAGCGGAGGTCCTACCGTGCCGAATTTACGTCCATGTTTGCCGCGCTGACTTACAGCAATCACTGGCGACGACTCGCTCATGCCATATCCCTCGAAAACCGGCATGCCAATAGCCGAAAAGAAGGAAGCGATGTGCGATTGAATGGCTGATCCGCCCGAAACCACAATATCGAAATTACCTCCGATGGCCTCGCGCCATTTGGAGTAAATAAGTTTGTCTGCTATTTTATGTCTCAGCGTGTACCAGGCACTCATTCCTTCGAGTTGGTACTGGGTAGCCAGATGGAATGCCCAGTAATAAAGGCTGCGCTGAATAAAAGGTAATTTTTTGCCGGAGAGATAGAGTTTATCATATATCTTTTCGAGCAAACGAGGCACGCAGGTCATCATAGTAGGGTGAACTTCCTTGATGTTTTCGGCAATTGTACCCAAACTCTCGGCATAATACACCGACATACCCAAATACTGGTACAAATATACCAGAATGCGTTCGTAAGCATGACAAAGAGGAAGGAAGCTCAAGGCTGTTTTGCTCCATTTGGCCGGAGTCATCTCCAGATTCTTCAGCTGGCTTACCAAATTGCTATGCGAAAGCATTACACCCTTCGGATTACCTGTAGTCCCGGAAGTATAAATAATAGTGGCCATTTCTTCAGGCTTCACCACGGCTTTCAGCTTTTTCAGCTTTTCAGGTTGAGGATTTTGCTTTCCGGCTTCTATTAGTTGTTCCAGATAAGAATATTCCGTTCCCTGATTATCGAAGGTATAAATAAATTCCAATGATTTTACCTCGGGCAAAATAGGTTGTAGTCTCGTTTTTAGCTCCTTACCTTCGATAAATATCATGCGCATTTCGGCATGGTTCAGGATGTATCGGTAGTCGTCCTGACTGATAGTAGGGTAGATGGGAATGGAGATAGCACCCATTTGCATAATGGCAAAATCCACCATATTCCATTCGGGGCGGTTGCTACTCACAATTCCTACCTTATCGCCCGGCTGAATGCCGAGTGCCATCATGCCGTAACTGATATAATTGGTTAGCTCTGTGTATTCCTGAATACTGAATTTGCGCCACTCGCCACTGCGTTTGGCTGCTAAAGCCACCTGTTGATCGGGATACTTTTCAAGATAGTTATCCAATACGTCAAATATCCGTGTTACTCCCATAAATATTTATTTTTAAGGTGAATGTATTACTCAAAAACGACCGTTCTGTTTTTGTAAGCAAGAATTTTTCTGTCGATGTGTTTTTCTACTGCGTGCGAAAGAACGATCTTTTCCAAATCGCGTCCTTTTTTCACCAGTTCTTCTACCGTGTCTTTGTGCGAAATATGTGTCACATCCTGTTCAATAATAGGTCCCGCATCCAGATCGGAAGTAACATAGTGGCTGGTAGCTCCAATGATTTTCACACCGCGTTCGTGAGCTGCATGATAGGGTTTTGCTCCGGCAAATGCAGGCAAGAACGAATGGTGGATATTGATAATTTTATCAGGATATTGCGCGATAAATTCCGGCGAAAGAATCTGCATATAGCGGGCCAGTACACAAAAGGTAACTTTCTTTTCTTTCAATAATGCCAGCTCTTTAGCCTCCTGCTCTTTTTTGTTTTCCTTATTAACAGGAATGTAATGATATTCGATACCAAACTGACGGGCTACAGGCTCCATGTCGGGGTGATTGCTAATGATCACCGGTATGTCTACATACCATTCACCGGCTGCATAGCGCGCCAGAATATCGTACAAGCAGTGTGACATTTTAGAAACAAAGATAGCCATGCGAGGTTTCATGTCCGAAAAATACAAACGGAAACTCATGCTGTAGTTAATAGCCAATAAAGTTTGAAAATAGTCTTCAATCTTTTCTTTGGGTATCTGAAAATGCGTTAAGTCCCATTTTATTCGCATGAAAAATATCTTTTCTTCGCGGTTTACGTACTGATCTAAATACAGAATATTTCCTTTGTGTTGATTGATAAATTCGGTTACTGCTGCCAGTATTCCCGGTTTATCGGGGCAATGCAACAGTAACACGGCCGTATTCTCTGACTCCTTCATCTCTTTTTATTGTTTACGAAATGCAAATATAATATTTTTAAATTCGTAACCCGCTACAAATTACCAAAACTTAGTACTTATGATGAACCTGTATGAATTTTTAAAACCGAAATATTCCAAAAATCTTCAGGCATCTATTGCAGAAATCAAAACTATGGTTTATCTTTGCACCGCATTTGGAAATAATGCACAGACACTATGGTGTGGTAGTTCAGCTGGTTAGAATACCTGCCTGTCACGCAGGGGGTCGCGGGTTCGAGTCCCGTCCATACCGCAAAAGTCAATGAGGCTGTCTCAAAATAAATGAGAAAGCCTCATTTTTTATTTGGTACATTTCAATTGATATCCAATCAGGTGGATATTGATTCTTTATAAGAACCAAATATGAAGTTTAGTAAGTCAGTAAGAAATTTATGTTACCAGCTATCACTCAATACCTTTAGTGTAATTTAAGTAAAATATTTGACAAAACAACAAAAAGAACAACTCAGCTCTCAAAATCCTTATATTGAGATGGTTTCACCCCAAATTCATCATGGAAACACTTTGTAAAATAGCTTGTGGTTCCGAAGCCGACTAATCCGGCAACCTCGGATACAGGCAAACCTTTTTTGAGTAATTGTGCAGCCCGTTTCAAGCGGACAGATCTTATAAATTCACTGGGAGTTTGTCCTACAATGACTGAAAGTTTTCGGTATAACCCTGTTCTGTCCATATACAAATCTTTACTAAGTTGCTCTACCGAATAAGATACATTATCCATATTTTTCTCAATATGATGAAGAGCAGCCTTAATAAGCTTTTCATCAACATTGGTCGAAGTCAAAACTTCCGGGTTTATAGATATTTCTTTCTTAAACAGCACCTTACGTTGATCTTGCAACTCAATTAAATGTTGAATTTGGAGTAACAGGATGTTCATATTAAAGGGCTTTGAAATATAGGCATCCGCTCCAGCTTCAAAACCTTCTATTTGTGCTTTATCGGATGTTTTTGCAGTAAGTAAAATCACCGGAATATGCGATGTTTGTATGTTTCTTTTGAGTTGTTGACAAAGTTCAGTACCCGTCATTTCAGGCATCATTACATCTGTTATTACCAAATCAGGCTCATTATTTAATGCTTTTTCAAGTCCTTCTTTCCCATTAGATGCGAGTATTACTTTGTATTTTTCTGAAAGTTCATTTTGTAAGAAGGCCCTGAACTCAAAATTATCTTCAACCACAAGCAGTTTTAATCGTTGGTTTTCTACATTTATTTCTGTTTCCGAAACTATATCTTCGTCGGGTTGAAGATTAGTAGGAATATGTATCGTGAAGACACTTCCTTCGTTGATCTTACTTTGAACTTCAATAGTACCGTCGTGCATTTCTACATATTCTTTTACCAAATGTAAACCAATACCGCTTCCGGTGTTGGCGCCTTTTTGTTTTTTCACCTGATAAAAACGGTCAAATATTTGGCTGAGATCAACTTCGGAGATACCAATTCCTGTATCAGTTACTTGAATTGTAAACATTGGCTTAACGGCATCTTTCTCCACTTTCAGAAATATTTTTCCTCCTGAAGGCGTAAATTTCATTGCATTTGAAAGCAAGTTGTTGATTATTTTCTGCAGTTTGTCCCTGTCAACAAAGGCACAAATGTCTTCATCTTTACAATCCGAAACAAATTCAACACCGTTGTTAACCGCCAAATCATTAAAAGAAAAAGCTATTACATCAATAAAATCACTAATATTACAATAACTCAATTCCAGCATTTCTCCTTTCATTTCAAGTTTACGAAAATCAAGAAGCTGGTTAACGAGTTTAAGCAATTCGTTTGCATTACGTTGTATGCTTTTTAATTGGCTTTTTAATGATTCATTATCAATCTTACTTAAGATAGATTCAAGTGGTGTCAGAATAAGGGTAAGCGGCGTTCTTAATTCATGACTTACGTTTGTAAAAAAGGCATATTTCAATTGATCAAGATCATTTTTCTGCTGCTTTTCCATTCTTTGTTTACTCCATTTAACATAGTATGAAACAGAAAAATACAAAAAGCTAAAAACTAAAAAGAAATAAAAGAAATATGCCCATGAAGTTTTCCAAAACGGGGGATCAATGATTACTGTAATTTCGGCACATTGCTTACCCCAATGACGACTATTGTTAGCTGCAAAAACTTTTAACTGATAAGTACCCGGTGATAAATTGGTATATTTGACACGTCCGACACCATCTGTGGTCTTTATTTCATTCCATTCATTATCAGCGCCTTCAAGTTTGTATCTGTAATAAGTTTGAGTCGGGTTAACGTAGTTGAGAGCAGAAAACTCAAACCCTACAAAATTCTGAAAATATTTCAGATAGATAACTGAGGTTGAACTGATGGATTTTTCATGTATTTTGTTTCCGCTATAATATTCATTTTGTCTGACTTCGATACCCGAAAGGAGCAGTTTAGTTATCAAAGGAGTGGCTAAAGGCTGCTCCGGTAGATTTATTTTTCTTATATCTATTTCATTAAATCCATCAAGGCCACCCCAAAGCAAGGTATTGTATGATGTTTTGAGAACAGAACGAGGTAAAAACTCTGTATCAATGACACCATCAAAGCTATTATAGTTATAAAATGAATAATTATAAAATCCTTCCGTTGCACTAATATCTATTCTTGAAATTCCGTTAGAGGTAGAGACCCATATTCTGCCCAAATCATCTTCGATAACGGACCTTATACTGTTATTTACTAATCCTTCTTTCTCAAAAAAACTTTTAGTAGAATTGTCAGCAGGATTATATACATTGAGTCCATCCATTGTACCGAGCCATATCAAACCACGACTGTCGGTATATAAACAATGATATAGATGGCAACTGTGTTGTTGTAACCCACTTTTTCGATCAGGAAATGAAACGGTATTATTTCGGCAATTATATAAGAATAACCCTTCATTAGAATATCCGAGTAAAATATCTTTTTTGAAGTCTGTCAATTGGTATGTGTAACCTATATTTTTCCCGTAAGCAATTGTAGCTCTGCGGAATTCCCCTGTCTGAGGATTAAAAGTTCCTACTCCATTATCAGTACAAATATAGAGTTGTCCGTCAAATGCTTCGAATATCGAGAGGCAATATCTTGGAGTATTAAAATGCTTTATATTATCATTATCAATACAATATAAGCCGTTGTTTTGCGTGCACAACCAAATACGCTTTCGGCTGTCCTTTAGAAGCATCTCACATATTGAGTTTGCCGGAATACTTTTCATCAATTGCATCGAAGAGGCATCTTGTTGTTTCCGAAACAAGCCTTTTTGAGTACCCACCAAAATAGATTCATCTTGCTCGGCAAAACAACGGACACTTAATTTTTTCGTTGAAGGAAAATTAAATAGTGACCCACCAAAATTTCTGAATTTAAATCTGTCAGGATGATAGTATAACACTCCCCGGTCAACCGACCCTACCCATAATCCACCCTTGTTGTCATTATATTGAGTACTTATTTCAGTTTCAAAAATTCGCCCATCCAACAAATGTAGAGGCGAAATTAAATGTCTGTTTTGTAGTGTCTTATCAATCACCCATAGTCCTATTAGCGAACTAATCCAACAGTTTCCATTATCATCTATAGTTAAGGTATTCAGCCAATATCTGGTCTCCAAGATATGTTCCCATTTTCTGTTCATCACGTTAAAACGTAATAGCGACCCTATACCATTTCCATTACGTACCTGATAAAAATAATTTTTGTACGAAATAACCGATAAATTACTTGAGTATATATTGTTACCATTAAACGGATCTTCTACATACGCTTTTTTACGAGTAGATTTGTCATAACAGACTACCTGACCTGATTTATAAAACAAAAAAACTTGATTAGCATATACCGCAACATCGTACAATTGATCATCTATTCCGGTTTGTTTTGAAACACGATTCAGAAAAAGTTGAGCTTTATTGTTTTTTTTACTTCGATAAAGCAATTCATCATTTCCGGTAACATACCAGAAAGAAAGATCAGTATCCACAAAAAAATCTTTAACAGAGTTTTTAATGCCTTGATTTTTAAAAATACTATCAGTATTTTGAATAAACTGTTCTTTGCTAATATCGAACAAAAAGAGTTTATGCTGAAATTTCAACCACAAACGGTTGTCATTATCAATGTAAACGCGATGCCATGCTGAAAAATCGTTTAAAAAATAAGCTTTTCTATCATCGTAATGTATATAGCTAAAATTAGCCCCATCGTATATATTAACCAACCCTTCTGTCACGATAACCATTCTTCCGTCGGGCAGTTGGCTGATATTACGTACACGATTATCCGACAGACCATTACTACTGTTGATCGGCGAAAAAACATAATTATCCTGAGCTATGGCACAGATCGAAACAAATAAGCAAATAAAAATTAATCTGTTTTTCATTGAACAAAACTTTGGAACAAAAATAATCAAAATTCACGAGAGCTTTTGTTCGGATTTCATTTGGTGGTTTCTAAATCAACATAAATGATAATATTTACAACATATGTTACAATTCTATTCAAAAGAGAATTCTATATTTGTAAGTTGAATTAAAAACAAAATATATTTTAATAATCCACATGAAAATCAAATTAATTTTAGGGCTTCTTCTGATTAGTTCATTTGCAGTTTTCTCTCAGAAATTAACCATTAATTCTCCAAATCAAAAAATAACCATTGGTCTTTATAACTCTAAAAACGTTGAGTCTGGCGAATGGTATTTAAAAGTTAAGTATTCAAACAACGGTAAAACCAGTGAGGTCATACCTCAGATTATTCTGGGTCTTAGCCGGGCAGATCAGGAGTTTGCGAAAGAACTGAAATATATGAAAGCGGGCAAACCCTTGCTGATAAATGAAAAATATACAACCATACACGGGAAACGGTTTCAATGTACTAATTCGGCCAACGAGGTTGTAGTTGCTTTCGAAAACCCCGACAAAACCAAGTTAAACCTGATTATCAGAGCATATAACGATGGTGTGGCTTTTCGTTATGAATTTCCCGAAAAAGGAGGACAATTTGTAGTAAACGACGAACTGACTACCTATTGCATTCCTGATAGTACAAAAAGATGGATGGAAAAATTCAATCCAGCCAACGAAGGTCTTTACTCTACTATGAAAGACGGAAATACCCAACAAGACTGGGGTTATCCTGCACTTTTCAATACACCCGATAAAGATTGTTGGTATTTAATCCACGAAGCAGATCTGAACCGGAGCTATTGCGGTACAAAACTATCCAATGTGGCTGAAAAATCGAAATACAAACTTACTTTCCCCGACCAATGGAACGGCAGAGGTCAGGGAGAAAGCAAGCCAACGATTACGCTACCCTGGAAATCTCCCTGGCGGGTAATGATTGTGGGGAGTCTTTCGGACATTGTGGAATCTACATTAGTTGATGATGTTTCGTCACCTTCAATCATTTCTAAAACAGATTGGATTCAACCGGGGATTGCATCCTGGAATTATTGGTCTGATAATCATGGCACCCGTAGTTATAAAACAGTTTGTGCATTTGCCGATTTGGCTGCCTCTATGGGCTGGTCGTATACATTGCTTGACTGGGAATGGGACGCAATGACTGATGGAGGGAATCTGGAAGATGCGCTCAAATACATTCAATCGAAAGGATTGAAACCATTAATGTGGTACAATTCGGGAGGAAACCATACATGGGTAAATGCTACACCTAAAGATCGAATGCTGACCCACAAGAACCGCGTGGAAGAATTCACCAAACTGAAAAAATTGGGGGTTGCCGGAGTTAAAATAGATTTCTTTGAGAGTGAAAAACAAAATATGATAAAATACTATCTCGACATTTTGGACGATGCGGCTCAATTTGAAATGATGGTTTATTTTCACGGTTGTATAGTTCCCCGTGGTTGGGCACGCACCTATCCACATCTTATGACCTACGAAGGAGTTCGTGGAGCCGAATGGTATAACAACGGACCGGAATTTACCACAACAGCCCCGGAACACAATACCATTTTACCGTTTACCCGAAATGTAGTGGGAGCTATGGATTATACACCGGTAACGTTTACAAATTCTCAATTTCCGCATATAACTTCATACGGACACGAACTTGCTCTTAGCGTGNTTTTCGAATCAGGCATTCAGCATATGGCTGATCGTCCTGAAGGGTATTACGAATTGCCTGACGCTGCAAAATCTTTTTTGAAAGAAATCCCCAACGCATGGGATAACACCAAATTAGTTGAAGGCTATCCGGGGAAAGATTTAATTATTGCCCGCAACAAAGGTAACGCTTGGTACATTGGAGGTATCAGCGCCGAAAGATTTCCAAAAACGAAAACGTTGAACTTTAATTATCTCCCTGAAAATAAGAAATATAAAATGACTTTGATTACAGATGGTGAACATGATAAAAAACTAATAGCTCAATATCTCGTGGTTGATAAAACGAGTAGTTTGAAGGTAAGATTATTGGGCAGAGGTGGCTTTGTAGCAGCTCTGATTCCTGTTAAATAAGTTTCTTCAAAACTTTAAATCATGAAAGTACAAACTAAGTTTTTCTTTAACAAAGCATTGTTCATTATTACGGCATTGATTCTATCTATCAGTGTTTATGGACAAGAGTTTCCGTATAAGAATCCAAATCTTAGCTCTGAAGAACGGGCCAAAGATCTTATTTCCAGATTGACTATCGAAGAAAAAGCTACCCTGATGTGTGATCAGAGTGATGCTATACCCCGTTTGGGTATTAAAAAATTCAATTGGTGGAGCGAGGCTTTACATGGATATGCCAATAACAATAATGTCACGGTATTTCCAGAGCCTATCGGAATGGCAGCTTCGTTTAACGATCAATTATTATTTAATATTTACGATGCCATATCTGATGAAGCCCGTGCCAAATATAACCAGTGGATCCAAAATGGCAACGAAAACAAACGCTTCCTGAGCCTTTCGGTGTGGACTCCCAACGTAAATATTTTTCGCGATCCTCGTTGGGGACGCGGACAGGAAACATATGGCGAAGACCCTTATCTGACTTCACGTATGGGAGTTCAGGTAGTAAAAGGATTACAAGGTGCGGCTGATGCAAAGTACAAAAAACTATTGGCCTGCGCCAAACATTATGCTGTTCATTCAGGCCCGGAATGGAGTCGCCACGAGCTGAATCTGAATAATGTTGATCCGCGTGAGTTGTACGAAACCTATTTGCCGGCTTTCAAAGCATTGGTGCAACAAGCCGATGTGCGTCAGGTGATGTGCGCCTATCAGCGACTCGATGACGAACCTTGCTGTGGAAACACCCGACTGCTACAACGAATACTTCGTGATGAATGGGGTTTTAAATACATTGTCGTTTCCGATTGTGGAGCTGTTACAGATTTTTTCACATCTCATAAAGTCTCGTCAACTTCTGTACATGCTGCTTCGAAAGCGGTTTTGGCTGGTACCGACGTGGAATGCGTATGGGAAAATTACCCCTATAAAACATTACCCGAAGGAGTAAAAAAAGGATTGATAAAAGAGGAAGATATTGATAAAAGTCTCATGAGGGTGTTGGTTGGTCGCTTTGATCTTGGTGACTTTGACGATGATGCCATCGTTCCATGGACAAAAATTCCGGCCACAGTTCTGAATAACGAAAATCACCGGAAACTGGCCTATAAAATGGCACAACAAACTATGACCTTGTTACAAAACAAAAATAATATTCTTCCATTATCAAAATCCGGAAAGAAAATTGCTGTAATCGGCCCGAATGCCAACGACAAGGTAATGTTATGGGGCAATTACAATGGTACTCCGGTAAGTACCATTACGATACTCGACGGCATTAAAACAAAGCTCTCCAATAACAAAATATTGTATGACAAAGGTTGCGATCTGGTAGAGAATAAAGTGACCGAAAGTTATTTTGATCAATTATCGTTCGAAGGTAAGAAGGGATTTAAAGCTACTTATTGGAATAATCCCGACAGAAAGGGCGATATAGTAACTACCGTTCAAATCACAAATCCTATTAAAATGACCACTGCCGGTCAGCACGAATTTGCTTCAGGTGTAAAACTTGAAGGATTTTCAGCCTTATTCGAGGCGGAATTTATTCCCAAAAAATCGGAGGAATTGGTTTTTAAAGGTGGAGCAACAGGACGTTTCGAATTACTGGTTAATGACCAACAAGTACAAACCTACAACAACTGGCGAACTTTGCCGGCAACGTTACCATTCAAAGTTGAAGCTGGTAAAAAATATAAAATTGTAATTCGTTATGCACAACTTAACGACTGGCAAGCAAATATCGAATTCAACTTTGGAAAAGAAATAGATATTGATTATACTAATCTGATTAACAAACTAAAAGGTGTTGAGACGATAGTGTTTGTCGGAGGAATTTCAGGTAATTTGGAAGGCGAAGAAATGCCTGTAAATTATCCCGGGTTCAAAGGTGGTGACCGTACGGATATTGAACTTCCTGCCGTTCAACGAAATTGTTTAAAAGCGCTTAAAAAAGCAGGTAAGAAAGTAATATTTGTCAATTGCTCAGGTTCTGCTATTGCTTTAACACCCGAAACCGAAACCTGCGATGCCATTCTGCAGGCATGGTATGCCGGAGAATCGGGAGGTCAGGCTGTAGCCGATGTGCTTTTTGGCGATTATAATCCTTCAGGTAAACTACCAATTACATTTTATAAAAGCTCTGATCAACTGAAAGATTTCGAGGATTACTCCATGAAAGGACGTACATACAGGTATATGACCGATGCACTGTTTCCTTTTGGTTATGGATTAAGTTACACCAACTTCAAAATAGGAAATGCCACTATTGACAAAACCAAAATCAAAGACAACGAAACTGTAAAGCTAACAGTTCCGGTTACCAACGTGGGAAAAAGATCAGGAACAGAGATCGTACAAGTATACATTCGTAAAATAAATGATATCGAAGGTCCTATAAAAACGTTACGTGGATTCCAGCGGATAGAGCTGACTGCAGGCAAATCTGGGCAAGCAATCATTAATTTGACACCTTCTTCGTTCGAATTTTATGATTGGGAGCAGCGGAAAATGGCAGTTACTTCTGGTGAATATGAGGTGTTTTACGGAAATAGTTCAGATAATAAAGATTTGAAAAGTCTCAAGGTTAACATTAAATGAATATAAGAAATGATTGAAAAAACAAGCAAAATAATATTGATTTTGGGCATATTGTCCATATTTTCGATAGACGCGATATTGGCCGGATCAAAATCTAAAGTTATCAAAAACAAATATCAGGAAAACTGGGAGTCACTTGCTACTAACGAAAGAGAACCCGAGTGGTTCAAAGACGCCAAATTCGGCATCTATTTCCATTGGGGTTTATACAGTGTGCCTGCTTACGACTCAGAATGGTATGGTAGATGGATGTATGTTCCGGGAAGAAAAAACTGGGCCGGAACGGTATTTGGATATCAGGAAAAGACATACGGTCCGTTATCCAAGTTCAATTATCATGATTTTATTCCGATGTTTAAGGCTGAATATTTTGATGCCAAAGATTGGGTCAGTTTGTTTAAAAAAGCCGGAGCTAAATTTGGTGGTCCGGTAGCGGTTCATCATGATGGATTTTCGATGTGGGCGAGTAAAGTGAACCCCTGGAATGCAAAAGATATGGGACCTAAAAAGGATATTCTGGGAGAACTGTTTGCCGAACTGAAAAAGAACAAGATGAAGACTATTGCCACTTTTCATCACGACAGACTGCTCCAACGTTATGCAAAAGATACTGCAAAATGGGCCAAAAACACTCCTGATCCGGGATGGGATAGTCATTTTCCCTATCATCCCGATTATATTACCTCTACCACCGATCCCAAACTCAGATTGTTTTATGGAAATATGCCAGCCGACGAATATTATGATTATTGGTTGAATCAGATTACTGAAGTAATCGACAATTATGCACCGGATATTATCTGGCACGATTCGTGGCTTGAGTTAATTCCGGAAAATTATCGTCAGAAAATGGTAGCTTATCAATTCAACAAAGGAGTTTCAAGAGGACAGAAACCCATTGTTGCTTATAAACAGGAAGATTTGCCAGCTAACGTAGGAATATTGGACATGGAACAAGGAGGAAA
>WSSedL1CaDRAFT_10001226_pt1 | contig 15610 bp, 13 predicted proteins | sample WetSurSL1Cattail_FD_9464 | JGI IMG/M metagenome (IMG submission 9464)
ATGTCGCCGCCCTGCTCTGAAACCGCATCATATATGGTGGAAATGTCTGCAACACCGAAATATGTAATACCATATCCTTGTGCAAGTTTTTCAACCTCATTGTTCATATTCATTTCATACATCCCCCGTCTAATATTCTACATGTCCCAAAGCACATTGTATGTCCCCTGCTTTCCATCTCCTAATTCCAGTAAAAAGCTATATCCATGCTTTTTATAACCCAAAGATTCATAAAAGCGATGTGCACCTTCCCTTTTCAGATTGCTGGATAAAGAAACCTTATAGCATCCTTGTCTCTTGCAATATTCCATTGCATATTCCATCATTTGCTTTCCAATTCCTCTGCCTTGAAAAGTTGTTTTGACAACAACATCTTCAATTAGTCCAGAAGGTGTTCCCAAATGAGCCAGGTTATCCATAATTGCAAGCGCAAACGTTCCAACTATTGTACTTTCAAGCACTGCAACATAAACCTTATAGTTGGGATAGCTATTAATCCTGTCAAAAATAATTTGAGCCTGTTCATGGGATAAAACCTTTCCATCATCCATATCAGGTTGCTTGTAAAGCTCAACTATGTCCTGTAAGTCTTCTTTTGCTGCTTCTCTGATATTTACTTGCATCCATTTGCACCCCCCTCAAATCACTTCATAATCTCATTCATTTCTTTAATAAACCTTCCAACATCTTCGGGTTTATGAGCATCCGTAACTGTCAACAGTTTTACTTTCTTATCCTTAAAAGCATTAAGCAACCCCAATCATTTCGTCATCTATGTAAATGCCACAAAAAATGTCTCCCTCTTCTTTTGATAATCCGAGGTCATCTAAAACCATTTGCCTTGAGGCATTTGGCATCGGTCCTAAAGATAAAAAATCCTCACATTGTTTATAAACTTGCAATATCGAATCAATTTCATTCACATCAATATCTTTTACTATAAAACCCTTTCCTTGTATGAGCATAAAGATTCCTTCCATTAAATCTTAATTATCTACTCCATACGGTATGGTAATAATTCTTTCAGCTTTACTATTTTTCATCATCTACTAACACATCTGCTTCAAGGTTTTCATCATTAATTTGATACATAAACTCTCTGCATCTTCCACATGGAGGATACACCCTTCCTTAATAACATTTTGTCCTGATATAAACGATACTGCAGAATGATATTCTTTGTTCCAATATGGCAACATTGTCTTAAATCTGTTACGTTCATCTTCCCTCATGTATACAATCAAGCATTTTTCCCTTAATAACTTACTTCCCTCGTTCTCATGTTATACAGCCCCCTTAATTAAAGCATAAAATCCTCCAATTTATCAACTCAAATAACTTCTCTTGATTTACAATTCATTTTTGAATCTCATGTATACACTTCTCTCATGGAATCCCAATGACTTCCAGAAGCTTACCCCTCTCTCATTCCAGGTCAGCACCTCTCCCCTTATAATCCAGCTTCCTATACCAATATCTATAAACCTCAGTAAATCCGAGCTTATTATACAGGTTCGCAGCAGGTAAATTCCCAACTACCACCTGCAGATATGCCGTCTTAATACCCATTTTAAACGTTTCACTTAGAATTCCATCCATTATGTCCTGTCCATATCCATTTCCCCTGAAGTTCTTATCTACTACTATGTCGAAAATACCGACATAATCCCTTTCAATTGCACCATATCCACACCCTGCAATATTTCCGTCAATTTGCTTGGTTACGCATATTACTCTTCCAAGGATGTTGGCTAGAATTTTTCTTGCTGTTAATTGAACTCCTTCATCCAGAATTTTAGAACAACTGAAAAATGCATCCACCCAATTGTCGCTAAATTTAGTTTCCGTAATAACACCTTCAGGTTTATGATAAGCATATTGACTCAAATCCAGTATTCTAACTGAGGTTTCGTCAATTCTTATATAGCCTCTCTCTTCAAGCCTTTTATCAATGCCTTTGGGATAACTTTCATCGGTTAATTTAAAAATTGTTGGCAAATTACTGAATTCATACTGCTTTTCGCAAAAATTAATCTTTTCATCCAGTTCTATCGTGGATTCATAGATAGGACTTATTGAATTTGCTCTTTTTGTATAACCATCAGAAAATCTTCTGTATAAGCTTTTTCATATTCAATGCTTGGTTCAACAAGAAAAGCCATACAAATAAATCCTCCCTTACAAATTCAAGCATACTTCCACAGCGAGCTTGAAAATAGTTTCTCTTATATCAGTTGTAAGTTTCATGATACCTCGCCATCATGTATTCATCAGCATACTTGCCTTCCCTGATAGCGGCATATTTCTTTACTCCTTCAATTACAAATCCTAACGCTTTATATAGCTTTACAGCCCCTTCATTCTCAACAAATGCATTTAGCTCTACTCTTATAAGCATGAGCCAGTTATCAGCAAGGTCAAGAATCTTCTTTAGCAATGCTGTTCCGATTCCCTTTCCCTGGTAATCAGCATGTACTATAATCCCTAAACTTGCAGAATGTCTCGCCCTTGGATTCCTTCCAATATGCAATCCGACAAGCCCAACTACTTTTTTAATCCCGTTCTCATCAATTTCAGCAACAAGAAGGTGTTCATTTTCTGAAAGACCTTTAATGAACTCCTCGGACTTTGAAACTCTTTCACTAAATAATCCAAGTGTGTTTTCCCTAACCCCATCCATCCGTCGCATTTCGTTAATGGCTGATGCGTCCTCAATTTTTACCGCCCTGATTGTCAAGTTCATACTTCACTCACCCCTTTTATGCAAATATTGTTCCAGCCTTGCTTTAGAATTTAAAATATCCTTATCAGTATAGGATATCTCAAGCACAATTCTCCCTACAAATCCTGCTCATACGGTCTAAATTGCCTGGCGGCGAACCCAAAAATCATAATCCCATCAACTCCTGTAAAAATATAAAAAACCCCGCAGAATCACTCGTTAGAGTGACTCCGCAGGGTTTATCATACTGCGTGTAGGACATTCATTGCCCCTATGTTGCTTGCAATATTGCTAAACATACTCACTTTTTAGGTATTATTACATATATTTTCCATGATGTCAATATTGTCCAGCCAATAATTTTTCGCACTGGGAACTGTATTTCAGTAATATATTCGTTTGGGTCATTCGTCAACCATTCACCTTTTAAGTACAGTTATCTTTGTGCTCCGATAATTTCGTATCTATTATCCTCAATCCACTTGGATATGGCACTGTAAGCCATATGAATGGTTTGAAACGGACCTTTATGGACCACTGTTGCCATCTTTTCACACCTTCGAGAGTCTTAACCTTGATACTGTCAGTATCAGGTAAATCACCAATAATAGGCTCAATAACTTCAGCATCTACTGACTCTTCCTTATATCCTGTATAGAGTAATGATGATGCCTTGAGATGCCTCTCTCATTTTAAATTCACCTACCTTAACAGTAACCTGAGCCTTACACATAAAGCTTTAACCTTTCATTTACATCGTCCATCGTTTTGCAGAAAGGCCCCGGTGTTTCCATCTTTATGGATACAACAGCAGTACAGAATTTTAAGGATGTTGGGATATCATGATCCAATCTTTTTGAAATATAGGAACTTATAGTGGTATCCCCTCTGCCTGTGCGGCCCAATATGTTAGAGCTTGTATACCTTTCAAATATCATTTTCATGCCATCACGATAGGCATTAACACCCTCCCTGCAGGTTAGAAGGATTTCCCTGGCGCCCCAATCCACCAACTGTTTTGCAGCGCTTTCAAGGTCATCATATCCGGTCATGGTTTTTGACTCCAAATCATCAACCTTTAAAAAATCAATGTATTGAAGTCCTTCCTTTTTTTCTTTCCAGTCCTTATGTACGATTCTTCCTCCGTCAATATCCCTTAGAAATGTCTGTGCATCTAAAGAAATCACATAACCCATTGCTTTGAGTCTCTTTAAGAAATCCACAGTAATCTCATGCGTTGAAATTCCACCTATATGGAGTACTCTTGTATCAAGCTTGGGAATTTTATCAAAGTCAAAAAATTCCGAATGCTTATGTACTATAATTTCCCTTGATGTCATAGTCTCATCAGGATAAACTACCGAAAGAGTCATAGTATTTTCATCTTCCTGAAGAAAAACGTCTATGCCTTCATCCTCAAAGGGTTTAAGCAGAACTTTGTCCTCCAGCGCCAATTTAGCAATTACAGCAGTTTTGTAACCAAGCCTTTTACAAGCAATAGCACCGCAGTAAATTGCACTTCCCGGCTGCATTCCGCTGGTTTTTCCACCAATAACAATTTCTTCACGGCACATATGTCCCAACTGCACTACATCGTATTTCATATTTTTTCTCTCCTGCATTCTTAGCTTTTTTATTTTATTGTTAAATAACTATATTAGTTTTTTATTTCATTGCTTCATAAACGTAATAGTGATAACCATTTTTACGGTAACTCCGTTCAAACTTTGCACCATAGTCCAGTATAGCTGCAGGTTGGTCATTGACCTTAACCTTTATCTCCTGTTTGTACTCATCAGACCGGCTTATACTTAAGATTTCCTGATTAATCCTGATAGTCAGCTTTTCTCCCTTGAAGAAAATATTAAATTGAAGCTCCTGCCAATGTGAAGGTAAAATCGGATTAAATTTAAGGATGTTGTTCTCAATCTCAAGTCCAAGAAATCCCATCGCCAAAACCTGCCAGGTTCCGCCACACGGTGCAGTGTGAAGTCCTCCAAGGAATAAGCCCGCTTTTTTAACCGGATTTGTGGACTCAAGGTCAATCGCTGCGCTTTTCATAAAATATTTGTATGCGCTCCTGCTGTCACCAACCTGTGCTGCAGCCACTCCATATGCATTCGGGCTGTCACCTGAGCCATGCTCTGTTCTGAGGTCATAATAGTCAAAGGTTGCTTTCCTTACAACAGGATGATAATCATTTTTAAACATTACCAGTGCTTGAACAACATCTGCTTGTTTGATAATCTGGGTATAAGTAGCAGGCCCAACGGGGTAACCATTATATTCTTCCTTTATTTTTACCCTGGTGTTTTTAAATTCTTCGATTGTTATGTCTTCCAGCTCAAAGTATCCGTCAAACTGTTCAATTACTAAATTTTTATCTTCTTTATTTACGAATATTTTTTTGTTTACATCTTTCCAATACTCTATCTCGTCATTTTTCAGATCCAATTTCCTCTTTACCTTTTCAAGAATATCAAATTGTTCTGTTGAATACTTTTCTATACAATCAAGTGCCTTTTCCAGGCAGTATTTTGCCATTTTATTGGTGAAGTGGTTGTTTGTAACCTCCTCATGATACTCGTCCGGGCAGGTGGTATGCAATATTTCATACCTGTCCCTGTGCTTCTTGTAATAGACTACAGATGCAAAGAATCTGGCAACCTGAAGAGTTATTTCGAGTCCATAATCTTTTATGTAATCAAAATCTCCCGTTACCTTATAGTACTGCCATATTGCATAAACTACATCCGCTGAAATGTGATACTGTCTATCCCCAAAATAATTTCGGAGGATTTTTCCGCTGTGCACATCCATTTGGACGAACTTTTTGGTAGCTTCTTCCCCTGTATCAAGGCTTTCCCATGCGTAATAAGCACCCTCAAATCCCAAGTCCCTGGCTTTTTTCAATGCATGTGCGAGGGTTTTATATCTATAGTTCAAATGATTTTTTGCATACTGGGGAAACACATGGCACAAATATGGGAAAGCATATGTATCAACTTCCCAAAAAATCGACCCTTTATATGTTTGAGCAGACAGCATTCTTGAAGGTGTAAAGCAATAATCATAATCCTTAGGGACGCTGATAATAAGAATATGAAGGTTAAACCTCATGTACTTCTGGGCCTTTTCATCCCCCTTAATGATTACATCCGTAATTTCCCACTGTTTCTTAATTGCAGCTGCATGTGAATCAAATAATTTATCAAATGAATATTCCAGCTTTAAGGCATTTACGGCATCCTCAAGAGGTATTTGAGAATCCCTGCTGGTAAATAAATTTGCCATGTTCTCAAATACAACAGTTTTCCCTTCATCAAGTTCAAACCGATAAGGTCTTGTTATATATTTTTCACTTTTCTCAATATTACCGGGAATAATTGCTTTGTTGTCTATTGCTGCAAACACACTGCCAGATACTGCAATATTATATTTATGCTGCTGCGTATAAGCATTTAGGTACAAGCCCAAATCATCTTCACCACAGGATATATTTTCCAGATGAGGTCCGAATGTATCCACTACATCCGCATCCAGTCCCACCTTAACGAGAATGTCTGCATTGCCTGAGAGATTCTTTATCTTCATCTTCCATGCAGCTTTATTTCTTCTGTCATAACACACTATACGTTCATGAACCACTTCTATAAGCTTTCCTGTTCGGGATTTCCATACATATTGCATTGTCAGCTTTGAACAGGACATATCCAAAAATACTCTGAACGATTCTGTATTATCATCTCTTAATTCTACTTTCTCGCTATCTATTTCAAACACACAATCCCAGAAATTCGGATTATTTATTATTTCCTTCCATTGTTCGCCTACTTGATCATAAATACCGATTGCAAGGACAGAGGAATCGTTCTTGCCGAAAAGTTCCGGGAAATATCCCTTTACTCCCATATAACCATTTGCAATCGTCATTAAATGTACTCGTTTCTGGTAATCATGCCTGTCTAACTCAATAATCCATTCAGTATCCATTCCACTTTTCTCCTCGTGCAAAATATTAATTATTAGTTGCGCCACAGATAATATTGAATTTATTTTCTATCTATCCTTTTATACCAGTCATGGCAATACCTTCGATAAAATATTTCTGTGCAAAAATGAAAAGGATAAATGAAGGAATAACAACAATAGTGACCGCTGCCATCATAAGCTCCCATCTGGCAGAATAAGAGCCCTGGAACAATGTAAGTCCGAGCATAAGTGTAAATTTCTTTTCTGAAGTAATGTAAATCATTGGTGCAAGGTAATCATTCCATTGAAACAAGAAAGTGAATAATCCAACAACTATCATAACTTGCTTTGAAAGCGGCAGTATAATTGTAGTAAATACTCTGAAAATACTAGCCCCGTCTATCCATGCAGCTTCATCCATTTCTTTGGGGATAGTTAAAAAGAACTGTCTCAGAAGAAAAATATTAAACACTCCACCTCCAAAAAATGCAGGAGCTGTGATAGGCACAAATGTATTAATCATACCAAGCTTATTCCAGAAAATAAATTGCGGTATCATTACAACTGCAAAAGGCAGCATAAGAGAGGCCATCATAATTCCGAAGATCGTGTCCCGTCCCTTCCAATTAATTCTTGAAAATCCAAAGGCGCAAAGCGAACTAGTTGCCAGCACTCCAACCATGTTTATTAAAGTAACAGTTATTGAATTCGAGAAAAATTGAGCAAAGGGATGGGTTGTCATAGCTTCAACAAAGTTGGCAAGTTTCAGAGTGGTTGGAAATAATCGCAAATCTGCAGAAAAAATATCACTTGCATTTGCCACTGCAGTTCTCAGCATCCAGTAAAAAGGAAATATACTAACTATAGCTCCGATTGTCAAAACTACATATGTAATCGCTTTCGCTAAATCAAATCTTTTTTGCATTTTTTTTAACATCTCCCCCGTAATAAACCCAAGATTTAGAAACACGGAATATTAATGCTGTAGAAATCATAATAACTATAAACAATAATGCAGAAGCCGCACATGCAGTTCCCATTTTTGAAAACCTGAAGGCTTGTTCGTATATATACAAGACTGCAAGCAGGCTGGAGTTGTTCGGACCTCCCATTAACGCCTGACCGTTTCCAGACGCTCCGGAAGTCATTACCGCAGGCTGTACAAAGGTCTGGAAAGCGTTTATGAAACCCATCACAGTGTTGAAGAAAATAACTGGGGAAATCATTGGTATTGTAATGTAAAACAGTTTGTGAAAAGGGGTTCCTCCATCAACATCTATGGCTTCGTAAAGCTGTGTCGGAATATCCTGCAAGGCTGCCAAAAAAATAACTATTGTATTTCCGCATAACCATAAACTCATCAGCACAAAGGTAGGAATAACGGTAGTGTCTGAAATAAGCCACGTAGAAGGGGGTATGCCAATGGCACGAAGTATATTATTTATGATTCCGAAATTCGGTTCCAGCATCCATAGCCATATCATGCCTGAGGACGCCAAAGGTATGACCATCGGCAGGTAAAACGCACCTCTGAAGAATGCTCTGCCTTGTATTTTCATATTTAATACCACAGACATAAAGAACGAAAATATGATTGTGCATGGCACACTTAGGGCTACGTAGTAAAATGTAGCTTTAACAGACGGAAAAAAGAAAATATCCTTCCCTGTAAACATTTCAATATAATTTGATAGTCCTACAAAGTTTACAGTTTTCACTCCTGGTGAATAATTAGTTAAACTGAGTATAAAAGTAAAAAGTAATGGCCCTAAAGTAAATATCAAAAATCCCAGAAGAACAGGAGAAACAAAAAGTAATCCATATATAAGGTTTTTATCTAATGATCTTTTTTTTGTAATAACAGGCTTTGAAATAGCTGCTGCAGAATTACTCATATAAAATTCCTTTCTCATTATGCAGTTAAGATAAGATGAAGGCCAGATATGGTGTTCTGGCTTTCATCCATTTTTTTATAACACTTCGGTTCAAAGAAAATTTTTCGGTTGTAGAAAAATTTTCTTACCTCAGCAGTGTTTCAACGAGGCGGGAGATATGCTCGCCGCCTGCAAACCAAATCGGTACCCGCCACCTATAGAGGTGGGGGACATTTTGTGCCTCGTTATAAATTTATAGTGTTATTTGTCGTATCTTCCTTTAAATTCTGGTTGAACTTTTGCGTCAATTGCCTTCATTGCGTCAGCTGCTGACATTTTACCCATCCAAACCGGGTCAAGTCCTGATACGAATGTTGAAATTACCTTGCTTTGATTCTTCAAATAGAATCCAGCCTGTGGAACAGCATTATTTATAAACTGGTCTACTACCGCAGTCTTAAATCCTGCTGGATGAGCTGCTGGATTTGCATCCACCCATTTTGAAAGTAATGCCGGATCGGAATACCACTTCTTCATTTGAGGCATCCATAATCCACTGGTATAAAGGTCTAAAGCATTGTCAGGATTACCCAGCCATTTGAAGAGTGTCCATGCTTCTTCCGGATGTTTAGAGGACTTATAGAGAACTGTAGCTGCACTACAAACACCTGTTATACATTTTTGCATTTTAGGAAGAACACCGATATCATAATTTGCTTTTGCTACTCCTAAGTCAAGGTTCATCCAGTGACCGCCGATAACCATACCTGCAATTTTATTCTGAACAGCAATATTTAGTGCGGGTAAAGACTTCGCTGCCAAAGGTGAAGGAGCTACGTGATACTTAAATATCAAATCCTGCAACTTTTGAATAGCTTCTACTGCTTGTGGCGAATTAATTGTTAATTGCTTTCCATCCTCTGAAGTCCATGCGCCACCGTTGCTTGCTATAAAGCAAGTAAGCGGAACATCCCATGTTTCAAACATAATACCATATTGCTTGATGTTATTTGGATCAAAGCCTGCTTCAGAAGCATTCTTTCCATTTTTATCAAGGGTCATTTTCTGCGCAGCAGCTACAAACTGCTCCCAGGACCAAGCCTGATCTGCAGTCGCAGGAGGTGCATCTATCCCTGCTTCTTTTACAGCATCTTTATTATAGTAAATAGCAAAATCTTCAGGTGCGGTACTAAATCCCCAAGCATTGTCGGGAGATAAAGTGAACCAGGTGAAATCAAAGAAATCCTCTTTTTTCAATTCCTTGTCATTCTTTAGCTTATCAAAAATATTCTCGAATTTTCCTTCATTAGCCCAGGTTTCTCCAAGTTCATTTTGCATATAGCCACAGTCCGGCAAACTGTTTGCAGCTGCCATTGCAGTCATTTTAGCCACATAGTCCGCATTTGGGATATACATGGGTTCAACAGTAATGTTTGGATATTTTGCAGTAATTCCTGCACATGCTTTTTCTAATGCAGTCTTTTCATTGGGGCTTCCCCAGTACGAAAAAGTGAGCTTCACAGGTTCTTTTGCTGTAGCTGTAGCTGTAGCTGCATTTGAATCTGCTTTAGCAGCTTCTGTTTTTGCACCATCTGTAGCTGCCGGCTGTGAACCGCAACCTGCCAAAATCATACTAAACATAGCACATACAATCACTACCCAAGCTAACATTTTAATAGCCTTTTTCATTAATAGTACCTCCTTAAAATTTTAGAGATTGAGGAGCTGCAGCACCTACTATTAATTTTAGCTATTTTTTACGTTATTTTTTTTAAAATAATTATTAATTTTGTACTATTTTACGCCATTTAAAAAGCCATAATTGAGCGATTGATCACCCAATTACGGCTTTCATAACTATATTATGATTAATTCTTATCATTCCTGCCTTGTATCTCAGGTTGAACTTTTTTCTCTATACTTTTCAAAGCATCTGCCGCACGTTCTTTACCTAACCATACTTGGTCAAGCCCAGAAATAACAGGTGTAATTATTTTAGATTGATTTTTCAGGTAATATCCCACTTGTGGTACAGGATTGGTCAAAAACGGGTCAACAACAGCAGTTCTAAATCCTGGGGGATGTGCAGCCGGATTTGCATCCACCCATTTTGAAAGCAGCGCACTGTCTGTATACCATTTTTTCATTTGCGGCATCCACAATCCATCTGTATAGAGTTCGATGCAATTCTCCGGATTTGACAGCCATTTGAATAAAAGCCATGCTTCACTAGGATTTTGTGAATTCTTATATATAACTGTTGCAGCACTGCAAACAACCGTGACATTTTTCTTCAGTTTAGGGAGAACACCAATGTCATAGTCGGCCTTAACTGCACCCAGGTCAAGATTCATCCAATGTCCGCCTATTACCATTGCAGCTATTCTTGAATTAAGCGCAACATCAAGTGTTGGTAAAGACTTTACAGCCAAAGGAGAAGGAGCTACATGATAAACATTTACTAAATCTGCAAGCTTCTGAATAGCTTCTACTGCTTCAGGTGAATTCAGCATGAATTTCTTACCGTCATCGGACACCCATTGACCGCCGTTACTGGCTATAAAACATGTAAGAGGAACATCCCAGGTTTCAAACATAACACCGTACTGCTCGATGTTATCAGGGTCAAATCCTGCTTCAGAAGCATTCTTTCCATTTTTATCAAAAGTAAGCTTCTTTGCAGCAGCTACAAACTGGTCCCACGTCCAGGCTTTTTCTGCAGTTGCAGGGGGTGCTTCAAGCCCAGCTTCTTTAAAAGCCGGCTTGTTATAGTACAGGGCATAGCTTTCAGGAGCTGTACTTATACCCCATGCATTATCCGGAGAAGACAAAAACCATGTATAATCAAAGAAATCAGATCTTTTCAATTCTTCATCCTTATCCAGCATTTCATAAAGATTCTGTAATTTCCCTTGACTAGCCCAGGTTTCACCTATCTCATTCAATAAATAGCCTGTATCTGGAAGACTCCCGGCAGCATCTAACGCAACCATTTTAGCTGTATAATCCGGATTCGTAATATGAGTGCATTCGACTGTTATCCATGGATATTTCTCAGAAAATCTTTTACATGCATTACTTATGACCAATTTTTCGTTATTACTTCCCCAAAATGTAAATTCCAACTTTACATGTTTTTTTTCATTCTCAGGATTAATGCTCAATTTCCCATCATTAGGAGATTTATTAGTTCCTGCACATGAAGTAAGCATACACATTATTGTTAACAATAGTACAATTCTAGAAAGTACCTTTATTTTATCCGGCATGCCGTATTCCTCCTAATAATAGAATGGCTAAATACTTATCTATTTAAAGGTAGATTTATTATTATTCTGGTACCTTTGTCCGGGGCTGATTCTATTTTGACGCCATAACCCTCTCCATATCTTATTTTTATTCGTCTGTCAATATTGTTAATACCTATTGAACTTTCCGTCGAACTAATAATTCTTTTCAAACATTCCTCACTCATCCCACATCCGTTATCTTCTACTAAATAATACCTTGTCTCACCCTCAATCCAACAAGCAATTTTTATTTTTCCTGCTGCCTGAAGCGAATTGAAGCCATGTAACAATGAATTCTCTACAAAAGGCTGCATGAGGAACTTGGGTACCTTATAGTTGTAAAGAACTTCTTCGATATCGTATTCAACACTTACTTTTTCTCCGAACCGTTTTGTCATAATATAAACATAACCTCGAAGATACTGCATATCTTCCCTGAAAGACACCAGATCTTTCTTGTTTTTCGTACTGTATTCCAGCATGGATGAAAGGCTTGTTACAATTTCACTGATTGGCTCCTGGTCATTGGCAATCGCCATCAGGTTTACAATATTCAATGTATTATACATGAAGTGTGGATCTAACTGGAGATTTAGTGCATTAATCTCTGCTTCGTTTTCTTTTATTTTTATTTCGTAGTTTTCTTTTATCAGCTTTTGGATCTTTTCATTCATCCTGTTATATCTTTTAATAAGCTCATTAAACTCGCCTTCTTCCTCCTGCAGAGCCAAATCAAAGTTCCCTTCACCGGTTTTTTTAATAGCTGTGGTAATTTTATTTATGGGCTTGGTTATCATACTGGAAATAAAATACGAAATTAAAATAGCAATGACAATTAGTAATGCTGCCAGATATAAAGTATATGCCCTGATAGAAGTTAGAATCTTATTGAGCATCTTATCATAGGGAATAACCATAACAGACATCCAATCATTTGTTTTTAACTTATCGTAACAAACCAGCATTTTCTTTCCGTCAATTTCCAAAAAGTCTGTACCGCTCTCGTTTTCAAATGCTTTTGGCAGCCAATCATATTTTACAGTTTTGCCTAATTTGCTTTTATCCTGATGTGAAACTATTTGTCCTTCCTTCGTAATAATAAAAAAGTAACTTCCATCTACCAACAAATTTTTTTTAAAAATCTTCTGAAAAAAATCTTCTTGGTAATTAACTATAAGTAAGGGTCGCTCAACGCCATCTTTAAAAGTTAAATAGTTATTTCCATCATAATATGTTTGTTTCAGTTTGTTTACAGCGCAGAACAAATAACTGTAATCTAAATTAGTATCATCAAACTCAGGCAAATTGAACATTTCTTTAAACCTGAAAGTAGGTATCCAAATTATTTTCCCCTCAGCTTCGTTTGCTTCTTTATAAAGATTAGTATTAATAATTTTCCCTTTCGGAATAAAGCTTTTGGAAATTTCATGGGCATACTTTGACGCCCTGTTTGTTCCAAATGTAAAATAACTTGTAGAAAGCTGTACAGAGTAAACATCCTGCAAGTTTGAGAAATATTTATTCATTATTTCAGTTACTTTTTCATCTAATTTCCAGATTTCTTCATTTCCAGTTGGCTTTATTTCAGAAAAAGCATTGTAGAGGTCCTTGTCAGTAATAAATGAGACCATATTGTCTTTTATGCGCGAGAGCTTGGTATCTGCATTTTCATTATCATTAAGAATAATTTCATAAGCATTTTTTTTTACCATATCCGACATATTCTCTTTGCTGATACCATAAAACTTTATGCTTAAAATAAAGATAGGAATTGTAATCAAGAATACAAATGCAATTACCAGTTTTGTTCTTAAATTTAGTCGTTTAAAAAACAATAATACCTGTTGCACCAGCATTTTCCTCCTTTTCAGTCAATTGCTTGAATTTATAAGGGGAAATGCCCAATTCTTTTTTAAAAATCCTGTTGAAGTAACTATCATCGTTGAAACCAACTTTTTGTGCTATAACCGGCATTTTATCATTTGAATACTTCAGTAGATCCTTTGCCTTATGAATTCTTACTTTGTTCACGTAATCTGCAAAGCCAGTCCCTGCATAGGTTTTAAAAATATTGGAAAAGTAATTTGGGCTAAAGTGAAACTTCTGAGATATCTCACCTAAGGACAAATCATTCATATAATTTTCATTAATATATTTTTTGCATTTTTCAACAATAAGATAATTGCTATCGGTTTCCTTACTATTAAAAATATCTGAAACGGCACACATTATCCGGTTAAATTCAAATCTTAATTCCTTATAATCTTCGCAGTAGGTTAACTTATCTTTGATATCCGATAAAAAGCTGTTATATTGCTCTTCGGACATTAAAGTGCACACTTTTCTGCAAATGTTCAAAGTAATGAGCATCAAATCAGTAGTTAATGCCTTAGGATCTGCATTAGCCTGTAAAACAAGGGTATCGAACAAATCAGCATTTATTTTCATCAACTTTCCCTTATTCGAATGATGAATCGCATCAATTAATTCAATTTCCACTTCATTCATATCAATGGGCTTATACTCAATGTTCTTTTTCAAGCCTTCATGATGTAATACTTTCCCTGTTCCCTGAAAAAATTTGAAGCCCAATTGAAAGCTTGCTTCAGAATAGCTATCAATCACTTTATTCACAATATCCGCATATTTTTCGCCGACTGCTATTGTTATATCAAATCCTATTTCTTCCTTAATCCTATTCATTAATTCACATAACTTTTTTGAATTCTCTGATGCTTGAAGATTAAAGTCAAGCTCCGAATTGATAACAGTGATGATCATGCTTTTATCCTTTTCAAGTATAAAGGAAAGAACATGTCCGAAAGGACTTAGCTCCTCCCTGATTATATATTTGAGTTCTTGTATAAATTCTCCAATTTCACTATTGGAATAGTTTTCGACTAATTTATGGTACTTTCCGATTTTGGTAATCAGTACACAACCATATCCCGCAGATGGGAAAATAGATTCAATTTCCTCCAAATCCCTATCAATCAAGTCCCCAGCCAACCACTTGTTCAACTGGCGATCCAGGTATATTGGAAGAGTTTCATCAAGCTTTTTTTTTAAGCTTTCCTTCTCAACATCTACTTCTCTTTCTTTTTTTAGTAAATTTTCCATCTTGCCCAGCATTTCAACCAATTCAACTTTTTTAACAGGTTTTAAAAGATAATCCAAAACTCCTCCCCTGAGTGCCTTTTGGACATAGTCAAACTCCCTGTAGCCGCTGAGGATTATAATCTTCAACTTGATATTATGATCCTTAAGTTCTCCAATAAGCTGTAAGCCATCCATGATAGGCATCCTTATATCCGTCATTAAAATATCCATGCCGGTTTTTAAGATAATATCATAAGCTGCCTGCCCGTTTTGCGCTGTATATATTTCGTATTCTGGCTTGAGCTGTTTTACAATATCCGCCATAAGACTGACTTGAAGTGGTTCATCATCAACGATTAGTAGTTTGTACATATAATTATCCTTTTTTTATAAGTTAAACGATAATATTCGACATTAATTTCAGTTTTCCTTCTTTACTAAACTATTGAACACAAACCAGGGAAGCATCACCACCTATAATGATACCAGCTTATGTGAAAATGAAGCACAAATCCTTTCGTCATCAATACGTTCTGCCGCAGGAATGGGTAATACCCTATAACCTTCGTTCTGCAGAAAACTACTGATAATCGAAGAAGTTATATCAAGTCTCTGATTGATAATATCATAAGCATGAAGTCTATAATTCAATG
>WSSedL1CaDRAFT_10001227_pt1 | contig 15600 bp, 14 predicted proteins | sample WetSurSL1Cattail_FD_9464 | JGI IMG/M metagenome (IMG submission 9464)
TGAATGCAAATATCGGTCATCCCGCCGATGTAGATATGGTACTGGAAAATGATGCGGACGGGATCGGCCTGTTCCGAAGTGAATTTCTTTATATGGAAAGCAGTACTTTCCCCAGTGAAGAGCAGCAGTTTAAAGCTTATCAAACCGTTTTGCAAAAAATGAATGGCAGGCGTGTTATTATCCGAACATTGGATTTGGGCGCCGACAAACAGGTTCCCTATCTTAATATTCCAAAAGAAGAAAATCCAGCGATGGGTTATCGTGCAATCCGAATCTGCCTGGACCGCAGAGAGATTTTTGTCACGCAGCTTAGAGCTTTGCTCCGCGCTTCTGCATTTGGGAAGCTCGCCATTATGTTCCCGATGATTACTTCAGTGGAAGAGGTAAGGGAAATCAAATCGATTATGAATCAAGTTAAAGAGAGTCTTACAGCGGAAAAAATAGCCTTTGCTCCAGACTTTGAATTCGGCATTATGATCGAAACGCCGGCATCAGTCATGCTGAGTGACCTGCTTGCGAAAGAGGTGGATTTCTTTAGTATTGGAACAAACGATCTGACACAATATACTTTAGCTGTGGATCGCATGAACCATTCCATCTCAAAGATGTTTGATCCCCGTCATCCGGCGGTACTGCGTATGATCGAAATGACTGTAGCGAATGGGAACAAGGCCGGTATCTGGACGGGTATCTGCGGTGAATCCGCAGCCGATACCTATCTTACAGAGTTTTATGTTAAAATAGGAGTGAAGGAACTTTCAGTTACGCCCCCTGCAGTGCTGGAACTGCGCAAAGCAATTCAGCAGCTTGATTAAAGTTTGTTACTTCAGACTGAAAACAAGTCTTTGAATAGGAGTCTTGCTTACTATCATGTTTTTATAATAGGAGAATAAAATAATGCAAAAGGTAATAGAGGCATTTAAGAATCTGGGCAGATTCTTAGTTGCATTTTTCACGCAATTATTTGGGCTTTCTAAAAAGGCTGATGATCACGAGTTTGATGAGACAGCAAGGAAATACATTGCAGCGCTTGGCGGCGCAGAGAATATTAAGGAAATTGAATCCTGTAAGACCCGAATCCGGCTGATTCTGGTCAGCAATAAAGAGCTTGACGAGGAGACTTTTAAAGAACTTGGCGCTTCCAAAATTCTGAAAGCCGGTACACAGATCACTCAGATTATTGTTGGGACAAAAGCGGAGTTTTTGGTTGATGCGATGAAGAAGCTGCTTCCAAGCAGCGTAATCGAAACAATGAAAGCATAGGCAATTCATATTGTCGGTTCACAGTCCCTCCTCTGTTTGGCACAGGGGAGGGACTGTTTATCAATATAATTCGGAGGAAACCAATGAGATTATTTAATCGTAAGGATAAACAAAAAATTATAGCACAGCAAAGCGGCAAAGCCGTACCAATTACGGAAGTGCCGGACCCCGTATTTTCTGAAAAAATTCTTGGCGACGGTGTTGGAATTATTCCAAGTAACGGTGAGGTGTTTGCGCCGGTTTCCGGCAAGATTGCTCAGGTTGCCAATACTCGCCATGCGATTGGCATTGAAAGCGACGACGGTCTCGAGGTGCTCATTCATTTGGGGATAGACACCGTGAAGCTTGAGGGACAGGGATTTACCTGCTATGTTGAAGTGGGCCAGCATGTAAGCGCAGGGGACAAGCTGATGGACATGGATCTTGATTTTATCAAGAGCAAAGGTCTTAATACGATCTCGCCTTGTATTATTACAAATATGGATGCAGTCAAGAACCTAGAAATGCTTATCGGTGAAGTGACCGCAGGCGAAAGTACAGTGATGACTTATAAAAAATAAGAATTAAAAAGCAGAGCTTCCAAGTCAATTTGGAAACTCTGCTTTTTTTAATGGGAATCTCTTATATTCCCTGATAAAAACGTTTTATTTAGTATTAGTCTGCGTGGAATGCAAGAATTCTTGTTGCGTTGATTACGGAAAGGATACATACGCCTACATCGGCGAATACTGCCAGCCACATCGGCGCATAGCCAAGTGCGGCAAGAATAAGTACCAGTGCCTTAACCCCTAACGCAAATGCAATATTGAAACGTATCACGCCCATGGCACGGCGTGCAAAACGGATTGCGGGAGCAAGCTTGGACGGTTTGTCGAGTGTCAGCACAATGTCGGAAGCTTCAATCGCCGCTTCGGTGCCCAAACCCATTGCAACACCGCAGTCGGAGGCTGCAAGTACCGGCGCATCGTTGATCCCATCTCCCACAAAGACAGTCGTACCGCTTTCAGCTTGTATTTTTTCCAGAATGGAGACTTTTTCTCCGGGAAGAAGACCGGCATGGAATTCGGTAATTCCACATCTTTCGGCTGCCTCTTTTGCAGATTTGGGGTTATCTCCGGTCAGCATTACAATTCTGTCAATATTCAATCGAATCAGATTTTTGATTCCTTCCGCTGCGTCCGGCCGGGGAATGTCACTTAGCTCGATACTGCCCTCTAGCTTGCCGTCTACCGAAATATAAATCGATGCGGGCTCCACACCACTCAAATCTATTTTGTTGTCTTCCAGCAGATTCTTCCGGCCGCAGAGCACTTTCCTGTTTCCGATTGTCCCGCTCATTCCGTGTCCGGCGATTTCCTCTATATCTATCGTCTGAAGCGGGTCAAAGCTGCCGGCGGCATCCAGTACCGCTTTAGCCGCAGGGTGTGAACTGAATTGTTCAATAGAAGCTGCAGTCTGTAAAAGTGCATCACGGGACAGACTGCCAAACAGATTTACTTTCGTCACGCTCAGCTTTCCGCTTGTCAGCGTTCCGGTCTTGTCGAAGACGACCGCATTTGTCTTGCTGAGTGCTTCGAGATATTTTCCGCCCTTAATTAAGATCCCGCTCTTGCTTGCCGCGCCAATGCCTGCATAGAAGCCCAGCGGAACTGAAATGACAAGTGCGCAGGGACAGGAGGCTACCAGAAAAATTAACGAGCGGTAAAGCCAGACTTTGAATTCACCCAGACCAAAGAGCGGGGGGAGCGCCATCAGAAGAATTGCCATTATAATAACGACTGGGGTATAGACTTCAGCAAACCGTGTAATCAATTTTTCAGCATGACCCTTACGGGCGGAAGCGGATTCTACCATGTCAATAATTCTGGATGCGGCGGAGTTATGAAAATCGTTGGTTACCTGAATGGTGAGCGAGCCCTGTTCATTCATCATACCTGACAGTACCTCGCTCCCAACGGCAACATCAACCGGCGTGCTTTCTCCGGTCAGCGCAGAAGAATCCAGAGAAGAGGTTCCCTGAAGTACTGTACCATCGAGTGGGATACGCTCAAATGGATGCACGATAATGGTATCGCCGATCTCTACTTCTTCCGCGGAAACCTGTTCTTCCTGTCCGTTCAAAATTCTTCGGGCGGTATCAGGCCGTAAATCCGCCAGCTTTTGGATATTGTCGCGAGATCTGTCAACTGCTTTGTCTTCCAGCATTTCACCCAACTGAAACAAGATGGCAACGATTGCGGCTTCCGAGTATTGCCCAAGGCAGAATGCTGCGATTATGGCAATGGCCATTAAAGTGGATTCGTCGATTCTAAGTTTGATCAGCGCATTTATCCCATTAATGCATACTTGCCATCCCGAAAGTATAATTGAAACGGCAAAGAAAAGTGCAATGGCGATCTGCGGGGAATGAAACACCTTGTCTGACAAAATGCCAAATGCGAAGAAAAGGATGGAAGCAATGATTTGGAAGAGAAACAGGTTTGAGTTTTCACTCTCGGTTTCTTCGTTGTTCCCGCAAGAGGGGAAAACTGAGCAATCGGCGCATTTGCTGCAATGTTCATGTTCATGCATGGCTGTTTTCCTCCTTTATGTGATTGAGCCCCTGCTCAAAGATCAGTCGGACATGATCGTCATCCAGGGAATAAAACGCCGATTTCCCGTCGCGTCTCACCCGAACAAGATGTGCGGTACGCAGAAGCCTGAGCTGATGTGAAATTGCAGATTGACCCATGCCTAATATTTCTGAAATGTCGCAGACGCATAGTTCATTTTCAAACAGTGCACACATAATGCGTATGCGCGTGGTATCTCCAAAGACCTTAAACAGCTCTGCCAGCGAAAACAAAGTATCCAGATCCGGCATTTTTTCCAGTGACTCTTTCACTAAATTATTGTGGACGCATTTTTCATCGCAGTGATCAATTTCGTCGATCATTTTGTTCCTCCTTAATGAACGTATGAACATATATTCATTTAATAATGATATTATATTTTACTGGTAAAGAGAATGCAACAGTTTTTTGATGTAATATTTTCCAATGTATTCCTTGTTTTATCACTGCAAACTAGTGCATTGGCACAGGTATGATTGAAAAAAGCGCATTGCCGTTGAGTTCTTTGACTTAATGACTAATTAACGATTCATCGAGTTAATTCATTAAAGCAAAAATAAATTGAGTTTTTGGTCGTTATGTATTGAAAAATGAATAAAATGTTGATATAATATTCAAATGAAGTGCTAGGGGATGTAGGACACGCTCAATGAAGAGTGTGTCCTACAGTCGTAATATCCCCCATAATTCAGAGAATAGAATACAATGATTTTGAAAAGCTAGAAATTTAAGGAGTGGCGATAGTGACAAATTATGTTATCAAGCGCATCGGTTATGCGCTTCTGACGATTTTTCTGATCTCAATCATAACATTCACACTGATGAACATGATACCGGGCGGGCCTTTTTTAAGTGAGAAAGCGGTTTCACCAGAAACAACACAGGCGCTGAAGGTGAAATACGGTCTTGACAAACCGCTGCCGGTCCAGTACATAAATTACATGAAAAACCTTTTGCACGGTGACTGGGGTCTTTCGATTAAACAAACGGGAAGAACGGCAAATGATATTATTAATTCAACTTTCCCCGTTTCAGCAAGACTTGGCGGACTTTCGATTTTGATTGCACTGTTCCTTGGTATAATCATGGGTTCTGTGGCCGCGCTGAATCGAGGAAAATGGGGCGACAGTGTGCTGATGGTGATTTCTACTTTGGGCATTGCCGTACCGAGTTTTGTGGTCGCATCCTTTCTCTTGATGGTGTTTGGTGTGAATTTGCATATTCTGCCGACACTTGGGTTAAAAACGCCTCTGCATTATATTATGCCGGTTGCCGCACTTTCCTTTTACCCAATGGCATATATCACGCGCTTAATGCGTTCAAGTATGCTTGACGTACTGAATCAGGATTATATCCGCACTGCGCGTGCGAAGGGTGTCAGCAAGGTAGCTATGCTTTTTAAGCACGCGATGAAAAATGCGATTGCTCCGATTATAACTTATGTTGGTCCACTGCTTGCCTATACGGTAACAGGAAGCTTTGTAGTGGAGAAAATTTTCACAATTCCCGGCCTTGGCCGTGAGTTCATTAACTGTATCACCGGGCGTGACTATCCAATGGTGATGAGCACCACGATTTTCCTTGCAGTTCTGATTGTATTCATGAACGTGGTTGTCGATATTTGTTATAAACTGGTTGACCCAAGAATTAAATTAAAGTAGAAAGGCGGGAAGAAATTACATGAAAGAAATTAAATTAAAAGCAAATCCGTTCAGCATGCAACTGGACGCGGAAGATTTTCTGCCTGCTGGAGCGGATGAAAAAAAAGATCTTGTAATCATGCGTGAAAGTACCACCTACTGGAAGGATGCAGTCCAACGATTTTGCAAAAATAAGGTAGCTATGATTGCATTTGTTGTTATTATTTTGGTTATGATATTTGCATTTATTGTACCAAGTTTTTACCCATATCAATATGACCAGCAGATTCGCGGCAGTGAGGATTTACGTCCGATGGAGTATTCTCAGATGGAGCTGCAGAAAATAGCTGTAGGAACGAGTGTTTTTCCGCATATTTTTGGAACCGATAATTTTGGCCGTGACCTTGGAATCCGTGTGATGAGCGGTACAAAAATCTCGCTTCTGGTTGGTCTGGTTGCCAGCTTTCTTGTTCTCTTAATCGGCAGCATCTACGGTGCAATTGCCGGATATTTTGGCGGCAAGGTCGATATGGTAATGATGCGAATCGTGGATATCATCTATTCCGTTCCTGACATGCTGATCATCATTCTGCTACAGGTGACTTTGAGAGTGCCTTTGACCTTGTTATTTGACAGCAGCCCCGCGTTTGCCGGATTGCAAGCGGTAGGCGTCGGAATGATCAGTATTTTTATCACATTCAGCCTGCTGTACTGGGTCGGAATGGCACGTATTGTGCGCGGACAAATTATGTCATTGAAGGAACAGGAATTTGTTACTGCCGCAAAGGCGCTGGGTGCTTCAGACCGTAGAATTATTACGAAGCACTTACTCCCCAATTGCATTGGCACCCTGATTGTTACTACTACACTTCAAATTCCGTCTGCTATCTTTACTGAAGCATTCTTGAGTTATCTTGGCTTGGGTGTTGCTGCTCCAATGGCAAGTCTTGGTTCTCTGGCTTCGGATGCACTCGGAGGGATGCATTCCTATCCATACCGTCTGATTATCCCTTCCATCGCAATCAGTTTAATTATTTTATCATTCAATCTCTTTGGCGATGGCCTGAGAGACGCGTTTGATCCAAAGCTGAAGAAATAGGAGATTTTGAAATGAGTTCTAATTGTTTGCTTGATATAGAAAACCTTCAAGTTTCCTTTTTCACCCCCGCCGGTGAGGTAAAGGCAGTCAGCGGTGTATCTTATACGGTTGACCACGGCGAGGTGCTTGGAATCGTTGGAGAATCCGGAAGCGGAAAAAGCGTTTCCGCTTACACATTGATGGGAATTATCGCTGACCCCGGCAGGGTTGTGGGCGGCACAGTTGAGTTTAACGGTCACCATATTGAAAAAATGTCGGAAAAAGAGTTCCGGAAAATGCGCGGCGATGAAGTCAGTATTATTTTTCAGGATCCAATGACTTCGCTGAATCCTGTATTTACCATTGGTAACCAGCTGATGGAAATGCTTAAACTGCACACCAACAAGAGTAAGGAAGAGCGTAAAGCAAGAGTGATTGAGCTTTTGGAACTGGTTGGAATGAACGAACCGGAAAAGCGTATGAAGCAGTATCCTCATGAATTTTCAGGTGGTATGCGCCAGAGAGTCATGATTGCGATGGCACTTGCATGCGAGCCAAAACTTTTGATTGCCGACGAACCTACCACGGCTCTTGATGTTACCATTCAGGCTCAGATTCTTGACTTGATGGTTGACTTAAAGAAGAAAATCAATATGTCAATTATCATTATAACCCATGATCTGGGTGTTGTTTCTGATGTATGTGACCGTATCGCTGTCATGTATGCCGGAAAAATAGTTGAAATCGGCAGTGTTGATGATATCTTTTACAATCCGAAACATTGCTACACAATAGGTCTTTTGAAATCCATTCCAAACATTGACGAGAAGGAACACAAAAGACTGATTCCGATTGAGGGTACTCCGGTTGATTTACTTAATGCCCCTGCAGGATGCCCGTTTGCTTCGCGTTGCAATCAGTGTATGAAAATCTGTCTCAAAAAGATGCCGGAGTACACCGATATTGCTCCGGGTCATAAAAGCGCCTGCTGGCTGCTTCAAAAGGAACAGTTTGAGAACGCAGAGGGAGGCGACAAAGCATGAGTGAGAAATTGTTAGAAGTGCAGCACCTCCAGCAGTATTTCCCTGTAAAAGGGACGATGTTTCATAATAATTACGTTCAGGCAGTTGATGACGTAAGCTTTTATATCAATAAAGGGGAAACGTTCGGGCTTGTGGGTGAGAGCGGCTGCGGAAAAACGACTACAGGGAGAACCATTCTGAGGTTATATGAGCCAACCGGCGGTAATATTATTTACGATGGCGTTGATGTAACTCATGTAAATTTCGCACCTTATCGCAAAAAAATGCAAATTGTCTTTCAGGATCCGTATGCTTCGTTGGACGCCAGAATGACAGTTGGCGATATTGTTGGAGAACCAATTGATATTCACAGACTTGCGGCAAATAATAAGGAACGTAATGACAAAATTTTGTCACTGCTCGAACGGGTTGGGCTCAACTCCGAGCACGCGAACCGCTATCCGCATGAGTTTTCCGGCGGCCAGCGTCAGAGAATCGGAATTGCCCGTGCTTTGGCGGTCAACCCGGAATTCATCGTATGCGATGAACCGATCTCCGCACTAGATGTTTCCATTCAGGCACAGGTTGTCAATATGTTTGAAGATTTGCAGCAGGAAATGGGTCTTACCTATTTGTTTATCGCTCATGACCTTGCCATTGTGAGGCATATCAGCAACCGAATCGGCGTGATGTATCTGGGAAAGATAGTGGAACTTGCGGACAGTGTTACTCTGTATGCCAACCCGATTCACCCCTACACGAAAAGTCTGCTTTCCGCGATTCCGATTCCGGATCCAAAAGCCAGCCGGTCAAAAAAGCGGATTGTTCTTGAAGGTGACGTTCCAAGCCCACTGAATCCGCCTTCAGGCTGTCGATTCCGCACTCGCTGCCCTTATGCAAACGAACGGTGTGCCGCCGAGGTACCGGAATTCAAAGAATATGAGACAGGCCATTTTGCAGCTTGCCATCGTATTGGGGAGATTTAAGAGATTTTAATTTGCTTTTGCGAATTGAAATAAAGAAGAAGAGAATTTTGAAATTTATTGGAGGGATTTTATTCATGACAAAGAGAATCGTAGCATTGGTACTCGCAATCGGTTTGATGTCTTCTGCATTTGCCGGCTGCGGCAATAGTGCTTCCACTTCATCCACTGCGGCTACCGCATCCACCACATCTACCGCTGCAAGCAGCGCGGCAGCAGCCGGGGGAAAAACGCTTAGCGTGAGCCTTGGTTCTGAGCCTGCTACTATGGATCCGGGACTTAATCAGGCGGCTGACGTTACAACCGTGCTTCAGCATCTGTTTGAGGGACTCACCCGTTATTCCTCTGAAAAGAAGATTGTTAACGCCGAAGCAAAAGATATTAAAATGAGCGACGATCATAAGACCTATACCATCACACTGCGTGATGATTTGAAATGGTCCGATGGAAAACCAGTAACCGCAGGCGACTATGAATACGCGTGGAAGAGAGTAGTTGATCCTAAGACCGCTTCTCAGTACAACTACATTTTTGACCCGGTTCTCAACGCAAACGAAATCATAGCAGGCAAAAAAGATAAATCCACACTTGGCGTAAAAGCAACAGATGATAAAACACTGGTAGTTACGCTAAGAGCTCCATGCGCTTATTTCACCGAATTGCTGTCCTTTACCGCATATTTCCCTCTTCGCAAGGATATTGTGGACGGCAACGACAAATGGACACAGGATACGAAAACCTATATCTCCAACGGTTGCTATATGATGAAGGACTGGAGCCATAAAGAAAGTATTACTATGGTGAAAAATCCGAATTATTATGACAAGGATAAAATAAAGATTGACACTTTAAAGTTTGTGCTGATGGAAGATGACGCGGCAAGACTTGCTGCTTATCAGAACGGCGAAATTAGTTTTGCTTATACCATTCCTGTTGAAGAAATAGATGCATGGAAGGATAAGCCGGATTATCAATCATTACCGGATCTTAGCACGAATTATGTTGATTTCAATTTAACAAAGAAACCTTTCGACAATGTAAACGTTAGAAAAGCCTTAAGCCTTGCAATCGACCGTAACTATATCATATCCAAAGTTTTGAAACAGGACGTGCAGCCTGCAGCTGCTTTTGTTCCGCTTGGTATTACAGATGTAGACAGCACAAAAACTTTCCGCGAGGTAGGCGGAAATTTCTATTCTACCAAGGCTGAGGATTATGAGAAGAATGTAGCAGAGGCGAAAAAACTTTTAGCTGAAGCCGGTTATCCGGACGGCAAGGGATTCCCAACCTTTGATTACTCAACGAACCCGGCTTCCTCTAATCAGGCGGTTGGTGAAGCACTCCAGAATATGTGGAAAACTGAGCTTGGCATTACCTGCACCCTTTCCCAGCAGGAATGGTCGGTGTTTATCGACTCTCGCAACAAGCACACCTATAATGGTACCTGCCGTGATGCATTTGGTGTTGACTTCAACGACGCAGTTTCCATGTTAGACTTATTTGTAACAGGCGGCGGAAACAACAGCGCCGGATACTCCAATCCTGACTATGATAAGCTGATTACGCAGATCAAAGCGACGGATGACAATAAAGTCAGAATGCCTCTTCTCCATCAGGCAGAGAAAATTTTGATGGATAATATGGTTGTCGCTCCTCTCAACTATCGCGCGCGTACTCTTTTGCTGAATCCGAAAATCAAGGGCTACTATGAGTCTCCCATGGGTTTTGACTTCTTTATGTACGCAGACATAGAAGACTAAGAATCAAAACTGTTTTAGGCGCTTCCCTTTTGGGAGGCGCCTTTTTTATAATCTATGTGGTAGGTGTCTGATTGCGTGCGCTAAAATACAGGATGAGAAACAAGACTGCAAATTAAATAAAATTTAGTGATTTAAAGCAGTACGTAGTATCTAATTTGCAACTTTAACAATATTGTGGTTCACTTTTGTTCGTAATCATCGCTAAAACACGGTTAAAACTGATGAATGAGACAGCATATTAAAATATGACGAATAATCAAAATATTACAGTTGCAAATTTACAAAATCGGTAGTATAATTTAACCTAATAAAAACATTCTGTGGATAAAATTGTAAAGCCGCGTGACGTTGCAGTGACTCGGCTATTTTTTATACGCGGATGTTTTTGAAAGACACTAATAATACTTGGGAGGTAATTATAATGAAAAAGCGTATTTTGGCGGCTGCACTTGCGGCTGTAATGCTGGCGGCCTCTGCGACAGGCTGTGGGCAGAAATCTAATGCGGCTGCGGGCGATACCATTAAAATCGGAGGTTTGGCTCCGCTTACCGGCAGCGTATCCGTTTACGGAATTGCTACAGACAACGCAGTAAAGCTTGCTGTTGCAGATATCAATAAAGCCGGTGGCGTGCTTGGCAAAAAGATTGAATATATTTCCTACGACGAAAAAGGCGATGCGACTGAGGCTGTGAACGCATACAATAAACTTGTTCAGAGCGATAAGGTTGTGGCGCTGGTTGGCGACGTAACATCCAAGCCAACGATTGCGGTTGCTCAGAAGGCCGTAAAAGACGGTCTGCCGATGATTACGGCAACAGCTACTTCAGCAGATGTTACCAAGGCGGGCAGCAATGTTTTCCGTGCCTGCTTTATTGACCCGTTCCAAGGACAATTGATGGCTGACTATGCGGCAAAGAAGCTGAATGCGAAGACTGCTGCAATTATCTATGATAACGGCGACGACTATTCCACCGGCGTAGCAAATGCTTTTGAAACCGAGGCGAAGGCTGCCGGCATTACCATTACCGATAAGGCTGGCTACCAGTCCGGAAGTGTGGACTTTAAGTCTCAGCTGACTAAAATTAAAGAAAGCAAACCGGACGTCATCATGGTTCCTGTTTACTATTCTGATGTTGCTCTGATTGCCGTACAGGCGAAGGAAATCGGCCTCTCTTCAAAATTGCTCGGCGCTGACGGCTGGGATGGCGTTTTGGAGAAAATCGACAAGAGTAACCTTGACGCAGTAAAGGATTGCTATTTCTGCAGCCAGTACTCCGCAGAAAGTACAGATCCAAAATTACAGGCATTCCTCAAAAACTATAAAGAGGCATACAAGACCGATGCAAATATGTTCGCTGTTTTGGGCTATGATGCCATGAGTATGATGGCTGCTGCGATTACCAAAGCAGGCTCTACCGATTCTGACAAGATCATTGCGGCAATGAAAGGCCTGTCTTACCCAGGACTTACCGGAACTACCACTTTTGATGAAAATCGCAATCCAGTCAGAGAAGCGGTGATTACCACAATTGCTGACGGCAAATACAAGTTTGTAGAGAACTTCAAAAGGTAATTTTATAAATGCCGGTTACGGCTTAAAAACCGAATTGACTTTGACATCAGAATTTCGAACGGGGAAAAGAGGGGGAAGGAATTCACCCTCTTTTCGGGTTTATATTTATTAATGTTGTCTCAAACTAAATTTTACCTCGTATCTCCTGCCCAATGCAGACGGGGACAAGAGATACGAGATAAAATAATTAGTATTCCGATCAAATGCAGGAGGGTGCGATTTATGGAATTCTTTTCGCAGATAATCAACGGCCTGGGCATCGGCAGTATCTATGCCTTGGTTGCTTTGGGCTATAGTATGGTTTATGGCATCGTGCAATTAATCAACTTCGCCCACGGCGATATAATAATGGTAGGAGCCTATATGGTATTTGTCTTTCTGGTTTCGCTGGGTATTCCCATCTGGTTTGCAGTGCTGGGTTCCATCCTGTTTTGCGGCATTGCCGGAGTCGTGATAGAGCGTGTCGCTTATCATCGGCTGCTTGTTCGGGATGCACCAAGAATTTCTTTGTTGATTACCGCAATCGGCGTCAGCATTTTTTTGCAGAATTTGTTTCAGCTTCTGTTTGGTTCCGATGCCAAATCGATGCCAAGAATGTTTTCTTTCAGTCCGCTTCAAGTAGGCGGCTTGCAGATTACATCCTCAACAATTTTAAACATTATTGTTTCTGTTATCATGATGGCAGGGCTGCAGCTTTTGGTGAATAAAACCAAAATCGGTAAGGCAATGCGGGCCACCTCTGAGGATGCGGGAGCGGCGAAGTTAATGGGCATTAACACCAATACCGTTATCGCGTTTACTTTTGGAATCGGTTCTGCGCTTGCTTCTGTCGGCGCTGTTCTTTATTGCAATACTTACCCTCAGATTAAACCAACCATGGGCGGCCTGCTGGGCTTAAAAGCCTTTGTCGCGGCTGTGTTGGGCGGGATCGGAAGTGTTCCCGGCGCTATGTTGGGCGGCTACATATTGGGTGTTGCCGAGAGTCTGACGAATGCCTATATCAGCAGCAACCTGACAGACGCAGTGGTTTTTGGAATTCTAATTATCGTTTTGCTGGTAAAGCCTACTGGCGTGCTTGGCAAAAACACAAGGGAGAAGGTGTAACGAATGGCCGATATGTCAAAGAAGAAAAAGATTTCTTATGCGGTTAATCTGGCTATTGTGATTATTCTCTATTGCCTTTTGTCCCTGTTGATTAGCCAGGGCTTGATAGACAGTTACCTTTCCGATATTCTCACTATGGTGTGCATTAATGTTATTCTGGCGGTCAGCCTGAATCTTGTCACTGGGCTGCTCGGTCAGCTTGTGCTGGGTCATGCCGGCTTTATGCTGGTAGGTGCTTATGCAGCGGCTTTGTTCACACTGCACAGCGGCTTGCCGCTTTCTGTGGCATTTCCAATTGGTTTGCTTGCTGGCGGAGTAGTGGCGGCGCTGTTCGGTATTATTATCGGGGTTCCCGCCCTGAGATTAAAAGGCGATTATCTTGCAATTATTACTTTGGGCTTTGGTGAAATTATTCGCGTCATTGCAAATAATCTCACCATTACAAACGGAGCCAAGGGACTTTACGGAATCCAGTCGCTGAATTCCAGACATGATCTTACGGCGATGTTTAGCTATGTGTTTTTTATTGCTGTATTTGTAATATTCGTTAGTTTTACTTTCGGCACATCCAGGCACGGCCGTGCGGTGATTGCCATCCGTGAAGACGAAATTGCTGCGGAGGCATCCGGCATTAACACAACGTATTACAAGCTTTTGGCCTTCATTTTGGCTGCATTCTTTGCCGGTGTGGCGGGCGGCCTTTATGCCCACCAAATCGGGATTATAGATCCTTCAAAGTTTGACTTTAACCGTTCAACCGAAATTTTGGTCATGGTGGTACTTGGCGGTATGGGCTCCATAACGGGTTCCATTATTTCCGCGACAGTACTTACGATTTTACCGGAGGCACTGCGCGGCTTCTCCAGTTATCGCATGCTCCTTTACTCCATAGTCCTCATCTGCGTCATGTTGTTCCGTCCAACCGGCTTACTTGGACGCAGCGAATTCTCTCTTAAAAAGACATATGAAAAATTGATGAGTAAACGCGGCAATAAATCCGCCGCCGGGAAGGGGGACTAAGCCAATGTCTGTACTTGAAACAAAAAATCTAGGTATTTCCTTTGGCGGTCTCCAGGCTTTGGAAGATGTGCATTTTTCCATTGAAGAGGGCGAGATTATTGGTTTGATCGGCCCGAACGGTGCGGGGAAGACCACGGTTTTTAACCTGCTTACGAATGTTTACGTTCCTACCGCGGGTGTAATTGAACTGGAGGGCAGCAGTATCATCGGCAAAAAAACCTATCAAATCACGCAGAATGGAATTGCAAGAACCTTTCAGAATATTCGTCTATTTAAGGATGCATCTGTAATCAACAATGTAAAAATTGCAATGAATAGCCAAATGAAGTATTCCGTATTGGCTGGGATTTTTCGTCTGCCGTCTTACCGCAGGGAAGAAAAAGCAGTTTCACAGCGCGCTCACGAGTTGCTGCAAGTGTTTAATCTTGATAAATATGCGCACGATTATGCCAGAAACCTTCCTTACGGCCAGCAGCGCAAGCTTGAAATCGCACGAGCCCTTGCCACGAACCCAAAGGTTTTGCTTCTTGACGAACCGGCGGCCGGCATGAATCCGACGGAAACAAAAGAATTAATGGAAACGATCAGTTTAATCCGCGATAAATTCAAGATTTCCATTCTGCTCATTGAACATGATATGAATTTTGTTATGGGTATCTGCGAGCATATTGTCGTTTTGGATTACGGCAGAATTATTGCCGAGGGAACCGCAGCAGAAGTACGCCGCAATCCTAAAGTAATTGCAGCGTATCTTGGAGGTGAGTGAGATGGGAGTCATGCTGTCTGTAAAGAATCTGGAAGTTTATTACGGTTCAATCCATGCGATTAAAGATATCTCTTTTGAAGTCGGAGAAGGAGAGATCGTAACGCTCATCGGGGCAAACGGTGCGGGGAAAACCACGACCCTTCATTCGATTTCGGGTCTGATCAAGCCGAAAAGCGGCGAAATTACTTTTTGTGGGAATAATCTGTGTACCACGGACACACATAAAATTATTCAGCTTGGCTTGGCTCAGGTGCCGGAGGGAAGAAGAATTTTTGCTAAAATGACGGTACAGGAAAATCTTGAAATGGGTGCATTTATCCGCAATGATGCAGATCATATCCAGAAAGATTACGAGAAGATATTTGAACGTTTACCGCGCTTAAAAGAACGCCGCAAACAATTGGCGGGAACGCTGAGCGGCGGGGAACAGCAGATGCTTGCAATCGGACGCGCTTTGATGTGTAACCCGAAAATGCTCCTGCTTGATGAACCCTCCATGGGGCTTTCACCGCTTTTGGTAAGCGAAATTTTCAGCATTATTCGGGATGTAAATCAAACTGGTGTTACTGTGCTTCTGGTGGAACAGAATGCGAAAAAGGCGCTTGAAATTGCGAACCGCGCTTATGTTTTGGAAACCGGTTCCATTGCGATGGAAGGTGACGCGGATGAGCTTGCCAATGACGAAAAGGTGCGTATGGCTTATTTAGGTGGCTAACGGGATTATAAATTGCGGCGGGAGTTTTCTCCCGCCGTTTTTTATGTACTGGCCTTAGCTAGGG
>WSSedL1CaDRAFT_10001228_pt1 | contig 15587 bp, 14 predicted proteins | sample WetSurSL1Cattail_FD_9464 | JGI IMG/M metagenome (IMG submission 9464)
CGGATATGGCCCGAAAGGTTGCGATAGCGCGAGGCGAGCCGCGCCTGCCGCTTCAGGCTGGCGAGTTGGCCCTCGACTTCGCCGATCACGTCGGTGAGGCGACCGAGGTTCGTATCCGCCGCCTTAAGACGGATTTCGGCCTCGTGACGGCGCTGATGCAGGCCGGAAACGCCGGCGGCTTCTTCCAGAATGGCTCTACGGCCTTGCGGCTTCTGACCGATCAACTGGCCGATCTGCCCTTGGCGGACGAAAGCGGTGGACGAGGCGCCGCTCGATGCGTCGGCGAAGAACAACTGTACGTCGCGCTGGCGCACGTCGCGGCCGTTGATGCGATAGACCGAACCTGCCTCGCGTTCGATCCGCCGCGATACTTCGATGGTTTCGTATTCGTTGTAGGGCGGATTGGCCGAGCGGTCGGCATTGTCGACCGCCAGCACGACCTCGGCCATGTTGCGGGCGGGACGGCCGGCCGAACCGGCAAAGATTACGTCGTCCATTTCGCCGCCGCGCACCGAAGAGGGGCGGTTCTCGCCCATCACCCAACGCAGGGCGTCGAACAGATTGGACTTGCCGCATCCGTTCGGGCCGACGATCGCCGTCAGGCCGGGATCGATATGGAGCTCTGTCGGCTCGACAAAGGATTTAAAGCCGGAAAGTCTTAGTCTGTTGAACTTCAATGGACGCGCCTCGCGTTACGCATACAGATTATTTTTTCTTTGCCAGTTGGGCATCGAGTTTCTCTTTCAACTCGGGCCAAGTGACACCACCGGAGCGCCAGAACGTCCCATCGACGATGAAGGCCGGCACCGCCTGCAGGTCGAACTTGTCCGTTGCATCCTTGGCGATGGTGTTGATCCTTCCCTGAATCTTCGGGTCGGCGATGCAACTGTCCACCTGCGCCGCATTCAATCCCGCGATCCGTGACAGCCGGACCAACCCACCGCGTACGTCGGTTACTTTATACTCCGGATCCCATTTCTCTTGATTTCGGAACAGAAGGTCAAGGAACTGGAAATACTTATCCTCAGGCAAACAGCGGGCGATCGCCTCGGCAGCGCCGTCGGCTGCCATAATCGGGAAAACGCGGAAGATGTAATAGATCTTGCCGGTGTCGATGTACTCCTTCTTCATTGTCGGAAAGACGGTGACAAAGAAGTGGCTGCAATGCGGGCAGGCCGGTGCGGCGTATTCCACCAGCACCACCGGCGCCTTGGGATCGCCTACCGCATGATCGTCCGGGTAGGTGAAGATATTTTGATGCGCGGCGGCATCGGTGCCGGCTTCTCGATTGCCCGAGCCGATCCAGAACCATATTCCCACCGCCAGGATCAACACGCCGGCCACCGCCGCGGCCACAACCGCTTGTGGGCGCGAAAACAGCGGTTTCTTTTCGGCCTCCACAGCGGCCGCTTGGGCCGGCTCCGTTTTTGGGGCCGCCGTTGGCGTCGTCGGTTCCGTCGGCAACGGTCCCTGTCGCAGCAGGGCGCGCAGCGCGCCGATTTCCTCGCGCTCGCGCTTGGCCATATCGGTGTGCCCGGCCAGGACGTAAGAGCCGGCTTTGCGTTCGCGTTCGGTGATGATCCGGGTGACGACGTTCACGATACCGGCGTCGGAATTGTCGTCTCCGGCGGCGGATAGAATTTCACGATAGGTCTCCCGGCGGGTTTCGTTGTCCGGGGTTGTCGCGTTCAACGCGTCATTGATGTGGTCCTTGAGGGACATTCGTCGCTCCACAAGATTGATCAGGAGAATTGCCGGGCATTATAGACCGAGAGCGCCGGGCGCGGGCAAGCTTGACCAGTGCCGCATGCAGACGATCCGGGCCTTCATAGTTAAGGACGGGATCGTTTTCCGGTAAAGTCTGCGGCGGAACCAAGCGGGCCTGTGGCCGGGGGCGGGAGGGCAGCGATCCTTGCACGAATTTCAGCCGTACCACCAGGGTGCGGCCGAAATAGGTATTGATGCGTTCGCAGAGCGTGCGGGTCTCGTAACTTAGGAAGGCGGCGGCACCGGGCTCGGTTTTCAGAGTTAACGCCCCGCCCGAAAGCCTCAACGGCAGGGTCAGGCGCGCGACATCTTCGCCGACGATTGTCGACCAGTCGAGCGCCAGTCTGGGGTCGGAGAACCCCTTGCCGGCAAATGCCGCTTTGGCGACGGCGCATACATCGGCATCGGCCGCGGCGGCACGGCCGCGCCGTTTCGGTGCATCGCTCGACGGGTTTTCGCTCATGGCCCGATTATGCGCCGAAGAAGACGGCGGCGGCAAAGCCGCGCAGTGCTTCCGGGCGGTTCATCCACAGATTGTCAGTGCCGGGAAAGACCGGCGTCGATGGCTGCCTTCATATCCTGCCAGACGTCGCCCTTGTTCTCCATGACCTTGCCGTTGACGACGAAGGTGGGAACGGCGTGGATATCGTATTTGGTTTCGCCGTCCTGAGCGATTTGATTGATGCGGTTCTGCATGTTTTGATCCGCCAGAATTTTATCGAACTGCGCCGCAGTGACGCCCGTCTCGCTCAAGACCGCAACCAAGGCATCGCGGACGTTGGTGACGCCGTATTCCGGATCCCATTTCGGTTGGGTGCGATACACAAGGTCGACGACGCCGAAGTAGCGTTCCTTGGGCAGCGAGCGGGCCACCGCCTCGACGGCGCCGTCGGCGGCCATCAGCGGAAAGACGCGGAATACGAAATAGACTTTTCCGGTATCGATGTATTGCTTCTTCAACTGGGGAAATACCGTCAGGAAGAAGTGGGCGCAGTGCGGGCAGGAGGGCGCGGCGTATTCGATTACCGTCACCGGTGCGTTGGGATTGCCCAGTGTGTGGTCGTCTTTGTAGATCCCGGTGTTCCGCTGCGGTGCCGAGGCTTCGACGCTGCCGCCGATATCGCCACCGGTCAGGATGTAGATCCCGGCGGCGATCACGGCCAGCAGCGCGGCGATCTCGATGCCAATCAGCCACCGGTTCATGCGCCGGCGGGGTTTGACATCCTGGTTATCGGTGGTCATGTGAGGCTCCCTATGCGGCTTTTGGTTTTATCCGCCAAAGGTGGGGGCGGGCAAGAACGGATGCGGCGCTTGGCAAAGAAAACCGGCAAACCATGGAGCGGCGTTCTGCTCACCTGGTACGACGTCAACCGCCGCGATTTGCCGTGGCGGGCCAAGGCGGGGAAGCCGGCCGATCCTTATGGCGTCTGGCTGTCCGAGATCATGCTGCAGCAGACCACGGTCGCCGCCGTGGCGGGATATTACCGAAAATTCATTGCCCGCTGGCCCACCGTCGAAGCGCTTGCTGCCGCCGGCCTCGACGAGGTGCTGGGGGCCTGGGCGGGGCTGGGCTACTACGCCCGCGCCCGCAATCTGCACGCCTGTGCCAAAAAGGTGGCGGCGGCGGGCGGCACGTTCCCCATGACGGTCGAGGGGCTGATGGCGCTGCCGGGGATCGGCGCCTACACCGCCGGGGCGATTGCCGCCATCGCATTTAGCGCGCGCGAATCCGCGATGGACGCCAACGCCGAACGGGTGATCGCCCGCCTTTACGCCATCGAGGAGCCGTTGCCCGCCGCCAAGAAACGGCTGCGCGATTTGTGCCGGGCGATGGTGCCGGCGGATCGCCCCGGCGATTTTGCCCAAAGCCTGATGGATTTGGGCGCCACCGTCTGCACCCCGCGGCCGGATTGCGCGCGGTGCCCGCTGGCAAAATGGTGCGAGGGGCGGCGGTTGGGCATGGCGATGCGCCTGCCGGTCAAGGCGGCGAAAAAGGCGCGGCCGCTCCGGCGCGGCGCGGCTTTCGTGGCAACGGACAAGGCGGGCAGGGTGCTGCTGGAAAAGCGGCCCGAGAAGGGATTGCTCGGCGGCATGCTGCAACCGCCGTTGGGGCCGTGGGGCGAGAATTTTCCGTCTGCGGATGAGGCGCCGGCCCAGGCGCCGTTCCGGGCAAAATGGAAGAAGCTGCCCGGTATCGTGCGCCACACCTTCACCCATTTCGAGCTGGAGATAGAGGTGTATGCGGTTTGTCCGGTCTCCCATCCGCCGTCACCGTCCGCAAAGGCAGGCCCTTCCGCTGCGGGCGAGTCGTACTGGGTTTCGCAAGACGCCTTGCCCGGCGCCGCTCTGCCGACCGTCATGCGCAAGATTCTCAAGCATGGGGCGGCGCTAAAGAATACTATATGATGATCGCTCAAATCCAATACCCACAATATATTGATCTTTGTTTGCACTCATTTGGGGGGGCTCCCCCCACATCCGGTTTAGCCTTGCGCCGCCATATGGATTTCCAAAGCGCTTCAAGGAGTTAGTGCATTTCAGTGTTTTTCGTTAAACAGTGAAATGCTCTTGGAACGGAAGTTTACATCCATTTTGGCCATCCTGGATAAGCGCGCCGCCGATCAGGCAAAGCCGAGGAACAGCGCCAGGGCACGATTGACCGTAAGCATGATCTCGTCGTCCAGCCGTCCAATGGGCGGCCCGGCTTTGTCGCGCCTCACCGTCACGATCTTGTCCACCATGATTTGCGACGGCTTGCGCAGCCCGTTCTCCGGCGATGGTTCGATGCGGATACGGATGAGGGGCGCATCGACCAGCGTTCCCGATACCAGCAACACCGAAACGGTGGCGGCGGCTGCGAATTGATCGGACTGAATGACCAGTGCCGGACGCGGCTTTCCGAAATCGCCCGGCATGGCGACGGTAATCAGATCGCCGCGTTTCACGCCTTGTTCTCGCCGCTCAGATCGAGCAGGGCCGCATCCAGGAAACCCATCAACTCCGTATCGGCCATATCGGCTTCGGCGACCATCTTGGTTTGGCGAAGGCACTCCTCGGCAAATCCGGGGCGGCTTGTATCGGGCACCCAAATCTGCACCGGGCGCAGGCCTGCGGCGCGCAACGCGGCCCGGCGCTTTTGAACGCGCTCGGTGAGGGGTATCGGCGGCATGGCAACACCGAAATTGTTACATGTAACGATACTATGGCATCGGAATTTTGTCAACGGTCACGTCGAAAACACACCCCATTATGATCGCCGCCGGTTGGACGATGATAAACGGGCCTTATTGCATGGTGCAGAATTCAAGAATTTCGCACCACGCGGAAAAGGCTTATGCGGTGGCATTATTCTGCGATTTTGACCCTTCCCGTACCGCGCCGCGGAAACCGCCCGGCGCTTGTGCAGGCAGCACCTAATCTGCGTAGCCCAACAAGCCCCACCAATCGCTGGCGGCGTGGAGAACGCGCACGATGGAGACGCCGTCGGGGCGCGGCTCATAGAACACCAGGTGATTGTCGAAGCCTTTGACCCGTCCCTTGCGGAGGTTCGCCAGGGCGGGGTTCTTCAGCGTTAGCGGTGTGCCCATTTCGGGCTGCCGCGCCAAATCGTTGAAGCTGGCTTCGGCATTGGCGAGGAAACGTTCCGCCACATCCAGCCCGGCTTCTTTTGCCAGATAGACGAAGTGTTCGACCAGGTCGCGCCGAGCCGCCTCGTAGCTGGTGACAGTGGGCATCAGCGTTTCTGCTTTCTCGCATCAACCTTTGCCAAGGCTTCCTTGCGAATGGCCGTCCAGTCCGCCGGGGTCAATTCGGTTTCCGTGCCGGACAGGCCTTCGAGCAGCATTGCCTCAAGCTGTTCTTCGGCCTTGCGCTTCTCGTCGTTGCGGATCAACTCGCGGACGTACTCACTGGCACTGCTATAGCGTCCGGTCGAAATCTGGCCGTCCACGAACTCCTTCAGCGGTTCAGGCAGCGAAATGTTCATGCTTTGCATTGCGATCTCCTGGTCCCTTGCAGTGTGCCACAAATGGCAACAAATGGCAAGTAATGCCATAGACCAGGGTCCGGTCGGGCACATCCCCTCGCGCATCGCTATCGCGCGCGCTCGGCCGGGAATGACAAAAATGGTGAAAGTGCCTTGCCGCATAAACTACGGCGATTTGCGAAAAATGGGGGTATCGCATGGTGCAGAAATCAAGAATTTTGCAACACGCGGAAAAGGCTTATGTGGTGGGATTATTTTTCGATTTAGCCCCCCCTTGCCGTACATCGCGGTTCTTTGCCAGCAGTCCAATTTTTCGCAAGCATCAGGGCCGACCTTGAATAGTCGATTACCGGCGCATACAAACTAAAGGTTGTGGTTTGGAAGGGGTGTAAAATGGCCTGTGGAGAAATATGGACTGCCATGATCTCCGCCAGTAGCGGATTGGCTGGCGTTGTGCTTGGCGGGTGGATTGCTCATCTACAGGATAATAGGAAGGCCAAAAGCAGTGCGACCTACCTCGCTCACAGGATTGCTTGTTCCCTCGAACGCTTTGCCATCGAATGTGAAAAACAATCGAGCGACTACGAGATTTATGCCAATGAAAAAGCGCCGCTTATAGAATTCCCCGCGATGCCACAATATCCCGATGATGCTGATGGATGGCGTGCCATAGACAACGAATATGCGGCGCGTGCCTTGGGCTTTCTAAATGACCTTGAAAGATCGGGGATTGGTCGAAATACGGCCTGCCTCGATGACCACAGCATGTCGGATAAGTGCAATGAAGATCGTGGAAAGCTACGTGATGAAGCATTGCGTATAGCTGACGGCTTGCGAGAGAGGTATGGCCTTCAGCCTCACTAAGCATCTCTTCCGTTCAAATTGACGCTCGTTAATTATTGCTTTCTTGGGCCGTGAACAGCGTGACAATTGCCAAGTCGAATATGGAAGAATTCAAAACACCAACTGGCTGCGACATGCTCAGATGGGTGGTGTGGTTTGAGACCGATATTTTGGCGCAAATCCGATCCATGCTTCATGATGACATCGCGTTTCAGACATTGGAGTTCATCTTCAAAAACAACAAAGAGACGATCCTCCATAATCCGATGGTTTGGCGGGGGCTGTCTCAAGGGTATGCTGCAACACAGTATCTTTGTATTCGGCGGCTAACCGATAAAGGCCTCGATGGTAGCGGGCGGGCAAAAAATCCAGAAAAACAGGCACACAGGGAAGTGGTGTCTCTTTGGAGATTACTAAAGGACATCGAGCGCACCGACCAAGAGTGTGAATTCCTCAGTGGTCTCGAAGAAAAAGTTGATCCCGACGAAAATTCTGAATTGAAGGCGATTAAACACTACGTCGATAAGTGCGTCGCACACACGGCTGATCGGAACACGAACAGCGAAATAGATGTTCCGACGAAGCAAGCAATCGTGAAGGCACAGCGCAACATTGTTTTCGTGGCTCAGGCAATATCGTATTGCTACCTCGGTAACAGAGGACAGCTTGATGTCGTTCCACGACGGCCAGACGCTTTCTCTAATCTGGAAAGTATCGCGCTAAGCTCTGAGGAAAAGTCCACTTTTGAAAACATTTCGTCGAACCTGAAAGCATTTTCAGACCCCGAAGAATTCTCGAATTTCGAAAGCAAAACGCGGACAGTTTTGAGTGGCGCTCGGAATCTTTGGGGTGAACTGCGTCGGGAGCGCAATTGCGAATGGACGGCCAGAGCGCTCGAAGAGACCCGTGGCCTGCTTATGAAGGCGACATGATCTTTTTGGTGCACATCTCAAGAATTTCGCACCAAAATTAGCCCATTGATTTCGCGCCGATATTTCGTTGCAAAAGTCCGGTGCAAAAAAGCCCGGGAGCCCGGTTCACCGCCGCCGTTTCGAGCGCGGGCGGAGCGGGGTGGCGCTGCGCCGTTTCGGCGTTTCCGCCTCGGCAAGTTCGAAGCGCAAGCCGCCGGTCAAGGGTGTGGCCTCGGCCAGGCGCACCGCGACGGTGCCGCCCAAGGCATAGGTGGTGCGGGTGCGCTCGCCGATCAGCACCTGTTTGCGTTCGTCGTGGTGGAAAAATTCGCTTCCCAGGCTGCGGGCCGGCAGCAAACCTTCGGCGCCGGTGTCGGCCAGCCGCACGAACAGGCCGAAGCGGGTGACGGCGACGATGCGCGCTGCAAACGTCGCGCCGACGCGATCCTGCATATAGGCGGCAACGTAGCGGTCGGTCGAATCCCGTTCTGCCGCCATCGCCCGCCGTTCGGTGCCCGAGATGTGCTCGGCGGTTGCGATAAGGCGTTTTTCCTCGTTTTCGCTCAGGCCGTCGTCGCCCAGTTTCAGCGCCTTGATCAGGGCGCGGTGGACGATGAGATCGGCATAGCGGCGGATCGGCGAGGTAAAGTGAGCGTATTTGGCCAGATGCAGGCCGAAATGGCCGAGGTTCTGGGCGAAATAGACCGCCTGGGCTTGGGCACGCAGCACCACGTCGTTGAGGGTCAGCTCGTGTGGCGTGCCCTTGGCCTTTTCCAGGATGCGGTTGAACAAGGCGGGCTGCATGACTTGCCCCTTGGCGAAGGGGAAGCCGATGACCTTCATGTAATCGGCGAAGGCGTGCAGCTTCTCTTTCGACGGCTCCTCGTGGATGCGATAGATCAGCGGCTGATGGAGCTTTTCCAGGGTTTCGGCGGCGGCGACATTGGCCATCACCATGAATTCCTCGATCAGCTTCATCGATTCCAGGCGGTCCTTGAAACCGATGGCGGAAACCTTGCCGTCGTCGCCGATTTTGATGCGCCGCTCGGGCAGATCGAGGTCCAGGGGATCGCGGTTTTTCCGCGCCTTCGCCATCGCCGCATAGGCAATCCACAGATCGGCCAGCGGCCGGTGCGCCGCTGCCGGCACATCGTCCAGCTTGCCGTCGAAGGCGGCTTGGGCCTGGGCATAGGTCAGCCGCGCCGCCGAGCGCATCATGCCGCGCACGAATTTGTGCTTGCGCAGTTTTCCGCCGGCATCGAAGTGCATTTTTACCGCCATGCAGGCGCGGTCTTCGCTGGGGCGCAAGGAACACAAATCGGTCGACAGCTCCTCGGGCAGCATCGGCACCACCTTGTCGGGGAAATAGACCGAGTTGCCGCGCTTGTAGGCCTCTTTGTCCAGCGCCGATCCGGGCGTCACGTAATGCGCCACGTCGGCGATGGCGACGATGCATTGATAGCCGTCGCCGTCGCGCTTGGCGAAAACCGCATCGTCGAAATCGCGGGCGTCTTCCGGGTCGATGGTGACCAGGGGAATCCCGCGCAAATCCTCGCGCCCGTTTAAATCCGCAGGCGTGGCCGATTTTGCCTCGATCACCGCGTCGGCGGGAAAATCGCACGGGATGCCGTGGGCGTGGATGGCGATCAGGCTGATCGATTTGGGCGCATCGAGATCGCCCAGCCGTTCGAGCACCCGGGCGCGGCGGCCCGGCAGCGGCTCGGCCAGCACCAGTTCGTTTTCCTTGGCGCCGTTCAGGTTCCTGGCATCGACGGATAGATCGGACTTCGCTTTCTTATCCACCGGCGCCAGGCGCGCTTCGCCGCCGGTCATGCGCACGACGCCCAGGATGCGCGAGGCATCCGTGCCCAGGCGGCGAATGATCTTGGCGTCATATTCTTCGCCGTGGCGGGTGAGCCGCGCCAGCACGCGTTCTTTGATGCCGGGGGGAGCATCCTCGCCGGACGATACGAAAATCTTCGGCGGCTCGTCGTCGCCTTCCCAATTCATCGGACGGGCGACAAGCTCGCCGTCGTCGTCGGGGCCGACGATTTCCAGCACCGCGACGGGGGGAAGCGCGCCGGGCGGGGCGAAGCCGCGTTTGCGGGTGCCCTCGATCAGCCCGTCCTGGGCCATCTCTTTCAGCACGCGCTTGAGGATAATGCGGTCCGAACCCTTGACGTTCAGCAGCCTGACCAGATCGCGCTTGGTGGCGCCGGGCTGCGCCGCCAGCGCATCGAGTACGCGCTGCCGGTCGATGACGGTCTTATCCTTGCGCGCCACCTATTTCTTGCTCTTTTTCGGCGCGGCTTTCTTTTTCACCGTCTTTTTGGCCGCCGGCACTTTTTCGGCCTTGGCGGGCTTTGCGGTTTTTTCCGGTTTTTTCTTCGGCGCCGCCTTCTTCTTGACGGGTCTCTTCTTCGACGGTCCCTTGGCCGCGCGTTCGGCAATCAGCGCCTTGGCTTCGTCGAGGGTGACCTCCAGCGGGTTCTTCTCCTTGGGCACCGTGGCGTTGACTTCGCCGTCGGTGACGTAAGGCCCGTAGCGGCCCTTCATCAGCTTGATCTTGGCGCCGTTTATGCCTTCACCGAGTTCCTTCAACGGTTCCGGTCCGCGGAACGACCGGCCGCGCGCCTTCTTTTCGGCCAGCAAGGTCACCGCGCGATTGATGCCGACGGTGAACATCTCTTCGAAGTTCTCCAGCGAGGCGTACTGGCCGTCGCAGGAAACATAGGGCCCGAAGCGGCCGGAATTGGCGACGATGGGTTTCTGCAATTCGGGATGAATGCCGATTTCGCGCGGCAGCGACAACAGCTTGATCGCCATTTCCAGCGTGGCCTCGGCGGGGCTGACGCCCTTGGGCAGGCTGGCGCGCTTGGGCTTTTCGCCCTCGCCGAGCTGGAAGTAGGGGCCGAAGCGGCCGTTGCGCAGGGAAATGTCCTCGCCGGTATCGGGAAACACCCCGAGCGCTTTCGGTTCGCCGCTGCCGGCTTCTTCGGCGCTTTGGCCGAGCTGGCGGGTGTAGCGGCATTCCGGATAGTTCGAACAGCCGACGAAGGAACCGAAACGGCCGAGCTTGAGGCTGAGGCGTCCGGTGCCGCAGGTCGGGCAAACGCGCGGGTCGGCGCCGTCTTCGCGGGCCGGAAAAATATGCGGTCCCAACGCTTCGTCGAGCACGTCGATGACGTTGGAGATTTTCAGGTCTTTGGTGCCGCCGACCGCCGCCGAGAAGTCTTTCCAGAAATCGCGCATCAACTGCTTCCAGTCGAGCTTGCCTTCGGAGACCTCGTCGAGCTTTTCCTCCAGATCGGCGGTGAAGCCGTATTCGACATAGCGTTCGAAAAAGTTGGCCAGGAAGGTGGTAACCAGCCGCCCCTTGTCTTCGGGGATGAAGCGGTTGCGGTCCATCCGCACATAGGCCCGCTCGCGTAAGACCGACAGGATCGAGGCATAGGTCGAAGGCCGGCCGATGCCGAGCTCCTCCAGCTTATGCACCAGACTGGCTTCGGAATAACGCGGCGGCGGTTCGGTGAAATGCTGTTCCGGCTTGACGGCTGAGATCTGTGCCGCCTCGCCGACGGACATTTTCGGCAACCGGGCGCCGTCTTCGTCGGTCTCGTCGTCGCGGCCTTCCTGATAGAGCGTCAAGAAACCGTCGAAGGTCACCACCGAGCCGGTGGCGCGCAACACGATCTTGCCGTCGCCGGAAACCGTATCGACGGTGGTGCGCAGCATCTCGGCGCTCGGCATCTGGCTGGCCATCGCCCGCTTCCACACCAATTCGTACAGCTTGGCCTGATCGGCATCGAGATATTTGGCGATTTTTTGCGGCAGGCGCGCGAACGAGGTGGGACGGATCGCCTCGTGCGCTTCCTGCGCGTTCTTTACCTTCGAGGTATAGGCGCGCGGCACGCTAGGCACATAGTTGGCGCCGTATACCTCGCCGATGGTGCGGCGGGCCTCGGCCACGGCACCGCCGTCCATGGTCGTGCCGTCGGTACGCATATAGGTGATGAGACCGACGGTCTCGCCGCCGACGGCAACGCCTTCGTATAGGCCTTGGGCCACCCGCATGGTGTGCTTGGCGTTGAAGCCGAGCTTGCGCGCCGCTTCCTGCTGCAAGGTCGAGGTGATGAAGGGCGGCGAGGGGTGGCGCTTGACCGGTTTGGCATCCACCGATCCGACGGAAAACGCCGCCGCCTCGATCGCCGCCACCGCGGCCTTGGCTTCGGCTTCGCCGGCAATGGCCAGCCGGTCGATTTTCTTGCCGTCGAGCTGCGCCAGATGGGCGGAGAACGCGCCGGTCTTGACGGCGACGTCGGCGTCGATGCTCCAATATTCCTGAGGCTTGAAGGCCTCGATTTCCAGTTCGCGCTCGCACACCAGGCGTAGCGCCACCGACTGTACCCGTCCGGCCGAGCGCGCGCCCGGCAGTTTGCGCCACAGCACCGGCGACAGGGTGAAGCCGACGAGGTAATCCAGCGCCCGGCGCGCAAGGTAGGCGTCGACCAGTTCGCCGTTGATCTGGCGGGGGTTTTCGATCGCTTGCAGCACTGCCGTCTTAGTGACGGCGTTGAACACCACGCGTTCGACCGCGATCTTGCCCAACGCTTTCTTCTGCTTCAGCACTTCCAGCACATGCCACGAGATCGCTTCACCCTCGCGATCCGGGTCGGTTGCGAGAATCAGCTTGTCGGCGCCTTTGACCGCGTCCGCGATATCCTTGATGCGCTTCTGCGCTTTGTCGTCGATCTGCCAGGTCATGGCGAAATCGTCGTCCGGCTTTACCGAACCGTCCTTGGAGGGCAGGTCGCGGATATGGCCGAAGCTGGCCAAAACCGTGTAGTCGGCGCCGAGGTATTTATTGATGGTTTTGGCCTTGGCGGGGGATTCGACGACCAAGACATTCTTGAAAGGGGCGTTCATCGCGTGTGCTGTTTACCTGGTTCTCGGCTCGATCCAGACGCCGAAAAACCGTCATCTGTGCCATTCGTCATAAGGTTAGCCCGACACTGATGGATGGTTGGATGCGGTGTCAACGCGCGTTTTCCTTTTTTATGGGTACCTAAAATAGAAGGGTGTGCCAAAATCGCCATATATGTAACTCTTAGTTGCATAGTGTACTCATTTACTTTATATATGCGCCGGTCAACCTCTAGCCACGGTCTGCTTTCGATGTCCGTACCGAACCTCAATCCCGACTTGAGAACCCCCGATCCGGCCGAAACCGCGCAATACACCGGGGAGATGCTTGAATCCCTTAAAAAAATTGCGGTCCAGCAGCGCCAGCTCCTCCTGGCGCATTTGCTCGATCTGGCGGCCTTGGAAGCGAAGTCTTTGGGAAAATCTCAGGACCAGGATATTTTATTGCCGTAGTGCCGGGTTATTTTACCGGCGCACTCCAATTCCAGCAAAATCGACAGAACGACACCCGGCGGGACATCGGTCAGGCGAATCAGTTCGTCCACGGCAACCGGAGCCGGACCGAGCGCCTCTTCGATCGTCGCCGTCAGCTTGGCGGCGTCCGCATCCGAAATCTCGTCGGCAGGCGGCGGATCGGTCGTACGCGGCGGTTCGCCGAAATCGCCGCCGATCATCGGTGCCAGCACGGCCAATATGTCGTCGGCGGATTCGGTCAATATCGCGCCCTGGCGCAGCAACCGGTTGGTTCCCTTGGCGCGGGGATCGAGCGGCGAGCCGGGCACGGCGAACACTTCGCGGTTTTGCTCCAGCGCAAAATTGGCGGTAATCAGCGAGCCGGAGCCTTCCGCCGCCTCGATGACGATCACTCCGCGCGAGAGGCCGGAGATGATCCGGTTGCGGCGGGGGAAATGCTGTGCCTTCGGCGGCTGGCCCAAAGGCATTTCCGAAACGATAACGCCCTGCGCCTTGATCTTGTCGTAGAGCACGGCATTCTCGGGCGGGTAGACGATATCGACGCCGCCTGCGACCACCGCGCAGGTGCCGGATTGAAGCGATGCTTCGTGCGCCGCCGCATCGATGCCGCGGGCCAAACCGGACGCTACTACCAGTCCGGCCTTGCCCAAATCCGCTGCCAATATCTGCGTCAGCTTGCGCCCCAGCGCCGAGGCGTTGCGTGCGCCGACGATGGCGACGGTTTCGCGGCGCAGAATGTGGGGATGGCCGATAACCGCAAGGATCGGCGGCGGCGCTTCCAGCACGGCCAGCCCGTGCGGATATTCCGCATCGCAACTTAAGAGCATCCGGCCGCCCAGCTTCTCCAGGGCGTCGAGTTCGCGGTGGATGTCGGCGGCGGCGGGAATGCTTAAGGCGCCGCCGGCGCGGCGGGTGAGCCGCGGTGCCGCCTCGATCGCCGCTGCGGCGGAACCAAAGCGCGCCAAAAGTCCGGCGAAGGCCACCGGGCCGATCGTCGGCGTGCGCGCCAGCTTAAGCCAGGCGACGCGCTCGGTTTCGGACAAGGCGGGCATCTATTTCTTCTCGCCGATGCGCGGCTCGACTCCGCGCAGCAGCCGGTCGATGTTGCCGCGATGGGTGGTAAAGATTATCGCCGTAATGGCCAGCCCCAAAAGTGCGTAATGCAGGCTGCCGAGCAGGATGCAGAAGAACGGCGCCAAGAGCACCGCGATCAACGCCGACAGCGACGAATAGCGCGATAAAAAGGCCGTCGCCAGCCACGTTGCCACCATCGCCAGTCCGGCGGGCCAGAAAGCGGCGAGCATCACCCCGAGCGAGGTCGCCACGCCTTTGCCGCCCTTGAATCTCAACCACACCGGAAAAATATGGCCCAAAAGCGCGGAGATGCCGGCCAGCCCGGCGCCTTCGATGCCGTAGAAATGGTGGGCGAACAACACGGCCGCGGCACCCTTGCCGCCGTCGAGCAGCAGGGTCAGCGCCGCCGCCCATTTCTTGCCGGTGCGCAACACGTTGGTGGCGCCGATATTGCCCGAGCCGATGGTGCGCACATCGCCCAGGCCGGCGAAACGGGTGACGAGAAGACCGAACGGCACCGAGCCGAGCACATAGCCGATAGCGACGACGACGAATGCTCCGAGCAAATCGATCGGCGCGCTGGCGAGAAGGGCGGCGTCGGCGGTCATGACGATGCCTCCGTCGCGAGGTCGAACACACATTCGCCGCCGACGAAGGTTTTAACCGCTCGACCCTTGAGCTTGCGGCCGTCGAAGGCGCTGTTGCGGGCGCGCGAATGCAAACCGTCCAGACTGACGGCAAACGGCAGATCGGGGTCGATCAGCGTCAGATCGGCGGGAAGCCCTTTGGCCAGTTTGCCGCCTTCGAGACCGAGGATGGCAGCCGGCGCAGCCGTCAACGCATGAAGCGCCCGGATCAGGCCGATATGGCCGTCGCCACAAAGTTGCAATGCCGCCGGCAGCAGGGTTTCGAGGCCGACCGCGCCGAACGCGGCTTGGGCAAAGGGCTGGCGCTTGGTGTCGGCGGCTTGCGGATCGTGGCTGGAGACGATGACGTCGATCGATCCGTTCGCCACGCCTTCGACCATTGCGGCGCGGTCGTCTTCCGAGCGCAAGGGCGGCTTGACCTTCATGAAGGTGTAGTAGGGGCCGACGTCGCGTTCGTTGAGCAGAAGGTGATAGGCCGACACCGCACAGGTGATCGGCAAGCCCCGCCGTTTCGCAGCGACGATGGCTTCGAGCGAGGCGCGGGTTGAAATCTGACCGAAGTGATAGCGCGCGCCGGTGAGTTCCACCAAGCGGATGTCGCGCTCGACGATAATGGTTTCGGCCGCGGCGGGTGCGGCGGGAATGCCTAAGCGCGTGGCGTATGCGCCTTCGGTGACCGATGTGCCGGCCGTCAATTCCGGGTCTTCGGCATGGCCCACCACCAGGGCGTCGAACCCGGCGGCATAGGCCAGCGCCCGGCGCATCACCCGCGTATTGGCCAGCGTGCGATCGGCATCGGTGAACGCGATGGCCCCGGCTTCCTTCAAAAGACCGATCTCGGTCATCACCTCGCCGGCAAGGTGACGGGAAAGCGCCGCCATCGGCAGCACTCGCACCGAGGCGGTGGCCGCTGCCCGCCGGCGGATGAAATCCACTAGCGACGGCTCGTCGATCACCGGGTCG
>WSSedL1CaDRAFT_10001229_pt1 | contig 15580 bp, 8 predicted proteins | sample WetSurSL1Cattail_FD_9464 | JGI IMG/M metagenome (IMG submission 9464)
TTTCTATTATGGTACGTCGCTTGTATAACGAAAATGTGGAACCGACCTTTCCAAATTTGATTATCAATAATGTTCTTGAAATTAAAGAATTATTGTAATTGAAAAAATATTTATTTTTTACTGAACTTTTGTGTTAGCTGAATGTTTACGTTATAGCTAATTCAATCTATTATGAAGAAGATTCGCATACTGTTATTATTTACACTGTTGATTGCTTCCAGTTCCTGTGTTTCGGTAAGGGAATATCAGAAAATGTACCTCAATGATGAAGAAATGAAGCTTTCGCAACGTAGTTTAGAACAATTTGAGACCTCGTTTGAAAGTTACAGGGAAGGAGCTTCCGGAGCCGAAGGTGGTAAAACCGGAGGGGGGTGCGGATGCAATTAAAAATTTATTTATGGGTTTTATTATGTTTTGTTACTCTTAATGCAATCTCACAAAGTAAGATTGATAAAGGAAAACATAAGGTAGGGGATGTTGAGATTGATATCCTTTCGAGCTATTATGAGCAGGAAGGCGACCATTCTGCTGTAGAAGGAGGTAACGGAACACAAACATTATCTGATAAAGTATTGTCTGTAACTCTAAGTGTACCGGTAGATTCTGTAAATATATTTGATATGAGTGTAAGTGCCGATACGTATTCTTCAGCCTCATCGGATCATATCGATGGAGTTGGCAGTTATGCGGTTTTATCAACACCGTCATCTCATGATTTAAGAGCTTATGGCAATTTAGCCTATTCCAGAATAAACCGGAAAGGAAAAACATTAACCATAGGAGCCGGTTTTTCTTCTGAGTTTGATGTAAAATCCACTTCTATGCTATTAGGATTTGCAAAGGAATCGGAGGATAAAAATCGGGAATTATCGGTTCATGTAAAAGGATATTATGATAAATGGAAGTTGATTTTTCCAACAGAATATCGTTTGAACAGCAGTAGTTTTAATCTTCCGGATGTAAGAAAAACTGTGAGTTCTGATTTATCGTTTGCCCAGGTTATTAATAAAAAACTACAAGCTTTATTTTCTTACGAATTTACTTACCAGAATGGTTTATTGTCTACTCCTTTTCACCGGGTTTATTTCAACGATGGTGAAGATATTTATACCCGTACCGGAAGTATAGAAAAATTGCCTGATTATCGCTCTAAGCATGCATTTGGTGTTCGAATATCGTCTTTCCCATTTGACTGGTTGATAGGTAGGTTTTATTACCGGTATTATTTTGATTCATTTGGAATTAAGGCACATACTCTAAATACTGAAGTACCTTTAAAAATTACCCGTTTTTTCTCGGTTTATCCATTTTACCGTTTTTATTCTCAAACAGCTGCAGACTGGTTTCGACCTTATGGAGAACACGACCTGTCGCAGGAATTTTATACCTCCGATTATGATTTATCGAACTTTGTCAGTAACAAAATCGGAATAGGATTAAGGCTGTCTCCTCCAATGGGTCTTATTCACTTAAGAAGCAATTCCGGGAACAGAAGTTCCTCATTGAAAGGTTTAGAGTTAAGGTTTGCTAAATATTACCGTTCCGACGGATTAAGATCATTTATTATCAGTTCCAATTTATCGTTTGGCTTTTAATAAGATATAATTATGAAAAATAAATTAATGTCAGTAAGGATGCTTAAATTAAAAGTAATCAGCATTTTAATTTTTATATCTTCTTCCTTGTATTCTCAAAGCCTGACGGTAACATTTACCACTGTTCCTATTACTTCGGGGTTTGCTGCTCAATATAATCCCAAACATGTGCTTGCTGTTTGGATTGAGACTGAATCCGGAACCTTTGTAAGTTCAATTAAAGTTATGGCTCAGGAGCGTATTGGTTACCTGAGTAACTGGTATGCTGTAGCCAAAGGTAATAAGGTAAATGCTGTTACCGGAGCTACGCTTAGCTCTCACCAGACGCATACTATTACATGGAATTGTAAGAATTATAGCAGCACCCTTATTTCAAATGGTACATATAAATTGTGTGTTGAACTCACCTCGGGCGATGTAACCGGAACGCTATCCAAAACTCCTTTTACCATTGCTTCTGATACTTTTTACACGGGTACAACATCTGGTTCAAATATAACAGGGTTAAGCATGACCTACGTAAGGGCTTCTGCTGTAAATGATATTTCAGTCAACAATCAAAATGTAGCTTATGCTGCACCCAATCCTTTTACTAACGAGACTGATATTACCTTTTATGCCAGTACAGCAGGAACTTATACGATTCAGATTCTGAACTCACTGGGGCAAATTTTGTTTACTAAACAAGGCGAATCTTATGCAGGGAATAATACTATAAACCTAAAAACCAGCGATTTTAAAAAATATTTGTCTAAAGGTGTATATTATTGTATCATAACAACTAAGAATTACAGAACTTCCGTAAAAATTGAAAAAAAATGAAGGTATTACTGATAATTTCGTTATTATTTCTGTTTCCCGGAATTTTTAAAGCTCAGGAATCTCAGAATTATGAATCGCTCTGGCTCAAAAATTTCCAGACAGCCAAGGATAGTGCCGTAAAAGTAAATAAACCTATATTGATAAGTTTTTCAGGATCTGATTGGTGTAAACCATGTATTAAGCTCCGTAAACAGATTCTGGATACCAAAGATTTTATGGATTTTGCTACAAGCACGTTCATTCTGGTACATGCCGATTTACCTTATCATACTCCTATTTCCAAGGAACAAAGGCAGCATAACGAAGCTCTTGCAGAAATTTACAACACAGAAGGAACATTCCCAAAGCTTGTTATTACAAATCCTTCTGGTAAACAGGTTTATTCGTGCAGTTATATGGATAAAACGGTAGAACAATACATAGAACTTTTAAAAGAAAACTTACCAAAATAATTGTTTATGAAGCCTTTCCTTGCTTTTATTTCCCTATTTATTATTGTTTTAAATGTTTATTCACAGAAAAACTGGCAGGAATATTCCGAGGAAACCATTGTTATGGGGACAACCTTCGAGGTAAAGGCTATTTCAAGTACATTTGATAGTGCGTATACTTCTGTTAAAATGGCTATTAATGAAGCACGACGCATAGACACATTGTTATCGCATCATCTTTCAAATTCTGAAACCTCTCTGATTAATAATTATGCATCACAACATCCTGTAATAGTTTCCCGGGAAGTAATAAATCTGATACAACGAACAAAAAAGATATCGGATATTACCCACGGAGCTTTTGATATTTCATTTGCTGTTATGAGTCGTTTCTGGCATTTTAACTCGCAGATGAAAGAACTGCCAAACCCTGATAGTGTGGCTTATTACAAGAAACTGATAAATTATAAAGATATTCTGATAAATTCAGATTCGTGTACAGTAAGGTTTAGGCAACCCGGCATGAAAATTGGGTTTGGAGGTATCGGACAGGGTTATGCTGCTGAATGTTGTCGGAAAATTATGCAGAAGTATGGTATCCGTTGTGGATACGTAAACGTTAGCGGAGATATCCGTTTCTGGGGTATCCGACCCGATGGCAAACTTTGGAGGGTTGCCCTGGTGTCTCCGGACAATACCAAAGATGTAATTGCCTGGCTGGACCTCACGGATGCTGCGGTTGTTACTTCAGGAGACTACGAACAATACGTGATGATTGGAGGAAAGCGATATACGCATATTTTTGATCCCCGTACTGGTTATCCGGCTGATGGAATGAGAAGTGTGGCAATAATATCTCCGGATACTGAAGTTGCCGACGGACTTTCGACCGGAACTTTTGTGTTGGGCGAAAAGGATGGTTTAGCCCTGATAAATACTTTGAAGAATATAAACTGTGTTATAGTAACTAACGACAACCGTATTATTACCTCCGATAAGCTTAAAATTAATTTTACTCCCGTAAAGAATATCGATTTGTTTAATAAAAAACATTAGTTTTACCAAAACTTTTATTTGGAGGTTTAAACTCAAATTAAACCGCAATTCTACTAATTTATAGAAATATTCCATTATTCTATTGACAATGAAAACATTACCCTGTTTTAGGTCATTCGTTTTATTTTTACTATTAGTAAATTTTTTTCTTAAAATAACTGCTCAGACCGATAAATTGTATTGTGAGAATTATACCATCGATAATGGAATCTCTAATAATATAGTTCATACTATTTTTCAGGATTCACGGGGATGGATTTGGATTGGAACTTACCAGGGTTTAAATCGGTTTGACGGATATAATTTTCGAGTTTTTACAAAAAATTTCACAGCCTCCAATACTGCCAGAGGAACTATTATTCGTACTATTTTTGAGGATAAGATGAAACAGCTTTGGGTGGGTACTGAAAAGGAAGGATTGTACATTTTTGACCGGGATAAAGAAATATTTCAGCCGGTGCAAAGTTCTGTTGAACATTTTAATTTGGTAAACCAATCTGTTAACGATATTATTCAGGATAATAATGGATTTATCTGGCTTGCTACCGAAGAGGGTTTGTGCAAAATGGATGAAAATGGTAAAATTATTGATGTTGTCCGCTACATTTATAATAATCCTAATTCTTTAAATAGCAATATTGTAAAGAAGCTGTTTATAGACAGTTTAGGATTAATTTGGATTGGCACAACATCGGGATTGGATATATACAACCCTCAAAATGGCAAAATTAAACATCTAAATTCAGTTTCTCCTTTACTGAATGATGAAATTGGTAGTATTTATTTTGATGTAAATGAAAAGGTTTGGATTGGAACCAACAATAATGGAATTGTGATTCTCGACAGAAAATCTTTTGAATTTAATCAATTTAATTTAGATCCATCAAACGACAGAAGTAAAACTGTCCGGACGATACTAAAAGATAATGATAAATATTGGATTGGTACTCGTGGTGGTCTTTACATTTATTCTTTATCTGATAAAAAAATCACTCATTACCAGCACGATGAAAGAGAGCCACATGGTATTATAAATTCATCTATATTAGACATTTACAAAGATAATAAAGGAGATATCTGGTTATCTTCCCGTGGCGGTATAAGTTATGTTGCCAGAGAGAAACAAATTTTTCATGGTTTTAATGCTTTACCCAACGATAATCATTATCTGAACAGTAGTGAAGTGTTTGTGTTTTGGATGGATAATTACAGCCGGCTTTGGATTGGAACTGAAGATGGTGGAATTAATATTTTGGATTTTAAAACAGGTATGTTTTCTTACCTTCGAAAAGAAAGTCGTCCCGAAGGTCTTTCTGAAAATTGTATTAAAGCTTTTTGTCCTGATAATAATGGTAATTTATGGGTCGGTAGTTTTAAAGGCGGACTCGATGTTATTAATTTAAACAATAAACATATCCGGCATTTTTCACATTCTAAAGATTCCTCAAGTGTGGCAAGCAATCTAATATGGTCTATTTATTGCGATAAGGGAGGAAAAATGTGGATTGGTACCGAAAAAGGGTTGGATCAGTTTGATGCAGTATCAAACAAATTTATTCATTGTAAAAATATTGTTTCTGATAAAACGATTATTTGGATTAAAGAAGATTCCCGGAATAATTTATGGATTGGTAGTCATGATGCTATATTCATATATAACCTGTTGTCTAAAAATATTAAAAAATATAAGTTATCCACCCGAATGATGTATGAAGATAAAAGAGGTCGGATTTGGTTAACCTCACTAAATAAAGGTCTTCTTTTATTTGATTTAAACAAGGGAATTTTAAAGGAATACAACCAGGATAAAGGAATAGCAAGTAACCAGACATATTGTATTCTTGAGGATAATAATGGTTATTTTTGGATAAGTTCAATCAATGGATTATCGCGATTTGATCCTGAAAAAGAGCAATTTATAAATTTTGATAAAAGAGACGGGCTCTTAAATACACAGTACAGCTATGGTGCTTGTTATAAAACCCCTAAAGGAGAATTGATTTTTGGGGGTGTAAACGGATTTAATATTTTTGATCCTTCCCAAATTGTCGGCAATAAATATGAAACCCCAATAGTATTTACCGATTTGAAAATTTTTAACAAACAGGTTCTTATAGATGATAATAAAAATGCCATACTTAAAAAATCAATATCCGAGAGTGAATCTATAATTCTGCCTTACAATCAGAATTCGCTCACCATTCAATATGCGGCTTTAAACTTTGCCAATTCTTTAAAAAACAGATATTCCTATAAATTGGAAGGATTTGAAAATGAGTGGACCGATGCCGGTTCACAAACGAGTGCTACTTATACCAATATAAATCCCGGAACTTATACTTTTATGGTTAAGGTAGAAAATAACAATAAAACCTGGAGTAAAGTAAAGGAACTTCAGATTAAGATTAATCCCCCATTTTGGAGGACGTGGTGGTTTATTCTTTTATGTTTTATTGTTGTTTGCGCTGTGGTATTTTATATATTTAAAATCGCACTGTATCAGAGTCATTTAAGGCACGAGCTTGTATATGAGCGCGAACGTGCCATGAAACTTCATGAGCTGGATATGATGAAAGTTCATTTTTTTACCAATATTTCTCATGAGCTGCGTACTCCGCTTACACTCATAGTTTCTCCACTTGAGAAAATGCTTCATACTGATATGAGTATGAAAGACATTAAAGCACACTTATCGTTAGTGAGTCGCAATACACATCAATTACTCACTATGGTTAACCAATTACTCGATTTTCGTAAACTTGAAACCGGTAGTTCAAAGCTTGAATTAAATAGTGGTGATATAGCATCTTTTATAAAAGATATTACGTTGAATTTTCAGTCTTTAGCGCAAGATAAAAAAATTGAATTATCGTTTAAATCCGGTTCGGATGAGATATTTGCATTGTTTGATTCAGGTATTATTGAAAAAGTTGTAAATAATTTATTGTCCAACTCATTTAAATTTACGCCACAGGGTGGGTTTATAAACGTGAGTGTTAAATTGGTAAATGTTCTGGAAGACCAGAGTGTTGATGAAAAAAATATTGAAATTGTAGTACACGATTCCGGTATTGGAATCTCAGAGTCTAATCTAAATAAGATATTTAACCGTTTTTTTCAAACAGAAAGCAGCAAAAATACTCTTGGCACCGGAATTGGTCTGGCTTTTACCAAAGAGCTTGTTAAATTACATAACGGGCATATTTTTGTAGAAAGTACGCCAAATGTAGGATCGAAATTTACGATTCAAATTCCATTCTATGTTGATATTTCAGATACTTCTGAACCTGTAATTGATAAAATCGGTGAAATTGAAAATAGGGTAGAGGATGATGCTGTAGTTAATGAAAATAGTAAAATATTGCTTATTGTAGAAGATAATGCTGATGTAAGATATTTTATACGCTCCCACTTTGAGGCCGATTTTGAAGTTGTAGAATCCGACAATGGTAAAGACGGATTAAAACAAGCATTTAAACTTTTACCCGATTTAATTATTTCGGATGTTCTTATGCCCGAAATGGATGGAAAAGAGATGTGCCGGAAATTAAAAAAGGACGAAAGAACCTCACATATCCCCGTTATTCTATTAACAGCATTATCTACAAAAGAGTCTGAAAAAGAAGGCGTTTTGGCCGGAGCCGACGATTATATCCTAAAACCATTTGACATTAGCATTCTCAAAACCAAAGTCGAAAATTTGCTGATGCTTCGCAACATGCTTCGCGAAAAGTATTCGCACGAAATGGTTTTAAAACCCAAGGATATTGTTTTAAAAAATCCTGATGAACGATTCTTGCAGAAAGTAATTGAAATTATAGAAAACAACCTGATAGATCCCGAATTTGATATTGACAAATTGTCGCAGGAAGCCGGAGTTAGTCGTACACAGATGTACCGTAAAATGAATGCTTTAACAGATATGACCGTACGAGAATTTGTTAAAAGTATCCGTTTAAAAAGAGCGGCTCAGTTACTAACTCAGAATAAGATGAATATTTCTGAGATTGCATTTACCGTTGGTTTTAAGGATTTATCGCATTTCCGCAAAAGTTTCCGCCAGGAATTTGGCATGAATGCAACCGAATATGCCGAAAAATATAAATAATTGAATATTGTCGATTGAATATTGTCGATTGAATATTGTCGATTGAATTATTGTCGATTGAATATTGCTTATTAATTGTGCATTCATAATTGTGCATTCATAATTGTGAATTCATAATTGTGAATTCATAATTGTGAATTGTGAATTCTTAATTGTGCATTGTCCATTGTGCATTGTAAATTTTCCTAACACAACAATACCCGCTTTTTGGCACAACAATACCCTGTGTGGAATACTGAAACCCGTTATTTGAAACGCTGATTCGGGTAGTTGCGGTCGGTTACATATATCTTTATGGATTGTAAATCATTAACTTAAATTACAAACTATGAAGAATCTACTAAGAAAAAAATCTAAAGAACTTGTTTTTAACAGCCGGGCTCCGGTAATGGTATTTGAAAGTCAGGTATTTCTCATAAACACCTTCACTATTCCAAAATTTTAGGGTTCTGATTCATTTGGCATTTAACGATGTTATTTGAATCGACATTTTTTAAAGCACTATATAAAACATTAATTAAAATCTATGAGACAAAAATTTATCGTAACTGCTTATTCGCTGTTCATAGGACTTGTCTTTTTTTCTTCGTGCAGCGAAGTAGAAGATAATTATTCTACGTTTACAGGCAAGACAGATCCGGCCACAATCGAATCTGCTAATTTTAAAGCATATTTTCCTTTAGAGTCTAAATATATATTAACCTACGGAGGTGGTATAGATTCTTCTCTCTCCGATATTGTTATTGGAGATTCTTCAGATTTTTCCACCGGGGTTAGGGGTGCTGCTTTTTATGGTGACACTGTTTCGTCATACCTGAAAATTCCTCTTCAAACCAATGTGTTTCTAAAATCTCTTCAGGAATTTACGCTTTCTTTTTGGATGAAAGCTCCAACCGAAACCAGTAAAATTATGAATATTTTAATGGTAAACGGAGGTAATGATACTTACGGAACGCTCTCCTTAACTTTGGATTCGCTGTATTTGCAAGGTTCTGTTTATAATACTTTAACAGACAGTACCTACTATGTTTCAGTTTCACGTGATGTTGTAAAATCTGGTGTATGGTCTTACATTACTTTTTCCTATAGTAAAGAATCTTCTGAATTAGCTTTATATACAAATGGTTCTCTTTCGAATGAGGTACTTTGTAACGACTCTACAGCTGCACCTATGGATACGCTTACCTTAAGCTCTTCTATGAAATATCTTTATATCGGGGCATGGCCGCAACAAATTGCCAATACAGCCACTTCAAATATGGGATATTTTCCGGGATGCCTTGATGAGATGAGGATTTGGAACAAGTGTTTAACTGCTGGCGAAGTGAATACATTATACCAGGCAGAGTTGTCCTTGTCTACAGGTCTATAATTAGGTAAGAAATTTTAAATAATTAAATACTAATAACTTATGAAAAGATATATCTGCTCATTACTACTAACAATAATGTTTGTTTGTTATGGGTATGCACAGACTACAATTAAAGGTGTTGTAAAAGATGAAAAAGGAGAAACCTTACCCGGTGCTTCGGTTTTTGTAAAAGGAACATCTAATGGTGCTGTTACTGATGCCAATGGTGCATTTAGCTTAAAAATTTCCGATCCTCAAAAGGATATTTTAAAAATAACATTTGTTGGGATGGAAGAACTCGAATTCCCTTTAGATGGTAGAACGGAAGGAATAGTTATTACACTGTCGGCAAATGTTAAAGAAATGGACGAAGTGGTGGTTATCGGTTATGGTGCCATGAAACGTAAGGACTTAACCGGAGCGGTTTCATCTCTTAGTTCAGATAAAATAAAGGACGTTCCGGTTGCATCAGTTGATGAAGCACTTACAGGTCGTTTAGCCGGGGTTTTAGTACAAAGTTCAGATGGTTCTCCGGATGCAGGCATAAATATTCGTGTCCGGGGCGGTACTTCAATTACTCAGGGAAATGATCCGTTATATGTTGTAGACGGATTTATTGTTAGAAGTATTTCTAACATTTCAATGAGGGATGTACAATCCATTGACGTTCTCAAGGATGCTGCCTCAACCGCAATTTATGGAGCTGAAGGTGCCAATGGGGTTGTGCTTATTACTACAAAAGGTGCAGAAAAAGGTAAGATTACCGTAAATTTTAATAGTTACTACGGGTCGCAAAGACCATACAATTTACCCCGTGCTTTATCTCCTTACGAATATGTCTATTACCAAAGGGAACTCGATCAGGGAACCAGCTTTAGTAATATGTACGGTTTATGGAGCGATGTAAATATCTATAAATCTCAAAAAGGTGTCGATTGGGTAAATAAAATGTTTAATCATAATGTAGAACAAAAAAATTATAATCTAAGCATCGCCGGTGGGTCAGATAATGTTAAAACATATCTGAGTTTATCGCGTAACGATCAGGATTATATTATGAATACCTCGCACCGTCTTAATGATAACTTTAACTTTAAGGTTGATTGGGATGTTAATAAAGCACTAAAGGTTAGTATGCAAGCTAAACTTTCAAATATAGTGATTGATGGCCCAGGGGTTTCCGGTGGTAATTTATTGGGTAATTGTGTACAATATGCTTCGGCGTATAGTCTTTCACAATTAGATGCAGTAGCATTGGAAGGAGCCGATGATATTTCGCTCGAAGCTCAGGGAAATATTTACAACCCTATTGCAAGTATCGAACACGATTATAAAAAGCAAACCACTTTTGAAACTTCTTATTTATCGGGTATAACCTGGAAAATATTTAAATGGTTGACTTACGATGTAAAAGGTAGCCTTACTTTTAATGATAATAAAAATACCGAAATTTATACAAAAGGTACAGGAACTTCTGCTAATTATGGAGGTTACCCTGTTGCTACTAAAAAAGATGACAACAAAAAAGATTGGTACATCAGTAATACACTGAGTATGAACTTTGATTTTAAAAAGAAAGGCCGGTTAAGTGGGTTGTTGGGTCAGGATGCAAGAAATCTAACTGAAAAATATGTATCCATTAGTTGTAAGTATTACCCGATGGATATGACTGCAGACCAAATTCTGGCCATGTGGAATTATGGTACCCCTGATCCTGTTTATACATATATATATGAACCTACCCGTTCGGCTTCATATTTTGGACGTATTAACTATGAGCTGAATAATAAATATTTATTTTCTGCAACTACCCGGTTAGATGGTAAAAATGTGTTTGCTCCGGGTAATCGTTGGGGATTTTTCCCGGGTTTTTCTGCGGGATGGCGTATTAATGAGGAATCTTTCTTTAAAATACCTGCCATTTCATTGTTAAAACTACGATTGAGTTATGGTGAGGTTGGTAATGCCAAAGTTGAATCGTACTGGCGTCAGGAATGGTCATTTATTGATGCATCTACCTCTTCCAATGCTAGCAAATTGGCCTATTTTGATGAAGATCCTGCTAATGCCATGCAAACAGCTAGTACTATGTATAATGATAAATTAAAATGGGAGTCGAAAATTTCCCGAAATCTGGGTCTCGACTTTGGGTTATTTAATGATAAAATTACCGGGACTGTCGAGGTTTACAAAGAAACCACCAAAAATTTAATATTGAAAATGTCTCTTCCTTCAAGCTCAGGTTATTCTTATCAATATCAAAATATTGGGCAGGTTTCAAATCACGGGGTTGAAATTACCTTAAATGGTAATATTTTAAGAACTCACGACTTTTTATTGAGCGCTAATTTCAATATTACTTTTAACAGGAACAATATCGATAAGTATACAGCTCCCTATGCTACTGCTTCAGCAGTATCCTATTCAATAGGTACAAACGAGTTCTATATTCAGGAAGGGAAACCTTTGGGCCAGTTTTATGGATTTGTAAGTGATGGTGCTTATACTTTTGACGATTTTTATTTTAACCCTTCTACCAAAGGTTGGGTTGCTTATGACGGCGTGCCTGATTTCTCACAATTAATTTCTCAGAATTATGGTCCCGGTCATGTAAAAGTTAAAGATTTAGATGGTGATAAAGTAATTACTACCACCGGTGATAAAACGGTTATTGGTTGTGCGCAGCCAAAGCATTACGGCGGTTTTGGCTTCAATGCCCGTTGGAAAAGCTTTGATATTTCTACTTTATTTAACTGGACTTACGGGAATGATATTTTTAATGCCAGCAAAATGATGTATAACCATTACAATGGCTCTAAAAAATATCAAAATGTTACTGAAACCATGGCTTTGGGTAAACGTTTTACCATTATTGACCCTGAAACGGGTAATAACATCTTCTCAGGAACTTATGCTAACCCTGAACGTTTAAAGGAATTAAACAAAAATTCTAAATTATGGAGTCCTGTAACAAATTATAATTTCCCATGTTCCTGGGCCGTTGAGGATGGTTCATTCCTTCGTATGAGCAGCTTAACCGTTGGTTATACTTTACCTCAAAATATGTCCCGGAAATTATTCATTACTAATTTCAGGGTATATGCAACTTTATATAATGTATTTTGCCTGACCAACTATTCCGGACAAGATCCTGAGGTTAGTGTAAAAAGCAGTAATCCTTTAACTCCGGGTATTGACTATTCGGCTTACCCACGTGCGCGAAACTTTGTAATAGGCGCTAATCTGACTTTTTAACCTATAATTTTTATGAAACAGTCTGTTACAAGTATAAAATTATTAAATAAATTATTGAAAATGAAAAACATAATATGTTACATAATCGTACTGTATGTGTTATTGACATCGTGTTCCGATAGTTTTTTGGACACTTCCGCTCCTTCTAAGCAGTCGTCTGAAAATGTATTTAATTCCACCTTTTTTGCCGAAGCTGCCATTGAAGGGATCTATTCGGTATTTGCTACCTCCAATTGTTATTCTAATAAATTCCCGGTATATTATTTTTACAATTCAGATATCGAATGTAATCCCGGGGTTTCCAGTTCATCGCTCAATACCATGACTAACGATGTAGCCATGGCAGATTATTATACCAATAATACCTACAGTAATAATGGTACCTGGACTAGTTTATACAGTGTGGTAGAAATGTCGGCTGTGGCTATTGACGGGTTACGTAATTCAATTGCAATAACCGGAGCCGACAGCGCCGTAATGAAAGCTCATCTTGGTGAGGCTTTAACTTTAAGAGCCCTGGCTTATTTTGATTTGGTAAAACTTTGGGGAGATGTTCCTTTCAGAACTGGTGTTGTTGATGGGAGTACCACTTATGCAGCTAAAACCGACCGCGATACCATTTATAAATATATTATCAACGATTTGTTGGAAGCTGCTAATTATTTACCTTGGATGGGAAAAACTATTGATGATGTTTCATTTACCTGCGAACGTGTTACTAAAGGTTATGCCAAAGCTTTAGCTGCAAAAATCGCATTATATGCCGGAGGTTGGTCTGTTCGAGATGCAAATACATTTTCTTATCAGGAAACCTCTTTGAAACACAAATCTGATGTAATAGAAATGAATAATTGTTTTGTGGGACGTGTTAAGAATTATTTGGATTATTATCAAATCGCTCTGGAACAATGTGCTGACATTATTGGAAGTTCTGATAACCCTCATGCTTTGGATCCTAGTTATGAGGATGTTTGGTACACGGTTAATCAACTTAATTTTAACTCTTATAACGAAGATTTATTTGAAGTTGCTATGGGTATGGGTGAAAACAGCGATATTGGCAATATTATAGGTATGGCCCTAGATAAAAATACTACTCTTTCAAATTCCGGTCGTGGTTTGGGCGGTACTTCATATTTAGGTGGTAATTATTACTATTTTTATTCATTTGATTCTTTAGATGATCGACGCGATATCACGCTAACTAATCTTTTTTATACTGCAAGCACCTCCACTAAAAATGAAGGAAGTAAATATCTAGGGAGTGTTGGTTCAGAAGGGTTTGGTTTGGTTAATTCTCTTTTTCCTTTTACAATTGGGAAATGGAGATTTACCTGGATGACCGATGCATATATGGCTCTGGTTATAGCTTCTACCGGCGGTCGAGTAGGAACAGGTATAAATTATGTAGATATGCGGTATTCCGATGTTCTTTTAATGTTTGCAGAAGCTATGAATGAGCTTTATGGCCCGGATGTTACCAATCAAACTGCAGGTATGACAGCTCGCAATGCTCTTGAAAAGGTAAGAACCAGAGCATTTAGTTCTCATCCTTCGGAAGTTTCAAACTACTCCAGCGATTTTTTCCAGGCTATTGTTAATGAACGGGCATGGGAATTTGGTGGAGAAGGTTTGCGTAAATTCGATCTTATCCGCTGGGGTATTTTATCTGAAAAACTAGATGCTGCTAGGAAGGCGATGTGCCTTATGCTTGATGGGGATAAGGATGTCACTATTTTTGATAAAACTTATGCCGCTGGTTCTTTACCTACCACTTTATATTTCGATTATAATAGTGGAAAAAATACAATAAACATGAGTTCAATTAGTTGGTATGGTAATGTCACAACCACCGCATATTCAATAGCCTGGTTGGGTGGAGCATTAGGAGGTACAAGCCTGGCTGCCAATCAAAGCAAGATATTGGTTCAGAATTCAGGGTTGGATGCTACTTTTGATCCGTCGTCTATCATAAATCAGTTAGACAGTGCCAGCTCTGTAAGTTCTTATATTTATCAAAATTTTCCTAATGCCATTGGTAACAGCTATTGTAATTCCAGGCATTTTATGGCCATTAATTACTCCCTGTTATTGGTTGATGAGCCTTTGGTTAATTCTTATGGGTGGTAAATAATGTTAATATTTCTGAATGAAATTTTATATATAAGTTTTATCAGTAATTAATACTTAATTATTAAAATGATGAAAAAAAATTTAATAAAATATATATCGATAATTTGTGTATCATTAATTATCGGATTAACAGCCTGTAAGGACGGTGAGATTGGATGGGATACTGACTCTTCGTATACAGGGCTTTTCAGACCTATTATATTTACTTATTTTAGTACCAGTACCAACTCTATTGGTGTTTCTTTTACCGGGGTGGTGGGAGCTTATAAGTATGTTATACAAGTGAGTGAGGATTCACTCGAGTTTAATAATATTGTAGCCACGCAGGAATATCTGGCAGATACCATAACTGCATATTCGGAGGGCTCTTCTACAAATGCTAATTTGTATCATAAAAAGTTTTCTAATTTAAATGCTGATACCCGGTATTCAGTCCGAATGATTGCTATTAATTCGGATAGCAGTAAAACTACCCAATATGTATATTTTACCACAACTACTATGGCTGAAAACTTATTTAATACCGTTGATGCTACAGCAGGTGATGTTACTTTTACATGGACAAAAACCGATAGTGTTAATTATATTTTGCTTACAAAATCGACAGATTTAAAGACTAATGTTGCAAGTGACTCAACCATTACTGACGATGAAAAAACCAATGCAACAAAAACAATCAGTGGGTTAGAAGCCGGAGTATATTATGTGGCTAAATTGTGTTTCTTGGATGGTACTAAAGTGCGGGTGAGAGGTAGAAAAACTTTTAAAACAACAGGAACTGTGGGTAGTTTTGTGTACGATTTTGCTAATACTGAAGTGGCTGATACGG
>WSSedL1CaDRAFT_10001230_pt1 | contig 15578 bp, 14 predicted proteins | sample WetSurSL1Cattail_FD_9464 | JGI IMG/M metagenome (IMG submission 9464)
GGGGGAAATAAATGTTTGGATTCGTCAATGGACGGCTGTCTATCGGTCTGCGTCTGACCCTGGTCGCGGCCCTGTTCATCGCCTCGGCGGCCGTCAGCGCGGTGATCCAGTTCCAGCGCGGCAGCGAAAACTCCGATTTCTCGAAGAAAGAACTCCTCGGCGCGAACTACAACGCGCTGATCTGGAATGCGCTGCAAAGCGGCGATCTTTCGCCTCTGGCGGGCCACGCCGAATCCGATGCGCTGTTCTCCAGCGCCGATGCCTATGCGACGTTCGCCAAGGCCGGTACTTGGGAGGATCGCGTCGGCACGGTTACCGGCCTGATTGTTGCGGTTGCCGATGGTTCCAACCTGACCCTCGATCCCGATCTCGACAGCTATTACGCGATGGATGCATCAACCGTGAAGCTGCCGAATCTGCTCGCCATGAGTCTCGCCCTCAAAAAAGCGATAGCGACGCCCGCGTCCGTCGCCGACCGCCGCATCACGATCGCGACGGCGCTCGATCGCTTCAAGGCTGCTGCCGATGCGGCCTATGGCTCACTTGATGCGAGCATCAAGAACAATGCGCCCGGCCTCACCAAACAGGCGCTCGGCCAGCACCGTGCCACGCTGCAGGCCGCCAGCGACGCCTTGATCGCCGCGGCGCAGGCCGAACTCGACGGCAAGGCCGCTGGCTTCCAGAACGCCGCCACGGCCTTCCCCGCCGTACTCGACGCCGCCTGGCGCGCCACCAATACCGAGCTGTCGCGCCTGCTCGATGTCCGCATCGCCAAGCAGATGCACCAGCTTTATTCCGACATCGCCATCGTCATCGCACTGGTTCTGCTCTCGGGACTGATGACCCTGATCGTCACCCTCGGCTTGTCGCGCCGGTTCCACGGTCTCGACACGGCGATGTCGCGGCTCAACGCTGGCGACAAAACGGTGGAAGTGCCGTTCCTCGATGACGTCAACGAAACCGGCCGCATTGCCGCCACCCTGCAGCAGCTCAAGACCAGCATGATCGAGCGCGAAGCCGCCGAAGAACGCATCCGCATTCGCAATGTCGAGATGGTCGTCGGCTCGTTCGGCCAAGGTTTGGCATCACTGGCGCACCACGATCTTTCGGCGCGCATCGACAGCGAAGTTCCGGGCGACTACCGCCACCTGCGCGACGACTTCAACAACGCCATGGAGGCAATTTCAACTGCGATCGGAGACGTTTCCGAACGCGTCACGGACATTGCCGCCAACGCCAGCCAGATCAACGCCGCGACGATCGAAATGGCCGGGCGAACCGAAAGCCAGGCCGGGGCGCTCGAACAGACCTCGGTCGCAATGCAGCAGATCGTCGAGACCGTGCACGAATCCGCCGGCCGCGCCCAGTCGGTCCATTCCGCCGCCGAAACCGCCAAAGGCCGCGCGCAACACGGCAGCGATGTGGTCCTTCAGGCGCGCGATGCCATGACGGCCATCGAGCAGTCGTCCCGCGAGATTTCTACCATCATCGGCGTGATCGACGAGATTGCGTTCCAGACCAACCTGCTCGCCCTCAACGCGGGCGTCGAAGCGGCGCGCGCCGGCGATGCCGGCAAGGGCTTCGCGGTGGTGGCCAGCGAGGTGCGTGCGCTCGCCCAGCGCTCGGCGGACTCGGCGAGGCTGATCAAGGCGCTGATCAAGACCAGCGAAGGCCAGGTGCACGAAGGCGTCGCCCTGGTCGAGGAATCGAGCGTCGAGCTGGCGCGGATCGTCGAGGATGTCGGCCAGATCACCGGCGCCATCAACGAGATCGCCGAATCCGGTCAGCAGCAGGCCCTCACCCTTAGCGAGGTCAACTTAGCGGTCAGCCAGATCGACCAGGCGACCCAGCAGAACGCCGCCCTGGCGGAAGAAGGCCGGGCGGCCTCCACGGCTCTGGCCGATTTTGCGCACCAGCTGGCCGGTCTGGTGGCCAAGTTCCGCACGCGGAAACCTGAAAACAAGTCACAACAACGCCTCGCCGCCTGATAGCGAAAGAAACGCCCTATTTCCGCCTGCGTTCTAGTCTTGTTATAATCTGCTGCTGCAGGTGCAACTGAGGCTAGAATGACAGCGGAGCCCGTATACAGACAGGGTTGGCGACCGGACGATATCGCGTGGGACAAATTCGATGCATCCCGGTGCGCGCCGTGGCTGGTCGAAGTGATCAAGTCGGCGGCCCTGGTCGAGTACAACGCACCGGATTACGTCGGCTATCTGAAGCGCGTGTTCCCGGACCCCGAATTCCATCCTGTCATTGAGCAATGGGGCCGCGAGGAAAGGCAGCACGGCCGCGTCCTCGGCCGGTGGGCGGAACTGGCCGACCCTTCGTTCCAGCTCGAAGTGGCGTTCGCGCGGTTCCGCGCCGGTTATCGTCCGGCCCATTTCGCCAGCCAGGAAGAGACCTCGGTACGCGGATCACGGCGCGGCGAGATGATCGCCCGTTGCGTCGTCGAGAGTGGCACCTCGTCCTATTACACCGCCATCAAAGAGGCCACGAACGAGCCGGTTCTGAAGGACATCGCCGGACATATCGCCGCCGACGAATACCGTCATTACAAGCTGTTCTACGAAACTCTTCACACCCAGGATGAACCCGATCTGCCGTTCTGGAAAAAGCTTTTCATCGCCGCCGGGCGCATCAGCGAAAGCGAGGACGACGAAATCGCCTTCGCCCATTACTGCGCCATCGTGCCCGCCCATATGACCGCCACACACCCCTATGTACGTAGTGTCTACTCGCGCCGTCTGACCGCCATCAGCCTGCAGGTCTACCGCCGCCGCCACATCGATAAACTTGCGCGCATGGTCGCCAAGGCCATCGGCACCAACCCGCAAGGCTGGATCGTCAAATTGGCGAGCGCCGCGGTTTGGCGGATGCTGTGACTGCGGGCAGGGATCACACCCCCCGCTTCACCAGCATCTGCTTGATGTTGCCGATCGCCTCGGCCGGGTTGAGGCTTTTGGGGCAGCTCGCGGCGCAGTTCATGATGGTGTGGCAGCGATAGAGCCGGAACGGGTCTTCGAGATCGTCGAGGCGCTCGCCCGTCATCTCATCGCGGCTGTCGGCGATCCAGCGATACGACTGCAGCAGCGCCGCCGGGCCGAGATAGCGGTCGGAATTCCACCAATAGCTCGGGCACGCGGTCGAGCATGAGGCGCACAGGATGCACTCGTAAAGCCCGTCGAGCTTGGCGCGTTCTTCCGGCGACTGCTTCCATTCGGTTTCCGGCTCGGCCGTTTTGGTCTGCAGATAGGGCTTGATGGACGCGTGCTGGGCATAGAAATGCGTCAGGTCCGGCACCAGGTCCTTGACCACCGGTAGATGCGGCAGCGGGAAAATCTTCGCCGGGCCCGAAATGTCGGTGATCGCCTTGGTGCAGGCCAGCGTGTTGACGCCGGCGATATTCATCGAACACGAGCCGCAAACGCCTTCGCGGCAGGAGCGGCGGAAGGTCAGCGTCGGGTCAATCTCGTTTTTGATCTTGATCAGGGCATCGAGAACCATCGGCCCGCAGGTGGACAGGTCAACCTCATAAGTGTCGATGCGCGGGTTGCCGCCGTCCGCCGGGTCGTAGCGGTAGATTTTGAATTCCTTGACCTCTTTGGCCTTCTTGCCGTTCGCCGCCTTAGGCCCTTCCCACGTCTTGCCTTTGACGGGCTTGGAGCCTTTCGGCAGCACAAATTGAACCATCTGAATCTCCGAAGGAAACGGCGGGCCACCCTGCTTACCAAAGCCGGACGGCGGCTGCAATGTTGTCGCAGTTGAGAGTAGCTTTCCGCCCCCACACGCGCGCTGTTTTTTTTCGTCGGCACATAGAGCGTGGGGCTGATCGCCAGTAAGGGTGCCCCCTCTGGGACGCACAGGCCGGTGGTGCCTTCGGAAGCCACCGGATAGCCGAAGCCGGTGATGAAGATGACTTCATTCAGGAGTTTCCGGCTCAGACAATCTCCTGCCGCTTTGACATACCTCTGGTTTGAAGAAAGTCTTTGGCAGCCGCCTTGTCGGCCTCCCATTTGCGGGGGTCCTGCGCCGCCAAAAGCGCGAGGTATTCCTTCGACGTCACCTTTGCCAGATCCAGCGCGGCGACGAGTTCAGTCCCCTTGCTCAAGGCATCGGCCACTACTTGCAGCTTGTCGACCTGGTTTGCTACGGATCGCTTGAACAGCTTCATGGTCTAGTCCCTCGTCAAAAATTTGGAATAGCCCTCGGCCGCGATCGGGCCGTGCCGTTCCGGCTCGTAACACTCCAGCCCAGCCGTTGTTCTCACCAACAGCAGCCGTTCCCAATGCCCCAACTGAGACACCAACGATTGATAGACGCTGGCGCTCAAGAACTGCGCCGGCTCCGGCCCCGAGCTTAAGACAAAGCGCTGGGATACCCCCGAACGGGTGCCGTACGTCTTGGCGAACGAACGGCATAACGATTTGCGCGTGGGCAGATACTGGAACAGCGTCAGCACGATCGCCGCACCGAGATTGATGATGTAGCCCTTGATCTTGACGTCGCCCATCTGCGGGCGGGAGAGCGGTTCGACAAGGTCGAACGTTCGACCGTATAATAGCGCGCCCAAATACTCGACCGTCGTCTGACCGCCCGGCGCCCCGAACACGTCGGCAAATTCGGCGTCGATCTCATCGGAGTGCTCGGCCAGCCACAACAACCGCTGGCACAGGAAGTACGGATCGTCGGCGTGGCTGCGGGTATTGGTATTGCCGTCCAAGCATAAACGTCCGGCCGGTTTGCACTGCAACGTCATCGGCGTGTGTTCGATTACCAGTTCGCCTTGCAGAAGCGGCGGCAGGTTGGCACACAAGTAGGCGATTGCGGTGCCGTTTTCTCCCGCCAATAGTTGATCGATGCGATCGAACGCCAACGCCGTCTCATAGGTCCTCGTCAAGACAGCCTGATAATTATCTGCCCAAACGTGGATCGGCTCGATGATATTGCCTACCGCTTCAAGTAGCTTGCTGCGGTCTTCGGGGCTCAGCCATTTGGAAAATCCGGACGGTGTCGGCTGGTTGGGGCCGCAAGCATTCACGTATCGCTTCCAGACTTCGTTGCAGACGTCGCGGCAGATATTCGTCGACTGGATTAGTTCCTGAACCCGCGCGGTCACCTTCTGCAGGCGCTCGCCGAATGGCGTCAGGATTTTTTCTTCATAGAAGCGCAGAATTTCGACTTCGTCGCGCGACGAACTGAAATGCCAAGCGCCAATCACGCCTAAGAGCAGCGTGATGAACGCCAGCGGAATGCCGAAAACCAAGCTAAAGAACTGCCCGGCGCTGGCAAGATCGCCAAGTCTGGGCACTTCTCGAATATGGCCGCTGGTCCAGCCCGGCACCCAGTTATAAAGCCACAATGCGATCGCAGCGATCGCGATGAACCCCACTATTCCAATTAGCGGAATGACCACATGCCCTGCGACCGGGCGCTGGCTATCCGAAATCTTCGCCATTTTACCCCCTCGCGCTTAAGCCACCGCTCAGCGCCGTTGTTTTGCGGAGTATATCGCGCGGTTAGGTTTGGCGGATGCGTCAAGAACAACCAAGCCGTTGTGGCAGGTAGACGCAAGCAATTGCAGTACTTAGAATGAGTTGAAAGTTGTGTTGCTCAAATCACGCCCAACCTTTTCCCCACCACCGCGAACTTCTCCAGTGCGAAGGCGATCTGTTCGTCGGTGAGCGTGGCGCACATCTGGATGCGCAGGCGGGCGGTGCCTTCGGGGACCACCGGATAACCGAAGCCGGTGATGAAGATGCCTTCGTTCAACAGCTCCTGGCTCATCTTGATGGCAAAGGCGGTGTCGCCGACGATGATCGGCACGATGGCGCTGTCGCCGTCGAGCGGCTTGAAGCCGAGGTGCTTCAGCCCGTGCCGCATTTTCTTGGCCAGTTCGTGCAGCCGCGTCACGCGCTGCGGTTCGCGTTCCAGAATCTCGACCGCCTTCTTGGCGCTGGCCGCAATCGTCGCCGGCAGGGCGTTGGAGAAAAGCTGCGGCCGTGACACCTGGCTCAAATATTTCACCAGCGTTTCCGAACCGGCAACATAGCCGCCGGCCGCGCCGCCCAACGCCTTGCCGAGTGTGCCAGTGGTGATGGCAATTTCGCCTTCGACACCCCAATGTTCCGCCGTGCCACGGCCGTGTTTTCCCATCACGCCAGTGCCGTGGCTGTCGTCGAGAATGATGCTCGCTTCATAGCGTTTGGCGAGTTGGACGATATCCGGCAGCTTGGCGATATCGCCTTCCATCGAGAACACGCCATCGGTGACGATGAAGATGCGGCGCGGCGCGCGCACTTCGGCCAGCTTGTCGCGCAAATCGTCCATATCGGAGTGGCGATAGACCAGACGCTTGGCCTTCGAAGCCCGGCAACCGTCGATCAGCGAAGCGTGGTTGAGCGCGTCGGAAACAATCGCATCGCCCTCGTCCGCCACCGCCGGAATCAGGCCCGTATTGGCCGCCCAGCAGGAGACATAGGTCAGCGCCGCGTAGGTGCGCGACAGCCGCGCCAGCGTGTCTTCGATCTCCTGATGGATCGCAAACGTGCCGCAGATGAAGCGGACCGAGGCGGTACCGGCGCCGTATTTGTCGAGCGCCGCTTTGCCGGCGGCGATCACTTCGGGATGATCAGCAAGCCCGAGATAATTGTTGGACGATAATACAAAAATGCGGCCGGCTTTCTCGGCCATGCCGACTTCAGGTGACATCGGACCGGTAATGTGGCGGAAGGACTTGAGAGTTCCCGCCTTCGCCATTGCTGCCAGATCGGCGTTCAAGGAGTCGTCCAGTGCCTCGGTCATAGCTCACTCCAATCCAGAACGACTTTGCCTGACCTGCCGGAGCGCATCACGTCAAAGCCCTCCTGGAAGTCTTTGTAGGCGTAGCGATGGGTGATGACGGGCGCGATGTCCATGCCCGATTGGATCATGCTGGTCAGCTTGTACCACGTTTCGCCGAACATGCGCCCGTAGATGCCGCGGAGTGTCAGACCCTTCATCACCACCGTATTCCAGTCGATGGCGGTGTCGCCGGTCTGGAGGCCGAGCATGGCGATCTTGCCGCCATTGGCCATCGTCGCCAGCATCTGACGAAAACCGGCTGCATTGCCGCTCATTTCGAGACCGACGTCGAAGCCTTCCTGCATGCCGAGCCCGGCCATCACGTCTTTCAGGTTTTGCGTGGAAACATTCACCGCCGCGGTGGCGCCGAGCTTCTTGGCCAGCCCCAACCGGTAGTCGTTGACGTCGGTAATGACGACGTAGCGCGCGCCCGCTTTCACCGCCATCGCCGCCGCGGCGATGCCGATCGGACCGGCGCCGGTGATAAGAACGTCCTCGCCGACCAGATCGAACGCCAGCGCGGTGTGCGCCGCATTGCCGAGCGGATCGTAGATGGCGTAAATCTCTTCCGGCACTTTCTCGCTGCAATGCCACAGGTTCAGCGCCGGAACCGCAACGTATTCGGCGAAGGCGCCGTTGCGATTGACGCCGACGCCGAGGGTGTTGGCGCAGAGGTGCCGCCGCCCCGCCTGACAGTTGCGGCAATGGCCGCAGATGATGTGCCCTTCGGCGCTGACCAGTTCCCCCACCTTATGGCCGTGCACGTTCGAGCCGACGGCAGCGATGCGGCCGACGAATTCATGGCCGATGGTGGTGCCGGGCTTGACGGTTTTTTGCGACCACGCATCCCAATTGTAGATGTGCACGTCGGTGCCACAGATACCGGTCTTCAGTACGCGGATCAGCACATCGTCGATGCCGTAGTCCGGCTCCGGCACATCCTCAAGCCAGATACCCTCGGCGGCCTTGGTTTTCACAAGCGCTTTCATGGGAATCGTCCTGGGAAAATCGCGACGGATTCCGATAGTCCCCGCGCCCAGGGTCCGCAAGACGCATCGCGGGATGGCAGCAACGGCACCGGCGCATGGGCGCACGATCTTGTCGCAAAAACCCGGTCAGGATTTCCGGTTCATGCGTGGGGCTTGAGCGGCACGCCGAGGCCGATCAGGTCCTGACGCAGTTTCTCGGCACCGGTGAACAGCAAGGCGGGCAGCCCCACCTGGGCCGCGCCCTCGACATTGCGACAGCTGTCGTCGACGAAGACCAAATGCTCGGCCTCCTCGCCGTAGCAGCGCAGCGCGATGTCGTAGATCGCCTTGTGCGGCTTGACGCAGCCGTGGTCGCCCGACAGGACAATGTGCTCGAACAGGTCGAGTTCCTTGAAGCGGTTGCGCACCCGCGAAAACGTCTCGCGGTGCCAGTTCGACAGTGCAAACAGGCGCAGCCCCGCCGCCTTGATCTCGGCCATCAACGCCGCCGTGCCGGGAATAGAGCCACCGATCATCTCGATCCAGCGGCCGTAATAGGCGCGAATCTCGCGCTCCCACTCCGGAAACAGCGCCACACGCTCGGCCGTCGCCTGGATCAGATCACGTCCGGAATCCTGCCGTTCGTTCCAATCGGCGGTGCAGATGGTTTGGAGGAAGTTCGCAGCCTTGGTCTCGTCGCCCTCGAACACTTTGCGGTAGAGGTGCATCGGATTCCAGTCGATGACGACACCGCCGAGGTCGAACACGACCCCCTTCACCACAGGCATACGTGTGTTGAGCGCCACCGGTCGCCTCTTTCCTTTGGTCGCGATTTTCCGTTCGCGTCCAGAGGGATTAGCACGCCCGCCACGCCCTTGGAATGCGGTCAGAACAGCGCGTCCCGGCGGTTTTTCCAGGCAAAAGCCCGGCCGGCTCAGGTGCGCGAAAAGCCGGAGCGCGAGGTGTGTTGCCCGAAGGTGGCGATATAGTCGGGAACCCCGCCCGTCGGGCCGAACGGCAGACAGACCGTTTCGGCGTGGGTGAAATTGACCTCTGGCATTTCCAAGCCCACGGTCACCACAACTGCGATCGGAACCCCGGAGAGGGTCACGCGGCGGTAGATCGGCAACCAGCGCTGCACGGTGTTGGGCAGATCGGCGAATGTCTCGCTCATGCGCCGGTGGATGAGCAGCGCGCGATAGCAGCGGCAGACCTCGTCACCAACGATGTTGAGCGCAAAATCGGCGCCGCCGTCGAGCACTTTGGCGACCACCATGTGCTTGAGCAGACCGGGAATATCGCGGACCCGAATATCTTCGCGCGCCGGATAGGGACGGTCGCCGCGCAAGTGTTGCCAATAGGCAATACCCTGGGTGACGACGGGCATCGTCATCTCGTCCAGCGGCACGATCTCAACCCGTGTTTCTTCCGGGAACGCCGTGCTCGCGATTGGTTCTTGGAACGGCATCGCGATCAGGTCCAAGGTGCCCGTCGGTTTGTGTTCCGGGCCTACGTAGTACTACGCGCATTGCGCTTAACAACATATGAAAGGCATTGCCGCAATCACCGCGCCGCCGGTTCGCCTTGACCGATCTGTTCGATGATCCAACCAATTTCGACCGGTTCGTTCTTGACCTGTCCGGTGATGACGAGTTGCTCCGAGCGGCGGATGGCGTCGCCACCGACATAGACACTTTCTTCCACCGTTACCGGCGCCGTGGCGCGGAACCGCCAGCCCTCGCCGTTCGGCAGCTTGAGCAGCACATAGCCGCTTTCGGCGTGGGAAAGGCGCACATCGGGATGGATGTGGAAGCGCACCGCAAACGGTAGCATCTCCTTGCTGTCAGCCCGCGGCAGCAGACGATCGGTGCCAGTCAGCGCCAAGCCGTGCGGCGACAGCGTCAGTTCGCGTTCGTGGCGAATGCCGAATTGCCGCAGATAGCCGTCGTGGCTCGCCACCACGGTGTTGCCCTTCTCGGTCTCGACGCGGCGGGTTTCGATCGCTTCCGGCCCGTGTACGACGCGGGCGCCAAGTAGCCGCTTTACCCAACCCTCGCGCAGAATGGTGGCGCTTGAGGTGTCGGCGACCGTCACCGTCGAATGGGCGGCAGTGGCGCGCAAGGCCGCCTGCCAGCGGCGATGACCGGCCAGAGTGGCGGTACCGCAATTGACGATGATGCGATGGGTTCCGGCGCTCAGTTCGAACGACAAACATCCGGCATGCGCATTCACCGAGAAGCCGCCGGGCGGCGGCGCCCCGCAATCGATCAGCACCAGCGTGCGATTGGCATGCAGGCGGTGATAGCCGGAATGGCGCGCATAGCCGAACGGCAGACCTTTGACGTCGTCGCGATGCAGCAGCGCGTGGACCATCTTGGCACTCGACTCGCCGCCGCCGTTGAACAGCGCCATCGCGCCGTCGCCGTGGCGAAAAAAACGCACCATCGGTGCCATGCGGTCGTGCGCGCTACGCAGGCCCAGCGACACCACCTGCCCGGTCGCCGTCAGCACTTCCATCACTATCACGACATAGCGATAGGCCTGCACCAGCACTTCCGGCGAACGGCTGACATGCCCACCATCGGGCAGGATCTGGCGCGCCAATTCCTGTTCTAGCCGCAGCAAGCCCTGCTGCAGCCGCTTGGGACTGTCATCCAGGCAGAGGCCCGACAGCACCAGCGCCGCTGCCGCTTCGATCCGCGGCAGCCCGTCCGGCGCCTCGCCAGCGATGCGCGCCAGCATGCGCGACTGCTCGCGCAGCGACACATACACTTTCGAGCGCCACAGCATGTCGCAATTGGTCAGGATGAAACGGCCGTTGGCGAACAGCGCCACCAGACGCCGCGCGATCACCTGCGGCTGCCAGCCAGGTTCGGTGTACTTGCTGTAGCGCTTCAGCCATTGCGACACGAGGTTGGTCGCGAGCGTCCGCGCCGCCTCGCCGCCTGCGGCCGACAACGGCGGCAACCAGGCGAAACCGTCCAGCGCCTCGCGCCAGTCCGCCGAGGGGGCCGGGCGGTCGAAGATCGAGCGGTCACCGGCCTCGGCGGTTTCGCCCTGAAACTTGAACTTGCCGCGGAGCAGCGCTTCGGCATCGTCGAGCTTGCGCGGCAGCGTGTCGACCGGGGAGTAGACGATGTGGTCGGCGAGCGGTCCGGACAGGAAACGGCGGTAGAGCCAAGTGCGCCGGGTCCAGCGGCGAACACCACTGGTCGCGCGCCATAGTGCAACCTTCAGCGCCTCGGGCAGGAGGGCGAGCGGCGGCCGGTTTGTGGATGGGCGCGTTGCGGCCACCCCTTAACCTCGCAAGGCCGTGATATTAGATGCGTAACACGTCGCCCCGCCGCGGAACACGGCCGTTCCCGCGACGATCGTATCGGCGCCTGCCGAGATAACCTGCTTCACCGTTGTCTTGTTGATTCCGCCGTCGACCTCCAGCGCGATGGCGCGGCCGGTCTTGGCGATGCGTTCCGCCGCAGCTTCGATCTTCTTGAGCTGGCTCACGATGAAACTTTGCCCGCCGAAGCCGGGATTGACGGTCATGATCAGCACCAGATCGACGAGGTCGAGCACCGGATCGATGTGATCGATCGGCGTGCCGGGATTAAGCACGATGCCCGGCTTCTTGCCGAGGCTCCGGATCTTCTGCAGCGTCGAATGGATGTGCGGGCCAGCCTCGGGATGGACGGTGATGCCGTCGGCACCCGCCGCCGCGAAGGCCTCGAGATAGGGATCGACCGGCGCAATCATCAGGTGCACGTCGAACGGCTTTTGGGTGTGGGACCGGAGCGCTTTGACGATCGGCGGGCCGAGGGTGATGTTGGGCACAAAATGGCCGTCCATCACGTCGACATGGATCATGTCGGCGCCAGCGGCGTCCAACGCCTCGATTTCCGCTCCCAGACACGCGAAGTCGGCGGACAAAATAGACGGCGAAATGCGGATGTTACCCATAATCCCGCATTAAGTGCCGGATTCGATAGGCTGCCGCAAGGCACGTTCGACGCTTCCGCGCGCCGTCAACAGAACAATCAGCACCGGCACCCAGGCCACGCGCGACTGATAGCGGTCATGGGGCCCCGAAAACAGCCCGCAAACCAGGGCGTTGCCGAGCAGCGCCACGAGAACAAACGCGGGCAGAGTCGCCAGATTCCAACGCCTGCGCCGCAGCGCCCGCCACAGCACCCAGGCGAGCCACGCCTGCGCCAGGAGCGCCAACGGCACGTGCACCACATTCACCGGCGCAAAATGGATTTTTCCGGTCTGCTGATGCGCCGTCATGTAGGGAATGCGCTGCTTGGGCATGAAACCGTAGAACAGGTCGCGAAGGACCCATACCTGCGGCTCGACCCCGTCGCCGGTGCGAACCATGAAATACTGGCGCAGCGCGCCCCACAGACCCCAGGCCAGGCTCTGGACCGGGTAATGGCTGAGGCTATGGGCGACGATCAGGTCGTATTCGGCCTTGGGGCCGTAAAAGCGGCCGACCTTGTTGAACGGGCTTTCCTCGCCCCAGAGGAAATTATCCGCCGTCTTGGGCAGATTGTCCTTGTAGGGGCACAGCACCAGCGGCTGCGTTGGGCAGAGGTCGGTGAGCGTCTTCTTGACGACGCCGTCGCCCATCAGCCGGGCCGCCAGGAAGAACGAACCCGAACGGCTGACGAAGTATTTGTCGGTGATCTCAGGGCTTTTCCTGACCAGGATATGATTGGCCTGCAGCACCAGCCCGAGGCCGGTGGCAAAACAGAGCAGCGGCAGGATCAAATTGGGTTTGGGCAGCTTCCTCTTACGCCAAATCAGCGGCAACAGCCGCACGATAACGAGACAGATCACCAGCCCGGCGGAAGTGCCGAGGTGCGAGGGGTGGCAGGCAATGGCGAGGCCTGCGACCGGGATCAGCAGCAGCGCCCGGACCCATCCCAGTTGCTTGACCTTGAACGCCAAAGGATAGATCGCCAGCACGAACACCGCCGTGAAGCAGTCCGGTTCGATCTGCCCCGCGAACCAGGCGACGCTGGTCAGCACCGACAGCATTGCCCCGACCCGCAAAAGCATCCACAGCGTCGTGCGCGGCCACAGCGCCCGGGCAAACTCGACGATCACCAACGCCGTCATCGCCGACTGCACCCAAGCGACGTACCACAGGCTGGTCCGGCCGTGGGCATAGTCTAAAAACAGCGAGTAGACCGGCGAGCGCTCGGGGACGAAAAAGCGCCGGAAGCCCTCCAGCACATAAGCGCCCGAGTCGAAGAACATGAACGGAAACCCGTTCCACCACGCCGCGTAAAGAAACATCGGCGTCAGCAGAAGGATCGCGGCCACCTCGGCGCCAAACCCCGAGATATGGGCTGCCGGAATGTGGAATCGCACCGGCCAACCGGCCAGCCGGGCCGGACGCGCCTGTCTTACGGTCGATTCGTTCATTCGGGGCCTCGTTCCACGCGGGCCGGACAATGGCCCGGCGGCCCCGGTCAAGCAAATCGCGAAATGTCCTATTCGCTATCGTCATGGGGCCGCAGCGGGAAACCGTCCAAGGATTGGTTGACTTAGAACGCTTAGAATCTATGCTCCGTACTGGTTTTATCTCTCTTCGCTTCGAGGACTTGAATGGCGGAAAACCCGCAGAAGCTGGCCGCGCGCCCGCTTTCCCCGTTCGTCACCATCTTTCGCTGGCCGATCACCATGGCGACCTCCATCGTTCACCGCGCCACCGGCGTGGGGCTGGCGGGCGGGCTGTTGGTGCTGGTGTGGTGGCTGGTGGCTGCCGCCAGTGGGCCGGAGGCGTACGGCTTCTTCATCGACATTGTTCAGACCACGCTCGGCCAGCTTGTACTGTTCGGCTTTGCCTGGGCACTGGCCTTTCACGCCGTGAACGGGGTTCGACACCTCGCCTGGGATCTCGGCTACGGCTTCACGGTCAAGACCGCCGACCTCACTGGCATCGTTGTGATTGTACTGTCGCTGGTGCTGGCAATCGGGGTCTTCGTCCTCGCCTATACCGGTCACGGAGGCTACTACCAATGAGCCTGGAAACGCCTCTGCACAAAGCCCAAGGCATGGGCTCCGCCCATTCCGGCGTCAGCCATTTCTGGAAGCAGCGCGTGACGGCGGTGGCGCTGCTCCCGCTGGCGCTGTGGCTCGCGATCTCCGCCCTCGGCCTTATCGGGGCGTCCTATGCCGGCGTGCTCACGTTCCTCAACAATCCCGTGAACGCCGTGTTGATGGCGGCCTTCGTGCTGATCGGCCTCTACCACATGGTGCTAGGCCTCCAGGAAGTCATCCTCGATTACGTGCCGCATCCCGGCTTCCGGTTTTTCCTAATGCTGGTGAACTACACCTTCGCCATCGCACTGGCCGCGGCCTCGATCTTCGCCCTCCTGCGCATCGTCGGATTTTGACATGACCGCTTATCCCATTATCGATCACTCGTTCGATGTCGTCGTCGTCGGTGCCGGTGGCGCTGGCCTGCGCGCCACACTTGAATGCGCCCGCCTCGGCCTCAAAACCGCTTGCGTGACGAAAGTCTTCCCCACCCGCAGCCATACGGTCGCCGCCCAGGGCGGTGTCGCCGCCGCGCTCGGCAATATGGGCGAAGACGATTGGCGCTGGCATATGTATGACACCGTCAAGGGCTCCGATTGGCTCGGCGACCAGGACGCCATCGAATACCTCTGCCGCAATGCGCCGGAAGCGGTCTACGAACTCGAACATTTCGGGGTGCCGTTCAGCCGCACCGAAGACGGCAAGATCTACCAGCGCGCCTTCGGCGGCATGACCAGCCATTTCGGCAAGGGCACCGCCCAGCGCACCTGCGCCGCCGCCGACCGCACTGGCCACGCCATGCTGCACACGCTGTATGGCCAATGCGTCAAGCACGAGGTCAATTTCTTCGTCGAGTATTTCGCCCTCGATCTGATCGTCGAAGACGGCGCCGTGCGCGGCTTGATGGCGTGGAAACTGGACGACGGGACCATCCATCGCTTCCGCGCCCACAAGGTCATTCTCGCCACCGGCGGCTATGGCCGCATCTATTTCACCTGCACCGGCGGCCACACCCAGACCGGCGACGGCAATGGGATGGTGCTACGCGCCGGCTTGCCCTTGCAGGACATGGAGTTCATCCAGTTCCACCCCACCGGGGTTTACGGCGTCGGCGTTCTGATCACCGAAGGCGTGCGCGGCGAAGGCGGCTATCTCACCAATTCCGAAGGCGAGCGTTTCATGGAGCGCTATGCCCCCAACGCGAAGGACCTCGCCTCGCGCGATGTCGTTTCCCGCGCTATCACGGTGGAAATTCGCGAAGGCCGCGGTGTCGGTCCACGCAAGGACTATGTGAATCTGCATCTGTCGCATCTCGATCCGAAGATCATTCACGAGCGCCTGCCCGGCATCGCCGAAAGCTCGCGCATCTTCGCTGGCGTCGACGTCACCAAGGAGCCGATCCCGGTGCTGCCGACGGTGCACTACAATATGGGCGGCATCCCGACCAATCACATGGGCGAAGCCGTGACCTTGGCAGACGGCAATCCCGATGCGGTGATCCCCGGTCTGATGGCGGTGGGCGAAGCGGCGTGCGTCTCCGTCCACGGAGCAAACCGTCTGGGCTCGAATTCGCTAATCGATCTGGTGGTGTTCGGCAAGGCCGCGGGCGCGCAGGCGGCCAAGACGATCGGCGAGAACAAGAAACACACCGAGCTGCCGAAAGGCGCCGGCGACGAAGCGCTGGCCCGCCTCGACCGGCTGCGGTACGCCNAGGGCAAAACCCCG
>WSSedL1CaDRAFT_10001231_pt1 | contig 15576 bp, 13 predicted proteins | sample WetSurSL1Cattail_FD_9464 | JGI IMG/M metagenome (IMG submission 9464)
AGGTCGCGCGATTGAGCCTGTTCGTCGATACCAGTGTCTGGTCGTTGGCATTTCGGCGCGATGCCCCGGAAAACACCCCACAGACGGGGGCATTGATGCAGGCTTTGGCGGGGAGGCAGATCGTCGTCACCACCGGGCTCGTGTTGCAAGAACTGCTGCAAGGGTTTTCGGGTCCGAAGGCACGAGCAACAATTCTGGAGCGGTTCGCGGCGCTTCCTTTGCTTGCTCCGGATCGCGAAGATCACATCGCCGCCGCCGATCTGCGTAACGCGTGCCGCCGCGCCGGGCTTCAGGTCGGCACCATCGACGCCCTCTTGGCGCAGCTTTGCATCCGCCACGATCTCATCATGCTGACCGCCGATCAGGATTTTACCCACCTCGCCCAACACTGCCCGCTGCGGCTTTGGCTGGGGTGATGACGCTGACGAATCCCCAGTTTCGTTATGGCCGGGCACCGATGTCAGCCCGGATGGACGACCGACAGGTGTTCGGGGACATAACCGCGCGATGGAAGACGGTATCCAAGTTCAAACTTCATCGACACAAAAGATACGAAGACGCGCCGGTCGTAATTCGTTAGCAAAAATGGCGTGTTTGCTGAAAAGAAGGGGAGCCTTTTTGGCCCCCCAGACAATATGTGATCAGTTTGCCGTTGGTTGAGCGGTGCTTGCAGGGGCTGCCTGCGCGCTAGCAGCTGGCGGACTGGCCGGAGTACTGGCCGGCGGCGTTGCCGTCACTTCGGGAGCTGCTGGTGTTGCGGCTGCTGGGTCGGCCGCAGTCGATGCGTCAACGGCTGCCAGAGGGGCAGTTTCGACGGCTGGTGGCGGCGGCGGATAGCTGCCCGTCACCAGTTTCGTCGGTTGGCCGATCTCAAGCCGTTCGGTGTAAGCCACCGCCTGGTTCGCGGTGTAGCAAATGCGAAGCTGGACTTTGCCTTTGCCGACCGACGATTCGACCGGATTGGTGACGATCTCCGCGAGGCCCAGCGTGCCGACGTCCAAAACCGAATAACTGAGCGCGCGCATATAGCGCCATCCCGTTGAGCCTTCCGGGAACGCGAACACATCGCATGTTGCACCGGCAGCCGACGGCAGTGGCGCGCCAAGTTCGGCCCGCACCAGATCGCGATCAGTGCCGGGCTTAAGGACGTTCAAGTCCTTCTCGTGCGGCTGATCCAATGCCCGCGAGGCCGAACAACCTTCGAGCGCGACCGCCGCAACGATCGCAAGAACCACAGTATGCAACTTTTTCATAACTTCCCCCCAGTTAAACCTACTCCGCTTCGCAACACACTAATTGGTTGAGTTGCCGTGGCAACATACTTTTGTGTCACGGACAAAATGCGCCAGCTGATTCGGCGCGGTAGAGCTGCGCGGACGGGGCTGCGACCCGTCACGGTAGCCGGTGGCAATTTATGAGGACCGAAGTCCCACGTAAGCTGTCCCTGCGACACCATGGTGGATTGTGTCGGAACGCGAGGGTCGTGCAGTTAAAATCAGCATGTGTTATACCTCATTCAACAAACCGGCAGGTACGCAGGCACAACGGCGCGCGTGTTTGGTTCGAATCTGTGGTGAACAACTTGCTTCGCGAAAGTCTCGTTCGAGACGCATTCAGCGATGAGCAGATTGCCGATACGACATGCGTGTTTTTACGCATTCGCGATCGTAACGAAATCCCGCATCATTACTGCTGTAGTCGCTGCGGTGACGCGTTCTCGCCGTTGGCCCAAGTGAATGAGACAAAAGTGTGTCGGCGACGCATCAATATGACGCTCTAATAAGGCTTCCTTTCGGCATGTATTTGCCACGCCCGAAGCCCATATAGAAGCAAGTGAAAAGCGGACATCTCGCATCGCTGCGCTGATTGGAAAAGGCAGGCGGTGTGAAATCAGCAAGGAGTATGACCAGTGGATCGTGTTGCTGTTCAAGTTGCGGACAAAGATGTGACGTTCGTCGGCCCGGCGTTTACGGGCACCTCGTGGAAGCACGAGATCAACGTCAGGGATTTCATCCAGCTCAATGTGCATCCTTACACCGGCGATGAGACCTTCCTGGTGCCGCCAACCGAGCGAACGCTGGCACTGTGGAAAGAAGTGCGGGCGCTGATGGACGCCGAGACGGCCAAAGGCGGCACGCTCGACATGGACACCGATATCGTCTCCACCATCATCAGCCACGCCCCGGGCTACATCGATAAGGATCTGGAGCAGATCGTCGGCTTGCAGACCGATAAGCCGCTCAAGCGTGCGCTGATGCCGTTCGGCGGCATCAAGGTCGCTGAACACGCCGTGGAAGCCTATGGCTACAAGGTGGCCCCTGAAATCCACCACGCCTTCACGCATTATCGCAAGACGCACAACGACGGTGTCTTCGACGTCTACACCAAGGCGATCCGCGACGCGCGTAAGTCCGGTATCATCACCGGTCTGCCGGACGGCTACGGCCGCGGCCGTATCATCGGCGACTATCGCCGCGTCGCCCTTTACGGCGTCGACCGGCTGATGGCGGAACGCCAGGAGCAGTTCGCGGCGCTCGAAAGCGTCATCAACGAGGAAACCATCCGCTTGCGCGAAGAGCTGTCGGAACAGTTCCGTGCTCTCAAGCAGCTCAAGGAGATGGCGGCCTCTTACGGCTTCGATATTTCCCAGCCCGCCACCAATGCGCGCGAAGCGGTGCAGTGGGTTTATTTCGGTTATCTCGCGGCGGTGAAGGAACAGAACGGCGCCGCCATGTCGATCGGCCGCATCTCGTCGTTCCTCGACATCTATATCGAGCGCGACCTCAAGGCCGGCATCCTGACGGAATCCGACGTGCAGGAACTCATCGACCATCTGGTGATGAAGCTGCGCATGGTGCGTTTCGCCCGCACCCCGGAATACAACGACTTGTTCTCGGGCGATCCCACTTGGGTGACCGAAGTCCTCGGCGGCATGAGCCTCGACGGCCGTCCGCTGGTGACCCGCACCACCTTCCGCATCCTGCACACCCTCACCAATCTGGGCTCGGCGCCGGAACCGAATCTGACGGTGCTGTGGTCGGTCAATCTGCCGCCGGCGTTCAAGAAGTATTGCGCCCACATGTCGATCACGACGAGCGCGATCCAGTACGAGAACGACGATTTGATGCGTCCCTATTGGGGCGACGATTACGGCATCGCCTGCTGCGTTTCGGCCATGCGAATCGGCAAGCAGATGCAGTTCTTCGGTGCCCGCGCCAACCTCGCCAAGACGCTGCTCTACGCGATCAACGGCGGCCGCGACGAAATCAGCGGCAAGCAAGTCGGTCCGGCGCTCGCCCCGATTACCAGCGACGTGCTCACCTATGACGAAGTGATGCCACGCCTCGACCAGATGATGGACTATCTCGCTTCCACCTACATGGATGCGCTGAACATCATCCACTATATGCACGACAAGTACTGCTACGAGCGCATCGAGATGGCGCTGCACGACCGCGACATCCTTCGCACCATGGCTTGCGGTATCGCCGGCCTGTCGATCGCGGCGGACTCGTTGTCGGCGATCAAGTTCGCCAAGGTCAGCGTCAAGCGCGACGCGCGTGGTTTGGCGGTTGGTTTCGACATCGACGGCGAATATCCGGCCTATGGCAACAACGACGACCGGGTGGACTCGATCGCCGTCGATCTGGTGGAACGCTTCATGCGCAAGTTGAAGACCCGCAAGACCTACCGTAATGCGGTGCCGACCCAATCGATCCTGACCATCACCTCCAACGTGGTCTACGGCAAGAAGACGGGCGATACCCCGGACGGCCGTAAAGGCGGCGAGCCGTTCGCGCCGGGTGCCAACCCGATGCACGGCCGCGACAAGAAGGGCGCGCTGGCGTCACTATCGTCGGTCGCCAAACTGCCCTACGAACATGCGCAGGACGGCATCTCCAACACCTTCTCGATTATTCCGGGGGCTCTGGGCAAAACGGGCCACGGCCGCAAGGACAATCTGGTCGGCCTCTTGGACGGCTACTTCATGAGTGGCGGCCACCACCTCAACGTCAACGTGTTCGATCGTGAGACGTTGATGGATGCGATGGATCATCCGGAAAAATACCCGCAGCTCACCATCCGCGTGTCGGGTTATGCCGTGAACTTCATCAAGTTGACGCGAGAACAACAAATGGATGTCATCCACCGCACGTTCCATCAGGTCGTCTGATATAGTGATTCGGAAGGTAGTTTGTTGTGCATAGCATGAGTGTCAATGTCGAAGGTTATGTCCACTCCGTCGAAACTGGCGGTGCGGTAGACGGTCCGGGTTTGCGGTTTGTGGTGTTCCTGTCGGGGTGCCACTTGCGCTGCCTGTACTGCCACAACCCTGACACCTGGCACATGAAGGATGCCAAGAAGATGGGTGTGGCGCATCTCCTCAACGAGGTTTTGCTCTATGCCCACTACTTGAAACGCACCGGCGGCGGTGTCACGGCGACCGGCGGCGAACCGCTGGCGCAGCCGGATTTCGTCACTGCCTTTTTCCAGGGCTGCAAGGCCATGGGGCTGCACACCGCGCTCGACACCAACGGCTTCCTCGGCGATCACGCTACCGACGCGCTGCTCGACGCCACCGATCTGGTGCTGCTCGACATCAAGTCGTGGGACGCGGGAATCTACAAAAGCCTTACCGGTGCCGAACTGGCGCCGACGCTGCGCTTTGCCGAACGGCTGTCGGAAATGGGCAAGCCGACGTGGCTGCGCTATGTGCTGGTGCCGGGCTGGACCGACAATCTCGAACATGTCACCGAACTGGCCGCTTATGCCGCCAAGCTGAAGATGGAGAAGGTGGAAGTGCTGCCCTTCCACAAGATGGGCGAGCCGAAATGGGAGGCGCTGAAGATCCCCTATGAGCTCAAAGACACCCAGCCGCCCGAGCCGCAACTCATCGCGCACGTCAAGGAGATCTTCGTCTCCCACGGGCTGAAGACGGTGTGAACGGTTTTCCAATCTGTTTTGCGAAATGGCCGGAGGCAACTCCGGCCATGATTGTGTTTGGGCTCTCGCATCGCGATATAATGCCCGTCGCGAACAAGGAGTGGTGCGATGAAAGCGGCAATCGTGCGGGCGGCTGGGCTGAGTCCCGTCTACGGCGAATTCGAAGAACCGGTAGCGGGGGAGGGCGAAGTGCGCATTGCGGTCGCAGCCGCCGCGATCAGCCATCTTGCGAAGGTGCGGGCTGCGGGCACGCATTACAGCGCCTCGAACCAGTTTCCATTCGTGCCGGGCGTCGACGGTGTCGGCCGGAAGGGCGACGGTAGCCGCGTCTATTTCCTGCTGCCGCGGGCGCCGTTCGGCAGCATGGCGGAACACACCGTCGTGGCGGCCGGCCAATGCGTCGCTTTGCCGGATGGGCTCGACGACCTGACTGCGGCGGCGCTCGCCAATCCCGGCATGTCGTCATGGGCCGCGTTTGCCGAACGCGCGAAACTCAAGCCCGGAGAAACGGTTCTGATTAACGGTGCGACCGGTACGTCGGGACGGTTGGCAGTACAGATTGCTAAAGTACTGGGTGCCAAAAAAGTCATCGCGACCGGGCGTAATCCCGCGGCGCTGCAGGCGGTCGCAGGTCTTGGCGCCGATGTTACGATTTCGCTGTTGCAGGACGATGCAAGCCTGGAGCGGCAGTTCCGCGAACAGTTCGCCGAGGGCGTTGATGTCGTGCTCGATTACATCTACGGCAAAAGCGCAGAGACGTTGCTGGTCGCGGCCGCCAAGGCCGGCTCTGACGGCGTGCCGATCCGTTTCGTGCAAATCGGTGCGCTCAGCGGAGCGAGCATCGCGCTGCCGGCAGCGGTGCTCCGCTCGTCCAGCATCGTCATGATGGGCAGCGGTCTCGGCAGCGTCTCCACCGAGCGATTGGTCGCCGCCATCGGCGCCTTGTTCCAGGCGGTCGTCGCCAAAAGCCTCTCCGTCCCCTTTATGCCTGTTGCCCTGTCCGAGGTTGAAGTGGCATGGGGGCAGGACGACAGCACCAATCGCACCGTGTTCACGGTGGGCTAGACGTGTACTCATGCCTCGGCAGTTTTACGGAAACTGTTGAAGTATGCGAACAGGAACAATACCGACAGCGTGACGGGCAGAGCGATGCCGAATGCGGTGAAGGGTTCGGATACCAGGCCGCCGAAGTAGAGAATGGCGCGCGCGCTGCTGAGACAGATGACGACCGGAAACACCGTGATCGCCAGCACACCGCGCCGTTCCAGCGGATTGCGGTCGGCCCAGATGAGCAGGACCGTCCAGCCTGCCATGAAGACGGCGGCGAAGGCCTGCGAATAGCGGAATTCGACGCTGGCGTGGAAGTCCGGCACCTGATTGATTGTGGCCCAGACGCCGGAGTGGATCAGCGGGATGCAGGCTAGCGCATCGATGATGGCGCCGGTCCAATAAGAAATGCGTAGCCAGCGGATTTGTGAGGTCATGGAATATTCCTTTCGGTAAGGACAAATAACTCCCGTTCTCGTTCGTAACCGTGCGAACTGAATGTCAGGACAGCGGGCTAGTTCAGGCGCTTGAGCCAAGCGGAAAACAGGGCCGGCCAGACTCTATCGCCGCCGATTGCCCGTAAGCCAAAGCCGTGATCAGCGCCCTTGATGATATGGAATTCGCACCGTCCGCCGGCTTTGGTGACGGCGTCCATGATGCGTTGGCCATGTTTCACGGATACATGTTTGTCGGCATCGCCGTGAATAACGAAGCAAGGCGGTATGTCCGTCGTCACCGCAGGTTCGAATAGGTATTTTTCAAGGTAGCGATAGGTGGGATTTTCCGGCGGCATGCGGACAAGCGTCGTGTCGTCTTTGCGCGGGACAAAACCGTAGATCACGGCGAAAAAATCGGGCCTCGCGCTGAGCGAGTCGGCCGCATCGATGGGAGCATAAACCTTTGCGGTGTGATAGACGGCCGAAATCGCCGTCAGATTACCGCCGGCGGAAAAGCCCATTGTGCCGACGCGGGCTGCAGGATGGTCCTTTTGTGCCCGTACGAGACGGATGGCACGCTGGATATCCTGCACGATGACATCCTCGCTGTGGGCGTGTCCCTCGGCAGGCAGGCGGTACTTCAGGACATAGGCATCGACGCCGAGCGTGTTCAGCCAGCGCGCGATCTCGACACCTTCGCTATCGAAGGCTTCGGCGCGAAAGCCACTGCCTGGGGAAACGATGATCGAGATGCCGGTGGGATGTTCGGCATAGAAGGGTACCAGGGCTGGTCTGGCGATATGCGATATGATCCGGCGTCCTTCGCTATCGGTGGTGACCACTTCCGTTTGGGGGGCGTTTTCCGAACCGGGTGCGGTGCCTGGCCAAAGCGGCAGGCTCGTTTCGGGCGTGCCTGCAAGGCTCGCGGTGAAGAACAAAGCTGTAGTTGCGAATTTCCGGAACATGATGTTCTCCATGGCACATAAGCGTCCGCGCGCTGCGGCGAACCGCAACGGTGGGGCCGTCTCGCATTATTGTTGAGGAGATCTAGGGCGCCCGTTCGATCAGCTTGTGGCTGTCGGCAGCGGTGAGGTCGAGGCCATAGACCTCTTTCAGCTTGGCAATTTGTTCGATGATGGCCGGGCTGAAGGGGGCTTTGCCCTCGAAATTGTGGAGGACGATGCCTTCCAAAAGGTCGCCCAAGGAAATGTCGAGAACCTCGGCCAATCCCTTGAGGACTTTGAGAAGGCGCTTTTCGATGCGGATGCCAGTCTGCACGCGCTCGATGACGGGGTGTTTGGTGTCAGTCATTGTGACAACAATGTACCAAGGTATCTTGGTAACGTCAAGTCACCGGCCGCGTCACTCGTACGCCCGTAAACAGGATCACGTGGAGCAGGCCGACCACGATGCAGGCTGCTGCGATTTTCAGGTTTCCCGCCAGCCAGATAAATTCTTCCACCGCGCGCGACAGGTAGATCAGGGCGCCGAGCGCCAGCGTTGCTGCGCCAAGGCCGGTCCCTAGCACCTCTTTGCCGCGCACCAGCAGAGCGAAGGCGAGATACGTCAGCACCAGCACGCCGGAGACATTGAAACCTTGCATCAACCCGCGGAATGGGATGGGCAGGGCCGTCCAATGCGAAATCTGCAATCCGAGGAAGACATGGAACGCAACAAACGCGGCGTTCAACAGACCGGTGATGATCAATAGGAGGCGCATACCTTTTCCTTCAACCCTTCTGGGCCGCAAGCGGCGGTACTGCCGATTCACGTTCGACCAACAGATGCGGCAGCACGATGTTTTGACATTCGGGTACGCGCCCGGCGCGCAGTTCGCTCACCGTCTGGATGAGGACTTCCACCGCATTGGTGGCAATGTCCGAGATCGGTTGACGGATTGTCGTCAAGGCCGGCCATAAGGAAACAGCTGTCGTATCGTCGACACCGACCACCGAAACGTCCTTGGGAACGTTGAACCCTTTGCGGTGCGCGACGCTGAGCGCGCCCGACGCCATGTCGTCGTTACAGGCGAAGATCGCGGTCGGCAGCGTTTTGCCCGTGAGCAACTCGTCGGCCGCCATCATGCCCGAGCGGTAGCTGTAAAAGCCTTGTGCCACGCGTGGTTTGTCGACTTTGGCGCCGGCATCGCGAATGGCCGCTTCGAACCCCGCAAGACGCAAACGGCTCGAAGAGTGGGACGGATGGCCCTTGATGAACCCGATCCGCCTGTGACCCTGGCCGATGAGATAACGCGTCATGTCGTAGCCGGCGCGGAAATCGTCGATGCCGACGCAAGTGATCTCGCCGGTGAACGATCCCGTCGCAATGCCAACGATGGCGATGCCGGCATTTTTCATCTCGGTGATCAGCTCGGTGGATTCGCTCATCGGTGCGGTGAGGATCATGCCGTTGATGCCGCCTTTGACCAGCGTGCGCACCGCGGCGATCGCAGCGGCCGGATCGCCGATCTTACATTTGTCGACGACGAGCTGGGCGCCGTTGTGGCCCGATCCTTCCAACGCGCCCATCAGGAATTCGGTAAAATAAGCGACGGACGGATTGTTGTAGAGAAGGCCGATGCGGATTTCCGAAGCGCCTGCCAGACTGCGCGCCGCCTTGTTGGGGCGGAACTGCAGTTCGCGCATTGCCTTCTGCACCGCCTCGCGAGTCACTTTGCGCACGTTGGCTTCGCCGTTGACCACGCGCGACACCGTCATCGGCGAAACGCCGACCCGCCGGGCCACGTCGTAGATCGTTGCGGCACTCGTCCGCTTTTTACCGCTTCCGCGTGTTACTTTGTCTGCCATCTCGCAGGCCCCTTCCAAGTTGGACATTTTCAAGTCTTGCGCGCGGCGCTGCAAGCCTGCTGGACACAGGAACGTGCGTTGCGGCGTTTTTACCGCGTCTGGGTTTTTCCGCGGCTCCGGCGTGTGCCAGCATGCCACTTGATAGCGGAGGCGGGCAGCATGCGCAGGGCGACGATTGTTTGGGGCGGGCTGGTGGCCGTGGCGGCCGTCGTCTTGATCGTGGCGGCCGTGATGCCGGGACCGGCACAAGGCACGCCCGTGCCCGAGAAAGAGGCCCATTTCGAATCAGAAGAGGTCCATTCGAGCGGCGCGGTGCGCACCGGACTTCGGGCGGTGCCCTACGACGCTGTGGCGGGCACGCTGATCGTGCATCCGCGGGGCTGGGACGATGCCGCCGCTGCCGACAAGGGCAAGGACAAGCTCGAGGCGACGGACGCCGAAGCCGCGATGTTCTACGTCGCCGATGTCATCAAGCGGACGTCCCATCCGTAGAACAGGCAAGCAAAAGCCCGGCGCGGGGGCGCACCGGGCTTCGCCGGACGGAAAAACGTGGGACGCATCCGGCACTTTGTTTGTCGCACTTTCGGACGGAAAACCGGATTCCACTTTTCCTGAAAGCGCACGAAGACGAAAGCGGGCTGAGCTCTCGATCTATCCCGTCAGAACCGGACGCCGAAACCGGCGCCGATCAGCCACGGATTGACGTCGACCTTCGCCGTTACCGCTGACGCCGTGAAGGAGGCATGCGTCGAGACGAAGATCTTCTTGACGTCGGCGTTGAAGAAATACTTGCCGTCTTCGGTGAGCGGAACGTCGAAGCCAGCCTGCAGCGCGCCGCCCCACTGGTCGGTCAGCTTGAGCTTGCCGAGCGAGGCAATACCGCGCTTGTCGTAGAACAGCGAGTAGTTGATGCCGGCGCCGACATAGGGCTGGATCGGGCCGATGGCGTCGAAGTGGTACTGCAGCGTTACGGTCGGCGGCAGGATCCAGGTCGAACCGATGTAGACCGATTTGTTGAGATAGAGGCTGTGCTTGGTCGTGCCGGCGATCACTTCCACCGACCAATGCGGATCGAAGAAATAGGTCGCGTCGATTTCGGGAATGAGCATGTCGCTTCCCGTAACGTGATAGGCGGACCCAAGGCTGACGTTCGAGCCGAAATCCGGCAGGACTTCCACCGCACGCAGCCGCAGCAGCACGGTGCCAGCGTCGTACGGCGCCGCGGAAGCGGCCGTCGTCAGAAGCAGGGCCGCCCCAAGGCCCCTCGCAAGCGATGCAATGCGCATGATGTTGTTCTCCCTCGCAGCGCAAAATGACGACACCGGAATAACCCTACAAAAAGTAGAATTACAATTATTGAGAGTCTAAGTCGTAGCAACGAGAGGATGCTGACCGGCGCGCGCCAAGCGTTGGGCATGCTGTCTACAGCCTTGGTTTATCTTGGTTTCCGCTACGGCGCGAAATCTCCAAGTGACTGGTAGCGTTACAACAATTGTGCGGATGTGCCGCACCTCTGGAGTTCTTCAAATTCCAAAACGACCAAACGAAAGCCCGGCGTGACACGAATCACGCCGGGTCTTCGGTGGGTGCGATCAGCCTGGTTTGGCGGCGCTCAAGACGACGCTAGGGAAGGCGAGGCGGACTCCTTCTGGCGTCCGTTGGGCGCTCATGCCGAGCGGATCGCCCTCAACGCTGCCGTCAAGCAACGCCAGCAATGCGGAGCGTTCGCCGCCCTTGGGAAAACTTGCCGCGACAAGGTCCTTGGCGAGATAGGGGACCTGAAAGCGGGCGAGGGCTGGCTCGCCCAATCCGGCCGCGACGAACAGATGTTGCAGATAGCCGAGGGTGCGAAATTCCACCGTGGACGGATCGCGCCAGCACTCCATGGCGTTGAAGGCTTCCGCCTTTCTGCGATCATCCGACGCGATGCCGTCGCAGAGCACGATGCGCCCGTTTGGGGCGGCGAGGCGCAGCATTTCCGCGAACGCCGCCGCCGGATCGGTGAGATGATGGAACGCGAAGCGGCAGGTCACGATGGCGAAGGCGCCATCTTGGTGCGGTACGGCGTAGACGCTGCCCTGTTCCCAGGTGACGTTGGTGCGGCCGGTGCGGGCCGCGAGGGCACGCGCTTCCTCCAGCATGGCGGGCGTGGCGTCGAGGCCGGTGGCGTGTGCGGCCGTTTCGGCGAGGGCGCAAACGATCGAGCCAGGTCCACACGCGAGATCGATAGCGTGGTCTTGCGGCAACGGCGCGGCGGCATCGACGATCAACTGCACGACATCGCGGCCGTGCAGTTCGGGACCGGCGGCAAAGCCGCTCGCTTGCTTGGTGAAGTAATCCAGGATGGCGCGATCATGCGCGGGATCGACTGTGTTCGACATAAGGAACTCCGGATAAAACAACGACAATGCTGAAAGCCGGCCTCCGCAGAGACCGGTCAGCTAAGTCGAATCGTTTTCCGGATCACAGTCATGACGCGAGCGTTAGCACGCAGAGTGGCGCCGAACAAGTAGCGGTCAAAAAGCAAAACCCGGCGCAACCATCGTCACGCCGGGTTTCTGGTAGGTGTATTTCGGCCGTTTATTCCGCCTTGAATGTCCGTTGCCACCAACCCTTTTTCGGTGGCTCGGTGGGCGCGACGGGTTCTTTTGCGGGCGCCGGTTTGGCGGCGACGGGCTCCGGCACGGGGGCGGACGCCGCCGGCGTTTCCGGTTCGACTGGAGCCGGCTTGACCGGCGTTGGTTTGGCGGGTGCCGGCTTGGCTTTCACTGGGGCCTCGACAGGCGGCGGCTCCGGCGTCGTATCGAGTTCGGATTCGAGCGACCACACCGGCGTTGAGGCGGTATTCGGCTCGACGATGCCGATGCGCGGCCCGTCGCTTGGCGTCGTGTCGATCTCGTCGACATTGCCGAAGCGGTCTTCGTAATACGTGAACGAGGACTGCTGCGGCACCGCTGGCGGTGCGGCTGGCGATACCGTTTGCGGCACGACTGGCGGCACCGCTGGCAGCACGGGCGTTTCCACACCCGGCTCGCTCTTCAATTCCGGCGTCTCGACCGCGCGCGGCTCGCCATTGCTGCCATCGCGATCGCGTCCACCACGGCGGCCACGGCGGCGGCGGCGGCGGCGACGGGGCTCACCTTCGCCTTGCGGGGCTTCACCTTGCTGGACTGCGCTGCTTGGCGCTTCCTGCGGCCCTTTGCTGTCGTTGTCATTGCTTTCAGCGGATGGCTGGGCATCGGACGACGGCTGCGGCGGGGCGCCGGTTTGCGCAGTCTGTTCGCCGTTGTCGCGATCGCGTCCACCGCGGCCGCCACGGCGGCGGCGGCGGCGGCGGCGACCATGTTCGCCTTCGCCATCGCGCTGTGGCTGGCTTTCCGATGATTCGCGTTCGGCCGGATCGCTGCCGGTTTCGCCGACGGCTTCGTCTTCTTCGGGTTCGACGATTTCCGGCTCCGGTTCGGGCTCCAGCGGCAGTTCGAGCGCCGCGATCTTCGGACGAGTCGCCGGATCGCGCACGCCGATGCGGTCGATCTCGAAATCGCCGGCCTTGAGGTCTTCCTTGGGCTCGAAGGCGATGGTGACGTCGTATTCGTGTTCGAGGCGGGCGAGTTCGGCGCGCTTCTGGTTCAACGTGTAGAAGCCGACATCGGCGGCCACATGCACAATCATGCCGTCGCAACGCTGCTTCTGGGCTTCCTCTTCGAGGCCGCGCAAGACGCGCAGCGCCGTCGATTCCACCGAGCGTACGATGCCCTGACCGCCGCAATGGGGACAGGGGACGGTCGATCCGGCAACCACACCGGCGCGCAAGCGCTGACGCGACAATTCGAGCAGGCCGAATTGGCTGATCTTGCCGAGCTGAATGCGGGCGCGGTCGTTCTTCACTGCATTGTGGAGGCGCTTTTCGACCGAGCGGTCGTTGCGGCTGTCCTCCATGTCGATGAAGTCGATGACGATCAGGCCGGCGAGGTCGCGCAGACGCAGCTGGCGGCCGACTTCATCCGCGGCTTCGAGATTGGTCTTGGTCGCGGTGTCTTCGATATTGTGTTCGCGCGTCGCCCGGCCCGAGTTGACGTCAATCGCAACCAAGGCTTCGGTTTGGTTGATGACGATGTAGCCGCCGGATTTGAGGGTCACGGTGGCCGAGAACATCGCATCGAGTTGTGCCTCGATGTGGTGGCGCTGGAAGAGCGGGATCGGCTCCTTGAACTGTTTAACGTTCTTGGCATGGCTCGGCATCAGCATGCGCATGAAGTCTTTGGCGTTGCGGTAGCCGTCTTCGCCCTCGACCACGACCTCGGTCACGTCTTTATTATAGAGGTCGCGAATGGCGCGTTTGATGAGGTCGCCTTCCTCATAGACGCAGGCGGGCGCATTCGATTTCAGCGTCAGCTCGCGGATCGTGTCCCACAAACGGAGCAGATATTCATAGTCGCGCTTGATTTCGAGTTTGGTGCGGTTTTCACCGGCGGTGCGGATGATCAGGCCCATGCCTTCCGGCAGATCGAGGGCTTGCGCCGCCGCCTTCAAACGCTTGCGGTCGGTGGCGTTGGTGATCTTACGCGAAATACCGCCGCCGCGCGGGGTGTTGGGCATCAACACGCAATAGCGCCCGGCCAGCGACAGATAAGTGGTCAGCGCCGCGCCTTTGTTGCCGCGCTCTTCCTTGACGACTTGGACCAGGATGATTTGACGGCGCTTGATGACTTCCTGAATTTTGTAGTGGCGGCGCTTCATCCAGCGTTGGCTGGGGCGCTTGTTGTCGAGCGCCTGGGCGTCCTGGCCCTTGGGCGCAGACCGTTCTTCGCCTTCGGGAACCGGCTCGGCTTCGACCGCGGCGGCATCGCCTTCGACCGGCTCGACCGCAGAGGTTTCGCCGCCAGCCGGCACGCCATCCTCGGCCGTTTCATCGGCGGCCTCGGACTCCTCGGAGCCGTTATCGCCGTCGTCGTTTTCTGTCGTGCCGGGTTCGTCGGCTTCGTCAGATTCCGCTTCGCCGCCATTCTCGGACTGTTGGGGCCCGGACGCGGTCTTGCCCGACTTCTTCTTGGTTGAGATGTCGAAGGACTCGATATCATCTTCCTGGCGCGAACGGGCATCGGCTTCCTGCTCGGCGAGCAGGGCGAGGCGGTCGGCGACCGGGATCTGATAATAGTCGGGGTGGATTTCCGAGAAGGCCAGGAAGCCCTGCCGGTTGCCGCCATACTCCACGAACGCCGCCTGCAACGACGGCTCCACGCGGGTTACTTTGGCGAGATAGATGTTGCCTTTGAGGGGCCGCTTCGACGCGGCTTCGAAATCGAATTCCTCGACCCGTTGACTATCAAGAACGACGACGCGGGTTTCTTCCGGGTGGCTTGCGTCGATTAACATACGTTTTGGCATTGAAATCTCCAGGCGGCGCGTCAGAGCCGGCCGGACGCGGTGCGTCAGCCAGCCTGGGCCACCTTGTTTGGGACAAGCGCAAACCCCCCTGCGGCAGTGCCACAGGATCAAAGGTGAGGGCGGACGCTAAGTCGTTCATTCTGTTCACTTGTACTCGCGAGCGGCCGAACGCCGCCCAGCTTACTGCTGCCTGATGGCCCCTGGAGGGCCACTTCGAAGGATTTCCGCCTGGAAATCCACGTCTGCCGCCCCCATGGGGCGTAGCGCCGAAGCAGCTGAAAGATGTTGTACGGGGCTAGCCGGGTATCAGCAAGAGCAGCCCTGGCCATCCAACACCTTTTCACGTCTATTCTCGCGCTGGGATGGTTAACAGAAGGTTACGTCACGGCGCGTTCGATCCGCCCGGACCCCGGCGGGCACGCCGGTGCTAACGGGCCGGAAATGGTTTATGCCAATACTTAACGTCTGAGGGCAAAGGCGGGCTTATTGCCATGCGATTGATGCGGGTTAGCGTTTTTGCCGCCTTGGCTTGCCTGGCACTTGGCATGGCTTTGGCCCAAACGCCGCAGGCACAATCTGTCGACGACGTGATCGACAAGGTTTTGCGCGATGCCGCCAAGGCCGACGCCCATCCGGTGCCGCCGCAGCAGGGGCACGACGCGCTGGTGATGGGCGTCCGCATGGGGGAGCACGACGACCGCACCCGTTTCGTGGTCGAGATGTCCGAGCCGATCGCAATGCGCACCTTTACCCTCAACAGCCCGAACCGGGTCGTGATCGACATGCCGTCGGTGAAATGGCACCTCGATGGCCCGCCGCGTTCGGGCGGGTTCGGCGCTGTGCGCAGCTACCGTTATGGTACCTTCCGGCCGGGCAATTCGCGCTTCGTCATCGATCTCAACCGGCCCGTTGTGGTGGGCGAGCCGATGGTTCTGCCGCCGGAAAACGGCTCG
>WSSedL1CaDRAFT_10001232_pt1 | contig 15573 bp, 10 predicted proteins | sample WetSurSL1Cattail_FD_9464 | JGI IMG/M metagenome (IMG submission 9464)
TTCACTAAAGCGTCTGCCCTTAGTTCCATCCGGATAAATAGTACCATATTTCACGCCGGCCATTTTTTGAATTCCACCGATGATTCCGGCAGCCCGTCTATCATTTGGTTCCGGAGTAATCTTTACAATGCCAGTGCTATCAAAAACATCGACGCAGTCATCAACCGCCCTAATTCGAAAATAAAGACTCGCTCCCTTTACCATAAACTTCTCTAATAAGCCAATCGTAAGGGTGTTTGTATTTTCCCATCTTCCGTTATCTCCCTTTTTCCATTCCAGATCATCATATGTAATCGGATCACTCGAATTACCTTCTGTTGACATAATATTAAGTAGCGGTGCAATTGTTACCGGTATTGTGGGATATTTCTTTGCTTGACTGTCAAGTTCCGATAAACCGGAATAATTTATTGTGATACTAAGCTTTGTAGGCTTTTTTTTAAGTACGACTCTGGATTTCGTATCATCTACATTACCTTTAATTACAATAACATTCTCAGTACTGTCAAGAAGCCATGAAACATCAATCTCGGTAAATACACCGGAATCTGCATTCATAAACTCCCATTTCCCGCTAGCCGCATCTGCATCAGTAGCAAAATAAATCTTAGAGTTACCGTTATTAAACACAATGACATTTTCATCATAGTATTCTACTGCTGCAACCGCTACCGCTGTGTTGGCGGCAGAAGCCCTATGTTCCGGAAAGTTCATTCCTCCAATCACAAATAATGCTAGTATTACTATTATTCTAAAGATTATTCTCTTTTGTTTCATTGCATGCACCTCCATATGCAGGTTATTAGCCCTTATCCGTGGTAGTATATAACTCATGTTACAGGTTACTTAATTATATTTTAACTCATATTGCACGGTAATAAAAGGATATTCTATAAAAGTTAAGTAAAATAGCCTATATTTTAGTATCGGCTATTTTGGGGGGATAGTTAAGTATCTATTGGCGAAAATAAAGTCAGAAGTGGAAATCTGAATATAAGACAATGATATAACCTAACAACAAAGGACTCATAATCATTTAATCTTTTGAAAACAGGCATAAACAGAAAGCGTTTACGCCCGTCTTATCAGCCGGTAATACATTCAGATAATTTCCTGATCTTCATTCCGGCAATTCTGGCTCCACCTTCGGTTGCATCAACAAATTCAATTTTCTTTACATTGCGGATTCGATTTTCAATCCATTGACGATAGATATCCAGGCTTTTGCTGGTATAGATTAGCTTACCGTTGATATCTACAACCTGTCTTAAATCCTCGGTTGAATTCAATATTCGCTGTGAGGTATTGGAGGCATGTACATAGTTATCTGTGTAGGCAAGATCAAGGCCAAGGAAGATAATCCGTTTACAACCAAAGGATATACCAATATCCAAAGCCGTAGTGCTGACTGAACCGCCTGTCTGAAAGAGCATGGTGTTGTTTTCTTTCGCAAAGGCTTCTGATTTATCGTAATCATGTTGGAGGATTAAGAACTTTTTGCCCTTATAATTCTGAGCAAAGCTCTTATTGGCTGTTGAAAGATAAAGCAAGGGAAAACTACTGTTCTCCAGTCCTGCTATCTGTCCGTATACCCTCTCGTTAGCATCCGTTACAATGACATAATCCGGGATGATACCGGCATTCAGGAGTTTTCGAACTACGGTTCCTGTTGCGAGGATAATTCCTTTCTTTCTGTCAATGTTCTTAAGTTGGAGGAAATTCTTATCCAGTGACGGACCGGCAGCAACAATGAATAGGTCTTTCTCTTGAAACTTATTCTTCAATTCATCAATAAGACCGTCATAGTGATGGATGTTCTCACGAAAATTGGCATTTAGCAATTTACGTTGGTTTTCGATGGAGCTGTATTGAAGGAAATAGTTTTCAAGTTGTTCACGGACTGCGACATTCCTTATGTTACGGAGGGAGGGGTAGTGGATAAGGAATTTAGATCCCTTCTGCATTAAGTTCAGTTGTATCATAAGCTTAGTATAATCCGGATCATAAATCAACTTAACATTAGGGCTCTGTATGTAGGATTCCATATCAGTATATACTGCAGCTAGCTTAATTACATTAATATCCGCTTCATATATTTCAACTGTAATACTATCATCCAACCTCACCAACTCTTTTACATGATAACCGAGTCCCAATCCATAGATCACATAATGAAGTATATTTTCCTCATACCAGGAAGCAGCCAACGTAAACGCCACCTCGGATACTCTGCTGTTACTGTGCAAATAATATTTACCCCTATTGTCTGCTAATGCTAAGGTTGGCAATCCACAGGAGCTAAATTCAATCTCATAACCTTTTATCAGTAAATTCTTGGCAGCTTCACCTTCATCAATTAATTTTTCTATCGACGAATTGTGCTTTTTTATAATTACAAGATTTTTACTAAGATAAGTATCACTCGTATCATTCATCTCTATATTACTGCTAGTCATGATATCTTCCTGGAGCCCAATAAAGAATCGAAGCATCTGTAATTCATAAAAATCAGCCAGAATCACATAGTCTCTGCTGTCTTGAGCCAGTAAAATATTCTCAAGTATCGCTGATAGTTCTGCTATTCTTTCTCCACCCGCAATATTCTCAAGTAGTTCCATATTACTGTTTAGCTGATCAATAAATACAGTTGAATCACGCAGAGCTTTATCATAATTTTGCGTACGAAAATAAAATATTATTTTATCAATAATATTAATAAGGGTTATATTATTTTGGAATAATGTCTTAGTTTCATCTTTCAAGTTTATCTCCTTAATGTAAATTCCTACTCATGCAATTCACGTCAGTTTAAGGCATACGCGCTATATAGAAGCTATCTCAGGTGATAATAATCAACATACCAATCAGCAAAGGACTGTAAACCTTGCTCGATTGTAGTGTTTGGTTGGAATCCAACCGCTTCATTTAAAAGATCAATTGATGCATAGGTAGCAGGTACATCTCCAGGCTTCATCGGTTCAAAGATTTTATCAAATATTACATCTCTACCAAGCGCTGAACTTAAGGCTTTTTCCAGTGTCTGAATAAAGTCCATTAATTTGACAGGCTTATTATTTCCTATATTAAAAATCCTATATGGAGCCTTCCCATAAGGTTTACTATCAATTAGGCGGACTATTCCTTCAACAATGTCATCAATGTAAGTAAAATCCCTATACAAGTCATTTTCGAAATCACCATTATTAAAGATTTTAATCGGCTCATTCTTAAAATATTTGTCTATAAAGCTAAAATATGCCATATCCGGCCTTCCATATGGCCCATATACCGTAAAAAATCGTAAACCTGTTACCGGAATATGAAACAGATGACTATAGGTATAAGCCATTAGTTCATTCGATTTCTTTGTTGCCGCATATAATGAGATCGGATGATCCACAAAATCAGATTCCTCAAATGGTAGCTTATCATTTGCTCCATACACAGAGCTTGAGGAAGCATAAATCAAATGCTCCACAGGATGATTTCTGCAAGCTTCCAATATGTTAAAAAATCCATTGATATTACTTTGAATATATGCATCCGGATTTTCAATCGAATAACGAACCCCAGCCTGAGCCGCTAGGTTTATCACTATATCAGGTCTATGTTCCTCAAATAATCTCAAAACCAACTCTTTATCCGATATATCTCCTTTGATAAAGGTGAACTGGGTGTATTTCTCCAGATTAGCTAATCGATCGTATTTTAATCTAACATCATAGTAATTATTGATATTATCGATACCGATTACAAGGCACTCCTGTTCAAGCAGTCTCTTAGTCAGAAAATATCCGATAAAACCGGCAGCGCCTGTGATGAGGTACTTTTTACTTTTATCAGGTTGAATATTATTCATAGCATATCCTCCTATGATATCTATCTGCCAACTGAATAATATTCCACGCCGGCATCTTTCATATCATTGATATTATATATATTTCTGCCGTCGTAAATCAAGGGTGTTCTCATTAATTGTTTATAACTATCCGGCCGAACTTCCTTAATTTGCTTCCATTCCGTAAAGATAAAGCAGACATTGGCATTGCTCAACGCCTCCTTAATATTGTCTACATACTTAATGCTGCCATTTTCCTTTGTTCCTTCTGGATATCGTTTTTTAAAATTCTCGGCTCCGACCGGGTCATATGCATAAATACTAGCCCCCTGCTCAAGCAATAGCGGAACATTGACGATAGAAGGAGCCTCCCTTAAATCATCTGTCTCGGGCTTAAAGGTTAATCCTAATACCGCCACCTTAAGACCAGAAAAGGTAATTAATCGTTTACACGCTTTCTTGTATAGAAGTAGCTTTTGTTCTTTATTTACATCAATTGCAGCTTTCACCGTCTTTAACTCATAGCCATGCTGTCTTCCCAAATATTCCAAAGCCTTTGTATCCTTGGGAAAGCACGAGCCTCCATATCCTATACCTGCATTCAGGAAAGTACTCCCGATGCGTTCATCATAGGACATTCCTTTCGCAACATCCTGAACATTAGCTCCGACCAATTCGCACAGGTTAGCAATTTCATTCATATATGAGATTTTCAAGGCTAAAAAATCATTGGCAGCGTATTTCGTCATTTCAGCAGAACGCCTGCTCATGGAAACAATCGGAAGATGAAATGGCTCATATACTTTCATTAATATATTTTCTGCCCATTTGCTCTCCGTACCAATTATAATCCTCGCTGCATGTAATGTATCATGAACTGCAGAACCCTGAGCAAGAAATTCCGGATTAGAAGCAACCTCAACCCGCACTTCATGGATTAAAAAGTCTTTGATAAATTGTTCTACTTTGTCATTGGTTCCAATCGGAACGGTGGACTTAACAATGATAAGGCAATCCTTCTCAATTGTTTCAGCGACTTGTCTCGCTGCTGTAGCTATGTAGCTTAGGTTAGCCGACCCATCTGCTTGCTCTGGGGTTCCAACACCTAAGAAAATAACATCCGCATCACGATATGCAGCTTGGTAATCTGTCGTATAATCTATTCTTCCGGCTGAATAATTTTTCTGCATTAAGTCTTCTAGATCCCTCTCAAAAATGGGCGAAATTCCCTGTTTCATCAAATTTACTTTTACTTCATCTACATCAACACAGATTACATGATGACCCACTTCAGCAAAGCATACCCCTGCTACCAGACCTACATATCCTGTTCCTGCAACTGCGATTTTGTACATAAAATTCTCTCCTTACCAGACTTTCCAATCGGCTGAACTACTTTGCCATAATCCCTCCAGATATATAGTATAATCGATAATTCCAGCTTCTTTTTGATTTCATCATATTCACATCTGCAAGTTCACCCTATTACCCCCTATCGGTTAATTGTTAATGTAAATATTATACCAATGAGCCAAATTATATAGCATCCATATCTTTAGCTTATCGCTTCCTCTAATAATTTTATTAACTTCTTTTTTATTAAAGTAGTCCGAATGATCAATGAACATATCAATTTCATTCTTCATGATTTTGCGTAATTCCCCGTTGTACCAATCATAGATGGGTAGACTAAAGCCAACTTTCTTCCGATAGATAATATCATGTGGAAGTAATTTTTCAACAGCCTTCTTCAATAAATATTTCGGTTCTTTGGTTTTTAACTTCATTCTGGTTGGGATACTCATTACAAACTCAACAAACTTATAATCAAGAAACGGAACCCTTGCTTCTAGGCTGACTCCCATGCCCATTTTATCTACCTTTGTCAGCAATAGTTCAGGGAGACGTATATTTAGATCAACATAGGTCATCCAGTTCAAGGCTGATTTCTCTTTTGCTCGTTTTTTAAAATCCTGATATACCGGGTTTACAGCTTCCCATGAGGTGTAAGAAGCAAATGTTTTATTCATGCGATCACTTAACAATTCTTTCTTTTCTTTTTCTGTAAACACATCATTGGTTCCCCAAAAAGCCGGTTGTCCTGCTGCTATTCTCTCAAATCTCTCTCTTAGATAGTTGTTTTCTTTCAACCCATATTTTAAAATCATTTTTGCGCCAAACTGCTTAATTCCCACAGGCAACTTTACTTGGCTGATTTGTTGGATTCTACGTTTACTCGTCCAGCCTAGATATCCACTGAACAGTTCATCTGCGCCTTCTCCGATCTGACATACTATTGTGTCATTTTCTCTCGCCAGCTTCGACACATAGTATTGAGATACACATACCGGATCTGCTAATGGTTCATCTTGTAGTCGAATCATTTCGGGTAAAAAATCTATTACATCTTCCACTCCTAATAGCCTTTCATGATACTGGGCATGAATTTGCTTAGCAATTCTTTTTGCATATTGATTTTCGTTTTGATAGTGGCGACCCTTCCCTTTATATCCTATCGTAAAGGTCTTTATATTAGTTTGACCGCCTTTTGAGAACAATACAGCGTTTGTGCTCGAATCAACACCTCCGGACAAGAACACACCGACCGGAACATCGCTAACCTTGCGAAGTTTAACCGAATCATCTAATTCAGAAAGCAGTCTGTCCAAAATTTCTTTTTCTGTATACTTGCTGATATCCTCTGTTCCATCAAACATATCCCAATATTTATATTCCTTAACATCACCCATTTTATCTATTTTTAAATAAGTTGAACATTTCAACTTTTTTATTCCTTCAAAAAGAGTATGCGGTGCCGGACTAACCAGAAAGGATAGATAATCATACATTGCCCTTTCATCTACTTTACGAATTTGCTGCGGATCTTTTAAAATTGCTTTGATTTCTGAAGCAAATACTATTCGACCATCGTGTACACTATAGTACAATGGTTTAATTCCCAGACGGTCACGAACCAGTAGAAGTTCTTCTTTCTTTGAATCCCAAATGGCAAACGCAAACATTCCTCGGAACTTATCAATGCAGGATATTCCCCATTGTTCATAAGCATGAAGTATAACCTCTGTATCCGAATGATCTGTTTTGAATGTGTGCTTCCCTGTCTTCTCTAGGGTTTTTCGTATTTCTGCATGATTATAGATTTCTCCGTTGAAAGTCACAAAGATTGTATCATCCTCATTCGACATCGGCTGTGAAGCCACATTAGATAAGTCTATAATTGATAATCTTCGATGGGCTAGACCAACCTTTTTATCCCCAGATATCCATGTTCTCCCGCCATCCGGTCCTCTATGTATCAGGGTATCTCTCATCTGATTAATATAGTCTTCTTCTATCTGATAACTACTATTTTTAAAAACGAAAGCTCCTAAAATTCCGCACATACTCTCTCCTAACTATTTAGTATACATTTGGATCAGCCAATGTATCGCAGTATTTACATAGTGAGACAAATTTTCTTCCTCTCGAAATACTTTTTCTTATTTTCATATATTTATCTCCGCCCCAAATCTCATATAATGTATTCTTGTTAACATCCCCCAATGTATTTTTACCAAGTGCATCGTTACAGCATAGGCTGCATTTTCCATCCGGTCTAATTACCATTTGTTTAAAAGGCAGAATACAGGTCTGTTTTAGTATCTCTTTCTTCTGATTATTCGGCGCTTGGCCACCTCTTGTGTAAAGAACTTCATTTTGCTTACGTAAAATAATTTCTACTCTCTCATTCATTTTTCTATTTTTCATACAATATGCATTAATTGCAATTGCATTATCGCTAAGCTTTAAATCGTCATCATAATTATCAAAATATATTCTGTCCAAATATTTCATCACTTCAAAAAATTTATCCATCGTTACTAAGGTTCCGTTTGTATATAAATAAAGAAATGCTTTTGGTAAGTTCTCTTTAGCATACTTTGCAAATTCAATTAATCTTTTATCTAAAAAAGGCTCATTATTAGAATGCAGGGCTATTCTTCCCAAGTAATTCATTTCTTTTAACTCATCAATTATTTTGATAAAAAGTCTTTCATCCATTTTTCTTAAGTTTCTAGGATCCGAGTTGTGGTTAACAGGACAAAACGAACAAGTTCCATTACATCGATTAATCGTTTCAATTTCTATTGATGAAAATGGAGGTACTTTCTTACCGAAGTAATGTTTGGTAAGCCAAATAAAACTGTCTAAACCATTTTGATAGCGTTTTTGTTTAAGCTTTAACTTATTTATTCGAAGTTCTAAATCTTCCTTGGTATATCGATCCTTAAAATGATCCATTACTCTCCATTTAACAGAAAAAATTAATGGAGCGTTTTCTGCATATTCTTTTATACCAGGTTGAGAAGTATATCCGTTTACTATCATTAAGCCTCCAATACTTTAAGAATCTATACCAATGATTCAAAGTCTACTTAGTTTTCCGTAACCCCTAGAATATTCTTTTAAATCAAAATTAACATTGAACTCCTGGTTACAATAATCATCAATTATAATTGCATTTGCTGTAATTAATATTTTCCTTATATGACGAACATCTTGATATTCTTCATATAAACTAATATAGTTCTTATCCAAATTTATAATGTTTGCTTTAGCCATTCTTTGTAGGCTAAATGAATTGATAAATTTATTTTGCTCTTTATTATTAACATTAATCGTATTATGCTGTTTGACACTCCTAAAATCATTTCTTCTTTGAATTGATGATGTATACACATAAGTTCCTGGATCAAGCAAAATATTCTTTCCATCTACCATTAACTCTATCGAAAGTCTATCATTATGTGTATGACCATATAGTTTTGCATTTTTTGCTGTATCAACCGTAATTTCCAAAAACATTCTATCTGACCTAAATATACAGATACCAAACATGTCCCAATTCTCAACATGTAAATTGCTATTAATATCTTGTGACATAATGTTAAATTCATATGTTTTGTTTTTATGATAATGTAAATCTTTGATCTTCCCCATTATGTCATCATCTATAATTTCTACATATCTTTTGACTGGCATTTCAATATTGACTACTGTATTTTTACACAATGCCTGTATCACTGATCTTTCCACCGGATACTTATCATCTGCTTTTAACATTTGATCGTTATTTTCAACCATGCTATCTATTTTATACATAGTACCAATACGTAAATTATCATTTTCATCAAACCATAGAGCCTCGTTCAATTTCGGTAAATTCATATAAATTATTCGTGCTTCCTTATATGAAATAATATTACCCTCTGGCATAAACTTTATTAATCTTCCGCTATCATTGTCACCAACCTGTATAATTTCACCATCATGCTTCGATATGCTTTGAATAAAATGCCTCATCCCGATTATCCTCATCCAATACCACTCCGGGAAAAATAAATCAGACTTCAAATCAAACTTTTGGTATCGACTATTCTTTAATCGTTCCATCATATCTGAACTATAATTACTAAAAACTTTTTTTCGATTTGTTTTTATAACTCCCATAACTAATGCAGTTGCATAAATAACAAAATCGCTACACAAACAATGATAACTTGTGGATCCTTCAACATTGCTTCCTTCTACATGAAATTGTTCTTTAACCTGTTCAATCAGCTCCTGTACTCCAAAAACCAACCAGGAATCTGTCCTTTCACTACTCGGAAGATAGGATGAAACATATATTAATCCAACTAAATTCGACAAATAATGATTTGATGATTTATTACCGTTGTACTCTAAGTGTCTCAAAATGAATTCACCATGTTTCATCATAAAATCAGAAAATACAATTTCAAAATTATCATCAAATACTTTTTTATCGTTATCTAATTGTTTTAATATATCATATGCAACCAAAAGATTAACGCATCGAATACCCACATCCATAGCACATGACCATTGTACCGTTTTTTCATACGGATTGGTAACTACAAAATCCAACACTTGATTCTTATACTCTCTTAATACTTTCCGCTTCGCCTTTGGTTCAAACAAAGCGAATATAGCCATTTGCGGCATATGATAAAATCTGCCTAATTCCCACACAACTTTGATATCAACATTCACCATTTTGCCTATTATATCTAGGCACTTTTTTGGTGAATCATATTTTCTTGCGTCAAACCGAAATCCGCTCTTGTAGTCAATATGCCAGTCAATGGGTTTATACGTTCTGCTGATATTTTTTGCATACTTAATGTTTTTAAAAAAATCGATTGGCTTAATATAAGATAAAAGCCAATACGGGTGTTGATAGTTTATTATGTGCTTTCCTTTTCTTTTGTAATAGTTACCTTGACTGTAATAATCCACGATAACAGGGCCACTACCCAATAAATCGAATTTGTGTTTAAAATAATTATTACATATAAACTTAAGCTTCTTATGCATTGGTGGATTATTTTTTAATTCTTTTATGTCAATATAACTATTCACTGGAAAGCACCTCATAAATTTCTGTACACTATTTCACCGGTTGCATATGATATCTACTATTCTTTTTGAAGCAACGCCATCACCATACGGATTTATAGACTTAGCCATAGCAATATATTCTGTCTCATCCGACAAAAGATTCTTAAAGGATTCATATATTTTATTTTCTTGTGTTCCTATTAATTTTAAGGTTCCTGCTTTAACTCCTTCCGGTCGTTCCGTGGTATCTCTCATTACTAAAACAGGTTTTCCTAATGAAGGTGCTTCTTCTTGTATCCCTCCACTGTCAGTTAGTATTAGATATGCTTTTGCCATAAAATTATGAAATGTAACCACATCTAAAGGATCAATAATATGAATTCGATTGCAATCTCCAAATTCTTCTCTTGCTATTTCTCTTATAACAGGATTTAAATGCACTGGATATATCAGCTTGACATCTTCGAATTCATCTAATACTCTTCGAATGCCCTTAAATATCTTTTGTAAAGAACTGATATTTTCTCTTCTATGCGCTGTAAGTAACACCATTCGGCTATCTCCTACCCATTCTATTTCCGGGTGAGTAAAATTGTCTATTACTGTGTACTTAAGTGCATCAATCACTGTATTCCCTGTTACAAAAATATCATTCTCGTCTTTTCCTTCTTTTAGTAAGTTTTGCCTCGCTTCATCCGTCGGAGCAAAATGATATTTAGCTATAATACCGACGCCTTGTCTATTAAATTCTTCAGGAAATGGTGAATACAAATCATAAGTTCTAAGTCCTGCTTCTACATGTCCTACCTTGATTTTCAGATAATAGCATGCTAATGCTGTTATAAAAGTAGTAGAGGTATCACCATGAACCAGTACCACATCAGGGTTCTCTTGAATCAGAATCTCACGTAATCTTTGTAATATTGTAATTGAAATATCAAATAGGTCTTGTTTATCTTGCATAATAGACAGGTTATATTTCGGAACGATTTTGAATATGTCTAAAACTTGATTTAGCATTTCTTTATGTTGGCCTGTAACACACACTATCGTTTCTATTTCAGATCGTTTTCTCAACTCATAAATAACAGGACACATTTTTATAGCTTCAGGGCGAGTACCAAATATAACCATAACTTTTTTCATATTGTAATTCTCCATTCAACCAATAGTTGAGCCATCTCACATAGTATTTACATCTTATAAGTGATATACATTCTCCCCTTTAATTACATTTCTTGTATCCAAAATAATTTTCGTCTGTAGTAAATCCTTCTTATCTAAAATTTCTTGATGAGATACCATAATAACAATTATTTCAACATTGTCTATGAATTGTTCCAACTCAAAAAACTGGTTTTCTACAATATTTTGCTTAGTATATGGATCATAGAATCTAGCACCAAAGGCAAGGTGCTTTCTCATACATTCAATTAATTGTAATGTTGGACTTTCTCTCACGTCATCAACATTTTCTTTATATGTTAATCCATAAAAACCAACTTTAGATATATCTTTAATGTTGCATTCTTTCATAATGCAGGCCACCCGCTCCAGCACAAATTCAGGCATAGAATCGTTTATTTTTCTGGCAGCTAATATTATATTAGCAAGTCCAGGATAGTCTCCTACAAGAAACCATGGGTCGACCGAAATACAGTGACCTCCGACTCCTGGTCCCGGTTGCAGTATATTAACCCTTGGATGTTTATTCGCAACACTGATAATTTCGTAAACATCCATATTATCCGAACGACAGATTTTTGCTAATTCATTTGCATAAGCTATATTAATATCCCTATAAGTATTCTCCACAATCTTTGACATTTCAGCTGTTTTAATATCAGTAACATAGATATCAGCTTTGCAAAATGATTGATAAAGTAATCTTACTTTCTCCCCTACTTCTTTTGAATCGGCTCCTATTGTTCTTGAATTATTCTCTAATTCATAGATCATATTACCCGGAAGAATTCTTTCCGGAGCATGTACCAAATGTACATTTTTATCTACTATCAACGGACGAATATATTTCTCAATCGTTCCGGGGGATATTGTTGATTCAATGATGATAATGGCTTCCTCTGGGCATGCTTTCAATACATCAATCATTGCATTTTGTAGGTATATAACATCAATTTTTTTACTTACCTTGTCGTATGGAGTCGGTACAGCAATCAGATAATACTGGGCTTCAATACATGTTGCTGAAAACTCTAGCCCCTTACTGATGGCCTCATTAAAAAGTCCCTGAAGTCCCACTTCATCAAATGTTGCTTTACCTGCTTTCAGCTTTTTCAGCACTTCAATGTTATTATCGGTACCTACAATAATTAGGCCGAATTTTTGCATAATTAAAGCTGTTGGTAATCCAATATAACCCAACCCAACTACATTTATCTTTGGCATTCTTTCACCTCACAATACTATCAAGATATTTACACAATTTGTAAGTTTGGTTCGTCCTAGAAAACTTTTTTATTTGCTTTGAATCACCAACATAATTATAATGCTCATTCAATATAAATCTTGTTATTTCTTCTTTATTACATGTAGCGATGCCCTTATTCGTTTTTAAAAGAATATCTGCCAACTCTGCTTTTGGACTTACTACAGCTAATATAGGAGGCTTTTCTCCTATTAACTCCATGATTTTACCGGGTATTGTTGCAAGAAGATATGGCTTGCTTTCATCCATATCACTTAATACTATGTTAATCGTTGCCTTACTACTCTCGTCACGTACTATGTCTTCCTTACAAGCCTTCCTAATTATGACTCTCTCTGTCAAATCACTTATCTTTATATAATGATCTATCTCCGACACAGATTTAGGTGAATTGACAATTCGTATAAGCAATTTAATATTATTGGATTTCGGAATATCCTTTAAAGCATCTAGCAATAAATACATGCTACTCATTCTGTGTTCATACAGACTGCCTGCATAATACAGATATTCTTCAGGCAAATCTGTTTCTACGTTATTATACTTATCCTTGGTATCCCACCCGTTAAAAACCACTGCAAATTTTTTATTATAATATTGTCTTAATTGTTTTCTAAATCCTGCTGTTACAGGTACAATACCTGAAGCTGTTGACAATAAATATTTTTCCATTGATAAATCCAATTTAACAGATTTTCTCCATCCTTTAGGCACATCATCCTTATATTGTGAAATGAGATCTCTTATTTCTGCAATCCAAGGAACTTTATATTGTTTCGCCAGATATCTAGCAACTATGACATTACCTATCGGTGGAAATGTTCCGATGATAATATTCGGGTCCGGGCAAATCTCCTTTATTCTTTTTCTTTCTTTCTTTACCATATTCATCCATACAAAATCATTTCGCCCCATGCTTCTGAATGAAAGCTTTATGATTTTAGATAACCATAAAACCAGTACTTGCAGTACCGTTAATTGGCCGTTACCTATATTAACTTCATTCCCGATCCGAATAATATGATCCTTCTTTAATGGAATAGGTAGATCTCCAATACTTTCCAGAGTAATTACGTATGGATCCCACCCAAAATTGTTCATGTATTTACACATGATCCCATATCTCTTTGAAGCAAGCATGTTTTTAGGTGGAAAAAAGTAAGAAACTATCAAAACTTTTTTCATATTGAATCTCCATCTATAATGGTTTATTTTTTAGCATCAAAAGATTTCTATATTATTTATTCGTTTAATTATTTGTGCGATATATTCCGGGTCATCTATATCTAGTACCTTATCCCCATTTGGTATTTCATTAACATATTTATATTTATTATCCATTCTTTGTTTTGCTTTACTTCGAAACCAATCATACTCCAAATCAATATGGCCTATATCAACAGCCTGATACCCCGCTAAAGCCAAATCATAAGCGAGGACAGTAGCTGTTGGCCCCAATGCCAGTAAAAATAAGACATCTTTCTTTTGTTTTAATGCTTCCTGCAATATTTGATCATATTGATCAAATGCATTAATACTAGGGGCCAGAATTCGTCTTACAGAAGCTGCATTACTAAAAAGATCATTTCCTATACCCATACGGGTTTTATCACCTTCTATAATAACAACTTCTCTTTTATCCCAAATTTTCTTTATAAGATTAAACTTTTGAAAAGCTTCCTCTTTATTCTTATAGATAATATATGGTCTTGATAGATAGGCATCAAAATATTCTTTATTGAGATCTAATCGTCGCATATGGTCCTCTCTTATTGAGGGGGTCAAATAACTGCGAATTCCCATAGCTGCATCTTCCTCATATAAATCTAAAGCACCGTAGTTATCAGCTATTGCCACTATATGTTTTTCAAGGTTGCTTTTTAATATTTCCTGTAACCGTCTAGCTAATGTAGGATTCGGGCTCTGATATTTCGGTCTGGGCCTTCCCTCTATTAACTCAAACTCTCCATCTCCAAACCTGCTGATCGAACATTTTTCTTCAATAATTTTAATTATGGTATCAGATGCTGACTTAATAATAGGAAATTTATAACAATCTGATTTCATCTTATAGGCCACTTCATAATCGATATTATTGAATAATGTCTTCACCTTATTATTCAACTTATCCAATTCGATATTGAATCTCTGGGATAATGTACAATAATGCCATAATTCAAATTCAAATATATCTTTATATCTACCATTTCCAATATAATCAGCAGCAAAAAATAAAATAATCATTGAGTCATTAATATTAAGATTGATTAATTGATCATATACATCGGTATAATGAAAAGTAGCCACAATCATATAATCAAAATCGTAGTGTGATAAAACATCCGGGGCCATAATCGGTAAATTGTTATATAGCACCCCCTGCTTATTTGAATCATTATCACAATATCCTACAACTTTTACTTCATTATTAAGCAGACACTTTTGTACTAATTCAGAACTTTTCCCTACTCCAAAAATAATTACTTTTTTCATTATAAATCACCCTTTCGTCCCCTAAGAACTCCCCTAACTAATTTTTTTGGTTCTAACCTGTTATTCCAATTCTCTCCAGTAATAAATACCATATATCCTTTGGTAGAATTAAAATGATAACCATAACTTTCTGAGATACTTTTTATATCCTTTTCGTCATTTTCGTTATGATAAACACAGAGGGCTAATCTTGGACTATTATTTAACAGTGTCTTTTCAGCACCCTTCAAAGCCTTTATTTCCGACCCCTCTATATCCATTTTAATAAAATCAACCTCGGAATCTCTGATTATCTCATCTATCGTTGTACTTATCTCGTTAACATCATCTGCTAAAAATTTATCTACAAAAACCACTTTATCTTTATATG